>TARA_R110000868_G_scaffold306224_2_pt1 | contig 187179 bp, 139 predicted proteins | sample TARA_R110000868 | Tara Oceans TARA_R110000868 (sample SAMEA4397489) | marine metagenome | biome: Polar Biome; feature: [SRF] surface water layer (ENVO:00010504); material: water (ENVO:00002006), including particulate matter (ENVO:01000060) such as... | depth 5 m
GGCAATGGGAACCGATGGAACCATCGAAGTGGATGTATCTACCACGAAAAACACGAAACCACACGAAAGTAAAGATGGGGGGGTGGTAGTCTTATTATCCGTCGAACGTAGCAGATTAGCCGCAGGGCCTTAGCCCCGGTTGTCTCCCGATCTGCAGAAACCGCGGCTAACGCCGTACGGCTCATGCGAAAGAAAGGGTAGCCCCGGATGCAATCCGGGGTTGTCGCAGACAACAGGAAACTGTCAGTGAAACCGCACAAGCAGTTACCAGATCACCAACCTGCCCAGCCATAGGAACGGAACCCACGTGTCCGTCTGACACGGTTCGCACCAGTGTCACACCACAACGGGAACCGATGAACCTCTCGAAATCGATTTTTCTACCACGAAAAGACACGAAACCACACGAAAGTCGACAAAGAGTAAACCCAAAAACAATTCAGGTCGAGCGCTGCGAGCAGTAAACTGTCAGAACAGGCAACCGAAGTATCACCAACGGCACTCCAACGTACTGGTCTTAGCAATAAACCGTAAATATTTTTTGGTTTCGGACACCATTATTTTCTTCCAACATTCCCCGGACACTTTTTATCTATAACAAAATGACCTCGTAACGGCCGTTTCCCAGTCATTAGCATTGTCATCAATGCCAATAGTGACAGAAGAGGATGGAAAGCGTCAGGAATTTGACTTTCAAGACGAAGACGATTGATACGAGAAGCGGCTGTCTTGAAGGCAGTGTGTTATGCTCATTGAGAAATTTTAGGATTTTTCGATTTGTCAGGCTTTCCTGGTTCTGTATTTACAGCCAGAAGAATTTTCACCATATCTGGTTTTTTGTATTTACGCGCAAGATCGAGCGGGGTTGCGCCATCGCGATCTTTCAGGTTGGTTTTTGCGCCTTGTTTGAGCAGGAAATGAAGCATCGTTGTATCTCCATGCTTTACTGCCAAGTGCATAGCGGTTTGTAAAACGGGTCTTTGATCAAAGGAAGGCGGACCGCAAGGCGGAAACATTGGTGATCCTGAAAGTGCGTCGATTGATGCACCATACTTCAAAAGAATTTTCATCGCTTCGAGATGGTTATATTGTGCAGCAAGATGCACGGGAGTCTCTTCATCGTAATTCAGGACTTCAGGATCAATCCCATTCTTCAACAGAAGTTCAAGCGCATTCGTTTTGTTGTGTAACGTGGCATAATGCAGTACGGTCATACCATTATATGATAAACCAATCGGATCAGTCGTGTTGGCTTTTGATTCTAAAAGTAACTCGATTGTATTTGGGTGATCAATCTTTACCGCATAATACAATGGGCGCATATCATTTGTTTTTGAATTGACGAGTGCACCTGCATCAAGAAGTTGTTTCACAATTGTGGTTTGTCCGTTACTGGCAGCAAATGCAAGGGCAGTCCCTCCCCTGTTTTTCAGTTTGAATGTATCGATCTCGTAAAGATTCAAGAACCGAGCAACAGTCCTTTCATCGCCTAAAGCTGCTGCTGCTTTCAAATCAACTCTTGCGCCATGTGCGATCAATAATTTTGCAATTTTCAGTTTGCCTTCCAACAGTGCTTCATGTAATGGGGTAAAACCATTTTGTTGATAAGCATTTACGTTCGCTCCCCGTTTTAATAACAACTCGACTATCTTCAAATCGCTGGTTGCAGCGACATGTAATGCTGTTTGTCCGCGATAGTTGATCGCATCAATAGCAAGGCCTCGTTTAATGAAGAGTTCTATGTGTTGAGTTGAGTTTTTCTCCACTGCCAAATGTAATAAGGTTTTTTGCTGGTAACCACCACGATCGTGGCTGATAGAATACTGCACCAATTCAGGATGCTTATCAAGTTTTGCTTCAATTGCATCAAAATTATCGCTCAATAAGAATTTAGCAAAATTCCAATCTGAGTAGCCATCTTTATTGAGGGAGTTCCTAAGTTTGGCGTTGCGGATTTTATTAAAGTGGTTGTGAATTGCGATTTCCATTCCGTGTGGAGAGAGCCAGCCATGGCGTTCTAACAACTCAGGACGTTTTTGGGATTCATCCTTGGATTTTATCACTAGCCTGTCGTTCGAGACAAATAGAGCAGTGTTCGGTCCGCCACCGAATAACTTCCAAGTGGAATTCTGCATGTTGTCAACTAAAATTGTTGACTGGATACCCATCTTTGCTTGATATGTTTTTGCTCTGACAATCCGAGCTTGCAGTGTTGTTGGTTCATTTACAAGTATCTTATCATGCACATTCCGGCGAGTTAGCCATTCGCGGTCACTGTAGGGCGAAGGCGATCCCAGAGGGTGCGCTTCTGTAGTGTAAATAATCACAACATCGATTTTATTCCCATATTTTTTTTGTATACGATCGACTGCAGGACAATTATCGCGAGAGACTGGGCAGGTGAGAGAAGACATGACCAATAACACCGGTTTGTCCTTCCATGTCTCCGCCAGTAAAACGGGCTCGCCGTTAAGGGTATGCAGAGTATGCTTTGAACCTTCTTCGATGAGTGGGATATATTTCAATTCGAAGGTAGGAATTTCACTCGGGCGACCTATCTCACCTCGGCTGAGTTCTATTTTTCTGGAGATGTCCGTATTCTCAAATGCCATGACCGGGAGTAAGCATGATTCCAGGCCAAGTAAGAATGAAATCAAAAACGAAAACGTTGTGACTTTCATCAAATATCTCTCGTAATAAAAAAGCTGACCGGAACCGTTGATCCTCTCCCCAAACTGAAACTGCCGCCGGTAGTTAAATCGCAGCCATTCCAACAGACACCAGCATCCCACAACCAGCCGCCCGAATCAAATTTTTTTCGTGTCGTTTCGTACCTTTCGTAGTCGCATACATACCGGGCTGGTCACGCAGTCGCCCTGAATGACACCTTCGTTGTACTCAACAGCATTCCCAATTTATTTGTCTTGCTGCGTTTTGATTTCCAGTTCGAGTTGGTGAATGCACTCTCTTAACACGACATTCCCCCTGTAATCAGTCAGACTGCAACTCTCTCCCCGGGTCATGTGGATCTCACAAAACCTGTGATAGGGTTCCTCGTTTTCAGGATTTTTGATTCCCAGGCACATTAAAGCATAACGGACTTTCGACATCATCGGCACCCACATACCTTCTGTATAATAGTCCCGCATGTCATCGTCTGGCTCTCCCAGCAGATACCTTGCGTACTTAGCCCCTTGTCGCAAGATGACATGATAGGAATCAACATCCTGAATCTGTTTTACTACAGGTTTATTTTGAGGATGATCTACGAGTCGCATCATGATATCCCAGATAAATCAATCATGTCCGGAACCATTAATCTACTCCACCAAACGGAACCTCCGCCAGTAGTAAAGCCGCAGCCATTCCGACAGACACCAGTTTCCCGGAACCAGCTCCGCGAATCAAATCTTTTTCGTGTCGTTTCGTGCCTTTCGTGGTCGCATACATAGCAGGCTGGTCACCCGCTCGTACCCGAATCGCACGGTGCCCGGTTTCCGATGTCCCCTCTGTGCTTCACCTGTTTCAGAAATTATCAGCTCTCAAATAAGAATAGACGCAGCACGGACGGTATCATTACAATCTCAATATCGCTTGAAACTCTGATCTTTGCGAGGGGAGTCCCTTCTAAGTCAGTCAGGGAGCACGTATTATCTCGCATCGCTGCTTACGCTGAATCGGATTTTCTTTCACTCCTTCGCGATATGACTATTTTACACACCTCAGGATTTTCACCATGAATCGTCCTTGTTTTATTGTTCTACTACTGATCTGTTCTGCTCTCCAGGTTGCAGGAAATGCTGCCCTGTCAGCAGAGACCATCACTCAAAACTGGCAGGCCGAGTACTCAGGCAGCGATTCGAACGGGCCGACGGTCATTGGTCACTGGCAATTCAAACAGGGGGCCGAAACGGTTGATTCCGGGCGTCTTGGCCTTACCGGAACACTGGATGGCGCGGTGCCCGCGACCGCTGGAAAATTTGGAGGAGGTCTGGAGTCATTCCCAGGCTGGCCCATTGATGATAAACATCATGCGCTCATGGTGGCAGACCATCCGGAACTGAGTCCCCCAGGAGCCTTCACCGTAGAAATGTGGATTAAACCGAAGGCACAGCTGCGGGATGCCAGCCTGACCTATTTAATCGATAAGAAATACGCCTCAAAGCATGACTACCAATGGTTATTGAGCCCACCCAACCCTGCCGGTCGAAGGCGGATGAATGTGGTGCTCGGCTTTGGGGAAGAGATAGAAACTTTCGTCACCGATTTTCTCAGCTTTGAACAGGACGCCTGGCAACATGTGGCGTTCAGCTACGATGGAGCGGGAACGGTTCGCTTTTATCAAAATGGATCCTCCGTCGGAAATGTCACCCGACCTGGCCGTCACGGAATTGCCGCCGGTAAACTTCCCTTAAGTATTGGAGATCGGATCGGCAGCAACTACGGCGGTTTTCCCGGCTTCATCGATGAAGTGCGCATCAGCTCGGGGGCGCTCGAATTCAGTCCCCTGACCATTTCGCTGACCGTTGACCGGAGTGTCTGGCGGCGTTTTGAACCCGCACCAAAGATTCAAGTCACCGTCCGCAACCAGCAGCAGAAACCGTTGAGCGGCGCGAAACTGCGGCTGCTCGGCCCGGGCTGGATTGAGCGCGAGATTGACCTGCCGGAACTACCCGCTGAGGGAGAGTATACACAACAGATTTCCTTTGACACCACGCTGCGGCCCGATGATTATGTTCTCCAGGGACAGGTCCGTGTCGGAGGCGAATACCCGATGTCGCGCGAAGAGAGCCTGTTACTCAAACTGGTACCGCGAAGAGTACCGGGACGCATGCCTGTCTTGATGTGGGGCATTGGCAGTCCTGGTGAATTCGAAAAAGAACTGCCCCGCCTGCAGGATCTGGGATTCAACCATTGCCTGGGTTTTTCGACATCACCACAAAAAGTCTGGGACGCCGGCAAACCGGTGCCGACAGATGGTCCGGCAACGATCAATGCCGTCAGGGGCATGCTCGATTCAGCCCTGGCGAATGATTTTGATATCGCTGCTTCACTCTATGCAGGCCACTTTTTAAAAGATCGTAAAGAGTTGAGCCGCGTCGATCGAAACGGTCAGCCTTATCAACGACACGATTGCAACGCGTCCTTGCCCGGGCTGCAGGAGTTCTCAGAAAACTATGGCCGCAGTGTGGGAGAGATGTATGGTGATCACCCCGCCTTAACGGCAGCACTCATCAACAGCGAAGTCCGCGATAGCACACACGTCAGTTTTTCCAAGAGTGATTTTGCACGTTATCGTGAATTCTCTGGCGAAGACATTCCGGCAGAGGTGACTGATAAAATCGGGCCACGCTGGCATACCATCCCCGATTTTCCCAAAAACCGGGTCCTGCCCGATGATGATCGGCTGCTGAAGTTTTATCGCTGGTTCTGGACCGTCGGTGATGGCTGGAACCCGTTACACACCGCTTTGCATCGGGGCCTGAAGGCCGACGGGCGAGATCGCATCTGGACGTTTTATGATCCCGCCATTCGTGCCCCCAGCATCGGTGGCTCAGGCGGAGAAGTGGATGTGATCAGTCAGTGGACCTATACCGAACCTTCGGCATTACGCGTGGGCTATTTTTGTGATGAAGTCTTCGCGATGGCAGCCGCCTCAGACAAACCACAGGATGTCATGAAAATGACACAACTGTTCTGGTACCGCTCTTCCAGCGCGCCAAAGAAAACCGGCAAAGAATTTATCGCCTCCCCGTTTGATGATCATGATCCCGATGCCGCTTATATTTCCATCGCACCCACACATTTACGCAGCGCGTTCTGGAACAAAATTGCACGCCCGGTAACAGGCCTGATGTATCACGGCTGGTCATCCCTGGTGCCCACCGATGGCACGCATGCCTACAAATACACGCAGCCCGATTTACAGACGGAGTTCAAACGCCTGCATCGGGAAATCCTGGAACCGCTGGGGCCGACGCTGTTAAAAGTCCCCGACCGTCAGGCTGATGTCGCGTACCTCGACAGCTTCACATCGCAAATATTCGCAGGACGCGGGAGTTACGGGTATTACCATGACGAAGCATACCTGACGCTCCTGCATGCACAGTTGCAGCCCGAAGTGATCTTCGAACAGACACTGCTCAAAAAAGGACTGGATCAGTACAAGCTGCTGGTGCTGGCTGACTGTGATGTGCTGACCCGCTCCGTCGTAGAAAAGATCCTTGCCTTTCAGAAACGGGGAGGCATCGTCATTGGCGACCCCAATCTGACACCGGCGATCAAAGCGGACATCGTGCTGCCGAAATTCGTACGTTCCAAACGGACACAGGAAGATCAGAAAACGATCCTGCAGCATGCAGCGCAGTTAAAATCCGCGTTAGCAGGACGGTATGAATGGTATTCGCAGTGTACGACTCCCGAGATTGTAACCAGAACCCGCTCGGCTGGAAACAGTGATTATGTATTCGTGGTCAATGATCGACGCGAATTTGGAACGTATGTGGGACAGCATGGCCTGGTGATGGAAGACGGCCTGCCAGCGAAAGGCAGTCTCACTTTATTACGCGACGGTGGTCACGTTTATGATTTACAGGCAAACCGGGAAATCCTGGCTCAGAATACAGAACACAAGGTAAGCTGGCCCGTGCAGTTGGGCCCCTGTGAAGGACGAGTGTTTCTGGTGACTCCCACTCCAATCGCTGCAGTGAAAATCACCGGCGCTGAAAGCACGCCAGCCGGAAAGCCGCTCGAGTTGCTGGTGTCTGTACTTGATAGCAAATCAAAGCCCATCCCTGCTGTGATTCCATTGGAGGTAAAGATCACCGATCCCGCCGGCAGGGTGGCCGAATTCAGCGGATATTACGGAGCCGATCAGGGACAACTCCCTTTAAAGCTCGACATTGCCGGCAACGATCGGCCCGGGATGTGGAAAGTTCACGTCCGGGAACTGGCTGCGGGACAGACCGGCGTCTCTTACTTTCGTGTGCAAAACACAGCAGAAAGTAATGCCAAATAACCACGCTGGCAACATCACAAGAGTCAGCAGCCAGATACCCGAATTAATTATATTTCGTGTCGGTTCGCGTCTTTCGTGGTCTGAATATTTCCGGGTTGGTCATACAACTGGCCCCGTTTACACCAGCCCTGAACCAGCGATGGTCAGCCCGGGGGACTGGTTCTGTTAACGCTCTGACTTTAAGAGCCGTTTCAGAGTTTGTCTGAAAACATTGCTGCATTCACACAGAAAACTGATATAACGGATAGAGGAACTCTACTGGTCACATGTCTGCACATTTCAAACCACACCAGGCGCTGCCTGCCCCCTGATACTTACCAGAACCGGATCAACAAACTCAATTTTCAATCTTCTGACAAAACTGAAAGATAAGCGTATATCCTTTTCTGAAATGACTTTACAACACGACTAAAGAGATCCCATTCAAATATTATTTCTTTTTTTGTGACAACTTCAGCATTCCCGTGTGTTATCTCGTGGAGGAGTCGCTTTGCAAGGTCCTGAAACAAGAGTGTCGCTGATCGCAAGACTACAGCATCCTGCCGATGATGCTGCCTGGGATGAGTTCAATGGCATCTACCGACCGCTGATCGTGCGAGTCGCTCGCCTGAAAGGTTTACAGCATGCCGATGCAGAAGACATGGCCCAGGAAGTATTAGCAGCGGTTCGCAAGTCAATCAAACGATTTGTCCCCCACGCGAAGGGTACATTTCGAGGCTGGCTCAGAACCATCACACGGAACCTGGTGATCAACCATTTGACGCGCGCAAAAGGACCAGTTGGGTCGGGGGACAGTAATGTTCAGGCAATGTTGCAACAGGTTCCTGCGTGTGACGACCCCACGGCAACACTGTTCGATATCGAATTGAAGCGGATGCGGTTTCGCGTAGCGGCAGAGGAACTGAAGGCTGAGTTTAATGATCCCATCTGGCTGGCCTTCTGGCTGACAGCAGTGGAGGGACACTCGATTGCTGATGTTGCACTGCAGTTGGAAAAGTCAGAGAGTTCAATTCGTATGTCGCGTTGTCGTGTCATGGCTCGATTACGCGATAAAGTACGCAAATTCGAAGAATGAGGAAAGTGGTATGGTGGCTCGTTTTCATTTCGACGAAATCATGCTGGAACGCTACCTGCGTGATCAGCTTGACGATCAACAGCAGAGTGCGCTGGTCGAACATGTCGAAACATGCGAAGTCTGCCTCCAACACATTGACACTTTATCACAGCAGGGGCTGTCATGGGATGATGTGGGGGAGATGTTGCGTGATGATGAACTCTCCGAAGCCGTTTCAGGAGCAGACCATCCGGAGTCGCGTTCCCCGGAAGACGACCAGGCAGATTTGCTGGAACCGACGGAACGTCAAGATTCGCTGGGACGTTTCGCTCAATATGAAATACTGGATTTCCTGGGGCGAGGCGGAATGGGGATCGTGATGCGAGGGCTTGATACGGCACTCGACCGCCAATGTGCAATCAAAGTCCTCGCTCCGCGCTTCGCCAGCAGCGCGGCGGCCCGCAAACGTTTCTCTCGGGAAGCGAAGAGCGCCGCAGCAGTAGTCCATCCGCACGTGGTACCGATTCTAACCGTCAACGAACATAACGGACTGCCGTTTCTTGTGATGCCCGTTGTAGAAGGCCAGAGTCTGCAACGCCGCATTGAGGAATACGGGCCATTGTCTGTCATTGAATCCATACGCATCGCTGCACAGGTTGCCGACGGGCTCGCGGCAGCTCATACCCAGGGACTGGTCCATCGAGATATCAAGCCGGAAAACATCCTGCTGGAACATGAGGTCGAGCGGGTTCAGATTACCGACTTCGGACTGGCCCGCGCCATCGACGATGCCAGCATGACCCGCAGTGGTGTGATCGCCGGTACGCCACAATACATGTCGCCCGAACAGGCACACGGTGATTCGATCGACCATCGCAGCGATCTGTTTTCGCTCGGCAGCGTGATGTACTTCATGCTCGCGGGCCGCAGCCCGTTTCGCGCTGAAACAACGATGGGAATCTTGAATCGTATTGGGAACGACTCTCCACGTGGCTTGAGAAGCATCAACGTCGATGTACCAGTCTGGCTGGAAGCGATTGTGATGAAGCTGCTTGAAAAAAATCGGGAAGACCGTTTTCAATCTGCCGAAGATGTATCCGGCCTCCTGAATCAATGGCTGGCGCATCTGCAGACACCGGACTCAGCTCCGCTGCCGAGTCAGCCAATGCCCTCTGCAGGCCAACCCGAAACGGTGATCATCACAAACACGGCCCGTTCCGGAAACCACAAGCGCTGGCTGATTGCCGGCTGTGTAAGTGTGATACTACTGACGACGCTGATCCTGCTTAATTCGGGGAAAGTCACGTCGCCGAGCGGGGCGCAGCATCATCCTGGTAACACATCGCACTCAGCGAAAGAACTGGGCTTCGAGACACAGAAAGTGCCTGAAATGGCAAAAGGAACAGGATGGAATACAGGCCCCTCTCTGCAGGAGACAACCGAACTGCTGAATTATTCCGATACCCTTTCGCAAGACGCACAACGACCGTTCCGTAACACCCCGTCAGCAGAGACAACCATTTCAGAATAAACAGATACAAACCCTTTTCCTCAACGAGGTGATTCTTATGCGTATGATACTGAGTTTAATCTTACTTTTTTCCGGCTTTGTTGGTTTAACACTCGCCCAGACCGTCAAAGAAGATCCGAAAGCAAAGCAGAAAACTTCGCGTCCCGATCCCAGCCTGACTTCCGGTAAACACTCGCACGAGATTCAAGCATTACGCGCTGATTACGAACAGGCGGAACGAGATTCAGCCCGCTACGCCGTCGTGTTGAGAAAACATTCGAAGACAGACGCCCCGTCAAAAGAAAAAAAGGGAGCTGCTGCTGCTGCGATCGATCAGCAGAACGAAGATCCAAAGACCTGGGATCAAATGAAAAGCCAGTTAGCGGAGGCAGTAGAGCGTGCCTTCCATCTGCGTCTACAAATACAACGGGCACAAATTGAGCTGGTCGAACAAAAGTTGAGTGAGACCCGGGAACAACTCGGCCAGCGCAAACAGGATGCCAGAATTATTATCCGGCGCCGCGTTGAAGAACTGACCCACAGTGACGATCTCTCGTGGCTGGGAAATGCCTCAAAACTGCCGGTGGCCTCTGCTTTTCCTCGCAATACGCCGAAGTCTCAGGCTCCGGAAGAATTACCGATCTACCCCCGAGATGCCGTGCTTAAATATATGGCAGCGGCCCTGGCACTCGATTCAAAGGCAGCAGCCAGATGGGCCAGCGATGAACTGGCACAGCAAGCATCCCTGAAGCGCTGGAATGCATTTCTGAATGAGCAGCCCCACTTTATTCAACAAGTGCTGATCGATTCGAAAACCACCCATTCCCAGATTTTGATGACCGTTCATGGGGAACGGGTCCTGTTCGAACTGGAGCGATTCACGACAGGCGAGTGGCGGGTGACAGCGATCAACCGACTTGAACTCATCGCACCGCTCGATAAATAACCGTCGTCATTCAGTAAGGTTGACTTTTGTTGGGATTGTCAGCCTCTTTTCCAGAAAAGCATGAAACAGAGCCGCGCGCCATGTGTGTTACTATCAGGAAGAATTCGCCGGCAGATACCGACTGCCAGATTCCAGAATCAACCAATGCCTGATACCCACGGGTGGAGAAGTGACATGAAAGATTTATTATCAACGACCTCATCCCTCTTTATCATCCTGTTCAGCCTGTCGCTACTGTTCCTGACTGAAGAGCCGAATGTAGAATCCGGCGAACAGAAAAAGACGATTGCCACTCAGCGAAAGCAGCCTCCTGAGAAAAAAACGACGACCTATGGCAGGGTTCAAAGCGTAACGGTCCGAGACGGCGTACTGATTTTTGTAGCGTTCGAAAAGGATGGACTGAAGGAATACTATTTTTCTCTGCGAGGTAAAAACGTGATTCTCTGCCAGTCACCAACATCACAGATGCCGCACAAATCCATTCAGTTTGAAGAAAGTGATTCTGGCAGCCTGCGAATCACACTCTCCGCCAGCCTCGATATCAATTTAGAAAAAGAGCTGAAAGACTTCTAAAAAAACGCGTCACAGATAACCATAGCGTCTCTCAGTCTAAGATACGCGGTCTAAATGGCCCGGGAGACACTACTGTAAAACTGGACATAGCCTAAAACGTACCCGGCTTGCACCAACGTCTTTCATCCATCAACACCCGGCCCAAACCCACCGGAAGACGCCCCGTTTATCGGGACACAACCTCGTGATGACGTTTTGGATTATTTTGACATTTCAATGATCCAATGGCGATCATGCTGCGTTCAACCCAGATCAGCAGTTATGAAAACAAGACTGATCGGAGCGTCTGATGAACACGATACCCCACTGCCCGGACTGTGAAAAACAGATGGAAAAAGGATTCATTCCAGATACGACACTCCTGGGTGCGCTCCAGGCGACGTGGCATCCGGACGATCCAGAAAACGCGGGCGGCACGTTTTTCGGGTTTAAGACGAAAAACAGAACCAAGACTGTCAGAATTGAAGAATCCAGAACAAGAACAGTCACCTCTTATCGCTGCCCCGAATGCGGCCTGTTGCGATCATTTGCGAAGTAATCGGTTTCCTGCTTTCCCTTTAAAGGTGTCCGGAACCTTTAATCCTGATTTTCGGACACTTTTTTCTCAACAGCATCCTCTTCAACAAGAACTCATTGCTTACTCTCTGCAATGATCTCATTAAAATCAACACGAAACCATCTTTGTAGTTCGAAACAATCGCTTTATCTGCATGGATCGCGACATCTCTCAAAAACATAATATGACCTGAGCTGACTAAGCCTTCATCCATCCTGCCCGCAAAGCGTTGCCACAAAAGCTTCGACTGTCGGTTCGGGTCCATCGCCGTAGTTGTTGTGACGCTGGTCATCCCACCCTGCCAGTACGGTCCGGGGCTCGCCCGTCAGGGAAACACCTTTTTCCAGCGTATAGTATTGTGCCGTAATCTGAGACTCATCCAGGTCGGCAGGCACTTCCAACGTAAAATCGACAGGCACGACCACCCCGATCAGCCAGGCTTCTGCGGCTTCCTCTGGTTCCGGCATCTCGATCACGGCACAGGGATAATTGTTGACACGAGTCGGATAAACTTTTATCTCCGCTGCATCAAAGCCTGCTTCGCGTCCGCACTGCTTGACGACCTGCTGCAGGAGCGCTGCGATGAATTTGTCGGCATCCGGCGAAGCAGCAATCTCCAGAAACTGCATCGGCTCGGCAAGCGCGATCTGCCGCAACGCATAATGTGCAAACACATAGTGCGGAGACGGACCATTGTCTTCCGGCACGCTTTCCGAGTTTTCATCCTGGAATTCAGACTGTCCCATGCTACGCCCCCTCGCCTTCGGCATTGAAAGTAATCTGCGAAATAGTGAGTCGCCTTCAGTTACATCGCCTTAATCCTCAGCATAAACATTTTTATGGCTTCGGTCATCTTTTATTTTATATAATAGATCTCTTCAGGCTTACATTACTTTTCACAAGCGAATTGCCTTCATGACTCATACCATTCATAAACGAACTCTCTTCGTCTGTCTGCTGTTCGTAATCATGCAGTCTTCAGTGCAGGCAGCCGAAACTCTACCTGCACTTCAAAACGAGCACGCGCCACAGAACTTCGCAGAAATGTGGGCCGGCTTTGATCCCCGCAGCGAACCGCTGGAAACTGAAGTGCTTAAAGAATGGGAAGAAGACGGCGTCGTCCTGCAGATCGTCCGTTTCCGTATCGGCGTCTTCAAAGGTAAGACCGCCCGGCTCGCGGCCGTGTTTGGTTATCCCAAACAGGCTGTCGCCAACAAACAGAAATTGCCGGGCCTGCTGCAGATTCATGGCGGCGGACAGTACGCCGACTACCGGGCCTGCCTGCTGAACGCGAAGCGCGGATACGCGACCCTCTCCATCGCCTGGGCCGGACGCATCAACGCCCCCGACTACCAGGTAACGCCCGCCGAAGTGAAACTGTTCTGGGACGGCACGACCGACGATCCCCGCTATAACATTACCACAGACTGGGGCGCACTCGACGGCTATCATGCGCCCGGAAAGAACCCGGGCAATCAGTTCCCCGGCATTGAGCCGGAAGCCTGGACGCTCGACAACATTGAATCGCCGCGTAACAGTGGCTGGTTCCTGTGTGCGCTCGCCGCGCGTCGGGCTTTGACATTCCTCGAACGGCAGCCCCTGGTCGACCCCGATCGCCTGGGAGTTTATGGGCGTTCGATGGGCGGCAAGCTCACCGTGTTGACGGCCCCCGACGCCCGCGTCAAAGCAGCCGCCCCCTCATGTGGCGGCATCAGCGACCGCTACAACCGAAGTCCCCTGTTCTGTCAGACGCTGGGAGATAACGTCAGCCTCAAACAGATCACCTGCCCGATTATTTTCCTCAGCCCCGCCAACGATTTTCACGGGCGCATTGGCAATCTACCGACCGCCATCGCCGAAATTCAGAGCAGCGACTGGCGCGTCACCTGTTCGCCGCACCACAATCATCAGGACACCCCCGACTTCGAGGTCGCCACCATGTTGTGGATGGATCAGCATCTCAAAGGCAGCTTTGTGTTTCCCCAGACACCCAAAACAGAGTTGACGCTCAACACCACAGACGGCGTGCCCCGCTTCACAGTGATCCCCGACGAATCCCGAACCATTCATTCCATCGACGTCTATTACTCCCGACAGGGCAAAACAGATGAAGGTCCCCAGGACCGGCTCAATACCAAGCATCGCTTCTGGCATCACGTGAAACCGGCAGAATCAGTTGGTTGCTGGATTGCGAAGCTCCCCCTGGGCAATGTCAATCAGCCACTGTGGGTGTATACCAACATCCGCTATGCCCTCGACGAACCGGTGTCCGGCGCCGGCTATTATTATCGCCCTTACACCACAAAGTCGTTCAACCTTTCATCGCTGCTGCAGATGGTCTCACCAACGGAATTACAAGCAGCCGGCGTTCAGGCCACGCGCGAGCCTTCCCTGCTGATCGAAGATTTCCAGGACAACTGGCGGCAGGAATGGTTTTCGTATCAACCCGACAAATGGGCCATTACAACCCACAAACTGAATGACGGTCTCTGGAAAGCACCGCCGCAGGCACAGCTCGCATTGGAAGTTCGCGCCGCCGAAGCCAATCAAATGGTGGTCGTCCTGGATGATTACGCCACCGAAGTCGAACTTACCGGCGGCCCCGACTGGCAGACCATTACCCTCAAACCGTCCGACTTTCAAAACCTGGCCGGCGAATCGTTATCAGACTGGCAAGGTATCCGTCAGTTGAAGCTCACCCCCGCCGAGGCCCAGCGTCCCACTCGCGGCAGCAAAACGAAACAACGCATCCTCGGCAAAAACTGGCGCGGCCCGCAACCCACATTCCAAAACCTGCACTGGCAGGTCGACCCGTAATATTGTTTTATCATTCTGTTCCGATAAGAGGTCCCAACCCATGGCGTTTCAGACATTCGACCCTGATGACGAAGAGTCGTTCGACAAGATGCGCGACCTCTTCAGCCCGGCACAGGTGGACCAGAGCGTGCGCCAGGCTCTGCAACTGTGCTGGATGATGCTCCCCCAGGACAAACGCAATGTCGACGAACTGGAACAGCAGTTCCGCCGCATCGTCGACCGCGCACTGAAAAATATGCGCGATGATGACCAGGCCTTTGGGGGCCAATAATCAAAGATCGCAGTGAAATCGAAATATCAGCAATGATCCGATCAAATTCCACTTGACCGCTAATAGACTGACCTGTATACTAACATTGTTAAGACGCTCGATTGTAGAAAAGACTCATCAGCCGCAGGGCGTTAGCCCCGGTTAGACCTCATCTCAGATTATTGTTCTATTTATGAAGTATTACGTAAATTCACATCACTACGTTTATGAATGAGGTCATCCACTTTTTTTAGCACATAGAATACTGACCTGTCTGTTTATTTCAACCCAAACCAATAAAGGAGAATCTCATGTCCGCTCTCAAACCACCGTTCACTCTCGAAACCGCCACCGCTAAAGTCCGAGCCGCAGAAGATGCCTGGAACAGCCGCGATCCCGAAAGAGTCTCCCTGGCTTATTCCCCGGATTCAGAGTGGCGCAACCGCGACCAGTTCCTGCAGGGCCGCGATCGAATTCGGGAATTCCTGTCTGGCAAATGGGAACGGGAACTCGATTACCGACTTGTCAAAGCACTCTGGAGTTTTTCAGACGACCACATCGCGGTCCGCTTCCAGTACGAGTACCACGATGCGGCCGGTCAATGGTTTCGCGCCTACGGCAATGAGCTCTGGGAATTCGATGAAGAAGGTTTAATGCGCCGCCGCGAAGCAAGCATCAACGACGTCCCTATCGCGGAAGATCAACGCCGGTTTCACTGGCCGACCTCCGCTCCACGCCCCGCCGATCACACCGGGATTCCGGAGGTCGCCTGACAGAACAGAATCAGGGTCAGCTGCTTAGATTCAGCCTGACCCTGATTACTGTTGATTGAGCTTTCGTCACTCTCCCGACAGATCCACAATCCAGGCGTAGGACACCCGTACGTCGATGGTTGTGCGTCTCATTCAAGGTGTCAGGACACGCTTCGAAATTGATCAATTTCCACAGCCACAACTGGTTGTCCACACGCGACCGTCAGGGGCCATAATGGGAGTGTGCTCGTGAATAGGGGGCGCGGGCTGGCTGTTATCGTATCCACCGTAAAATGCCACGGGTGACCAGTCAGGACTGACCGGGGGAAGTTCCGGCGACAAATTCGCATAGTTTTTTTTACCATAAACAACCTTGCCTCCCAGCATTGTCAGTACACTTTCGATCTGGCGGATCGCATCTGCTTCTACAGAAAAATAATCGTCAGACAAAACTGCCAGGTCTGCGAATTGACCCACTGACAATGTTCCTTTACGGTCGTCTTCATTACTGAACCAGGCACTCCCCTGTGTATATAAACGCAACGCTTCTGAGCGGGACAGGCAGTCTTCCTGATCATGCAGCACTGTTCCCCCCACCGTTTTCCCTGTGACCATCCACCACAGACAGGTCCATGGGTGATAGCTGGCAACCCGCGTGCCGTCCGTCCCGGCTCCCACGGGAATCCCCATCTTCAACATCTGACGGACAGGAGGATGCCGTTTGACTTCTTCGACTCCGTAACGTCGAATGAAGTATTCCCCCTGGTAAGCCATGCGATGCTGAATAGCAATGCCGCCGCCCAGTTTCTGAATCCGTTCCAGATTGCGATCGGAAACCGTCTCGGCGTGATCGATAAACCACCGCAGATCATCAATCGGATGCGCGCGATGCACACGTTCGAAAACATTCAGAAATCGATCGATAGTTTCATCGTAGGTCGCATGAATTCGCCATGGCCACCTGGCTTCAGCAAGCTTCATCACAATCGCCTCAAGCTCTGATTCCATCACCGGTTTCAAATCGGGTCGTGGCTGCAGAAAATTTTCAAAATCGGCCGCGCTCCAGGCTAAATTCTCACCGGCTCCATTCACGCGGAGCAGATCCGAACCGGCACCCGGCTTTGTCATATCGAGCCAACGCGTATAGTCATTCAGTTCTTCACCCGAATTCTGCGCAAACAGGCTGTAGGCAATGCGGAGCGTCAATTGGCCGGTTTTTTCCAGTTGATTGACGACAGCATAATCATCGGGATAATTCTGCCCACCGCCACCGGCGTCTGCAACACTGGTGACGCCAAACCGATTCAACTCGCGCATAAAATGACGTGAAGAATTGAGCTGATCCTCCATCGACAGCTTGGGCGCATTGGCGATTGTGGAATACAGAATCAAGGCATTCGGCTCAGCAATCAGCAATCCGGTCGGGTTACCCCGCTGATCTTTCACCACGACGCCCCCTGGTGGGTTTGGCGTATTTTTATCCATACCTAATACATGGATGGCCGCCTTATTCAACATCGCAGAATCATACAGATGCAACAGGAACACAGGTGTATCAGGAGCCGCTGCGTTCAACTCCTTAAACGTGGGCATGCGACCTTCAGCAAACTGAAATTCGTTCCAGCCTCCAATCACACGCACCCATTGGGGAGGAGGGGTTCGGGCAGCCTGACCTTTCAGTTGACTCATTGCTTCTGCAATGGTGGGTACGCCATCCCAGCGCAATTCGAGATTCGAAAACAGACCGGCCCGAATCACATGCAGATGCGAATCATTCAATCCGGGAATGACACGCCGATGCTCCAGATCAATCTGCCGGGTGGATGGCTCCGCCAGCGCCCGGATCTCGTCACTGGTTCCGATCGCTGCCACCCGACCCTCCGAAACTGCGATCGCGGCCACTTCGGGGTGAGAGGGATCCTGTGTAGTAATGCGACCATTATAAAGAATCGTATCAATAGACATAACTGGTCCTCTTTCGTATAAAAAGAAACGGCCCGAATAGAGTACAGGCGCGTTTTCCGGAATCACCTGGAAATAGAAATCCGCTCCGCGTGCCCGGTCTGCAGCCAGGGATGAAATATTCTTGTAATGCAGGGCATCACAAGCCACGTAAGCGTAACAACAACACAGACATTCACTGCCACGGAGAATACCAGCCAGTGCTGCCCCTCCAACACAGGCAGCAGCACCGTAGACCAGAATAAAACCGCTGGAAAGACACCCAGAAAAGTCAGGCATGCCATCTTCCAGCGGGGCGGCATCGCACCCCGGCCCGACCGGAAGAACGCCTCCAGTCCGGTAAGCCTGCGATGCACGGGCTCACCTTCAACCAGCGGCTCTGCATCATCCAGCCAGCGGTGAAACAGTTCCGAGGCATAAAATTTTTCAGCCGCTTCTTCACTCTCAAACGTACGCAGCACACCATATTCACGACTGCCCGTCTGGGGAGCCGGCCGGAGTATATGTACTCCCAGAACCCCTTCCGAGGACATCGACTCGCGAATGAAGGAAAGCAGCTTCGCATCAAACTGCTCCTCCATCCCCGAACGCACATTACGTGTGACTGCAACATGAACGACTGACATCTCACATCTCCACTGAATTCAACAGGCTTGTGCTGGACTTTTACAGCAGCATTTCCAGCGACTTCTGGACCGCGTGCCCACAGGCGACACGATCAGGTAACCTTCCGGGCCGCTGGTGCGTTATGAACCATGGTGTAACAGTACTCAATTCCAATTCCGTAAGCTCCGCCATGTTCACGAAACAGATCCATTAACGCGTTGTAATGCTCCCGGTTGGCCCAGTCACGCTGGAATTCAAGCACCGTCGCAATCGTTGTCATGCGGACGGCACCAGCCTGTACCATGCGTGACAAAGCCGCATCGTGAGCAGCCTGCGAAGTGCCGCCACAGGCATCTTCCACAACATAGATGTTGTAACCTTCGTCAAGCATGTTCAGCGTCGGCCAGGTGATGCAGACCTCTGTCCACAGCCCCGAGAGAATAATGTTTTTTTTGCCCGTCGCCTTGATGGCTTCACGAAAAGCTTCGGTGTCCCAGGAATTCATTCCCGTACGTTCAATCGGAGACTGATCAGGAAAAATATCCAGCAACTGAGGCCACATCGCCCCGCTGAATGATTCGGTTTCGACCGTTGTCAATATAACAGGGACATCAAACTCTTTGGCCCCTTTGGCAAGCATCAAAACATTATTCATCAGCAGCTGGCGATCAATCTGATTCGATACACCAAACGCCATCTGAGGCTGATGATCAATAAATACAAGGGCACAGTTCTCTGCCGTCAGCAGTCCGCCATCAGTATCGGGAAGAATATTTTTCATGGGTTTCTTTTCTATTAAACAAAGTGATGAATAGAGATATTTTCAGTTTCATTTGCTGGAAACTTCACTCAGCGAGCGGCTGGATCAGTCTATTTATACGCACGTGATTTCTACGCCGTCCAGTAAAATCCGGACGATCCTCTCCTCTCAGTTCCTCAGCCTCCCTTCATTTCTCAAACATTAGTTTACATGTAAACTATTTGCCCAAATAAAAAGTTTTTTCAGATCATTAAGTCAGATTATGTCTGCTCTGATCGACTCCTTGTCACTGCGGCTTAACTGCCTGTCTGTCTGTCAGATTGAGAACCTGCAGATCGCTGACTTAGCTCTGCCTTATACATCTTTAATTTACATATAAACTATTTTTATGTCAACTATAATTCTGGAAATTTTCTCTTTACTGGAACAGGCTTTACATACCACCCGGGGCGTTTACCAGATCGCTCCGCTCAAGACTGCTGTCTCAAATAAACCTGATCCCATTACAGATCAGGGCGTTCCTGCATGACAGTCAAACCCTCTCCCCTCGACAAATCCACAATCCAGGCAGCGGGAATCCGCGTCTCAATGGCGCAACGTGCCAGGTTGAACCAGCGTTCGGCCTGGTTGAGAATCTGGCTGTCGGCGGAAGCGACGATCTGGTCGGTTTGACTCAGCACGGGATCGGGGTCAGGCACCAGTTCGATCTCCCAGTTCCAGCCATGCTCCTCGCTGATCTCCCTTAGCATCGTCTTCAATCGCCCGCTGTTAGAGACCGGCTGATCCAGCAGCCAGCGACAGGTGGCAACGTTCCACTCCGCCATCAGTTCGCCCAGGATCTGAATCGCCGGGATCGTCTCAGCCACTTTGCGATAACTGCCGTGCATGCTGGCCATGTCACGATAACAGCCATCGCGGGCCTGTAGAATGACGCCACCCGACAACGCCGCCTCCAGCGACGTCAACACGTTGTAACCATCGATCCACAATTCCCTGTTGGCGAGGTCCTGCGTCTGAACCCGGTGCGCTGCGCGCCGACTGGCTTCCGCTTCCCCGCAGGCACAACGTCCCACGGCTGTTCGCTGCCGCGCATTCAAAGCATACCGGTCCCCCACCAGTTTGAGTGCAGAAACAGACGCATAGCCACGGGTCAACAGCCAGCTCAAGTCACAGGTCGCCTGCCGCAGTTCCGGCTCGGAAAAAGTATCAAACAAACCCTGATCCTGCGGATGCGCACCACGATGTTGTCGCCGATCAGGCATAATATTTCCTCCGGCTCCGTTTACATCAGTCAACCTGTCGAAGTTCAAAAGTAATTTTACAGTCCAGTTCGTCTTTGGAATTTTGCCACTCGCTGATCCGATGCAGGTGCCCTGCACTTTCCAGAGCCTCCAGATCTGAGAACTTCCAACCTTCTGGAAACGTCTTTGATAAATCCTGACTCTGCCCTTCAATCCAGTGATATTGTCCAAACGGAAGATACCCCAGGTACTCCGTCACATACGTAAATTGCTGCGAGGACTGATCTGCCAGCGCAGACTGTAGTTTCTCAAGCAATTCGAGTTGCGGTCTGGTCAATTTCATAAGGGACCACTTGAATTAGACTGAATACTTTCAGTAGGCAGGTAACATTATTGATCTGACTCACACTGTTTTAGATTTTATCATATCAAACCACCACAAAAAGCCCCTGGCCCGAAACATCAGACCAGGGGTGTCCCTGATTAACAATAACATCGATCAGACTGTGATCGACTCGACTTCCGCAACGAAGCGGCTGGCGCTGTTGCTCAGGAAGGACGTCACCACGTTGAACACCGCGTCACTGAAGCCGCCGATGTTCAGGATGTCGTCACGCTCCGGAGCCTGCGACGAACCGTAAGGCTGGATGTCGATACACACCAGCTTGGGATCCGTCACGCCCAGTCGCCGCTGATTCTGCACGAACGTCTGCCACGCAGTCATCACACCGGTCGAACCATGTCGGCCTGTACCAACCCAACTCTCGTTGTCGCTCACCAGCACACAGCCGGCAAACGCGCGCTGACCCAGTCGTACATTGGCTTCGCGAAGTGGAATCGAACAGTCGGTTCCACCGCCGCCATACTTCGCCAGTCGCTCCGACAGACTCAGAATCGAGTCGGCTGGATCGATCCGCACGTTGTACGCCCGCGTATCGAACGGAATCACCACGCTGTCCGGATTACGACGCAAAATCGCCGCCGCAAACAGCGCCGCCACATCCACACAGCGCATCTTGCTGTACGAACTGCGATGCTGCCAGCCCGTCACCGAACTCGCCATCGAACCGGACGTATCCAGACCGATCACCACCGGACCTGACAACTCAGGCACGTTTCCACAGGCGATCTCAGCAGCCTCATGCAGCGCCTTTGTGATCTTGTGTGGAATCTGATCGGACGCGTTCAGATACGCTGCCAGAAACTGGTACGGAAACTGCCGCGAACGTCGGATCGCCTCTTTGTCAACCAGGCGGTTCGCCACCTCGTCAATCAGCGCATAATCCTTGAACACGTCATGACGCAGCAGCGTGTTGAGGTTCATCCGCAGCGCCTGTGGACCCATCTGACGGGCGATGGCACGCCACACCAGCGGACCTTTCGCCGCATCAGCCAGCAGATCCCAGCGCACGGACAGACCTTCTACGATCGCAGCCTGCTCGCGCTCGGTCTCTGCACCTCGATAGGCGATCAGCGTCTGCACCTGTGCGGGCAAGTCCGCCTCCGTGGCAGGAGCCCACTTCGCCAGTTCCTTATCGGTCAGCCAGCCGAACAGCGCACGCCGTGCGTTGTCAACAGGTGTTGGACGTGCCAGCCGCAGAACGTCGCGCAGGCTCGGATCGTTACCGATCGAAGCCGACAGCAGTTTACCCACGGAAGCCTCATTCAACCAGCGCTAAAACGCGCGCTGTAGACTTGATGACAGGCCCGTACGACCAAACTGTCCCGAGCGGATCATCTGAAACATCGTGCGCAGCACGCGGCCATTGTCCACCACGCGATCAAACACGCGATGCAGCAGTTCGGTATCCCGCGTCGACAGTGTCACCAGCAGCGCCGCCGGCATGTCCTTCATGCAGGCCCGCTCCCGCGCATACACGGCCAGTTGTGCCAGGAATCGATTGTCGTCAATCTGGTTGATCAACGTACGCAGCTCGTCCAGCTGTGCCTGGGCATTCGCATAGAACACGCCGTTAAATGTACCGGTTGCCGCCAGCTGTGCCAGCGCATGCTTCGGCTCATACTTGTAAGCCCGACCTCCGGCTGCATTGCGCGCATCTGCACGTGGAAACTGATTCTGACGATTCGAAAACAAAGACTTATTGGCCATCATAGCCTCCTTCAAAAATGGAACCGGCGAAAAAGGCGTCAGTCCTCACTGACGGCAGCCGGATCCTGTAAATAGCACTCGACGAAGTAATGGGCAGAGACCTCCCTGCGATACCACACACGCGATTTACAGGGGCCGGCCGCATAACTCTTGTAACAAAGCGGCCGGGCAGGAGTTGAACCAGCTTCACCATGTACTCCACACCGGCAGTCGAGTGTGTATTAAATAACCAACGAAGTGGTGAATCAGAGTTTCTAACGGTGCTCTACCTGTTGAGCTACAGCGCGACAGGCTTAGCGAAATTGCGCTGGTGGGAATCGAACCCACATCCTCCGGGTTAACTTTCATGTACTCCCATTCGGCAGTCGGTTATGTCTCTTGTGAATAATGATCGACGAAGTTTTAAACCAGAGCGTTTACGGCGCTCTAACCGTTGAGCTACGGCGCGACACACATTGAAAATAGCGCCGGCGGGAGTCGAACCCGCAACCACCGGATTAAAGATCATGTACTCCAGTCTGGCAGTCGATCAAATATTGTTACTAAGCCCAACGAAGGGTTGTCGAGATTGTTGCTGCTCTCGGCCGCTCTTATCGGTTGCATGTGAGACCGACAGTGGGCACACGCCAGACCATCTCAAAGAGATGCCGTTGCGCTCACCTTCCCTGGATCGCTCCAGGTTGGCTACCTCAGGACCGTCATAATGTAATCCCGACGGACAGTTGGATTGTTCAACAAACCGGCCAACGAAGAAATCACTCAGACATCGTTTCTGTCATAAAGATGTAGTCCGAGCCGACAGTTGGTCGGTTAAAGACGCCGGTGGGAATCGAACCCACTTCAAACTGCTTTGCAGGCAGTTCCCCGGCCATCAGGTATCAGCGTCAAAAAGTACCTCACCAGGGAGTCGAACCCCGTCTGATGGTTCCGAAGACCATCGTGCATCCATCACACTCGCAAGGCATAATTATTCTGAGCCGACTAAACCACACTTGTCGACTGCTGGTAAAAGACAGGCCGCAGTGAGAACCGGTTCGCTTCTTTCAAAAAACTTTCAGCAGTTTCTGAATATCAGAATATGAATGCTAAACCGTGGATGGTATCGACGACCTTCCGATTGCGAGGCGCGTCACCTTAAGGGGCATGATAAACCGGGTCAAAATCACCTTCAGGGATTCTTAGCATGATTTTCATCATATATTAACGCAGAAAATTCTTGATTCGGGTTCGTTTCATTTTCGCCAGGTATGAAACCTGGTTTTCATGCCTGTTCGCAGACTCAAAACAGTCACTGCCCCCTTAATTCCTGTCTGTTCTGAACTGCAAATGCATTCAGACAAATCTGAGCACACCCCAAACATTAACGCTTTCTTCCCGCCCCCTTCATATTCCGTTGTTAGTTTTAACAGCATGAATTCGTTCACATTGAAACACATGTATTCGTGCACTTTTCGGCAATCGTTTTTAACCAGCATCCGATTTTCACTCAGTTCATTTTTAGAGATACAACATGACTCACCTCGCACCGCAGTCTGGAGCAAAGCCGCGTCCGTGCCGTCTACCCGCTTTCGCTGTGATTATTCTCGGCGTCTTTAGCTTTATTGTCTCCGGCTGTTCTGATACCGCAGGCAAGGATGCCGTCGCGAACAATATCAAACCCAACAGCGGCGAAGCTGGTGAAATTGCCGACCCCCTTCCGGAACCACCCGCAGCGTCCAAAGCTGTCGGCCTGAAGTTTCTCGGACGTTATCGTCATGGTACAAGGAAAAAATCGACGGCGGAAATCTGTGCCTTCGACACGGACTCGAAACGACTCTTTGTTGTAGACGGAGAGCGGGTCGCCGTCGATATTCTTGACATTACCAACCCGTCCGAACCGCAGTTGTTCAAGTCGGTTGATCTGGCAGAATTAGGTTCCAAACCAAACTCGATCACGGCGAAAGGAGGTGTGATCGCCGCCGCCCTCTCATCCGATCCAAAACAGGAGCCGGGTCTGGTTGTTTTTCTCTCACCCGCAGGTGAAGTGCTGAAGACCGTTCACGTCGGCCCCGAGCCAGACATGCTCACCATTTCACCGGATGGGCACTGGCTGATCACTGCCAATGAAGGAGAGGCGACAAAAGATTATACGCGCAATCCGGAAGGCAGCGTCTCGCTCATCGATCTGACAGATGGTGTGGCAGCGGTAACCGATGCCTCCGTCGTTCACATTGATTTCACAGCTTATAATGACAAGTCTAAACTGCCATCTGGCGTGCGTGTCTTCGGAAAGAATGCGACGCCGGCCCAGGATTTCGAACCGGAATACATCGCTGTTTCCCCTGATTCCAAAACCGCATGGGTGTCGCTGCAGGAAGCGAATGCGTTTGCGATCATCGATCTCGAAACAAGTAAACTCGTCGATCTCGTGCCACTGGGTTACAAAGATCATTCGCTTCCCGAAAACGCCTTTGATGCCAGCAACAAAGACAAGAAGATTCAGCTTCGTACCTGGCCAGTCAAAGGGATGTATCAGCCCGATGCCATCTACTCCTTTGAGGTTGACGGTACGGCGTACGTTATTACTGCTGATGAAGGGGACCACCGCGACTTCGACGGCTTCAGTGAGAAAGCCCGAGTGGGTGATCTGAAACTTGACCCGAAAAAGTTCCCCAACGCAAAAGAACTGCAATCTCCTAAAGCACTCGGGCGGCTGATGGTGACATCATCCAACGGTGATGCCGACGGTGATGGACTCTACGAAGAAATATATTGTTTTGGCGGACGGTCATTCTCGATCCGCAGCGCGGAAGGCCAGTTGATCTATAACAATGGCAACGAATTTGAACGCATCATTGCGAATCGTTTTCCCAAGTCGTTCAACGCCGATCATGAGTCAAACGATCTCGATGACCGCAGCGATAACAAAGGGCCGGAGCCGGAAGGACTGGTTGTGGGAATGTTCGAGGGTCGTCCCGTGGCTTTTATCGGCATGGAACGACACAGCGGCATCATGATCTACGACCTCACCAATCCGAAACAGCCGGTCTTCTGCGACTATGTCATCACGCGCGACTTCGACAAATCGACAAAGAAACCAGAGGCAGGCGACCTGGGGCCCGAAGGCCTGACGTTCATTCCTGCCGACGTGAGTCCGACAGGAAAACCGTTACTCGCTGTCTCCTATGAAATCAGCGGTACGACCGCGTTGTTCGAAGTCGTCAGCAACACCACTACTGAAAAGCAGGGCCAATCACTGGAGTAAAGAAATTCATATTGCTCGCTGAATTCTCAACTTTAACTCATCATTTGATAAACGACGTATCGTTTACAGAAGAAAGGTTTTCGAATGCAACAGAAAAGTTTAACCCGCAAACGAGGCTTCACGCTCATCGAATTGCTGGTCGTTATTGCGATCATTGCAATTCTGATTGCGTTGCTGTTACCCGCCGTCCAGCAGGCGCGTGAAGCGGCGCGCCGTTCCACCTGCAAGAACAATCTTAAACAGATTGGTATCGCCCTGCACAACTACCACGACACTCACAGTGTCTTACCGCCAGGCGTCCTGATGTTCGACGATGGTTCAGGCGCCCCCGACCCCGATCTGGGTAACTGGGGCTGGAACACCTTCCTCCTCCCTTATATCGATCAGGCACCGCTCTATAATCAACTGACTCCCAACGGAGCGAATTTTCCCACAAGCGCTGCCGGCAGTCTGATTCAGACCGTCGTTCCTATACTGGTCTGCCCCTCGGACGCCAGTGGAGGCATCAATACCTACGTTGGATTCACCAACAATGAAGACGGTGTCGGGCTCGGCAAGTCGAACTATCCAGGCGTCAGCGGCAGTAAAGGCGTTGATGATGACGAGTGGTTCGACCGCAGTGATGACGCAGACGAACGCGGCATCTTCAATTATAACAGTAGCACACGGATGCGCGACATCACCGATGGAACCAGCAACACGATGGCGTCGGGCGAACGGATGTGGGATGGAATTTCCATTAAAGACGATGATCCGGGCGGATCACTCAGCAAAGGTTCTGTCTGGGCCGGTCGTCCTTACGACGGCGAAAAGTACGCAACCCTGCTCCGCACCAACGACTCGGACGCGTTCATCCCCAATGGTACAAACCAGGCCAGCGCCAGCAGCCGTCACGTGGGCGGCGCACATTTTCTGTTTTGTGATGGTGCCGTCCGGTTCATCTCAGAAAACGTCAACCGCGAAACCTACAAGTTCCTGGGCAACATGTCCGACGGAGAGGTCATTGGCGAATACTGATCTATGTTGAACGAGATACCCAAGTCTCGTCACATTGGTTTAAGCACTGGCGTTTCGGTCGTTTTTGGCCGGAACGCTTTTTTTGTGCTTGATGAAAACAACTACGACTTGTTTCACTGGATGACAATTCATCACTCTCCTGCTTGACCCCGGTCTGAGCGTATCTGATACTGGATGAAATCGGTTTCGCATTTCATCCCCGGCAGGAAAAGAATCATGGCTCGACGGACTCACGCTTTCGGGCTCCTCACGCTCTCCCTCACACTCGCAAGGCATATCTCTGCTGTCGATAAAAGACAACACCGCGCATCAGTTGGTTCGCATGATTTGCGCAGAACTAACTTTTTTTCTGCGTTTGTAATGCCGCCTCTGCCAGAATCCTGCCGAGCCTGTTGAACCCAAGCGTCAACTGGATTAATACTGTAGCTGCCACGCAGTGAGATTTGAAATCTGGTAAAAATTCAACTTAATGAAGTTTTATTTGAGCTGTAAACATGGAATACTCGTTGTCTAATCTACTCTTCGTTCTTTTCAATCTGAAGGAAATTTCATGAAGTTCTTTACCAGGCAACGCCCTCATGACTCCGCACAGATTGTGAAAATACTCCATGTAATGCGAGATGCTCTCATCGCTGAACTGGGTCACCAACTGAGATCCTTAATCGTTTTTGGCGATTTGGTCAGAGAGAAACAGTTTGACGAGACACATGGCAAAGTCAATCTGATGATCGTCTTGACGCAGATTGACTGTGATTTTCTGGATCGGATTGCTGACTCCATTTCTGAATTCGAAAAGCAGATTCCACTGGCGACTATGATTTTGACTCACGAGGATATCACCTCGTCCTGTGATGTCTTTCCTGTCAAATTTCATAACATCAAAGAGTATCACACACTGCTGCACGGAGAAGACGTGATCTCGGACCTGGTCATTTCGGATGAACATTTACGTTTAAGGTGCGAACAGGAGCTGAAAAACATCATGATCCGGCTTCGTACCTTTTATCTGCACCGGCGTCAGCATCCAGAGCAGTTAATGCAAACGCTGCTGGAAACCGCAACCGCATTCCTGAACAATGTAAATGCCTGCCTGCTGGTAAAGACAGGACTCATCCCGGAAGAAGACAGTGACATTCTGAATGAGTTTGGAGATGAATTCCACATCGATATCACGATCGTCCGCAAGATTCTTGATTTCCGCAGTTTGCCACAGACACCTGCGTCTGCGGAATTAAAGCAGGTCTATAATGAATTCATGTCTCTGATTCATGAAACCACACAGGTGGTCGACTAGATGGAGGCTACGCAATGAGCAAAACCACTTCGAATAAGTTCAGGATAACCTGCAAGTGTGGAAAAAAGTACCTCGTACGTGCAGACCTCGCAGGCAGGAATGTCAGATGTCGTAATTGCCACGAAGAATTAGAGCTCAAACGCCGGGTCGCAAAAAAAGAGCCCATGTGGTGTCCCGTCTGTTTTTCGAAATTGGACCGAAAGGATCCCGTTTGTAAATCCTGTAACCGGAAGAATGAAGAACATGTCCCCGTGCCAGAAATCCCCGAAAACACGCCGGGGAGACTCAGTCTCCTCCCCGCTGCAATCATCAATAGATTGCCTCGGTCGCTGTTTCTGTGGATCTGGTTCCTGATTTGCCTGATGCTGGTGATTGCTATCAGTAGCCTGCAAACAGGGTGGGACGGCCCTGCGTTTCTGACAGTCTTCTTTTTTCTGGGACTGGGAATGCTAGTGCTGTTTTACATTGCCAGACTGAAATCGCAGCTCATAACCAGCCTGCTGGTGATCGGCATTCTGGCCTATGAATCGATCGCGTTGATTCGTATCTGGTACGGGAGCACCCATGGAATGTCTCATTTTGGGATATTAGCCGGATTGATGCTCGGTGGGCCAGTGCTCTTCCTGTTCGTCGCGTATGACAAAGCTGGATATTCAAATTACTCGTCGTGTGGCAGCAACTGCAGCAGTTGCGGCAGTTGTGGCAGCAGTTGCGGGGGAGGCTGTGGTGGTGGCGGCTGCGGAGGGTGTGGCGGTGACTGACCATCAGGAATTGATCGAAGTTCCCCTGCTGGGAATAGGCTTGCGCCAGCCAGTGGCAGACTGGGTCCTGTCGCATCCGCCTGAACTGGATTGCGTTGAAGTCACCGCTGAGCATTTTTTTGATTCCGGCGCTACAGTGCTCGCACAACTGGCCGACCATTACCAGGTTTCCGTGCACGGTCTGGGGCTTTCACTGGGAACGCCCGGACCGCTTGAGGAATCCACGTTGCGCCAGTTTCAGCGGGTGGCAGATCTAACCAACGCCAGGTGGATCACCGAACACATCGCGTTTACGAAGACGGACGACGTCGACCTGGGACACCTCAATCCACTGCCGATGACATCAGGTTCGTTAACCACCCTGGCCGACCATGCACGGGAAGTCATGGATCGCTGTCAGCGTCCGCTGCTTCTGGAGAACATCACTTCGTATCTGCGCATCCCCGGAGAGTTGACAGAACCGGAATTTCTGAACCGATTATGTGAGCGGGCCGGAATCGGTCTCCTGCTGGATGTCACGAACCTGTTTATCAACAGTCAGAACCATGATTTTGATCCCGTAGACTGGCTGCATGAGGTTGAGGCAGATTTCATTCGCCAGGTGCATATTGTCGGCTATTCGATTCGGGACGGCGTTTATCACGATCGACACAGCGAGCCGATTCAGGACAACCTGTATGAGCTGCTCAGGGAAGTCGTCAGCTATGCACCGGTGGAAGCAGTCATCCTGGAACGGGATGTTGCCATTCCAGCAGTCAACGAGCTGGCCGGGGAATTACATCGTCTGGAGAAAACCTGTGAACGCGCCCGACACAGTTAGAATACTCGCACTCCTGTTGCACAACCAGAGCCTGCGCGATCAGTTACGGACGAGCCCTTCTGCCTTCATCGCTACACAGGGTCTTTCGGATGAAGCAGCACAGGTCATGGCCTTACTCGACTGCGATCAGCTGGACCGCCAGGCGGAGGCTCTGCTCAGTAAACGCCGGTTTCAGGTCGCCCGGATCATTCCCGAGACCTGGCACAGCCTGGGTTCCACTGCCGCTGCTCAGTTTCAAAACTATATGGAGCAGACCACATGGCCGGAAACTCATCAGAAACACGAACTGGATGCTCAGCGCTTCTGTGAATATTTACGGCAGCAGAAAATTCCGGGATATCTCAAGTCAGAACATAACTGGCTGAACTTTCACCTGCACCACCGCTGGTTCCGAATTCACTGGGTGACAGACCTGGTCATCGGCCAGAAACGCTTTGGTGGAATCCAGGTCTTCGGCAGGAATCCCTCAGGAGTCCCTGTGAAACAGGCGTTCTGTCTGTGGCGGACAAATGGAGTTCAATCATCATCGTGCGCCCCTGGTTTCAAAGAAACATAAATCTTTCTAGATGAGTCCTGCTTGACCCGGATCTACGACTCACTGATACTGAAGGGAATCGAATTTGAATTTCACACCTGCCAGGAATTAAGAACATGTACCGACTGCGCGCTGACGTCCGTCTGCTGATCGCCTGCCTGATGATTCTATGTCTGACTTCAGTCACAACCGCACAACAAAAAAAGACTCAAAAACAGAGCCCGAAACCGGATCCGAATCTACCACACGTCCTGATCATCGGCGACTCGATTTCCATCGACTATACCAAACCGACGATCGAGCTGCTCCAAGGGACTGCCCATGTGGAGCGCGTGAAAGCGAATTGCGGCGATACGAAACGGGGGCTGCAGAATCTCGAACGCTGGCTGGGCAAAACTGACTGGGACGTGATTCATTTCAACTGGGGACTGCACGACCTCTGCTATCGGCACCCCGACTCCAAAACCCAGGGACACCGCGACAAAGTTAACGGCACGATTTCCGTGCCACTCGCGCAGTACGAGAAAAATCTGGAAGCACTGGTGAAGCAACTCGAAAAAACGGGCGCCACGCTGATCTGGGCCACCACCACGCCGGTCCCGGAAGGAGAAGCAGGCCGCGTCGTCGGCGATGACTTAAAGTATAACGAGGTCGCAACAAAGATCATGAAACAGCACGGCATCAAAATCAACGATCTGCACCAGCTCGCATCCGGCTTCGACGAGTCCCTCTGGGCCGGCCCGGGAAATGTGCATTTTAAACAAGCAGGCTCTAACAAACTGGCACAGCAGGTCGCAAAGGAAATTAAAGCCGCCCTGCCGGTAAACAACAATCATCCAAACTGAACCGGCCGCTTCAGCAGAATCGGCGAGATACTGCGGGGAACGAAAAAAGGGACAGAGTGCAATCACTTACGATTCATCACTCTGCCCCTCCTCCGCAACTTCAGGGACTCACATCAAAGGATGTAAGCAAGGCCTGCTTCCTTTTTCAGCGCTGGCCGACGGCCACCGCTTTTGCTGCTTTCTGCTGTGACCGGTCCAGATCAAATCGGTCCAGGTTCATGACCTTCGTCCAGGCGGCTACGAAATCGTTGACGAACTTCTGCTCAGCGTCTTCACTGCCATACACTTCCGCGATGGCACGTAACTGTGAATTCGAGCCAAATACCAGATCAACCGAACTGGCCATCCACTTGACCTGATCCGTCTTGCGGTCGCGGCCTTCATAAAAGTGCCCGCACATTTTGGACTTGTCCCATTTGGTATTCATGTCGAGCAGGTTCACGAAGAAGTCATTCGTCAATGTACCCGGCTGCTTTGTGAACACACCCAGCGAAGAATTCGCTGCGTTGGCATTCAACGCCCGCATGCCACCAACCAGAACCGTCATCTCGGGTGCTGTCAGCGTCAACAGATTGGCACGATCCACGAGCATCTCCGCCGCGGGTCGGTCGTAAACATGACCGTGATCCTGGTAGTTACGGAATCCATCTGCCTTGGGTTCCAGCACCGCGAATGCTTCCACGTCTGTCATTGCGTCAGTCGCATCCGTGCGTCCCGGTGTGAAGGGCACTTGCACTTCATGCCCGGCTTTTTTCGCCGCTTCTTCGACAGCAGCGGAACCCGCCAGCACGATCAGGTCTGCCAGAGATACTTTTTTCCCATCGGTCCGCTCACTGTTGAATTCGGACTGAATCTGCTCCAGCGTCTTAAGCACTTTTGCCAGTTGAGCCGGGTCGTTGGCTTTCCAGTCTTTCTGCGGAGCCAGACGAACGCGGGCACCGTTGGCACCACCACGGTTATCGGAGCCACGGAAGGTCGAAGCCGACGCCCAGGCTGTTGAAACCAGTTCGGGAACCGTTAATTCCGAAGCCAGCACTTTGGCTTTCAGTTCAGCGATATCCTGCTTGTCGATCAGTTTATGATCGACGGCGGGCACCGGATCCTGCCACAACTGAGCGGCTGGCACCTCGGGTCCCAGGCAGCGGGACACAGGTCCCATATCGCGGTGAGTCAGTTTGTACCAGGCTTTCGCGAAGGCAGCGGCAAACTCATCGGGGTTTTCATGGAAGCGTTTGGAAATCTTGCCGTACGCAGGATCCACCTTGAGCGCCAGGTCGGTCGTGAACATCATCGGTGCATGGGATTTTTCCGGATCGTGTGCGTCAGGAACGGTTCCCTTGGCAGACTCTTCTTTGGGAGTCCACTGCCAGGCACCGGCGGGACTTTTCACCAGTTCCCACTCATACCCGAACAGGTTATCGAAGTAACCGTTCGACCATTGGGTCGGCGTGGAGGTCCAGGCACCTTCCAGACCGCTGGTGATTGTATCGCCTGCGTTCCCTTTTTTATATTTGTTCTTCCAGCCTAATCCCTGTTCTGCGAGGCTCGCCCCTTCCGGTTCGGGACCCACGTTGCCTTTGGGAGTGGCAGCGCCGTGCGCTTTTCCGAATGTATGTCCGCCGGCGATCAACGCGACCGTCTCTTCATCATTCATTGCCATCCGACCGAAGGTATCACGAATGTCGCGGGCTGCTGCCAGTGGATCAGGCTTGCCGTTCGGTCCTTCCGGATTGACGTAAATCAAACCCATCTGTACGGCGGCGAGCGGGTTCTCCAACTCCCGATCCCCCGTGTAGCGTTTGTCGCCCAGCCATTCACTTTCCGGGCCCCAGTACACATCCTTCTGTGGTTCCCACACATCTTCGCGACCGCCGGCGAATCCAAACGTTTTGAATCCCATTGATTCTAGTGCGCAGTTTCCGGTTAAAACCATCAGGTCAGCCCAGGATATTTTACGACCGTACTTCTGTTTGATGGGCCAGAGCAATCGCCGGGCTTTGTCCAGGTTCGCATTGTCGGGCCAGCTGTTAAGGGGTGCAAAGCGTTGTGTACCATCCGAAGCACCGCCGCGACCATCGGTCACGCGATACGTGCCCGCGCTATGCCAGGCCATGCGAATAAACAGCGGACCATAATGACCGTAGTCCGCAGGCCACCAGTCCTGAGAGGATGTCATCAACTTTTTGATGTCTTTCTTGACGGCTGCCAGGTCGAGTTTCTGAAACTCCGCGGCGTAGTCGAAATCTTCGCCCATCGGATTACTCTTCTTCGAGTTCTGATGCAACACATCCAGATTCAACTGGTTCGGCCACCAGTCTCCATTCGACATGCTGCCGGCTGCAGTAGCTCTCTGTGAGGGATGACTGGCGCCCCCCATCACCGGGCATTTACTGATGTCCTGTTTTTTGTCAGCCTGTTGAGCGGCCTCTTTCGTCAGAGGCGGATGCTGCTGAGCAAACGCGGCTCCTGCGATGCAGAACATCGCACAGCTCGAAACGAAACGCTTAATGTGAGTTTTCATGGTCATGTCTCTCCAGGAATGGACAGTGATGCGGATTACGTGCAAAGTGAGATCATCCCACCTTGCTTCTTTATTATGGACACGAGCATCTAATACATCCAATGCATTTTCAACATACTAACCATGCATAAAACGCATTGACATACCCGCAATCTTGATCGCTCACCGATATACAGACCACTGTTATGTCATTGATACCATTAAACTTAGGAAGTTTTATTGCTTTCGATTCACGCAACTGAGAACGCATTACCAGCCTGGATTACATCACTGACGTTCCAGTAAACATATGAATTGATTCAACAGTCTGTTTGCATCTGGTACAGGCCGCCTGCAAAGCTGGTTACAATTGTAATCATCAGGCTGTTGAAACTGAGATCGAACTCAAAATTGAGAGAGACTATGGTTTATCCATAAAGCGCTCCGGCAGATCAGACATCGGATCGACGAAACAGTTTTTGATCTCCGCTGGAGCAATGGCAGACAGATTAAAAATCGCCGACGACCTGCCCATCCTGATGATTGATCAGATTCTTTAATTTTTCAGCAGAGATGTCTGTTTTAATTTCGCGTACGGTTCCATCCACGATCCCGGCCTGAAAATGATCTCCCTTGATGGTTCCCAGTGACTGGTGAGGATTCTCCAGATCGAGGGTCAGGTCCTCCGGCTTCGTCCAGGGAACCGCTTTGTCCGGTCCTGCTTTGACATACAGGATTGTGTACTTTCTGCCGTCTGGGATGCGACTGTACGTGGGACCTGGTTTATCGACCTGGAAGGGAGTACCGGGGCCGACAAACTTCATGATCGAAGTCAGCCCGGGCTGCGTCACACCTTCACATTCATAAACATCCGGCATCAGCTCCAGCAGTTTGATATTATGCGGGCTGTCCCAGGGCTCATCCAGCTTGAACTGGGCATACAACGTATGCGCCCCCAGGGACGGCAGCAGGTGCACGCGCCAGCTTAACAGCTCCTTCCCTTTGATCACATGCTCAGTGGCGGGGGGAAATCGACGATGCGAATTGATGAAGCTCATAAATCCAGACGAAATCTTCTTCAACTGAACCAGATTGTTTTCAGGAGTCGTCACTTTTATCGGCCTGCGAACCTTAAGCAACAGCTTGTCTAAATCGACTTTGGCTCGATCGGCAGGATGAATGACACTCCGCCAGGTCTCATCATCAATGCTCGATTTCAGTAAACGGATTCTTCCATCAATAAAGGCGGTAGGAATACCCAGCGGAGTCTTGCCGATGGATTTGGATACGGAAGCCAGATCCAATTCTCCCGGCTTCGTCCATTCTACGGCCTGATCGGGCCCCGTTTCGATCAGCATGACGGTATTGGAAATCCCATCAATGACATCCCTCATCCTTCCTCTTGAGCCGACTGTAAATATTGAGGCCACAGAGCTTGTCCCCCTGCCCCGCGCCCGCCCGGTAGTTGCCGGCTGTGCGACACTTTCCGGATCTTCAAATCCACGAAAGCGAGTCTGATTCGAAGCCGCGGGTGTTTCAGGAGAGCGATAGATTGCAGGCATGTATTTGGCAGCCGCCTGATTGATCGGACTGTCCCAGGCTTCATCCAGCTTGAATCGCTGATACAACAACTCTTCCTCCAGAAAGGGGAGCAGATGCACGCGCCAGCTGACCTTCAAACGCCCCTGATCATCATAGTAATGCTTGAAAATTTTGGGATCGGGCACTAATCCCCTGTGGGTTTGAGAGTAATTATGAAATGCATTCATGATTTTCGATAATGAATCTTCTACTTTATGATATCGCTCAGGTGACATCGTTTCCTGTGTCACGATTTCCTCTACCGGTTCCGCCTTAACCACTGCGGGTGCCTCAGGCTTTTTGGGAGTAGCTTTCACTACCGGCATCGCAGCCGGCTCTGGTTTGGCTGGTTTTGATTCTGCGGGCTTTGGCGCGACTGGCTTCGGTTTCACCGGCATGGGCTCAACCGGCCTGGATTTTGCCAGCTTCGGTTCTGCCTGCTTCGGCGCGACAGGCCTGGGAACCATTGGCTTTGGTTCTTCGACAGGCTTCGATGTCACCGGCTTTGGTTCGACTGATTTTGGTTCGTCGGGTTTAGACAAGATCGGCCCCGATGGCGCTGCTTCCGGTTCGCTTTTTACTGGCGGCTCAAAGGCAGGTTGATCGCTTTCTGCAACCTGCTCTACTTCCTGACCTGCGGGCAAGGTCAGGTACAGACCCAGGCCGACCAACAACAATACCACAAGCGTTCCACCGCCGAGCAGAATCCACTTCCCTGTCCTGTCACTCTCTGGAGAAGCGTTCTGTTCCGTTCCGAAAGGACTGCTTTTCTTTCGATCCACCAGGTAGGAAATGTCCTCATACTCCTCCAGGTCTTCCTCTTCGGACACCTCCAGAAATTCCAGATCTTCTTTAGCAGGCACAGGGATCATGATCAGCGCCGAGCAGGCTTTGCATTTCACCCGCCAACCACTTTTCTCGTCCGTAACCCGATAAGACTTACCGCATTGCTTGCACTGAAATTCAATGGCCATGGCTGCCTCACATCAATTCTATAATCTGCTAAACAGGAAGAGCATTCACAGATGACAGCTGAAATCAGAATTGTCAAATGCATCTACAGAACACATCAGCGAACCGGTTAACCTCTTGCCTCATCCTGGACGAAAAGCTGGAACACCTGGAACGCCATTTGTTGATCCTCGGAATATAAGGTGATTATCACATACACATAATTATCTTCAAACGTTTCCGGCACCTGCCAGGTCAGCCGCCCGGTCTCTGACAGCTGCATGCCCTCTGGTGCGGCACTCAACTCAATGGTCACTGACGGCGAACTGGATTTGAATTCCAACTGGTAGTCCAGCTGAGATCCTCTGATGCATAACTGGGGAGAAACGGAAGAAGCAAACAGATAACCTTCTTTGGCTTTGTCAAGATTTTCGACCAGGGAAAACGGGACAATTCGCAGCGCATCATCCGAAAACGGAATCGTCACAATCTGATCCGCCTGGTAAATATAATGAACCCGCTTCTCCAGTGAGATCAGATCATCTAATTTGCGAGCCTGAGCAGCATTCCCGCGGGGACTGATCTCGTCAGACAGTTTTCCCAGGGGCCCTACAACCGTTGAAGCAATCTTCTCACCGGATTCGGCGAGAAAGATATCCACCGAATTGCTTTCCATCGGGTGGGAAACATAGAAGTTGGCATGAGTGGATGGGACCACACTTTTCCCCCCGCGCTTAAAACCTCGATATTGATACGCCTGGGAATAAGGGCCGCTTTCTGTCAGCATCAGCGATCCATTCCAGTCCGGCAGATTGTAATTTCCATATGTGTCACCGTTACGGTTTTTCCCGAATTTCCAGATTTTTGAATACAGGGGTTTCCGATTGACAGCAAACAGCCCCTCGAAATCACCGTCCCTGGGATTATGGAGTGTAAAGACAGTTCCATCTCCCGATGCCCTGAATGTCAGCAAGTCCGGAGCTGAAACCTCGGCCAGCCTGATGGTATCGTATGCAGGATCATCCTGCAGCGTTTCCAGGTCGCAGAACAGCAGCAAAAACTGATTCTGCTTGTCCGTTTCATTCTCCAGATAGAGCATCAATGGTCCCTGCGATGCATAACCCAGAGCCATTTGCTTTAACTGCGTGTTGTCAGGCAAAGGAGTTTCTGCCTCTTTCTGCAAAGAGGCAAAGGACCAGCGTTCCAGCTTCTTTCCTGTTCGATCGGCGACCACAAAATCTTCCGCCCCGGCAGCAATCAGCGCATCATCTGTTTCAAGAGGAATGGTTTTGACAATCTTGACTTCGTTGGCGTCATAAATGGCAATCTGTCGCTGTTGTTTCAGATAGAGAACCAGAAAGCGCCCGCCGCCGCCTGCCACCAGATCTTTCATCACTCCCGGCAGTTTGATCTCCTCCTGTCCCCCTGCGTACCGGTCGAACCCCGGTGCGGTATTTCCCTGCACAGGCGCGACTCCGGCTGCACTTTGAGGTTGGGGCGGGCGGGCAGGAGCTGTTCCTATCATATCGACTACGGGAGGGGCGGGCTCCGCTTGCGAGGTGGGACTTGCGGCGGCTGCCAGGTTCTCTCCAGAAACATCCTCCGCATTTTCACCCGGAAGCAGCAGAAACACGAGTCCTCCCAGCAACACAACGACTACGGAGATGCCCGCGCCAATCAGCAGTAATCTCCGGTTTCCACCCGTTGTTGATTTCCTGTTCCTCAGGGACCCTGCACCCTGCTGTCTTATTTTATTATCCCAGGAGTCCGCAGAGGTTCTCTGATGAAATACGTTTGATGAACTATCAGTGCCAGCCTGGGGAACGATCATCAGGGTGTCACACTCGGGACACTCGATTTGTTCTCCCGCTTGATCATCCCTGATTTTATACCCTTTACCACAGCCACTGCATTTGAATTTAATAACCATCGAAACCTCGGAGACAACTCTGGCAGGTTGAAAAACAATATGAGAATCAGTGCTTCACTGATACTATCATACGATGCAAAATGCTCGCGTTCCCTATCGGCGCGAGGCTCTGGACTTTCGGTCGGGTTTTACAGGCGGCTCACCTAACACGCCCGGTTTGTATGCCACATGGATCACAAACGCCTGCAGAAACCTGTGCCCGGAAGGCGCTTCCAGAAACAGGTGAATTCTTTCGATATCACTCGTAGAATTTTCCGGCACATCCCACTGGACCAGACCCTCAGGAGTGACGGTCATTCCCACGGGCCCCTGCAATACCCGATATTTGACCGGCTGTGTGTTGGATTTGTATCTCACCTGATACTGATAGGTGTCTCCCCGCTCCGCATTACGCGTGGGAAAGCTCGTTACAAAGAGGTATTTGTTTCCTGCTTGCCCCAGAGCCGCATCGATATCAAAACGATGCAAAACGATTTCGTCCCGACTCTCCGGCAGAAAGGTAATCAGATGCGCGTCCGGGACATATCGCAGACGCGCGTGAGCCGTTTTCAAACCTGCGTTGTAATCCGGCCAGCGGTCTTTCGTCCAGATTTCCGGGACCGTGGTCAGAACGGGTAACGAACCTGTACGATAAATATTGATCGCAGAACTGTCCGAGTCGAGCGTCATACAGAGATCCCCATGCAACGCCGGTATGCCGTGAGGGACTGGCCGATATTCCGTTTCCTTCGGCAGGGGAACCAGATCCGGGAAGCGAGTTCCCCTTTCCGTGTAAATCGCTTTCCCTTCCGGGCCGGGAAGCACAACATTCAGGTATTCCCCATTCTTATTTTTGAATCCCTTCAGATCTTTGAAATAGAGGACACGCGCCTGATTTCTCTGCACAGAGATGACCATCGTCCCGAATGTGGGATCTTCCCCCGACTGGGACAGACAAAAGATCCGCCCGTTCGCAGACGCCTTAACCAGCAGGTCCTGACCTTCAACGGATTCCCATGATTGCTCGGGCATCTGAATGGCACTTGGCTGGAGCGTTTGCAGATCCAGAAAATAAGGATGTCCTGACTCTCCCGTTTCTGCACCCACCAGGATCGGTCCGTTCGAAGCCGCCCCCATGGTAATGCGCGACACCGGATCGCCGGGTGCCAGGGCAACCGACAGTTCTTTTTCGAATGTCTGCAGACTGTACCGTTCAATCTGATTCTGATCGCGGAGCAGTACCACCAGCTTGTCTGCGCCGGCAGCGACAGCAAGATCATCCGAGCCCACATCCAGTACTTTTACAGTCCGGGCTTCCACCACATCAAAAATCGCCAGCTGTTTTTTGTCCTGCAACTGAAAGATCAGATATCGCCCCCCTCCGCCATCAACGGCATCATTCACATAAGGGGCAGGCAGTTTCACCGTGGTCTTTGTCCCCTCAAACTTTGTGACAGACAGCGGTGGCAGTTGTACGGGAACCAGATGCGCTTCACCAGGTTTTGACTGCCCTACTGAAGTCTCCTGGACTCCCGCCCACAGCAGCAGAAAAACGCAGGCCATCACTTTTGCTGAATTCATATTCGGTATCCTCATTATATTACTGATCCCGTACTTCCAGTGGGAACTTTTGAAATTTCGCCTTCCCTCCGCGCGGTGTGAGTGTGAGAATCACAAACGCCTGATCAGCCTGGTGGTCCTCGGGAACACGCCAGGTCAGCTTTGCGGATTCGGTAATCTGCATGCCTTCCGGTGCCGCGCTCAACTCGACCGATACATCGTCTGCAGAGGATTCCAACTGGAGTTGATACTGCCACTCCTGTCCACGCCAGCAGACTTTGGAGGGAACGGAAGACACGACTAAATAAGGCGGTTCCTTTTCCAACAGTTTGCGCAGCGCCAACCGGGAGACATGCAGGCGATCACTGGGAAAGGGGATCGACAGAACCTGGTCTGCCTGCGGAATGAAATAGATCCGTTTCCTGACTGTAAACAGTCGTTCCAGCGGACTGTAATCCTGATGCTCCATAAACGCGATTTCCGCGTATCCCAGCTGTTTCACTGGCTTCCTGGTGAAGATGCTCACGTGCTCGGTGTTTCCTTCACCCGTCGGAAATCGTTTCTTGTCATCCAGTCGAAGCGGTAACGAAATGGCATAATCAGGATGACTGCAGATTCCCATCTTACTGTTAAATTTCTGCTCTTCTTTGGATAATTTCTGTACCAGGTGCGGCTCGGGAGCGGCGACCTCTTCCAGGGTCTGCAAGTCAAAATAGCGCTCAGGATTGCCACGCAGGGTAAGATCGGAACGGACTTCCTTCCAGGTCAGTTTCAACGGGCCGCAGGAGTCAAAACCCAGTTCGAGGCGTGTGACTTCGCCCCTGATTGGCAGCGGTTTGACAGCCTCCCGCTGAAAGGTCCCCAGCGACCAGCGTTCCAGCAGGTTCTGAGAGCGATTGACGACAAGCATCTCTGCAGCACCGCCGACGATCAGCGCATCGTCTGTGGCCATCGCCAGATTTTTAATGATCCGGACCTCATTCACATCGTACACGCTGACCCTGCGCAGTGACTGCATGTAAATCAGCAGATAACGCCCCTGCCCCGCCAGACTCACATCGGTAATCTCAGCCGGCAGCTTCAGATCCTGATGTCCACCCTGGTATTTCCTGAATTCAATCGATGGCACGGACACCGACGACGTCGCAGATTCCTGCGCAGACAGCAAACTGCCCGAAAACAGGATCAAGAACACAAACAGCATCAGACAAAATAAAACGCGCACGGAAAGTACCTCATCCAGTTATTTTTTTAATTCGTAAGACTGCCCGTCATCACAGGTAAACATCCGGGACAGAGTACTCAGGGAGTTGCTGCTGGAAATAAACTCCGATTTGCCATCGGCAAACATCACATAAAAACCATCTGGACGAAAACCATACAGAGATTTAATGGAATTCTGATCCATAAACTCCCAGTCAGCCGGCTTCGTCCATTCGACTGCCAGACTGTCTGGGACTTCTACCAGTAAAGCCGTCTTATTATGGCTATCTTTCAACTCAGGCTTCTCATCTTCTTCAGCTGTAGAGAACAGACTATGCTTACCGGAAACTCCCAGCAGGTTCGTCTTTCCCGTATCTGCTTTAGAATCGGGAGAGCGATAAAAATCGGGCATAAATGGAATCAGCTGTCTGTTATGCGGACTGTCCCAGGGTTCATCGTGGTGAAACAGTTGAAACAGATCGTAGCCGCCGATCGCAGGTAATATCTGCACGCGCCAGCTGAGCAAGGGTTTGCCTTCAGGGTCAACGGAGTAAGGCGGAACTAAATGCGAACCTCTGAAGGTAAACGGTTCCAGGCCAGATGTAATTTGCGACATACTCAGTCGCGGCGAATGTTCTTCAGTCTGAATTGTTTCAAATAATTTGCGTTTATCAGCCAGATACCCGGTGATCGTATTCACATATTTACGATCTTCGGTACTTAACTTTTTCAGAGGCAGCTTGAGGGTGAGGTTGCTTTGATCCCGTTTCATAACAGGGGTACTAAAATATCCATTCCCGGCAAACACACGCGTCAGTTGTGCTTCAAACTGGTTGCCTTTTTGGTCCGTCCAGGCCCGGGTTCTCAGATTCAGCTTCTGCTGGTTCAGCTTTTCGATTTGTTTCTGCAACAGGGCTCGCGCATTGGCTTCAGCCTTGGCCTTGGCAATCGGGCCAACTTTGACTGCATACTCGGTTGTAACTGCCCGAGGCTGCCTGGCAGGAGTTCTGCGCATCCTGCTCTGGGCCGGCTTTTGCAGCTGCCTCTGTTTCTGCTTCTCCATTTCCTGGCTGCGACGTTCTTTGGCCTGACGTTCCTGAGCCTCTTTGACGGCTTTGAACTGTGCCAATTGCTCCTCTGCACGACGGGCTGCATTCTCCGCTGCGCCCGGTATCGAAACCTTCACTGAATGCATGATAGATTTCCCGGACTGATCCTGGACATTGAAAACGGTGCCCTCTTCAGGAGAGGCGAAGTCCTCCGGCGGCGTCCAGGTGATCAGGCCCGTCGACGAAACAGCCATACCTTTGGGCCCATAGGAAAGCTGGTACTTCACCCCGCCCTGCTTCGATTGCACCTCGATCTGATGCTGCCACGGTTTTCCCAGGTGCGCTTCAGACAGTGAGCCTGAAGTCACATACAGATAATTGTGGTCAGACTGTTTCAGCAGTAACTCTGGATTGACCTTGTGGAGTATCAGCCTGTCTTCTCCCGTGGGAATCTGGATCAGCAGACGGGCATCAGGCACCAGGGTATAGCGTTTGGTATAAGCCATGCCTGTGAAACTGAAAACGCGATCTGGTGGCAGACGATTCAGGGAAACATCCACCTGTTTCAGTTCAGCAAACGGTGTCGATTCGCCTTCCAGGCAGAGTGCCACCCCGGTACTCCCCTTCCTGCTGTAATGCCCGGTGACAGAAACACAGAACCCGGGCTGTGTCGCGGGAATCAGCAGATTCTCCCCATGTCGGTGACTCTCTTTTCGAGCCATATTTATTGAATAGAGCGCGAGTGGAGCATAGATCAGACTGCCATCTGTATTGGGACGCATCCCGTAATCTTTTTCCTTCCTCACTCCAGAAGACCTGAACAGTCGGGGACTGAGACGTCTCTCATAAGTCATGTCATTCAGTAATAGAATCGTCTCTCCGACAGCAATCACCCGACCATTTGCCGACGCATGCGCGTATTTCAAATAGCGCGACTCGACGCCACGATAGGTACCACGGTTCCTGTCCGATCCGCGCATCAATTCCAGCTCGATCGGCTGCATGGTATTCGGATCAAGAAACAGGAACGACGGTCCCGTATCACAGATCAGCACCAGAGGTCCTTGTGAAGCGCTGCCCATTACCATCCCTCCCACCGGAACCGTGGTGGGCGCGGGGATCATCAATTCGCGCTGCAGTGTCTTTAAATTCCAGCGCTGCATTAACATCTTATCACGGAGCAGAACGATCAGATGATATCCGCTGGCCGCGATCAGAACATCTTCTGAATCGACAGGGAGGTACTTCACGATGGCTGCCTGGGAACAGTCAAATACGGCCAGTCGCTTCAGGTTTTTTAAATACATGATCAGATAGCGTCCGCCCCCGCCCACCACCAGGTCGGTCATCGGGGCCGGCAGTTGGATCTGCTTCTGATCTTCCTTGAATGAAACCGGTTTAATGACAGGCATTTCCGCGGAGTTCATCGCTGTGCTGATATCTGTATCGGGAGAGGTCACTGCTTCTGTAGACGCGGTTTCGGGAGCAGTATTCTCTCCCTCAATTTCTAATTTGCAGGTCTGCAGAACTTCCTTTCCCGCCTCATTGGAAATGGTGAGCACGACTTCGGTCTGTTTTCCGGCAAAGTCGTGGGGAACCTGCCACTTCACCAGTCCCTCGGGGCTCACGGTCATCCCCTCCGGGCCGATAGTCATTGTATATTTCACCTTTGGCGGACTGCTGTTCACGTTGACCTGGTAAGTATAAGTGGCTCCCCGCGCAACGGTTAAAGGAGGACGACTGCCCAGGAACAGATAATCCTTACCAGACTCCTTCAAGGCCTGTTCAAAATCGAACCGGTGGAGCTCAATCTGGCGATTATCAAGGGGCAGAAAGATCAGCATTTTAGCATCGGGCACGAAATACAACCGGTAACCATTTTCACGCCCTCTCCATAGCGCGTAATAAGGCCCCTGTGTCGGCTCACCAATGTCAGGAACGGATACCAGAGGCTCGGGATTGCCTGGCTGCATGATCTGCAAAGTAGAACTCTTCGCGTCATCCCCACGCGTCAGAAAGAAATCACCGGAACTGCCGGGAATACCTGGTAACTTGAAAGGCGAAGCCTGGGGTTTCATTTCGCGGTTGTAAACTTTCCCATTCAGATAAATGGTTTTACCGTCCGCGCTGGGAAAGGGATAGCCGCCGGAATGGGTATTGAAATGCTTCGTGATCGATTTCTGGCCCACCACGATGCTTGCTGCATGATGCAGATCATGCAGTGTAAACAGACGCCCGTTGGCTGAAGCACGGAGCAGCAGTTCGCGGCCCCCGCGGACATCGAAGCGATCTGCTTCAACCTGCATTCCATTGGGCTCCAGCGTTGCCAGATCATAGAGCACCCATTGTTTAGGGAGTTGTTCTCCGCTACACAGCAGAAAGGGACCATTCGACGCAGAGCCCATTGCGATTCTGTAGAACATGTCCGGTTCCGGTAACGGCTTTGTCAGTTCCTGCTCGAAAGTCAACAGGTCATAGCGTCGGATAAAACCTTTATCGCGCGCCACAACCAGCAGCTTGTCCGCGCTGGCGGCAATCGCTACATCTTCCGCATCAAGCGGCAGATATTTGATAATCCGGGCCGCGGACACATCAAATACGGCCAGCTGATTGAGTTTTTTCAGATAAAAAATCAGAAACCGCCCGCCGCCCCCTTCGGCAACATCACTGAATTCGGAAGGCAGCTGCACCGTCGTTTTCGCTTCCTTTAAGCGGGCGGGCAGAATCGAAGGCAGTGTCACCGGCACCAGGTGCGCTTTCCCCGGTTCTCCGTCCGTGATTCTGCTGCGCGACTCTGATGGCTCCAGGCCGGGCATCTCGCGGTAGATCCGCGCGACATTTTCCTGAATGCGGCTGGCATGAATCCGTGTTTTCGACGGCGTCTCTTTCTCCTGTCCCCCTGATGAACCGAGGCAGCAGACCAGGCCCGTTACAAAACAGAATAACCGTATTGGAATCAACCGCATGACATCACCCCGTCAAATCTCATCAGAGCCAGGGAACCAGAGTCCCTCTTCGAAACAGCCCGCTCTTCGTTGGATTGATCAAGCACGTTCATTTCAACTCTACCTTTCCGCCGTCATCGCGTTTGAACGCCCGGGAAATATCGCTCAATGAATTTTCGCTGGAGATGAAATTCACTGCCCCATCCGCAAACAAGGCAAAAAATCCGTCCGGATGAAACCCGAACAGGTCTTTGATTGCCACCTCGGATGTGAATTCCCAGTCATCCGGCCTGGTCCACTCGACCGCCAGTTTATCGGGTACTTCTACCAGCATTACCGTCTGTCCCAGCTCATCTGTGACCTCGGTCAGTCCAACCGAGCCACTGTCTTTAAACAGGCAATGTTCTCCGCTGACAACCTGCAGGTTGGTTTTCCCCTCGTCCACTTTGGAGTTCGGCGTGCGGTAATAGGCGGGCATCAGCGGAATCAGGCGTTTATTGTATTCGCTGTCCCAGGGTTCATCGTGACGAAAGAGTTTATACAGGTCGCCGCCCCCGTTATACCGCAGCAGATGGACGCGCCAGCTCAACAGTGGCTCTCCTTCTCTGGAACGCGAACGGGCACTGATAAATCTTCCCCGCAGCTCTTGCAAACTTCTCTGCAGCCCGGCATAAACCTGACGCATCTGCAAATAGGGAGAAAAGGTCAGCGACTCAGCAGCTTTCGTTTTTTTCCGTGCTTCGCGTGCAGCCGCTGTGATTTCCCGAATGTATTTCTGATCAACGGCACTCAGTTCATTCAGGGGGATATCATACTCACCCGACGAATTACTTTTCAGTTTCACTCTACCTGCAAAGACTTCAAGCATTTGCGCATCCAGTTCATTGCCTGAGACATCTCTCCAGGTCCGTAATACAGGAGCACTCTGTTTTCGATTTTCGTCTGCCTCCAGCCGTCTCAGATAGCCAAGTGCATTGTTTTCTGCCAGCTGTTTTGCCCGGGGACCGGATTCTTTTAATTTCGCAAGCATCAACTGAAGCCGTTTGTCATTCGACTCCTGCATCCGTTCCTGGCGTGCTTTGTCCCTCATTGCGGCTGCCAGCTCTTTGTTCTGAGCCATATCCACAACGATCTTTGAGATGTTAATTAAAAACGCATACTTCGTTTTCAATGCCGACTCCATCTCCAGCTGAACTTCTACCGGTACAACCGGACTGGAAAATTCATTCGGCACATTCCACGAGATCAGGCCGGAATCGGAAACCGTCATCTGCTCAGGAGCATTCGTCAACTCGAACTTGACTTTCCTGCTCGAATTCACTGTCAACTGATGCTGGTAGGTTTGTCCCAAGGCAGCCGTATTGGGAGGGATCGAGGTGACATAAGCATAATCGTCCTGCGAATTTTTCAGCATCGCCTCCAAATCCGCTTTGTGAAGAATCAGCTTGTCAGCAACATTGGGAACCTGGATCAGCAGTTTCGCATCAGGAATAAATGTAAACCGTTTTTCCTCTGGTACTTTAAAATCGTCTCTTTTGATACTTAATTCGGTATTGACCTTCCCGAGGGGAAACAGCAACTTGGGATAATTGGCGATCCGCAGTACGATCCCGGACTGCGGCGCGTTCATATTTCTGTTGCGCGTATGTAACACAAAGAACAGGCCCGGCTGAACTGCGGGATAGGGAATTCCCCACTCGCTTAACACGCTCGACTGATCCTGGCCAACAGAATAAACAGACTTGGGTGCATACAGCAGATTGCCCGCTGCATCAGGCAGACCGGAATTGCGATTTAAACGATAACCGACACTCGTCCCGGTCACCATCATCATGCAGTAATCGGTCGCGACAAGCTGGCCGTTCGCAGAGGGGTGAATCGATTTCAGATATTTCGGGATGCTCTGCTCTTCCCTCCGTCGTGACATGAGTCGACTGCGACGCGAATCTGTCTCCTCAACCGCTTTTTCGGGCTCAATGAACTGCTGCAGCTCCAGTAACTGCAGCGTATTCGGGTCCATGAATTTGCAACTCTGGTTATTGGTCCCCGCCGAAACCAGAAATACAAGCGGTCCCGGTGATGCATGTCCCATCGCCATCTGGACCACATTCTCAGGAAAGGGAACGGGGACCACTTGCTCCCGCTTGAATGTAGTGAGATCCCAGCGTTCGATCGTCTTTTTCTCAGGCGACAATACCACCAGACAGCGGGCACCGGCCGCGAAAAAGCACCCCCTGGAAGGCAGGGGCAGATACTTGATGATCTCCGCTTTGACCGTATCGAACACGATCAGGTGCCGGATCGCTTCCAGTTTCAGAATCAGGTAGCGTCCCCCAGCAGCGACAACCAGATCATCCACGTCAGCCGGCAGCCGGACTTCTTTCTGGTCACCAGAAAAGCGAACGGGTGTCAGCTCAGGCAACTCCACCTGCGCCCGTGCTGCTGCCAGCCCACTGAATAGCGAACCCAGTAGCACCATCAGCCCGCCCCATCTGCTCAAGCAATGCATACTGGCCGTTCCTTTTATCAATGGAAGAAATCGCGTTTTACTCATAGCACTGATTATCGATTCAGAAAATGTTTCACGTTGTTCATACCAGGTTGATCTGACAGTCAGCGATCCTGGACTTCCAGACGAAATGTCTGGAACTCTGTCTGATCACCTTTTGCTTTTACTGTGATGACTACAAACACCTCATCATCATCAAAAGATTCCGGAACCTCCCAGCGGAGTTTTTTACTGTCAATCAGTTTCATCCCTTCCGGAGCCGCGCTGAGTTCGACCTCAAACTGACTGGAGCTGGATTCCACTTGCAGTGAATACTCAAGCGTTTTGCCTTTTTGACAATGACTTGGCGGCAGCGATGAAATAAACAGATAGTCCGTTCCCCGCTTCTTCAGTTCAGCTTGCAGTTGAATGGGAGTCATCAGCATTCGATCATTTGTGTAGGGAAATGTCAGCAACAGATCGGCCTGGGGAATATAAACCAACCGTTTATCAAGACTGAATTCAGGGGCGAATTCGGGTTCTCCGTACTTGCTCTCATCCTGCTCCAGATTCAGGGGGCTCAAAGGCAGATTGGCGATACGCTGTCCGGTCTCCGTTAAATACAGAATGCCGAAATAATCGGAACCTGATGACGTTCCCGTTTTGTCCCGACTAAAATAAGGAACCTCAAGATAGAAGGCTGGATGCAGTGTCGCGACATATTGCGCCTCTTTGCCACGTTCATTGCCTCGATAAAACAGTTCTCGCGTAAAGAGACCGTACCGGGTTAAAACATAAGACGCATCAGGCAGCGGTCGTATAAATTCCAAGTTGTAGGAACGGTAATTATTCACTTTCTTCCCATCCAGAACCCAGAGATGGCTTTCACGATCCCTTCTGACTGTGGAAATCCCAAACAGCTCTCCCCCTGCCGAAGCGCGGATTCTCATGGTTTCCCTGTTCCGCGGAAAACCCATTCTCTGGCGAAACGTGAGGTCGGGCACGGGCGCCAGCGTCTCTAAATCAATCAGCAGACATCCGGTTTTGGCATCATAATCTTCCTCCTCGGCAAAACGCACCACGAACGGTCCCTGAGATGCATAACCCATTCCCACCGCTTTCAGGATTCCGGAAAATGGCGTCTGGCTGACTTTTTCGCGTTCAAATGTCGTCAACGACCAGCGCTCGATGATGTGCTGGTCCGGTTCGATGACGATAAATTTCTCGGCCCCCGCGGCAATCTTCACTTTGTCGGAAAGCAGCGGCAACGTCTTGACGATCTTCGCCTGGTTCACATCAAACACGGCCAACTGTTTCGCCGCTCCCATCTGAATCAGCAGGTAGCGTCCGCCCCCCGCCAGCACGACATCGGAGACCTTCTCCGGCAGCTTGATCTCCTGCGGTTGTCCTTTATATTTTTGAAACAGGGACGCCGCGTCTTCCGCCGCCCAGGCCTCACCCTTCACACCGGGAACGGCACTGCTCCCGGACAGAATCATGATCGTCAGGGTCAGGAATATCACTGGTAATCGCATACCTGAAATCTTTCTATCATTCATTTCAGCTTGACAGGCTTCCCGTCCTGGATGGTAAATATCGGAGAAATATCGCTTAAAGAATTTTGACCGGAGATCGATCTGACACTTCCATCCGCAAAGATGGACCAGAACGCCTTCGCGCCTGCGTCGAACAGATTTTTAATGTTCTCTTCCCCCGTGTACTCCCAGTCATCGGGTCTGGTCCATTCGATCGCCAGTTCATCGGGCACAACGACGACCATCGCGGTATTGCTCAGCCCATCGGTTACATTCCTGGGTCTGACTTCATCTTTTCCGAAAAAGATGCACCCCTTGCCTTTCACACCCAGCAGGTTTGTCTTTCCCTGGCCAGCGCTGGAATCGGGTGCCTGGTAGAATGAGGGCATCAGTGGAATCAACTGACGATTGTATTCACTGTCCCAGGGTTCGTCCTGGCGGAAGAGATTATAGAGGTCGGCCCCTCCCAGGTAGGGCAGCAGATGCACGCGCCAGCTCAGCATCGGCCTGTCCCTCAGCACGCCACTTGCAAACCGGTCCACGGAGTATGCAGGCGGAAAACCAATCGACCGCTGAGACTGCGATCGAATGGACGCTGCCACCAGTTGTAACTGTCGTCTGAATTTTTCCTGTCGCTCTGCGGCCGTCTCCGGACGTTCGCGTTTCTCTCTTTGAGCAGCGGAATAGTTTCGCACATACTTCTGATCGGTTGAAGAGAGTTCACTCAGAGTGAAGCTCATCAGTTCCGGTTTCTGATTCGAATTTCGCGAACGCAAACTGTTTTGCGGATCACTTTTAAGACGTACTTTCACGATTCCACCAAACACCTGCAGCAGTTGTGCCTCGATTTGATTACCGTCCGCGTCAGACCAGAGACGATACGGAATCGTCTGCAATCCCTGTTTTTCCTGCTGGCGTTTCAACCACAGTTTTGCTTCTGTTTCTAATTTATCCTTCGCGGTCGGCCCTTCTCTTTTCAACTTGATCAACCTCATTCGATTTTCGGTGGCATGCGATGCCTCAACTGCTTTTGCCGCCAGCGCAATCTCCTGTTCCCACTGCGCTTTCGCTTCTGCTGCCTTCTGCTTCGCTGCCAGTTCTGCCTGCTCGCGGGCGTTTTTATAGGCTTCGGGAATCGTGATTGTGAAGCTGTGGTACAATTCCTTTCCGGACTGACTTTGCAACCGTACCAGGACCGGAACTTTCGAAATGGTAATACCAGGACGAATATCCCATGTCATCAATCCGGTTGGAGAAACATTCATTCCCTCAGGTCCCGTTTCCAGGTGATAGGAGACCTGCTGTTTTGATTTCGCGGAAAATTGACACTCCCAGCGCGTACCGATCTTTCCTGTTGCCGGAGCTAACGAGGTCACGTAGAGATAATCTTCGCCTGATTCTTCCAGCAGACTGTCGATTTCAACTTGATGCAGGATCAATCTGTCATTTGTAATCGGAATTTGCACGAGCAGATCAGCAGTTGGAATGTAGGTATAGCGCTTTTCAAATGACGGAACCAGATCGGGCAACGTGCCAAAACACTGGGTCACATCTATATCAGGTAACGGAAATTGGGGATTCTGCCCATCTTCAATCTGCAGCATCAGATCCTGAGGTGGTTTTCGACTTCCGTGATTGTGAATTTGAACCGTCAGATAATAACCAGGTTGAACCGCCGGGATATGCCTGATCCGATTCTGCTTTCCGATCTGCTTCATCTCGGTATCGAAGATTCCAGCCTCTGTATAAAACCGTGAGCCAGAGGCATTCGGTAGTAACTTCCAGCCCAGGCTCCTAAGTGAACGCCAATCGTATACGGGACCAGTCACATCCAGCGCACCGAATCTGAGACCAACCAGACGACCATCTGCCGAAATCGTATCCGTTCCGTTAAAATGATCAGTGACATGCCTCCGATTCAGCTTTCGCTCCCGTAATCTCCTCTGTATACGGTCTGACGATGATTCGAGATTCACATCAGGAGTTAACAGTTCATGTAAGGTGACCAGATCCACTTCCTGCATCGAAACGGGATCGACAAAGTAGAACGGGTCCTGACTGTGCACAAATACAACCAATGGCCCCTGAGAGGCACTCCCGATTGCGATTCCTTCCAGCGGATCCTGAATGGGAAGCAAAGCAGTCGCTTCGCGCTGAAACGTCTTCAGGCTCCAGCGTTCCAGAATTTTTTTCTCGGGATCAACAATCAGCAGGTGTTCTGCGCCCGCTGCAAACATTACCTTCTCAGAATTAACCGGTAGAAATTTGACGATTTCTGCCCGGGACGTATCAAAGATTCCCAGCTGATGCAGTGTTTTAAAATACAAGATGAGATAGCGGCCGCCTCCCCCCACCACGAGATCTGTGATTTCAGCAGGCAGTGTGAGCTCTTTCTGTTTTCCCTCAAACTGAACTGCCTTCTGCTTCGGCAGGGTCACCTGGGTCGAACCATTAAGGCGTTCCCAGACAGATTTGGAATCCATTTTCGCAAGCGGCTGCGGTTTCGGCGCAGTGGACCCTGCTGGTATTTTCCCGGTAAGGGAGAGCAGGTAGGAATGATACAGAGACTTGCCTGTCGAATTGGATACCGAAACAATCACTGACGTCTGATCGTTTTTAAAATCGTGCGGAACAGCCCAGCTCACCACACCGGCGGGGGAAACCGACATACCTTCGGGTCCGGAATCGATCTGGTACTTTAACGGGGTCTGATTAGATTTGGCTTCGAGCTTGTATTCATACTTCTCGCCGCGCGCAGCAGTCTTGACAGGCTGGCTCTGAGTGAAAAAGTAATCATCCTTGCGATTCTTTAATAACTGATCCAGTTTGACTCGATGCAGATGAATTCGACTTTTCGTTTCAGGTAGATAGGCCAGAGTTTCTGCCTGGGGAATATAATACGCATTCATGTATCTCGCGTCGGAACCCATCATCGACTGGTATGACCCATACCCTTTCTCCCACACATCAGGGATGGTGGCTATCGGCTCTGTTTCGCCAGTCACGTAAATCTTGACATCGCGTTTCGTAGTTCTTACCCACTGCACCAGCAGGTTTGGATCTGAAGAAGGATACATGCTTTTCAGGTCCTGATAGACGGGCATCAAAACCCTGTTCATGACCACGCCACTGGCAAATATATGATTGCCGTCAGGACCGGGAATCATCGGCCCGTAAGATTTTTTCAGGGGCACTGTTTTCAGCTGTTTCCCGTCAACTTCGTAAGTCACTCCTTCCCAACCATCCTTTTCCCGCAGACTGACTCCAAAAACCTTCCCGTTGGCTGAAGCATGTACATAAAAGCCTTTGGTATCTCCCAGTGGGATGACTGGAGGACGCTCTGATTTCAGTTCAATCAATTCCAGAGATTCCAGGTCCAGAAAACTGTTGAGCATAACGCGGCGACGCCGGTCCCCGGTCTTCACGGAGCCGACATAAACGGGACCATTGGAAGCGGCCCCCAGCGCCAGTTGCACAACGCTCCCCTCCACCGGGATCCGCCGCGCGAACTCTTTCTTAAATGTCGAAAGTTCATAACGCGTGATGATTCGCTGACTGTGATTGAGCACGACCAGTTTGGTAGCACCGGCGGCAAAGGAGACAATACCGGACTTCACGGTCATGTAATTCACAACGCGGGCCCGGGAAACATCAAACAGCGCCAGCTGACGAATATCCGGTAGATAAAAGACAAGATAGCGACCGCCGCCCCCTGAGATGACACGACTGAAGGGGCGCGGCAGTTTGATAACAGCACGATCGCCTTGAAAAGCAGACGCGCTGATTTCAGGTAAAATGGCTGGCCTCAGATGCGTTTCTCCTGCCTGACCAGCTGCCGTCAAAGGCAGAATCTCAAAATGGACAGGTTTCTCCCTGATATTCAGCTTCGTTTGAATGACTGACTCTCTTCCATAAGGATCAGAGACCTTAAACTTGAGTTCGATCTGCTCAGTGATGTGAGACAAGTCGACGCCGTAATCCTCAGGTACCTGCCAGCGAATCTTGCCTTCCGGGGTAACCGTCATCCCAGGGGGAGGCAGAATCTGTTCCACCTTGACTTCACCATCAACGGACTTCACTTCGATTTCAGACTCGTATAATTCGCCCCGATATGCGACATCCGCAGGGGAACGCGAAACATAGAAGTGAACTCTTCCGTTTTTTTTCAGTCTCTCGACAATATTCAGAGGACGTACGTCAATCGAATCATTCGTCTCTGCAACAAACATCATCAGTTGCGCCTGCTCGATGTAAAATCGCCGCGGGTAGCCGGGCGTATTGACATCAGCGCGGTACCCCTGGGGCAGGACAACATGCCGGACCGCCGGGGATATTTCAGGTCCAGGTCCCGTCACAGTGAGTAATGGTTTATTCAATCCTGGCAGAAGAACCGAATAGGGATTTCCTCTACCGCCATGTGGATACAAATAAAAATCACTGAAACAAGGCAGAGACCCGCCGATCAGGTTTTTAAATTCATCGATTTTTTCAAGCTCCTGATCGTAAATCCCCGTCAGGTTACACAGCTTGCTGCCATCTTTATTGGGAAACACCGTTCCCCAGGTTTGATCCAGGTAACGTGTCTCTACTGTGTTCCCTATGATCGCCACCCGCAACAACCCCGATGGTGAGGCATGCCTCTTGCAGATACCAAAAACGCGACCATCGGCTGAAGCCTCAACATCACACCGGTCAGCATGATTCAGTTCCCACTCGGACGAAATCTGAACTGATGAAGGACCGAGTGTCTCCAGGTCCAGAAACTGCCACGCCCCTTGCGCTTTATCAGACCCCAGTAAAATGGGACCGTTAGATGCGGCTCCCATGGTGATATGGGCGACTTTCAAATCGGCTGGCAGAGTTTGCGACTGCTCCTCTTTCAGACCAGGCAGTTGATAGCTCTGGATCTTGTTCTGATCACGAGAGACGATCACCAGCTTGTTGGCACCCGCGGTGTAACAGAAATTATCGGAACTCATTCTCAATGTATTCACAACTTCGAGTTGGGAAACATCGAACACAATCAACTGTCGTTTACCTGGAACGTGAAATACAAAATAGCGCCCACCACCGCCAATGGCGAGCTCAGTGCAGGCACCTGGCAGTTTGACATTCACCTGGTCCGGCTCGATCTTGGGAACTGTAATTTCAGGCAGATTCACCGGAGCCAGATGCGCTTCGCCCGGCTTCGTCGTTTTCTGTGCTGCCACTTCACAGCAGATGAGCGCACTGAAGGCAATCAGTAGTGACATTCGCAGCAAAGTGGAATTCACGTGGCTGTTCCTTTGATCTGGAAACTCAATTTATATGAATACTGATAACGGATAAAAAAACAGTCCGATTATTTCGGATCATGGGGAATCTTTCGCGGGTTCATTTTTGAGATTCAGCAGCGTGCTGATCTCGTTCAGAGGCTTCTTCTCGGAAATCAACTCGACTTTTCCATCTGCAAATAACGCGTAAAAACCGTCCTGATGAAATCCGAACAGTTGCTCGATGGATTTGTCTGATTCATACTCCCAGTCATCGGGCTTCGTCCATTCGACGGCTAGAGCATCAGGTGCTTCCACTATGATGGCCGTTTGGCCCGGCAGCTCTCCTTTGTGAAACAGGCTGGCTCCCCCGGGACCAGAAAACAGCGGACGCTGCGCCTGAATCGCCAGCAGGTTGGTTTTCCCTGGACCTGCTTTGGACCGGGAAGAACCGTAAAAAGCGGGCATGAGCGGAATCAGTTTTTTATTGTATTCACTGTCCCAGGGCTCATCATGACGGAACAGGGAATACAGGTCACTGCCTCCCCTGACATGCTTCAGCAACTGTACCCGCCAGCTCAACAGCGGCTTGCCCTGCTCGTCCTGTATGTTCCCCAGCAGATTATTTTTACCGAAGCGGCTGGGAGTTTCCTGTGTTGCCAGCCAGAGTTGTATCATCCGCTGCTTCGGCAAACTGCGATCCGATAATTCCTTTTCACGCTGTTTCCGTTCCGCAATTTCTGCTTTTGATATTTGATCGAGGTAGTCCCGGTCAGCCTTGCTCAAACTCTCCTCCGGAATCGTCAGGATCTGGTTTGACCGGGAATACAGAATCACTGTATCAGCAAAGTACTTGATCAGTCGTGCGTCGATTTCGTTCTCGCTGGTATCTGTCCAGGCACGGTACGGATTTGTTTCCTGCCCGGGGATCCGGTATCCCTGCAATTTGCGTACTGACTGTTCTTTTTCATAACTTTGCAATCGATCTGTCAGGTATTGTTCCACCTGCGTTCGGGCTGCTTCACCACTCTCAGTTAACCGTTTTAACTTGTTTCGGTTCTGTTCCTCGCGAGCCGCGAGCCGTTCTGCTTCGCGCGCCGCTGCCTCGCGGGCTGCCGCCATTTTCTTTTCAGCTTCTGCCCGTTCCTGCTCCTTTCGAAGTTGTTCCTGCGCACTCCGAATCGCAGCAGGAACAAACAGCGTAAAGCGATGCGACAGTTGCTGTGTAGAATCATCTTTCAATTGCACTATGACATTCAATTCAGGTTCCACAATGTCGGCGGGAACCTGCCAGGTCAGCAGCCCGGTATCCGAAATTTCCATTCCCTGGGGACCGGATTGAAGTTCATATTTTACCCCCCCTTTGCGGGAAACCGTCTTAATCTGATATTTCCAGAGCTTACCAGGTTCCGTTTTCGTCTCAGGCCGGGATGTCGTATAGAAATAATCGATTCCGGTCTCGTTCATCAGCTCGCGCAGCGGGACCTGATGCAGAATCAACCTGTCATTGGTATCAGGAACCTGGATCAGAAGATCCCGATCCGGAAAAAACAAGAAGCGTTTATAATGCGACATCCCCGGCGGATTTTTCCATTCGAACTTGTTGAGTGATGTATCGACCTGATTCAGCGTCAGCAGTGGTTCCAGTTCTCCTTCTAAATGAACGGCCAGTACATCAGACGTCCTGGCATTTCGTGGCGTCTTCAACAAGAGGTCGAGAACGTAACCGGGCTGTACCGCAGGAATCAGCATGCCTGTCTGAATGGGCCGTGCGGGCTCCCCCACTTTTGCAGCCATAATGATTTCTTCCATCTGGTTGGTGATGATTCCCCGTTCTGAGTACAGAAAAGTACCATCACCGCCAGACAGAATCAGAGAACCATAGTCACGCGGGCTCTGGCGATGCTCTACCTTCGACTCCAGATAGATCAGCGTATTGTTTGCCAGTGTCACCACACGCCCGTCTGCAGACGCGGTGACACACTTTAACAGCAGGGGTCTGGAACTGAGATAACCCGCTCCTTTGCGCTCCACTTCCAGCACTTTCATCGTACGGGCATCGACATAGTCATAATTCTGTCTGTGATCATTCGGACCATGAAACAGAACCAGCAGATCCCGGGAGGAATGCCCCATCACCGCCGCGTGAATCGGATTGTCTACCGGCGAAGCGACGACCAGATCGCGTTGGAAATCATCCAGTTTCCAGCGCTCGATTTTCTGCTGATCACGCAGGACGACCATCAGATGCTCCGCGCCGGCTGTAAACAGAATGTCTTCTGATTCCACCGGTAGAGATTTGATAAATTTCAGACTCGAAACATCAAATACTTTCAGTTGTTTCAGACTCTGAAAATACATGATCAGATACTGGCCGCCGCGTCCCACCACCATGTCTGTCAGGGGAGCAGGCAGATCTATCTTGCTCTGCCCTGGCTTGAGTGTGTCATTCGGTTTCGTTTCCGCTTGCACAGGCGATACGGGTTTTGACTGGCTGGCAGACTTGAGAAGCGCGAGCGCACCTTTGCCACCGTGAGTGGAGAGATTCCTGTTTTCACGCGCCGGCTGATTCACAACTGGTTTCGGCGGAACGTTCGGAATTTCTGCCAGTATTGCCCGATCGCCGTTGACTGTAATTGAAAACGCGTGAAACAGCTCATAGCCGGTGGCATCACTGATATTCACAATGACATTCACCTGGCTGTCCGGGAAAGCCGGCGGCACCTTCCATTCGAGTTCACCCCGGGAGGAAATCGTCATCCCGTCCGGTCCCGCTGACAGCTGAAACCGGGCCTTTCCCTGCCTGGTTCTCACCTGAATGGGACTGGTATAGCGTTTGTCTCGCGTCGCCTGCGCGCTCGGACCTCTGCTGACAAACAGATAGTCCTGTTCTGTTTGTGCCAACGTCTGTTCCAGATCGAAATGCTGCAGCACAACTTCGTCATTCGAGTCAGGCAGATATATCAGCACCTGCGCCTGTTCAATATAATAATGACGCAGGAAAGATTCTGCTTCCTTTGAGACACCCCCCACCGTACGACCGTATCTGTCTTTGACGACAGGCAGAATCTCAGGACCGGGTGCAGCGATCGTCGCGATGGGACGCGATTGTCCTCCCCGATGCAACTGGAACGTTTTACCATTCGCTCCACGCACGAAATAAAAATCGCTGTAGACAGGAGGAATCCCGGAGTTCAAACAGGCTTCATCCGCAACCTCTCGGAGCAACGGGTCATAGATTCCCATCGCGTTAAACATCAGGCTCCCATCACGACTGGGAACGGCCACGCCTGACGTATCATGCCGGTAGGCTACTTCAGCGGTGTTGCCCTGGATCCGGATTGTAGTCAAACCGGGAGGAGAAGTACCTTTCCGACAAATACTAAAAACCTGACCGCCGGGAGCAGCATGTACGATGGAATGATCATGGAGAGTGCGGCCCCAGTCGGAAGGTAAATCAATGCGACTTTTCTCCAGAGTGTTGAGATCCAGAAATAAATTACCGCCTCTACTACCCCCTTCGAACGTAACCAGAATCGGCCCGTTGGAGGCAGACCCCATGGTCAACTGAGGCCCCTTTCCTTCCACGGTAAACGGACGCGTCAACTCTTTTTCAAATGTTTTCAGACTATAGCGCGCGATGAGAAACTGATCTCTGGATATAACGACGAGCTTGTCTGCTCCTGCTGCAACACTGATATCCTCAAACAATATGGGAATCTGCTGAATGATCTTCGCTGCGGATACATCGAATACCGCCAGTTGCTTCTGCTGCTTCAGATAAAAAATCAGATACCGGCCGTTCCCGCCGACAACAACTTGACTGAACACACCAGGTAGTTTTAACTTCGCTTGATCACTGGCCAGGTTTGTCGGTGTGACAGGAGGCAGAGCGACAGGAATTAAATGGGCTTCGCCTGGGCTAAACTCACTCTGAGTGGCTGATTGGGTATCTGCTTCCTGCCCGTAAACAGGACCGTTGAATATATAACCAGGCAGTAAAAACAGAGAGATCCACAGGATGCTGATTCGCATTCCGCATCTCCTTTGATTTTGAAAGGGTATGATAAAATGAAAAGCGATGAGGAAATAAAATCAGTAATTCAGTGAGTATGCTTATGAATAACAAAGAGTCAGTTAATGAACCGAGAAACTGAACATCCATAATGGTCAGATGTGAACGACAGATCAACATGGATCTTAACTTTATTTTCTAGATCGAACTTTTTCTTAACTTTCCTTCGAGAGCGAGATTCACGAATTTGCGATGTAGAAACGCGTGATGATTCAATGCTGCACGATCGAAATCAATCATGACTTGCTTGACCCACCGCGATATGTCTCTGATACTAAGAGACTGCAGACAGTACACCACAGATCGCCGAAACAGACTCTCATAGAGGACTCACCATGCAAACTGTAATAGCGCGTTACCAGTTTGAACTCAAACCACGAACGACTTTTTCGATCCCGAGCGTATTGTCGCTGATAATGACTGCTGCTTTTCTGCCACTGTTCCTGTTCTCACAAAACACATCGCACGCCTCAGAAAAAGCAAACGATCCCAACATCATCTACATTTTGGCCGACGACATGGGTTACGGCGACATTCGGGCACTCAATCCGGAATGTAAAATTGCGACGCCACACCTGGATCAACTCGCGCATGGCGGCATGATTTTTACGGACGCTCATTCCAGTTCCTCCGTCTGTACGCCGACCCGTTACGGCGTGCTCACCGGTCGTTACAACTGGCGCTCGCGGCTCAAGAGCGGCGTGCTCTGGGGATTATCGCGACGTCTGATTGAACCGGATCGGGAAACCGTCCCCTCAATGCTCAAAGAGCATGGTTACTATACCGCCTGTGTCGGTAAATGGCATCTGGGAATGGACTGGTCACTCAAGCAGGGCGGCTTCGCGACAGAACAGTCTTATAACAAAAAAACCAATCCGGGCTGGGACGTTGATTATTCCAGGCCGATCCAGAACGGCCCGAACAGCGTCGGCTTCGACTATTTCTATGGCATCAGCGCCTCCCTCGACATGCCCCCCTATGTTTATATTGAAAACGATCGCAGCCAGGGCATTCCCACGGTCACCAAAGCCTTCTTCCGCGATGGACCTGCTCACAAAGATTTCGAAGCCATCGACGTGCTGCCCCGCATCACCGACAAAACAGTCCAGATCATCGAAGAACATGCGGCCGCTTCCAAAGAAGGTAAGCCGTTCTTCATTTACTTCCCCCTCAATGCACCACATACGCCGATTCTGCCGACACCCGAATGGCAGGGCAAAAGCGGCATCAACGCGTATTGCGATTTCGTGATGCAGGTCGACGACACCGTCGGCCAGGTGATGCAGGCGCTCAAGAAACAGGGCATCGCAGACAACACACTGGTCATTTTCACCGCCGACAATGGCTGCTCACCCGCTGCCAACTTCAAAGAGATGACCGACAAAGATCATCAGCCCAGCTACCAGTTTCGCGGACACAAGGCCGACATCTATGAAGGCGGCCATCGCGTCCCGTTCATCGCCAACTGGCCTGCGCGGATTAAAGCGGGCACGCATTCGGACCAGCTCACCTGCCTGACCGATCTGTTCGCGACCGCCGTCGACATCGTGGGAGCCAAAGTTCCCGATGACGCGGGCGAAGACAGCGTGAGCATTCTCCCGGCGATGGAAGGCAAAGCAGACACGCCTCTCAGAGAAGCCGCCGTCCATCATTCGATTCGCGGTGCGTTCTCCATTCGCAAGGATCACTGGAAGCTCGAGCTCTGTCCGGGCTCGGGTGGCTGGAGCTTCCCCAAACCAGGCAAAGACAATCTGAGTGAACTCCCTGCCATCCAGCTGTATGACCTCAACCACGATGCAGGCGAACAGAAAAACGTGCAGGCGGAACATCCCGAAGTCGTCAAAGAATTGACTACTTTACTGCAGAGCTATGCCGATCGCGGACGCTCCACGCCGGGCAAACCACAGCAGAATACCGGCGAAGTGGATATCTTCAAAGCGGGAAAATCAGCACAGAGCATGAAAAAGCCCGCGAAGAAAAACACGAAGAAGAAATCCTAAGTCATACTGTAATCGAGCTTTAGTAAACCGGTGATTCCAGAATTACCGGTTATGCGAATGCCTTGTGTGCAGATGAAAAAACTTGAATTTTCTCGACTCGTCCGTTATTCTAACGTATTGAATTATTCCGATAGGAAAAGAACAACGTCAATCGACTCTCCCCAAAATGAGTTCAGCCCGTCAGGCAATGGTGTCTGACTACCGTCCCCCGAATTCGGCGGTTCTGACGGACCGGCATTACTTTCAATTATCTCACCAGGTTCCCTCTTGAGATTCTTAAAGTCTTACGGGTGGCCTGACAGGGATTGAACGCGTATGTATGGTTCTCAAGTTCCACGAACTGTCTGTAGCTGTCTCGCGGTTCTCACCTCGCTTGTGTTGAGCACTCCGGTCACTTCTTACGGTGCACCTGTGTCAGCTGAAAAACCGGCGGCTCACAAAATCGACTTTGAGAAATCGGTCCGCCCGCTGTTTGTCAAACACTGCCAGGACTGTCATGGTCCGGATGCCCGCGAAGGGGGCCTGCGATTAACCAGCCGCAAAAATATTCTGCTTCGCAACGATTCGGGTGAGCCGGCTATCATTCCCGGAAACAGTAAAGAGAGCCTGCTCCTGCATCGCGTTTCCACAAAAGACGAGAGCGAACAGATGCCTCCCGCCGATGCCGGCGCACGACTCACACAGCAGGAAATTCAGACTCTCAAACAATGGATCGACGCCGGCGCAGACTGGCCGACGGAATCGGAAGAACCGAAGCACTGGGCCTACATCCCACCTGTAAAAAGTCCTCTGCCGGAAGTAAACAGCTCTTTTCGAATCAACAATGCCATCGACGCGTTTGTCGCAGAGAAATTATCGCAGCAGGAACCGCCACTCACTCAGTCTCCGCCGGCCAGCCCCGCGCGGCTGCTGCGACGTGTCTCCCTCGACCTGGTCGGCCTGCCCCCTTCTCCCGAAGATGTGATCGCATTCGAAAAAAATCCGTCTCCGGCCGCGTATGAAAAATATGTCGACAAGCTGCTCAAGTCACCCCGCTATGGAGAAAAATGGGCCCGGCAGTGGCTCGACCTGGCTCGCTATGCGGATTCTAACGGATTCCAGGCCGACCAGTTGCGCGAGATGTGGCTGTATCGTGACTGGGTCATCAATGCCTTGAACAAGGATCTGCCCTTTGATCAGTTTACCATTCAACAGATTGCCGGCGACCTGATCCCCAAGGCAACCCTGGATCAGAAAATTGCCACCGGTTTTCATCGCTGCACGACCTGCAATGTCGAAGCAGGCGTTGACCCCGAAGAGAATCGGGTCAACCAGATTTTCGACCGCGTCAATACCACCGGCCTGGTCTGGCTCGGTTCCACATTCGAGTGTGCACAATGTCACAATCACAAATACGATCCCTTCTCGCAGCAGGACTACTACCAGATCTTCGCCTTCTTCAACAACACGCCACTGGAGGTCAAGCAGGTGGGTAAAAGTGTGACATTCGAAGTCACCGGCCCCAAACTGGCGGTCCCGCTGGCCAAAGAAGAGCTGAAAACAAAAGAGCAACTGACAGCCGAACGCCTGGCACTGCAGAAGCAGTTGAACCAGCGTCAAAAAGATCTCAAAACTGCCTGGTCGGAATGGGAAGAGACCACACTGGCGCTGCTGGAAAACAGCGAAGAAGCCGGCAAAATCCCCGCCGACGTTCGCAAAGCACTGCAAACCGAAACAGAAAAACGGACTAAGAAACAGACCAACGCTTTAACACAGTTTCAACGTCAACAGGATACGGAGTACGTGAACCTCGATCAGCAACTGAACAAGGTCCGCGAACAGTTAACCGCGCTGGAACCCGATTCTACACTGGTGATGGTGGAAATGCCGAAACCCCGCATGAACAATATTTTCAAACGCGGTGATTTTCTCAGCAAAGGGGCCGAAGTCACTCCCCGCACACCAGACGCACTGCATCCCCTCAACACAGAAGAGACACCCAGCCGCCTGGAATTTGCCCGCTGGCTTGTCGCGCGAGAGAATCCGCTGGTCGCCCGCGTCACCGTCAATCGCTGGTGGGCACAGTTTTTCGGTCATGGCATTGTCGCCACCCAGGAAGATTTCGGCAGCCAGGGAGATGCCCCCACGCATCCCGAATTACTCGACTGGCTGGCGGTGGAATTCATGGACCACAACTGGTCGATGAAACAGGTTCACAAACTGATCGTGATGTCAGCCACCTACCAGCAGTCAGCCCGCATCACGCCTGAACTGCTCGCAGCGGACCCTTATAACAAACTCTATACCCGTGGTCCGCGACTGCGACTTTCGGCGGAAACGATTCGCGATAACGCACTGACCATCAGTGGTCTGCTCTCCACAAAAATGGGAGGCCCGCCCGTTTATCCACCCCAACCAAAGGGACTCTGGAGACACGTGGGCCGCAACGCGCCCAAGTATCTGACTTCCACTTCCGAAGACCGTTACCGTCGTGGCGTCTATGTGATCTGGCGACGCAGTGCCCCCTATCCGAGCTTTACGAATTTCGATGCGCCCGACCGGGGTGCCTGTGTGATCAATCGTTCGCGCACCAACACACCACTGCAGGCTCTGACACTGCTCAACGATCCCGCGTACGTGGAAATCGGCGTCGGTCTGGCGAAACGCCTGGCGACGAAAGGCCTGAATTCCGACATGACCGACCGCGAACGCATCGCGTATGCGTTCCGGCTCTGTGTCGCCCGCGAAGCAAAGCCCGTGGAAGTGAATCATTTAACCAAAGTCTTTGAGCAGGAACTGAAATATTTCCAGGATCATCCCCAGGCAGCCCAGAAGCTGATTGCGGCAGACGACCGGCCGGAAGGCGTCGGTGCGTCACGTATGGCGGCCTGGCTGTATGTCGCGAACATCCTGTTGAATCTAGATGAAACCATCACGAAGGGATAATCATGAACGCGCATCTGCAACAACTGCTGAATTATACCCGACGTGAATTCTTTCAGCGGGCCGGCATGGGGATCGGAGGCGCTGCGCTCACCACGCTGCTGGCCAACGACTTGCAGGCGGCACTCCCCACAGCTGCCAACCCGATGGCGGCCCGCCAATCACATTTCACGCCCAAAGCCAAAAACGTGATCTTCCTGCACATGGTCGGTGCACCGTCGCACCTCGACTTATATGACGCCAAACCCAAACTGCAGGAACTGGATGGCGAGCTCGTACCCGACAAACTCTGGGAAGGACTGCGGCTGGCGTTCATTCGCGAACAGCCCAAACTGATGGGCAGCCCCTTCGCCTTTCAGCAGCAGGGCGAAGCCGGCCTCCCCATCTCGGAACTCATGCCTCACCTCGGATCAGTTTCCGATGAACTCTGCATGATTCACTCTCTGAAAACCGATCACTTCAACCACGCGCCCGCCCAGCTTTTTTTCCAGACCGGCTTCTCGCGTTTCGGACGCCCTTCCCTGGGTTCGTGGGTCAACTATGGCCTGGGATCCGAAAACAGTAACCTGCCCGGCTTCGTAGTATTAATTACCGGCAACGTCGCGGGCGCCGGAAACAGCCTGTGGGGCAGCGGCTTTCTGCCCAGTATTTATCAAGGCGTCGAATTCCGCTCGTCGGGAGACCCGGTTCTGTTTCTGTCCAATCCCAAGGGAATGACGGGCGAAGACCGCAAGCGGATTATCGACAGTGTGAACCATCTCAACAAAGTTCAACTGGCGGATGTAGGAGATCCGGAAATCGCGACACGCATCAATCAGTACGAGATGGCCTATCGCATGCAGTCCGCCGTTCCTGAGCTGATGGATATTTCCAACGAACCAAAACACATTCACGAGCAGTATGGCACACAGCCGGGCAAAGCCAGCTTTGCCAATAACTGCCTGCTGGCGCGGCGACTGGTGGAACGGGGCGTGCGGTTCGTGCAACTCTTCGACCAGGGCTGGGACCATCATGGCAGTATCGTCAAAAGTCTGAAGAACAAATGTCGGCAGGTCGATCAACCAATCGCCGCGCTCATTAAGGACCTCAGACAGCGCGGCCTGCTGGATGATACACTGGTCGTCTGGGGCGCGGAGTTCGGTCGGACACCCATGGTGCAGGGAGATCGCAAAGCCCCCGGACGCGATCACCACAAAGACGCCTACACGGTCTGGATGGCGGGTGGCGGCGTGAAACGCGGCTTCGCGTATGGCAAAACCGATGACATCGGTTTCAATGTCGCCGAAAATCCGATGCACGTCAATGATTTTCACGCCACGCTGCTGCATCTGTTAGGCATGGACCACGAACGGCTCACGTTCAAATTCCAGGGGCTCGACATGCGGGTCACGGGAGTTGCCGGCAATGTGGTGCCTGATATCATTGCCTGAGACAGAAGCATTCGGTCAGTCGTCGGTTCGCAGCATCGGCTGAATTTCGGTCACGAAATCATTCGCATCGGTAAAATTACGATAGACCGACGCGAACCGCACGAAAGCAACCTGATCGACGTCTTTCAAAACCGTGGAAACCCGTTCGCCGATAAAACGCGAAGGGACTTCACGATCGAAATTCTCGTAGATTTCCGCTTCAATCTGCGCGACGATGGATTCAATCTGATCGGGGCTGACCGGGCGTTTGTAGCAGGCAGTTTCAATCCCGGTGACCATCTTCATACGATCAAAGGGAACCCGCGCACCATCTTTTTTGATGACTTTGAGAGGCGACTCTTCGATTTTTTCGTAAGTCGTATAGCGCTTTCCGCAGGCCAGGCATTCTCGTCGTCGGCGCACACTGAAAGGTTGACTCAAACGCGAATCAATTACTTTCGTCTCACCATCACGACAAAAAGGGCACATCATGAACGACGCGACTCCTGTGCTGAACCAGCAGAGGGATCTCTTCACATTCAGAGATTTTCTGCAGACTGATATTTAAAAATAGCATGATCGAAACTGCGGCACCAGTCTATTGTTCCGAAATCCGCAATTTTTACGGGTTTACGACACGTGGTCTGATAACGTGAACATCAACGATGCGACAATTATTCCACCGGACGATCCAGAATTTCCTCGTGCGCCTGTGATTCGTTCACGTCGGCTTTCAGATCATTGAGTGTGTCCCGCAGTTCAGCTTTGACGCCAAAGGAAACAAAAGTGAGCACCACCAGAAAGGCCACCCCACTGATCAGCAACAGCAACGTCCAGATTGTCATCCATATATACATATTCATCTCTCACACTTCTGCGACAGGTTCGACAGAGTCAGTATTCGTTGCACGAGGCTGATCCGGTAAAAGCAGTGACCCCAACACATACACGACTGCGGAAAAGGCAAACGTAATCAACGTCAGATGGGTTCCATTGAGGTCTGATGAAAACCAGTCATTGAGTTGCTCGACACACGGCCCCATGGCGGACAGCCCCAGCAGTCCGCCCAGAATCGCCGCCAGTGCTCCGGCCTGACTGCCTCGTGACCAGTACAACCCGCCGACCACCGTGGGGATCGCTCCCGCTAAATACACCGTACCTGTCACCGCCAGATAACCCCAGAGATCACTGCTGACTTCATACCACAGGCCCCAGATCAGCAGCATTGCCCCAATCACGAAAATGGCAATGCGGGTCACTAAAATCCGTGAACGCTGACTCATCGGTCCCGCCAGGGGGGCAACGATATCCTGTGTAATCACACCACTCCAGCAGAGCAGGTAGCTGTCATGGGTCGACATGAACGCGGCGATCATGCCTGCGGTCACCAGCCCCAGCAATCCAGTCGGCACGACTTTCGCCAGAAACAGAGGCATCGCAGACAGAGAAGTGATCGAGCTGTTGGTTTTCACTGCCTCTTCAAATTCAGCGAACAGTTCGGGTTGAGACGCGAAAAAGGCAAAAGTGCCAATCCCCCAGAACACCGGGAGTGCCCGCCGCGCCAGAAAAGAGATCGAACTCAACGTATACAGTCTCTTCGCGACCGCCGCACTCTGGCAGGAGAGCGTTCGTGCCGCGCTGGTAGGCCACAACATGGCGGCGGAACCAATCACCACCGTCATCTGGATAATTTGCAGCCAGCCAATCCCGCCTCCTTTTCCGGACGGGTTCTCAGGGTTGGTGGGATCAAAATAGCCGTTTTGCTCCGTGACGATAGCTGATAATCCCTCCCAGCCGATCGACCAGAAGATCACGCCCGTCACGATGACCATGCCGGTTCCCAGGATCAGAAACTGGATCAGGTCCGTAATGACCACGGAAACCATTCCCCCCAGCACCGTATAAAACAGTACCAGCAATAACAGTCCGGTCATGATCAGTTTGAGATACATCTCATCCTGCAGGCCGGATATCGCGGTCAGAAACTGGGACCCCGCTTTCAGGAACAGCCCCATATTGAGGACGCCGGAAACCACCATTACGCTGGCCCCCACCACGCGAACAGACTGTGAATAGCGTTTTTCGTAATATTCGGGAATCGTCATGATCGAGGAATCCCGCAGGCGATATACGACAAAACCGGTCAGCCCGATCACCAGGACCGCCCCCGCTTCCAGAAACGCCAGGTAGAGAGACGCATACTGCTGAATAAACCCAAGCTCTGCCATGTACATGACAGTCACCAGCCCGAGTTCGGTCCCCGTCATGGTCGCCAGGGCCAGTCGAATGCGAAGTTTGCGGCCTGCGACGAGATAATCAGACAGATTTCCGACGTAACGATTGGCCCACAAACCAATTACGATCGATGACAACAGGTAGCAGACGACGATCGACCAGTCCAACAGGGTGAAATTTGTATCGTAAAGTGAAATAATGGAGCCCCCTCGATTCTCGTTTGAGCGACGAAAATCGGAATTTCACGAAAAACAGCGGAAAGGAATCATTTACCAGCGGTTGCAATCAATGACCATTCCATTTACCATATGTCGCTTCGCAAATCGTCACGGGTCCAGAATCCGTTTGATCAGCCCGCTGGCTACAGCGCCTCTTGCGAAAGATACACCACTATGCCAGTTTTGACAGTCAATTTCCATAGTAAATGGCTGTCTTCGAAATAACATCTAACAAAGGGGATGACACCGTGTCACTCGACAAAAGTTTAAAGAGCAAGAGTACGCTGGTCCGTGCACGTAACGTGTTAAAGCGGGCGGAACGTATTGAAAAGTTGAAATTCGAAGACCGCTGGGTCGAAGGCCAGGGTGCCCTCGGTTTACCCAAAGTACGCGTCGAAAAGATTTCGATTGGTAAGAAGAAGAAAAAGAAGAAAGACGACGACGAAGATTAATCGTCTGTCTCTGTAGGGGGGAGGAGAGCTCATGGTTTTTTCAGACTCTCCTCCACAGTTCCCCTGTTCTTAAGCGCAGCAATCATCGACCGGGGAGCAAGGAATGCGTGCCCTGAATCTGCTACGGGCTGCCGGCGGCACTTTCACACGACGACGTTATCGTCGCGCCGCCCATTCGTTTCTTGACCACACCTCACGCTGCCGCGAAGTTCAGCAACAGACTCTGCAGCGCATTCTGCATTTAAATGCAGACAGCGATTTCAGCCGCAAGTGGCAGCTGGATGGTTCCTGCACAATCGAAGATTTCCAGACCCGTTTTCCCGTCTCCGATTACGAACGCTTTCGTCCCTGGATTGATCGTGTCAAAACTGGTGAGACAACCGCGCTGCTGGGAGCCGCCAACCGACTGCTGATGTTTACCCTCAGCAGTGGCACCACCGCGGATTCCAAATTCATTCCCATCACCGAGCCCTTTCTGAAAGACTATCGACAGGGCTGGCAGAACTGGGGCATTCTGACCTACGACGATTTTCCCCGTCTCAAGTATCAGAACATCGTGCAGCTGTCGAGTAACTTCGACAAGTTCCGCACGCCAGGTGGCACACCCTGTGGCAATATCAGCGGTCTCGTCGCAGCCATGCAGAGCCCGGTCGTCAAACTCCTGTATACCGTGCCCGGTGAAGTCTCACAGATTGAAGACCCGCACCTCAAATACTATACCGCCTTGCGACTGGCAATTGCGGATCGGGAAGTCGGCATGATTACCACCGCCAACCCGAGCACGCTCCTGCATCTGGCACAGTTTGCAGACCAGCAGCGCGAATCGCTGATCCGCGATATCGCTGATGGCCGACTGACGGGCGCCGCACAACTGGAACCGGCCATTCTCAGAATCCTGCAGTCGAAACTCAAACGAAAAAACCGCGCCCGGGCCCGCGAACTGGAACACATCGTTGCACGCACGGGGCACCTCTATCCCCGCGACTTCTGGCCGGGACTGTCTCTGCTGGCAGTCTGGATGGGGGGATCCGCGGGGGCGTACCTGTCGCAACTGGCTCCCTTTTATGGCACCCCACCTGTCCGCGATCACGGGCTCTCCGCCAGCGAAGGGCGCATGACAATTCCCCTCGAATCGGGCACGTCCACCGGCGTCCTGGATATCACATCTCACTTCTTTGAGTTTGTTCCCGAAGACGAAGACCCGTTGACCTCCACAAATATTCTCACTGCCGATCAACTGGAAGTGGGACAGAATTATTTCATCCTGCTGACTACGCCTTCAGGATTGTACCGTTACCATATCTGTGACGTTGTCCGCTGCACCGGTTATTACAGCCAGACACCTTTACTGGAGTTTCTGCATAAGGGCGCGCATATCTCCAATCTGACCGGCGAAAAGATTACCGAATCACAGGTCGTTGCCGCAGTTCGCGATGCCGTCGCACACACTTCGCTGGAAATCGGTCAGTACACCCTGATCCCGCAATGGGGAGAGCCTCCCCGCTATCAACTGCTGCTGGAAGCATCCGCTCTGCCGTCAACCGATCAACTTCCGACTCTACTGGAACAACTCGACCGAAGTTTGCAGGAGACCAATTGTGAATACGCAGAGAAACGCCAGTCCGGTCGCCTGGCAATGCCCGTCGCCTGCGAACTGACATCAGGCACCTGGCGCCGCTTTGCCGCAGAACGACAGCAGAAACTGGGCGGCAGCATCGAACAGTACAAGCATCCCTGCCTGATCCCCGACCTCGATTATGCTCAACAGATTCTGCAACGCTTTTCCTGAAAACGTTACTCTGCTGTTTCTGTTCCTGCCTGAAATGTAAACAGGTCAGCATCCCGCAGATATATTTCCAGGCGGATGACCTCGCCCTGGAGCGCTGCCATCGATTTGTTGTTCCATTTCACTTCGTGATGCAGGCTGTCTGCATGCAGCGGGACACAGTCCTCGTAATCAAAGCCTTCCAGCACCTTGCGTTTCCCATCGGAGATGCGGACCTTGATTTCTCCCTGGCTGGCATCTGCATTCAGAAACAGACGCTCTCCCTGCCAGCGGAGCTTGCGGGTGATGACCACGCCTCCATCACGCGGACCATGCAGCGAAATCAACCGCTCTTTTTTGATGGTCGCCAGACCAATGCCCGGTTGACGACTGGCAGGATCGCCGTGGGGACCATCATAACCAGAGTAATAAAACCACCATTCATCTCCCACATCGACCCAGCCGGTTCCAAACACCATGCCGTCATCCCAGCGGTCGGCTTCTCCCAAAGCAATCAACTGCGGTCGGCTCGACAATCGTTCAAACTGAATTCCATCACGACTGAACGCGAGCTCGGTTACGATATCCGTATTCATCTTGAACGGCCACAATGCGCCCCAGAAAATCCCTGCATGATAGCGAACCGGCATGCCATAGAAAAAATGAAACTGCTGTTCCGCATCCAGTTGATCGGGAATCAGAATGTTCTGCGGTTCGGAAGTCCATTCGCCCCAGAGCGTATCGCCGGTCATCCGTGCGACTCGGCGCGAGGCACCGGTATCGAGTATCGCACCTGAAAATGTACGATAAATGTGCTTGGCCCGGCAGTACATCACATACTGCGCAGCGACCGGATCATAGACGATACTGTTTAAGGTATCGCTGTGAAGTTCCGCCAGCAGCGAATCGCTGGACTTGTCCCAGTGGATACCATCCTGTGAACCGACCACCCGGATACCATTTTTTCCCTTACCCGCACCCCCGGTGTGATAGGACATCAGATAGCGATATCCTTTTCGCTCTGCTTCCGGAACATCCAGCAGACAGGGACCACTGGCACGAGCATCGGTGATGCCCTTCCAGACAATATTATTCTGGCGGCTTCCCTTCCACTCATACAAATCCAGTTGCGGGCGGTTCCACTTCAAGCCGTCTGTCGATTCCGCATAGGCAATCGCATAATTCGAGCCTTTCTGTTTTCCTTTCGAATCCAGCCGGGGCGTATGCGTCTGATACCACATCCGAAACGTCCCGGTTTCGGGATCACGGCGTACAGAGACATAGCCACCTTCTCCGGCTATCAGGGGATTGGACGGATGCTTCTGTGGAGCATGAAAGACGCGTTCGACTGTCTGCTGTTTATATTTCAACGCGTAGTGGTTATCGACAATGTAATTATCAAAAACAAATTGTGGCGTCGCGCCGATCACGACTGGCTCTGCAGGCAGACTGCGGGATTGCGCTTCGACAGCAAGCGCTGACACGAACATCATCAGGCAGCTGAAAAAAACACGGGCAGCGATGCGGTAATTCATGATCCTGGTGTCCCCTGCACAGAGTATCGGAACTGATGAAACCCGGACTGCCTGCAATCTCTGTTATTTGAATACGGGCTGACTGCTCCGCAGGAACCCGAACAGATCGCGCAGATCCTGTTCGCTCAGTTTATCAAGCAATCCTTCCGGCATCAGTGACTTGGGCTGCTTGACCATTTCATCGATGTTTTCACGTTTGATTGTCACGTTCTGTCCGTCTGCACCCCGGATGACCACAATCTGCTGATCCTGGTCAAACAGGAACCCGGATACCACCAGACCATCCGCGGTGATCACCAGGTACGTTTCATAACCTTCCCTGATTTCCGCACTGGGATTGACGATGTGCATCAGCATCCGCAGTGAATCATCCCGTTTATATTGTGTCAGTTCCGGGCCCACACGTTTTCCCTCTCCAAACAGAATGTGACATTTGGCACAATTCTGCTGGTAGAGTTCTTTGCCATGATACACGTCACTGGACCCCGTTCCCAGCAATTTCGAGACGCGGGCAATCTGATCCTGCATCTGCTGGTTCGATGCCCCCTTGATTGTCTTCCAGTGTTTACTGACCAGATCAGCGATCTGTTGATCCGGGTGAATGGTCATTTTGCGAACCAGATCTTCGGGAATCGTAGCGGCTGCGATCTGACCGGTATCAATGTCTGCCAGCAACTGGCGGGTCCACTCTTTGCGACTGACCAGCGTCGATAACGCCACTTCGCGCACCGGTTCGCTGAAATCGGAGTAGCGTTTCAAAATAGTACCCGCGATTTGCGGCTCATTATATTTCTGCAATGCGACCAGCAGGCCGGTCTGTATGTCGGGCACTTTGGTCGTGCTCAACAGCTTTTGCAGTGCAGGCAGAGCCTGCGGCTCCTGTAACTCACCCAGCACCTGGATGTATTCGACCAGTTGTGCCTGATTCTTCCCCGGCGACTTGATCGCATCCAGCGCGATCTGAATTGCGCGCGGATTTCCCAACCGCATCTGTAACGTCGTGGATCCACCACCCGCATCCGCGAGGGCTTTCACCAGTACTTCCGGCAGACCAGCCAGTGAGCGCCCTTTGAATGAATTCTCGAAACCCGCCATCAGCGTTTTCTTTGAGATGTCATCCGGAGCCAGCTCGAAAAGCCTGGCACAGGAGATCAGATCGGTACGGCTGCCTGCGGTCGCATAGCGGCGCATCAGTCGTTCCAGGATCGCTGTTTTAATCAACGGCTGATTCCACAGTTCCGATTCTTTGAACAGCGCGAGCACCTGTTCGCGATCGGAATCCACTTTGGATTCCAGCGCCCACCAGACCATCAGGGGCTGATGTCGGTCGTCGACATCTTCTGCATGGCTCGCAAGGGCAGCCACGATCGGCAGACAGACATCCGCGGGCAGACGTCGCGCCGTCGCCGCCAGTTGGCCACGCACTTCGGCGTTCGGTTCCGCTTGTGCCAGCGCAATCAGAGCCTGGCCCAGATGAGTGGAGACCACCCTGTCGTCCCCCAGCAGACGTACGGTCCAGAAACGAACCATGGGATGAGGATGTTTCAGCGTCTGCACTGCAACTGTCTCATCGAAACCCTGACAGAGATTCAACGCCCAGAAGGCTTCCAGCGCCAGATGTCCGTCATTCTCCTTGATCCACTGTTTCAGCGTGGGGATGGCGGAAGCATCTTTGCGATCGCCGAGCAGCCTCAACGCGGTCCGTCGCTGCCATTCATTGGGATGTTTGAGCAGTTCCAGTAATTCGGGCGTCGTTTTTTTGCTGAGATCCTCAATTTTACGCGACGGCGCATCATTTGCCTGGAAGCGGTAGATGCGACCAGAATTGGGATCGACCTGGCCCTGGTAGTGTTGACCGTGCGCGATGAACTCTTCATAGAAGTCGGCCACATACACGCCCCCGTCCGGGCCAACTTTGATTTCAATCGGACGAAATCCCAGGTCGGTACTGCGGAGTGGAAAGCTGAGATCTTCAGTCTCAAACGTGGACCCCAGCGGCTTGATTTCAGAAAAGACCAGATACTGATGCAGGGGATCCACCGACAGCAGATGGCCTCGATATTTTTCCGGCAGCGTATCCCCCTCGTATTTCACCAGGGCATGACTGAAGCGGGGCGTCGCGGCATGTTTCATGAACGGCAGCAGACCGAAGGCATAAGGGTTACTGACATCGCCGTACTTGCGCTCCGTTCCTTTTTCGTAATACCCTCCCTGCACATAATAGAAACCACGCGTGCCTCCCCCGTTATGACCGGAATAGACGCGACCGTCTCCATCCACTTCCAGGCCAAAAGCATTACCGCCCCCTTCGGCAAACAGTTCGTAGCGTTTTGTTTCCGGATGATAACGCCAGACTGCGGGGCCTTCACAGTAAATTGCCGGCGCATCGGCTTTAGCGCTGTTTTTCAAATGTGATACTACATTGCTTCCCTGCACCATATACAACCAGCCATCCGGTCCCCACTGCAGGCTGTTGGGAGCAGAATGGGTATCGGATATTCCAAAGCCCCGCAGATGAACCTCGGGGTCGGCGTCGGGAATGTCATCGTTATTTTTGTCGGGATAAAACATCAGGTAAGGCGGGTTGAGTACCCAGACACCGCCCCGCCCTTTGACAACGGATGTCGCGATATTCAGATCGCCGGCGAAAACCTTATGGTCGTCATACTTACCGTCGCCGTTGGTGTCTTCGTGAATCGTAATCCGGTCATTACCGGGAAAATGATGCGGAGGAGGCGGCGGAACCTGATCAAATTCCATGCGATAATATTTGTTGCGACTCAATACCTTCAGCCCCGCCGGGTAGGGATACTGACGGTACTGCACGACCCACATGCGCCCCCGTTCATCGAAGCTCATAAACAGCGGCTGCCCGATCAGCGGTTCAGTGAGTAACTGTTCAACATGCATGCCCGCGGCTACTTCGAACAGTTCCATCGACTTTTCCGGAGAGAGTCTGCGCCCCGGGGAGAGTTGACTGGAACGCTTGAGTGTCGACGTTGCGGGGGTGAACTGATCATAGGCGGCATGCTTCGGTTTGTCTGCCACCGCGGCGAGCGCCCACTTCGGGTTGTCCCCCACCAGGAATTCCCATTTCCCTTTCAAGACGCATTCCAGAAAGTAGCCCGCCAGAATCGGAGGTACGCCACGAAAACCACCCGGCCCCTCTGCATTAAAAACGCGGACGGCGATGGTGTTGTACTTTCCCAGTTTCAGAGTTCCCGGCGGAACTTTGTAGCGCTGATACTTGTCAAAACCACTTTCATATTGCGGAGGGAAGCGGCCAATCTGCCCGATGCGGGTTCCATTAATATACAGCTCATGCGCGTCCGCCAGCTTTTCAATCGACAACGTCACCGAATCCCGCCAGAGGGGACGTGCATTCATGTCTGCCCAGTTATCCGGAACCTTGACGTAACAGCGATACCATGCGAAGCCGTCATAGTCAGCGTACTTGCCATCCAGCTGCTGCTCCCAGTCACCGGGGACCTGTATCAGCTCAGCCGGAGAATCAGGTTCCACAGCAGTCAGATGTCCGGGGAAATTCACACAAAACATGAGAAGCAGGACTGCAAACCGACAGACTTTCATCTAGAAATCTCCAGGGAACACTCAGTGAGGACGTTATTATAGCAAGACTTAAGATAATTAGGATTCTTAATATATTTGACCAGAGCAGGCACCGGAATTCAACAATGTTTCCTGAGAAATACCGTTGATTTCAGCTGGTTTCAGGAAATTTTCAGGGAGTTGATTCAGTGACAGGCATACGGATTATGCGGAGTATAAGCAGTGCCTCACCGGCTGAATTGGGAATAGATTAATTTTCCTTGAAATATTCTCAGCAATTTTACGTTAGGTTCGTAGTGAAACCCAACAATAGAAAAACAGAGAACCAAAGCGATGCGAAACACCTTGGAGAAACAAACCTTGGAAACTCCTCGACTAATTCTGAGACAGTGGCGCGAATCTGATGTCGCTCCCTTCGCAGAGATGAATGCCGACCGGAAGGTCATGCAATATTTTCCAGAGACGCTTTCACACGAAGAAAGTACTCACCTGGTTGAACGCTATCAACAGCATTTTGATGAGTACGGCTTTGGTCTCTGGGCGGTTGAGGTTAAAGACCAGGCAGAGTTCGTCGGTTTTATTGGACTGGCAGTGCCTCAATTTACCGCTTATTTTACACCCTGTGTCGAGATTTGCTGGCGGCTGGCAGCACCCTACTGGAACCAGGGCATTGCCACAGAGGGAGCACAGGCAACACTGGACTTTGGATTCAATCACTGCAATCTTAAAGAGGTCGTGGGCTTTACAGTCCCGGCGAATGTGGCTTCGCGACGGGTGATGGAAAAAATCGGTATGAGCTATATCGATAACTTTGATCACCCTGCGATACCAGGCGATGCCCCGCTCTCGCGTCATGTCCTGTATCGGATTACCAAAGCAGAACGGGACGCGTTTAAGGCAGGTTGACCTTTATTTCGACAGACGGTCCAGAATATTTTTTGTCACCTGCTGTACAACAGGGTCTTTCCCGCGCAATCCATGAGCCCAGTCAGTGCTGCCAACCGTGAAGACCGTGCCCCCGCTGGTATACATTCCCAGAACGGCAGCTCCAACGCGATCTTTATCAAACCGGTCATACCACAGACTGTCGCCGGGTGCCCATTTCGCGGGACAGGTAGCCAGGATTTCAAATGTACGGGGCGTCCCATCCTTGAAGGTCGGTACAGGCAGCCCCTCTTTCATCTCAAACTGACAGCCATCACACTCATACCCGACGATGCTGTCTTTGCCGCCAAATTCGTCCCCCTGCTTGATGCCGGTCTTTTCAAACACCCAGTGTGCGGGACGATGGACCTGATAAGCGCCGGAACCATCCATAAACTGCCCATGACTCTTATGATAACCGCCGTACAGAAAGCCGACACCCGTCAGCTGATTTTCCGGACGGTTCACCAGGTGATGACTCCACAGCGTCGACAGCAGACGATGATCGCCGTCCGGAAACAGCGGGTCCTGATTATACCATTGTTTCCAGCAGGTCAGTGCCCGCCCGTCGTCTTCACTGCGCACCTGCCAGCAGACCGAGTTGCCACTGAAGAACGCCACGTTGCCTCCTTCGCTGATAAACTGTTCCAGGTGATCGCGCATCGGAGCCGACCAGTATTCATCATGGCCGACACTCAATACCAGGCGATAATGTTTCAAGAGTTCCGGATGAAATTCCAGATCGCTGTTGGCAGCGTAATCAAGTTGATACCCGTTACTTTCTGCCCAGATAATAAACGGCAGTTCCCAGTTGGCAAACTGTCCCGCCAGGGGACGGTTGAAGGAAACGCGATGCCCCTGCAGATTCGCGCGGCCGTGATAGCTGTAAAGACTGGAGCCGCCCCAGTTGTTATAAGCATTGTAAGTATTCGTGCTCAGCTGAATCAGAATCTTCGTCTGGCTGCCCGGCTGTTTCGCTCTGACGATGAAAAACAGGTTCGATTCTGCAGAACGCGAATTTCGCTGAATGAACTTCCCGCCCCGGTCGGCGACTGACAGCCGGACATTGTAATATCCGCTCTGCCAGGAATCGGGGATGGTCAACTCAAACGCGGCCGGCCACTGACAACCATGGGAAGACGCATTCTCCGGGACAGGATAAGCAGCACCGTTCTTGCGGGTCTCTTTGAAAACCGTTTTGTTCTCTGGTCCCCGTCGAGTGATTTCGACAGTGTACTGTGGCTCTGAGCTGGAAAGATGTAAGGCAACCTTCTCTCCAGGCTGATAACTCAGCTGATTTGTATAACCTTCGATAAAAATTGAGCCGGCATCATCGTCGGCTGCAGCAAGGGGTACAGTCAACATGCCAGCGAACAGCAATATCAGATAGAGTCTCAAGCAGGATGAAATCATCGTCGTTTTCCTCAGTCGATTGAGCCGGTTGCAAATCAGTAGTTTCGGTTCCGTCGATCCTAACAAGACCGGGAAATGCTTTCTATTCCAGCGCAAAGAAATTACGAACGAGCGAGGGAGCGGACGTTCAGAATCATGGGCGGCTGTGATTCTGCTGTCGATATTCACGGGGGGACATGCCTGTCACACGACCGAACATGCGGATCATGGCTTCCTGATGCTGGAATCCACAGCGGGCGGCAATTTGTGAGATGGTCAGCTTCGTTTCCTGCAACAGTTTGATAATCCGCTTCAATTTTTCCTGGCGAATCTCTGCTGCCGGGGAACGATGCAGGGCTTTCTGGAAACGATGCTCCAGAATCCGCCGCGATACATTCAGATGATCGGTCAAATCTGAGACCTGCAATGGTTCCTGTGCGTGTTGACGAATAAACTGAATGGCTTCGCGGACCAGACCATCGTCGGCAAACAGGGTATCGGTCGAAGCGCGTTCTTCGATCAACAGCGGAGGAATCAGGATCGGTTCCGCAGGCGGTGGTGCTCCCTGAATCAACTGGTCCAGCAATTGCGCTGCTTCATAACCGACGACATGAGGCGATTGATTGATACAGGAGAGAGGCACGGGGGAGAGCGCCGACATCAGCGGATCATGTTCGATACTCAGGATCGCCACCTGATCGGGAATTTCCAGATGATGGTTCACACAGACCGTCGCGACTTCACGACCGACCTTGCTCGACCAGACCAGCAGCGCCACCGGCTTGGGCAGTTCCCACAACCACTCCTTCAAACGTTTCTGCTGTTTTTGATAGTCGTCTTCTTTCGTGAGTTCATAATAAGGAAACTGATAACAGACCCCTTCCCCCTGCACAATCCTTTTCTGAAACTCATTCTCGATGATCGGCTGATATTTCAACGTGGGGTCAGGGCCGATATAGCCGCAGGAACGGAACCCCTTTCGCAGGAAGAAATCCGCGGCGAGTCTGGCACAGGCCCGTTCGTCTGAAACCACTTTGGGAATCTTCGCAGAATGCTTACCCAGCCAGGACACATTGACTGCGGGCAGCTTCCGCCGCAGGATCGATTGCTGAATGCGGGCATCAGTCAGACGGCAGACCGTACCATGCCCGTTCCACGAAGCAGGAAGTCGCAGTTGCTCCTGCAGTCCACGGAACTCAATCCAGAAATCCCAGCCCCCCTGCTCGAGCGCATAATCGGCGATGCCCTGAATGATCTGACGACTCCAGTCGCTGGAAGTCTGTACGAGTAAGGCAATTTTGCGACGTTCGGGAAATCTCACGAGAGTTCATTTCTGCATAAAGAATCAATTTACGGCCTGTCTTTCAACGCCTGCATCATAATCTCCGCCGGCTTGCGGATGTTAAAGATGCGATGAAGACGATGTAAATATTATCAATTATACTGCGTATTTTGTCATTGTATTTTAAAAGAATTCTTCGATACTTTTCCTTGTACAATGAAGCTTGCGACTGGTCTGGCGGGAAGTTCCTCCTGTTTTCCCGCCAGACCGTCAGCAGGATTGATTTCTGTATCCAGGCGACCGCGGGTCGGCCCTGCCCCGTTTTCTAAACACACTCAAGCTGCACCTGAAATCATGTCGACCCAGAATTACCAGCGTGAATACGATGTGATTGTGATTGGCGGCGGCGTCCTGGGTGCCTTTCATGCCTATTTCGCCATGCGTCAGGGTTTCAAGACATTACTGATCGAACGGAATGTGATTCCTCAGCAGGCCTCGGTACGAAATTTCGGTTTGATCATACCCAGTGCCATGCCCGCAGGCCGCTGGCGCGATCGGGCGATTGCTTCCTGTGAGATTTATTCTGAGCTTTCTGAGTTACTAGACGTTCCACTCCGGCGAACAGGGACCCAGTATCTGGCTCACACGGAAGCTGAAGCCGACTTCCTCAAACAGATGGCACTCTCCTGTGAAGACTCCTTATGCCCGGCGGAATTCTATACTGCTGAAGAAACTGTTCGTTCCAGCTGCTGCCTGAATCCGGAATTCTGCCAGGGAAGTCTGTTTTTCCCTGATGACCTGCAGCTGGACCCCAACCAGTTTTTTCGTGCGTTCATCAACTGGATCGCGTGCACTTCAGACTGTGATTATCTGCCGAACACCACGGCGATCTCTGCCGAACCACAGGGGGGGCTCAGCCGCGTCAGAACCTCCGCTGGTAGAGAATTTGAGGCGAATCATGTTTTTGTCTGTTCTGGTGCGGACCTGCAGACACTGTTTCCCGATGTCTATGTGACGCGGAACCTGCAGTACTGCAAACTGCAGATGCTGAAGCTCTCCAATCCTGAAAACCGTACGCTGGGAACCAGTCTCGCCTCTCCCATCGCACTCACACGTTATCCTGCATTTCTGAATGCGCAATTTCTACAGGGGATTTCCCTGCCTGCACCCGACCCGATTCTGCAGGAGCTGGGCATTCAGATCTGGATGACACAAAATCAGAACAACGAATTCATTCTCGGCGATTCACACGCATACTCGGCCGATCCGCCTAACGAGTTTCTCTCAGCGGAGGTGGAATCGCAGATTATTGATTATGCGAAAAAGATGTTCGTCAAACTCGACTTTCAGGTGATTGACCGCTGGTGTGGCATTTATACTGAAGAACAGTCCGCAGGGCTGTTTCAGCAGACGCTGGATGACCGCATTCATTTAATCACAGGGATCGGCGGCAAGGGAATGACCACCGGCCCGGGACTCGCCAGAGAAAATATCAGCCAGCTCTCTCTTTCAAAAAGTCGCGTATAATGTCGAAGCATCCGAATCGAAACTGGCAAATCATGACTCTGTTGAGTCTGTTTCTGGGTTATGTCGGCTATTACATCTGCCGCTCGAACCTGGCCGTCGCAACGCCACTGCTGCTCAAAGAGTACGCGGAAGCCGGGATCACCAAAACCGATATCGGTACCATCGCCTCTGTCGGGGTCATGTTATATGCCCTCGGAAAAATCATGAACGGCTACCTGGCTGATTTTCTCGGCGGTCGGCTGATGTTCCTGACCGGCATGATCGCATCTGTCCTGTGTTCGATCTGGTTTGGTCTGGCTGGTGGCTTGACGTTATTCATTCTCATCTGGGCCTGTAATCGCTTTTTTCAGTCGATGGGCTGGGTGGCTCTGGTGAAAACGGCCTCGCGCTGGTTTCCCGTACAATGGCATGCAACCGTGATGGCTGTTCTCTCACTGTCATTTCTGTTCGGCGATGCGTTTGCCCGCGTCTACCTCGGCCGCCTGATCATGCTCGGCGAACGCGATACCTCATTCAGTTTTCTGGCAGACTGGCGTAGCATATTTTTCATTGCCGCCGGCACACTGGGTGTGATTACTGTTTTTGTTTATTTCAGCTTGAAGTCCAGTCCCATCGATGTCGGCCTGGAAGAACCGGAAGCGAACCCCTTGAACGTGTACGGGGCGGAAGGAAATCATGCACAGCCAATTTCCATCAAAGAAGTACTCAAACCACTGTTTGCCAGTCCGCTGTTTTGGCTGATCTGTATTATGAATTTCAGTCTGACTTTGGTCCGCGAAACGTTTAACTTCTGGACCCCCACTTTCCTGAATGAAGTTGCAAAGTTTGAGATCGGCCAGGCCGCTGTGGGCAGCATGCTGTTTCCGCTGGTCGGAGGCTGTTCGGCTTTGCTGGCCGGAATCACCTCGGATCGCCTTAAGGGCAGACACGGCCGAGTGATACTGCCGAGCCTGATCCTGCTGGTCCTGTCACTGATCTTACTGACTACAATTGACGTTTCAGGCAAACCGTACCTGGCACTCACGCTGATTTCACTGGTCGCCTTTTTTCTGATGGCCCCATACTCATTTCTGTCGGGTGTGATGGCGATTGACCTCGGCGGAAAGCGGGGCTGTTCGACCGTCGCCGGGCTCGTCGATTCCGCGGGTTACCTGGGGGCGATACTTTCCGGTCACACTGTCGGGATGATCGCCGAATACTACGGCTGGAGAATGGCATTTGGCGGGCTGGCGGGAATCTGCTGCACCGCCGTCATTGCCGGACTGATCTACTGGCGCATTCAGGAGAGACAGATGAATCTGGCGCAACTCTTACCCACAGAACCTGAACCGGAGGGCTCCCATGTCCCTCAATAATCCGGCTGAGATCATCGCGGAAATACGACTGCGTTTTCAGGAAAAAGGGGCCAACATGTATGCCGGCGAAGCGATCTCACAGACAGAGCATGCCTTGCAGACAGCATTCGCTGCCGAACAGGCGGGTGAATCTGCGGAACTGATCGTGGCTGCCTTACTGCATGATATCGGTCATCTGCTCCACAAACACGATGAAGACTGTGCGACCCAGGGCATTGACGATCTGCATGAACGCATCGGTGCCCAATGGCTGAATCGTTATTTCCCGAAAGATGTAACCGAACCCATTCGACTGCACGTCGCTGCCAAACGCTACCGCTGTGCCACCGATGCGGAATATGTGTCCCGGCTTTCTCCTGCATCGGTACTCAGCCTGCAGTTGCAGGGAGGCCCCTTTGACTCCGCAGAACAGATGGAGTTCGAACACAATCCCTGGTCGCAGGAGGCGCTTCGTCTGCGCAACTGGGATGAAGCCGCAAAAGTTCCGGATTTTGAAACCCCCGAACTCGAATATTTTTTAACTTATGTCCAGAGAGTCCTGCAGCAGCAGACTCCGGATCCTGGTGAATGAAAGAAATTATGAAACCTGAAACGATCAAACTTGTGATTTTCGACTGGGCTGGCACCACGATTGACCATGGCTGCTTTGCGCCGATCTCTGCCTTTATCAAAGCGTTCAAAGCGTGTGGTGTGGACCTGACACCACAGCAGGCACGCGGCCCGATGGGCCTGCATAAGCAGGATCACATTCGCAGTCTGTTTCAACTGGATGAGATCGCCGCCCAATGGAAATCGCTCCATCAGCGTGACTGGACCGAAGCGGATGTCAAACACATCTACGAAACTTTCATGCCTCTGCAGATCGAAGAAGCAAAACTGTTTACCGACCTGGTACCTGACCTGTGTGAAACCATTTCGATCTTAAGAGACCAGGGGATCAAAATCGGTTCCACCACCGGTTACCCGCGGGTTGTGGCAGATCCCGTGCTGGAGGCAGCACGGGCACAAGGCTATGCCCCCGACTTCAGCATGTGTGCAGACGAAGTTCCCGCGGGACGTCCTGCTCCCTGGATGATCTATCGCAACATGGAAGCGCTGGGCGTCTTTCCCCCGTCAGCCGTCGTCAAGGTGGGTGATACGGTTCCTGACATTGAAGCCGGGTTGAATGCGGGCACGTGGACTGTCGGCCTGACACAGACAGGCAGTGAAGTTGGCCTGACAGTCGCTGAGTTTGCAGCCTTAAGCGATGAACAGAAAGCGGATCGATTAGCAATTGCCGAGACCAAACTCAAAAATGCCGGGGCACACTTTGTGATTCCCACGCTGCAGGGACTTCCTGATATCATCGAACAACTTAACGCAAAAGAGAATTGAAATGGACGCGGATATTCCCTACCTGTTATTGACTCCCGGCCCTTTGACCACGACCCGCAGTGTGCGCGAAGCCATGCTGGCCGACTATTCGACCTGGGACGTGGATTATAACCAGCGCGTGATGGAAATCCGGGAGCGACTGGTACGCCTGGCAACGGACTCCAACGATTACACGTCCGTCCTGATGCAGGGCAGCGGCACGTTTTCTGTGGAAGCGACCATCGGATCGGTGATCCCTTCGGACGGTAAACTGCTGGTCATTTCCAACGGTGCATATGGCAGCCGCATTGCTCAGATCGCCCGTTGCCTGAAAATCCCCCTGCAGGAACTCTCTTTTTCAGAAACAGAAGCTCCCGATCTGGCACAGATCCGCGCCACGCTGACGGCTGATTCTGACATCACGCATGTCGCCATGGTGCACTGCGAAACAACGACCGGTATGATCAACCCCGCTCAGAAAGTCGGCAAACTGGTACACGCTGCCGGGAAAGACTATATCCTGGATGCGATGTCTTCCTTTGGAGGCATTCCGCTTTCCATGGAAGAATTTCACGTCGACTACCTGATCTCATCGGCCAACAAATGCATTCAGGGTGTGCCCGGTTTCGGATTTGTCATTGCGAATCGGCAGAAACTGGAGCAGACAAAAGGCCTGGCGCGTTCTCTGAGTCTGGATCTGTATGACCAGTGGAACGAAATGGAACACAAGGGAGGCAAATGGCGTTACACATCACCCACGCATGTTGTGAATGCTTTTCTGCAGGCGCTGGATGAACTGGACGCGGAAGGGGGAATTGCTGCCAGGCATGCGCGGTACCAGGAAAACCAGTCCACACTGGTAACAGAAATGCAGAAACGAGGCCTGCAGACTCTGCTGCCTCGGGAACTGCAGTCGTCGATCATTACCTCATTTTATTATCCCGAGTCCCCTTCATTCCAGTTCAACCAGTTTTATGATGAATTGAAACAGCGGCGTTACGTGATTTACCCCGGTAAAATCAGTCAGGCGGAGACTTTCCGGATCGGTAATATAGGCCATGTCTTCCCGGCAGACATCATGGACCTGACAGTACAGATTGAACAGACGCTCAACAAGCTGGGCGTGCGTCTGGTGAATCCAACAATTCAGTAAGTCTGAAAAAAAATAAATCGTACACTTTCCGTTTACCCGAAAGCCGTTTATAAAAAATGACATTAATCTGACCCGTCACACTACAAATGTCATTGTCTCATAATTCATCTATCTGAAAAGCAGTTCTATCAGATAGTGTTCTCTGCCAGCAGTTTTAGTGTTTTATGATAAACGATCAATGTACCTCTATCATCCTGCAAGACGATGATCGAAAGTTGGAATATGCCAGAGTCGACCGGCCTCAACTGAAACCGGGTGAAGTACTGGTTGAAATATTGTGTTGCACCATCTGTGGAAGCGACCTGCATACTTTTGAAGGGACACGCACTACCCCCTGCCCGACGATTCTGGGGCACGAGATGGTCGGACGCGTAGTCGATCTGCATCCCGAATATACAGTCAAAGATTTTCTGGAGCGTCCCGTTCAACGTGGTGACCGGATCACCTGGTCGGTTGCGGTCTCCTGCAAAAATTGCGAATTCTGTCAACGCGGGCTGACGCAGAAATGTACGCGTCTGTTTAAATACGGCCACCAGCGGTTGAACGAGCAGAATTATCTGAGTGGCGGACTGGCCAGTCATTGCCACCTGGTCAAAGGCACGACTATTTTTAAAGTTCCCGAATCACTGCCCGATCAGATTGCCAGCCCGGCAAATTGTGCCACCGCAACCGTCATGGCAGCATTTCGTCTGGCAGGTGACGTCCAGGATAAAACCGTCTTAATACTCGGGGCGGGTATGCTGGGAGTCACGGCATCAGCGGTTGCCCATTCGAAAAACGCCGGGAAGGTTTTGGTGTCAGATATTGACCCGGATCGTGTCAGGCGCAGCCTGGAGTTCGGTGCGCGACACGCTTTGCTGGTCAAAAAAGAACAGCCACTGCATCAGGAAATTATGCATCTGACAGAAGGGCGTGGAGTGGATCTTGTGTTCGATATGACGGGGGTCCCCGAAGTGATCGAGAGTGGCCTGAAAGCGATGGCCATTGGGGGAACCATGATACTCGTCGGATCTGTTTATCCGGCTCGCCCGGTTCAGCTTTCTGCAGAGACAATTGTCCGGAGATTACTGCGTATCGAAGGCATTCATAATTATGTGGATCTGGATCTGGCCAATGCCCTGAATTTCCTGGAACGGTTTCAGAACCAGTATCCCTTTTCCAGGCTCTGCGAGCAGACGTTTCTACTGAGTGATTTCAAGGCTGCATTTGCAGAATCGGCCAACCGTCGCTCGTATCGTGTCGCTGTTCGGCCTGACTCAACTTCCTGAAATTCAGCACCTGGGGTGAATTGAATCCCGATCTTCCAGGTGTTAAGAGCGTATCACGTTCAGCCATAGCGTCTCCCGATCGATTCTACTCGAGCCAAAATGGCCCTGGAGACGCTACAGTATTACGGGACACCGTTTAGAAGTCGATCTCGGCAGACTGACCCAGATCAATTCCGCCCCGGGCAGGATTCGCTCCGCGGTTGTAACGGTTCGCTGGTCGCTGTTGTGAACGCTTTGGTTGTGCAAACCGGCCCGCTGGTTGAGGTCGTGACCGGGGAGCAGATGTTGAATCCTGATGCAGTGAGGTGCGAGGCAGACGTTTCGCATCCGGCACAAATGCAACCGACTCCTGCACGTGTCTTTTTTCTGCTGGCCTGCCGCTGAAAGGAATACGTGATTCGATCGGCAGAGGACGAGATTCGCGCTGCATTTCTTCTGTTGGTTCGGCACTGGCCAGTTGGGTCTGCTCAGGCATTTCAGTGGCAAAGTCTGCTTCCACCTGATCGGGACTCTGTGAGCGAATCACAAAATCTTTGTTATCAACCGCTGATGGCTGCTTTGGTTCTACTGCTGCCAGCTGTTGACCGGCCGGCAGATTCAAAGCCGGGCTGCCTGCCATAATCCAGCTGCCCCAGCGTTGTTCCAGAGCTTCGACGTTCTTGATTTTGTACATTTTCGCAATCGCTTCGTCCCAGCCATTTTTATGAGCATCTTCCAGAAACATCAGGTAACGCTTTTTGCCACCGGTCTGCAGCAGATAATCTGCGAGTGAATAGCCTTCGGCGTATAATGTCAGAACCTGTTGCATCTCAGACGGATATTCGGTCATCGAAAGCAGGTTTCGCAGCGGGATCCGTTTATTGGTTCCCATCACCTGGCGATTCAGCAGGCGTTGACGTCGTTTTTCTGATTCGTGTTCCACAATCGTTGCTGCCCCTTCATCGGCCCAGCGAGGCAGCGGTCGACGAAAGTGGCAGGCAAAGATCGTATGATTAACTTCGTGCGGCAAGACGGAATCGAGGATGCGTTCCAGGGAACCCTGGATCTCCATGTTCCAGCCGAACACTTCGCCGCCGTCAAAAGAGAACGTGGTCGCACCGCCGGCACCATAGTTACCGACTTTGACTTTGATCGGACAGGGGGAGAACCATTTGGGAAGTTCGTGGCCCAGCCAGGTGATAGCCAGTTCCTTACGATAGATCTCAGCAGCATCACCCACTTGTTTCGCGACTTCCGCGGTCGGGGCATGTGTGACGAAGTTGGGAGTTTTGTAAGAAGCGCCCAGCGAGATGAATGACGCCAGGAATAATACGAGACAGCGACTGATTTGAGCTTCCATGCCCTCGGGATCCTTTTGTTTGCAGACACAGATGCGGGTCTGTGTCTGACAATCTCAGCATTAGTAGTTACGGGATAGTTTGGGTCGATCACTCGAATTGGGGTTTGAGATATGATCTGGATTGAACCTGAAACGATCTTTGGCGAATTCCATTCAAACACAGAGGTCGTTTCAAGCAGGGAAAGTTTATTGCAAACAGAGGACCAATGAGAAGAGTTTTTTGGGGGCCCCCTATGTGAACATTGGCAGAACCTGGCCCTAAGCTGTTTTAAGTCAGAGACTTAGAATATCAATTTCCTGGGATTTTTTTCTCAGGTCGAGCTGGAAAACGGTTGTAGATATTGCAAATTCGGCCGGAAAAAGTGACGAGATGCAATAATTACAATTCGACTTCGCTCAAGCCGCATCGGCATCAAAAGCGTATTCGGGCAAAACCCCAGCCCAGTACATAGCCGATTCCCATCAGGATACCCAGTTCGGTAATCCGCTGGGTCTGATCGGGTGTGAGATTGAAAACGGCCTGGACCAGGAAGCAGAGCACCATCATCACACCTGCCCCGTACAGACCGAACCGCACGCGGACTTCACCCGGCGTACTTTCCCGTTCGCCCGGCACTTGGGGAACAGGAGCGGCTGGCTGCTGGCGGTTTTCTTCTGTTTCAGCAGGGGGCTCCGACTCCACGCTTACGCCTCGACTTCCAGTTCTTCAAGTTCGTCAATAATCATGCGCACCAGTTTATCGAGATTCGAACCGGTGGCAGAAGAAATCTGCATGACGGGTCTGCCCAGTTCTTCTCCCAGCAGCTCGGCGACGGGTTCTGCATCGGGAAGTTCGCTTTTGGTCACAACAATGATTTCCGGACGGTCCATCAGGCTGGCATCATACAGGCGCATCTCTTCCCGGATCTGTCGGTAGTTCTGTATCGGATCGGTCTGATCCATAGGCGAAGGTTCGACCAGATGCACCAGGACCCGTGTGCGTTCCACATGCCTGAGAAATTCGTGCCCCAGGCCGACGCCCGCATGTGCTCCTTCAATCAGACCGGGAATATCCGCCATGACAAACTGATGGTCAAAGCCGACCCGGACCAGACCCAGATTGGGATACTTGGTCGTAAACGGGTAAGCTGCAATTTCCGGATGGGCTTTCGAAAGCCGACTGAGCAAAGTCGATTTACCGGCATTGGGCTTACCGACCAGTCCAACATCAGCGATCAGTTTGAGCTCCAGCGAAATGTCTCTCAGTTCGCCTACGCCCCCTTTTTCGAATTCGCGAGGCGTCTGATGAGTGGCTGTTGCAAAATGACGGTTGCCACGCCCCCCTTTTCCTCCTTTGGCGACCACGACCCTGTCGCCACTCTGTTTCATATCACGTAGCAGATTTCCGCGTTTACTGTCGATGACCAGTGTGCCCGGTGGCACCATGATGATGGCATCTTCGCCGCACTTCCCGGTCTTCAAGCTGCTCGACCCGTGGCCGCCGCGTTCGGCATTCCAGTGTTTGTGACCGATAATATTTCCCAGACTGCTGACGTTTTCATCGGCGAGCACGATCACGTCACCCCCCTTGCCGCCATCACCGCCATTCGGACCGCCCCGGGGTACGTGCGCTTCCCTGCGGAAGCTGGCACAACCATCTCCGCCGTCACCGGCTTTACAATAGATATCGACGCGATCTACAAACATGATATTCCGACTACTGTTTCTACTCTGCTAAGTGTGACGACTCGGTTCCTGCGGGGGATGCAATCCTCAAAACACCGGAACCCTGTTAATTCAACCCTGATACTGACCTGCAGTATCGCCTGCATCCCGTTTGGTATCAGTATGTTGTGAAATCCAGAACTTTGATTCTGCGTTGGCTCTACGGCACGTACGCTACGGCTGGTAGAAATATTTTCCTGCTGTTTTTACTGGAAAATGGCAGTGAGTCCCGATGAGACGACCAGTGGCCCCTTTGCCGCCGGTCCTCTTATTGTAGATTCTTGTGATGAAAATACGAGTGCCCTTGGATTCATTCTTGGACAAACCCCTGCTTCATCACTTCACAGACCGGATTCTCTGATTGATTTACAAGTCAGCGCGCACACCATCACAACCATAAACCTATTGTTTTCAACACCTTACAACACAGCACTGATATCAGATTCGCATTGACCTGCCTGAGGGTTCTCTTTATACTCCCGCACCCTGAACATGCCCGCATGGATGCGATAAAGGACTGGCGTGATGAGTTCCCTGCCTGCAAGGTCGGTTATAGAGTTTTCTCAGTTTGATCAATTACGAGACGCGCGCGAGATTATCTTCAGCGAGGCAGACGCCTTGCGCCAGATGGGACGCGCACTGGGAACCGAACTTTGCGACGCGGTAGACTTAATCATGTCGCGCAAAGGCGCGGTCATTTTAACGGGCATGGGGAAAGCGGGCCTGATCGGCCAGAAGATCTGTGCCACGCTCTCTTCAACGGGAACCCGTTCGCATTTTCTGCATCCCGCGGAAGCCATTCACGGCGATCTGGGTTGCCTGCACGCCGAAGACACCATTCTTGCGTTATCCAACAGTGGAGAAACGGAAGAGTTGCGACGCCTGCTGCCACTGATACAGAAAATGAATCTGCCCATCATCGGAATTACAGCACGGACGACGAGCACATTGGGCGCTGCCTGCCAGGTGGTATTATGCCTGGGGGACCTGAAAGAAGCGGGCCCGCATCAACTGGCACCGTCAACCACTACCACCGCCATGCTGGCGATGGGTGATGCGTTGTCGCTGGTCATCAGCAAAGCACGGGGTTTTTCGCCATTACAGTTTGCCACATTTCATCCGGGTGGCAGCCTGGGGCGACGTTTAACCAAAATCAATGAAGTCATGCGCCCCCGGAATGAAGTGCGCGTCACCGGAGAGACGACTTCGATCCGCGAAGCCTTTGTACGGCTGAGCCTGCCGGGACGACGCAGCGGGGCAGTGATCATCATTGACGACGCCAGCCGCGTCACAGGCATTTTTACAGACAGTGACCTGGCCCGACTGCTGGAAGAGCGCCGGGACGAACAACTGGATCAACCCATTTCCCAGGTGATGACTCGAAAACCCACTACCATTCACGATGATGCTTCCCTGGAAGCAGCCATCGATTTATTGAAAGCCCGCAAGTTGAGTGAGCTGCCCGTCGTAGATCGAGGACAGCATCTGGTCGGGTTGATTGATATTACAGACGTCATTGGCTGGCAGCCCGGACTGGAATCTGCCAGCGCCGGCAGCCAGGCTGGTTAAGCTGATTTCCCTTTTCATTTCTGACCGACATTTCACTTCCACTATTAGAAACGTTTTCAATTCGCATGACCGGAACCATTCGTCCTGACAGGAATGGATTTTTCGATCGCCTGATAGCCAACCGCCTGTTGCTGACGTGGTTCACAACAGCTGCGTTGTCCGGTGCCTACCTGGTGTACGCGCAGGCCATGCGGACAGTGATTAAAGAACAGGTCATTCGTCAGGAATTCCCCGAAGAAGTCTTTACGTCTCCTGCTTATGCCTCCGGGAATAACGAGAAAGCAAAAACGTTTCTGCCCGAACATGACTGGGCCGCCGATGCCCGGTACCAGTTCAAAGATGAGAATGTCTACGTCTACACGGAGCAGTGGGAGCAGGAAGAAGACGATAAAGCCGCGCGTCTCAAACCTTTTGCCATGTTGATGTTCGACCGGAAAAAAGGGGAAACTGAAGACCCCATCGCCCTGGTCAGCGAAGAAGCCCTGGTCCGGTTTGAATATCCCTTCGGCATCAAACACACCGATCCGGGCCGCATGGTAGCCGGTTCTCTGGAAGGTCGTGTAAAAATTACAGGCCCGAATGGACTGATCATCTGGGGCAAAAATTTCTGGTACGATGAAGCGTCGATGAATATCTATAGTGACCACGAAGTCCAGTTTGCCTATGAAGATCATCGCGGACAGGCGCGTGGCATCGAAATGAAGCTGATCCCTGCAGCAGCAAAACCCAAGGAACTCAAACCCGCTGTGGAGGGGATTCGAGAAATCGTGTTACGCCACAACGTGCACATGAAACTGGCGATCAAGAAAAACCCCGAGCCCTCTGAGACCGGACCTTCCCGGTTCGCTACGGTAAAAAGCGGTAGCTTTACCTTTAATCTGGAGACAAACCAGGGCACATTTAAGGACGATGTACGAGTCTATCATCCAACCAGTCCCCAGCATGCAGACACCCTGCAATGTGATACCCTCGAGCTGCAATTCGTCCGGAAAGATGAAACGGGTAACACCATCAGCGACGCCACGCCTCAAACTGGCCACTCCAGTGGTAAACTGACCTTCGAGGAACTCATCGCGACAGGCAGTACTGTCACCCTGATTTCGGAAGAAAATCAGTTTACCGGTACGATGACCCGTCTGTTATATAACGAAGTGACAAAGACCATCGTAATGCAGGACCAGCAGGCCGTGCGAATTTTCCAGCAGTCATCAGAACTGCAATGTCCCGAAATCACGATCAACCAGGATCAGGAAGGGCGACTGCAAACGGTGTTCTGCAAAGGTGTCGGCTTCATCAAGCATCGCGATCCAGCTAGCGGGCAACTGCTGATGGCAGCGCAATGGGTTGATCATATGAAAAAATCGACTGACCCGGAATCCGGACTGGAAATGGTGGAGCTGGAGAAAGATTGCATCGTCCGAAAACCCGACGCGGAATTTGCACTCGCCGCGCATAAAATTCGCTTGTGGCTCAAGGGAGAACTCCCTTCCGTGAAACAGTCACAGAAAGTGAAGCTGCCTGGCAGTCAACCTGACAGCGAAGACTCACAGAAGATGCAGAACAAAATCGACCCGCACAAAATGATCGCCGAACAGGACGTGGCGATTTACAGCCCGCAACTCCGTGGGAAAACCAGACGACTCGAAGTCTGGTTTGATGAAGAGACAAAACCGCAGTCGGCACCGAATGCGCCGATTGGCGTCATGGCACCCCGATCCCTTACTCCTGTGAAACACGCTGCGTTTGCTGTGGAAGATTCTCTGCCTGCACAGCAACAGCAAGCTGCTGGCAGCCCGACAGGTCGCGTTAATACTGCTCAAAACGGAAACACTCGAATTCCTGCAAAACAGGATGCGACAGCAGAGCCGATCATGGTGGTCGCAGAACTGATGAAAATTCGCCTCCGGAAAAATGACATCGGGAAAGAGGAAGTCACAGAGGTCTGGACTGAAGGAAACGTGACCGTCGACCAGTTCAATGAGAAGCAGGACCAGCCACTGCACATCACAGGCAACCAGTTACATATCCAGAACAAAGGCAGCAATGATCAGATCCTGCATGTGATAGGCAGTCCCGCCAAAATCAACGCGCAGGGTTCGCAGATTGAAGGCGAACACATCTACCTGTACCGCCTGGCCAATCGGGCGGAAGTCCAGGGAAAAGGCTTACTGCTGCTTCCGGTCCGCGGGGGACAGAAGGCGGCCGGCGGTTTACTCTCCGGAGCGGAAGGGATCACAAAAGAAAACAGCCTGGCGTCTACCATGACCTCAGACGCAGATGCCCAGGACAACCTGCTGGAAATTCACTGGGACCAGGAAATGATTTTTGACGGGTTGACGGCAAACTTCTTCGGAAAAGTCAGAACCAATCTGGGTGACAACCGGCTGCGCTGCCAGGAGATGGAAGTCATTCTGTCTGACCGGGTCTCCTTTACAGAAAAAAATCCCAGCGATCAGAAACCGGACGTGCACTTCATTACCTGCCGCGATGGAGTCGAAGTGGAAAGTAATGAGTACCTGGACAATCGGCTGGTGGGGATTCGTCGCGCCAGTTTCTGGCAAATGAACGTGGATCAGAAAACCGGAAACGCCGAAGCCCGTGGTCCCGGCTGGCTGGTTTTGTGGCGCCGGGAAAATCCTGAAAAAACCACTTCAGAGTCCAAAGTATCGCAGGCCAACCTGCCTCAAAAAACCGAAAGCGACAGCTGGAATTATACCCGCATCGACTTCAATGGAAAAATGGCCGGCAATGTTTCACAACGGAGCACAACCTTTGACGATCGCGTGCAGATCACCTACGGCGGAGTGAAGCGACCGCTGGATACGATCGACCCGGACAGAATGCCCCCCGGTGCCGGTTCCATGCGCAGTAACAGCCTGAAACTGATTCAACATGATATTGACGGACAGAAAAAGAAATTCATTTCCATGCTGGCCAAAGGCAATGCCGAAGTGGAAGGCAATACCCTGATCAAAAACAAACAGACGCCCACCAGCCAGGAATTCAGTGCCAGCGCAGACACCATCAGTTTTGATGAGTCAAAGGACCAGTACACGCTCCGCTCCTTTGGAAATCGCAAAGCAACGCTCCGCCGATATTCCCCTTTCAGGCAATCTCCCACCAGAAGCGTTTCACAACAGATTGAGTTCTCTCCGTCCCATGACCGGGTCACATTACACGGGGTAACCGAAATACAAGGGCTGCCTTAAGCCGATTCCGCTCGAAATGGGAGATTATTTCTTTTTTCCCCCCACAAACTCCCCTACAATCGAATAAGAAGTTTTGCCTGCGAATTCCGTCTCTGATGAATTTCAAACAAGGAACAACAGTGAACATGCCTGTCACGCAGCAGCAACATCTCCGAAATTCTTCGCTTCCCGGCTCCCCGCATCAGGAACCGGCGGAGTGGTCAGCCTGGCACTGCAGGTTGTATCACGGATTCTGTCTGCTGACCCTAGTTGTAATTCTGTTTTCGCACTCCGAACGTGTGCAGGCACAAAACCCGCGTGCATTGGAAACGTATCAGAAACAGTATCAGATTCTGCAAACCGACTTCCGGGACAAACTGATCCAGCTGGCTCAGAACTGCCAGCGGGAACAACAGCAGGCGGGTGTGGAGACCATCACTGAAATCATCAAAGAGATGCAGGAGTTCGATCCGCAGGCGAATCCACTGCCGCGCGAAGTTCGTCCGGACCTGCCACTCAGACTGCCTGCCAGCGAACGCAGCTGGCGATTGAAGCTGAGGAATCTGCAGGAGGAACAGGCCAACGATCTGTTTGTCTTCTCCCGCAAAGTGCTGCATGACGGCTTTCCCAGTTATGCCTACGATCTGATTCTGGAGACCGCTTACCTCAACCCTGATCATCGCTCTGTACGACAGATTCTGGGTTACGTGAGGAACGGCGATGAATGGGCAACGCCTTTTGAAAAAGAAATGCACGACCGTAAGCAGCAATGGCATCCGCAGTACGGCTGGTTACCCGCCACGCATATCGCCCGTTACGAACAAGGCGAACGGTATGTCAATGGACGCTGGAAATCGGCGGCACAGGAAGCAGAAATCCGCCGCGATTTCCGCAACGCATGGGAAATCAAAACCGAACATTTTCTGATCAAAACCAACCACAGCCTGGAAATGGGTGTGAAGCTGGCTACCGAAATGGAAGACTTTTACCGCTATTTCCACCAGACATTCGCAGCATTCTTCAATACACCCGAACAAATGCAGAAACTGTTTGAAGGAGCCCGCAATCCCTTTCAACGTCGTAATAAAAACGATCAGCATGTGATGCATTACTACAGCACGCGCGCGGAATATCTGCAGCGACTCCAGAAAGACATTCCCCAGATCAGTCTCACGCACGGCATTTATCTGTTCGGCGATCGGATCTCGCATTTCTATCATCGTCCCGATGCAGAAGGCGATCTGGGTACGCTTTATCATGAAGCCACCCACCAGCTGTTTTATGAAAGCAGTTTTCAAGGCAGGAACCGTCAGGTCGGCGAGAAGAATCACTTCTGGGCCATTGAAGGGATCGCCTGCTACATGGAGTCCTTTGAAAAGCAGGATAAAAAGCTCCGCGCCGGTAATCCCAATCACATCCGCTTCAACGCCGCCCGCTATCGGTTGCTGAAAGATGAATACTACATCCCCCTGGAAAAGTTCGCTGCGATGGGTCGCAATGCTTTTCAGACCAGCCCCAACATCAGTCCCAATTACAGTCAGGCATCCGGGCTGTCACATTTCTTTATGCATGCTTCACGCGGCGAATACCGGGATGCATTCATCAACCAGCTGACGCAGCTCTACAGCGTCAATTCCCGGGTGAGAACTAACCCGCAGTCGCTCGAAGAACTAACAGGTCTCTCCTATACCGACCTGGATCGCCAGTACCGGGAATACTCGGCGAGCCTGCAGAAAGCCTTGAACGAACGCGCGTTGAGCCTGCAATCCTCCCAGTAATCCAACTGATGTGAGTCCCTGCTTTGCGGGGTTCTGTACTCACTCGCGGACGGCATCAGTCCCTTTTCCCCAAGCCAGCTGCGCGACGCAGCAATATATCAAGTTTATAAATTAAACATATGTTATTAAACTTACTTTATATTTTCTTGCTTCGGTCTTCATTCCCGGATTAAAATAGAATTAGACTTAAAAGCCCTCTGCTTTTAATTTAGTTTTGTTTATATTTTTATCTCTACTTAAAGGAAGCGAACTAATGGCACTCAAGTTCCCCCGTCAATCAAAACGAGGTTTTACCCTCATTGAGTTACTGGTGGTGATTGCAATTATCGCCATTTTAATTGCCCTGTTATTGCCGGCCGTCCAGCAGGCACGTGAAGCCGCCCGGCGGTCTACCTGCAAAAATAACATGAAGCAGTTGGGACTCGCTTTGCACAACTATCACGATTCCCACCGCATCCTCCCTCCGGGAGATGTCAACGGCGGCGGCTATGACTGTATCTGGCTGGGTTCCCAGGAGACCCGCAACCATACCGGCCAACTCTATATGCTCCCTTTCCTAGACCAGGCGAACATCTACAATCAGATTAATTTCTCAATGGCAACGGGATTAGGTGATGGGAATGGTGCCTGCACTGCCCCCACAACGGGGATTCAAACTGCAGCAACTTCCCACTCCATCGCTGTGTTCGAATGCCCCAGCGATTCCTATTCGCATGGACCTTACACCTATACCTCAAATATGGCCTATGCAACCAACAAAGATTATCGCACGAGCTACTCGTTTATTTATATCGAATATAATACCGGCGATAATTCATCGGGGGGAACGTATGAAACCGCAACAACCACCAAAACGGCATTTGGACACAATGGCGCTGCCAGGATGCGGGATTTCACCGATGGTAGCAGTAACTCGATGCTGATGATTGAAACCCCCATGGAAAAACAGTCTGCCATTCGTGGTCCTTTCTGGGCAACCTATGTGGCAACGGGACCAGTGATTGCCGCCCCGTATCGAAAAATCAATCAACCTTATTCTGCCACCGATTCCCGTGCCGAATGGGGGTCTCCAGGCAGTGAGCACGTAGGCGGCTGTCATGCGCTGCTGGGTGACGGCGCGGTGCGGTTCATCAGCGAAAATATTGACATCAATACGCTCCGCGCAATTCAGACGATCAATGGCGGCGAATTAGTTGGCGATTTCTAATATTTACTAGAATGGTAAGTGAGACCCATGTTGATACATTATACTAAGTTTTCTCAAGCAATTTGTCTGCTCACCGTCGGCCTGTTTGTCGGCTGCTCAGGTGGCGCTACGGATACTCCCGAACTGGCTCAGGTATCGGGTACGATTACTCTGGACGGCGCTCCTCTTTCCAAAGCCTCTGTCACATTCCAGCCTCAATCAGGGTCCTCTTCGGTGGGAATGACTGATGAAGCCGGTCATTATGAACTGGCTTATAATAAGAATACGAATGGAGCCGTACCTGGCAAGCATTCTGTCACGATCAGCAAGATGGGGGAACCCGGCTCTCCCAATGACACGGAAGACCAGGTCCCGCCGCAGTTCAATCGAAACTCGAAACTCACTGCGGAAGTCAAACCGGGTGAGAACACTGTGAACTTCGATCTGGATTCAAAAGCGAAATAGGCCTGAAATTCAATATTCAAAAACACGAAGATAAATTGTAGACCACAGGTTCTGCTCTCAGGAGTAGAACCTGTTTTTTATGCCCCCTGACACAGCCTGGAATCCTTTCTTTCTGGACCCGGCCTATGCCGCGCGATAGGATGAAGGGGCTCCGTTCTCCTGCCCTGCTCTCCTGTAAAACTGAGATATTCGCGATGCCGCCTGCATGTCATCCGAAATCCGATTCGCAAGTCAACACACGGCGAGCCCGCCATCCGCTGCTGTTTCGCGGTGCAGCGATTCTGCTGGGACTGTCTCTGCTGGTGGTGCTGGAACTCGCACTGCGACTGTGTGGCGTTCAACCCCTGCCCGACTCACAGGACCCCTACGTTTCCTTCCGTTCTGATGCCACGTTGTTTCACATAGCCCCCTCGGGAACCAGCTACCAGACCGCTCCGGAACGCATCGACTTCTTCCGCCCGCAATCGTTCCCCGTCCACAAACCCGCCGATACGTTTCGCATCTTCGTGCTGGGTGGCTCGACTGTTCAAGGACGCCCTTATGCCGTCGAAACGTCTTTCACCACATGGCTGAAAATCAATCTGCAGGCAGCACAGCCGGAGCGGAACTTTGAAGTCATCAACTGTGGCGGCGTCTCGTATGCCAGCTATCGCCTGGTTCCCATCCTGCGTGAAACGCTGCAGTATCAGCCGGACCTGTTCATCGTCTATACCGGCCATAATGAATTCCTGGAAGAACGCTCCTACGGCGACCTCAAACAGAGCACACCGATTTATCTGACAGTACAAAAATCGCTGCGGGATCTGCGTATTGCGTCGCTCATGCAGCGCATCCTGCCGGGCGCCCGTGAGGACCGCATGAATTCAAATAAAACCGTGTTGCCTGCTGACGTGAATGCCCGGCTCGATTTTCAGAAGGGCCTGGAAGGATATCATCGCGATCCCAAAACCCGTCGCGGAATTATCGATCATTTTAAATACAACGTCAGGCAGATGATTTTGCTTGCGAAGCAGGCGGATATACCTCTTGTATTAGTGAATCCGGTTTCGAATTTAAAAAACTGTCCGCCGTTTAAATGTGAATTTGAAAACGGGCTTTCGCAGGAACAACAGGACCAACTGGTTGCCTGCTGGAACGCAGCCAATGATTGTGAGTGGAGTGAAGCCGACCGCAAAATGCAGCTGTGGGAAGAAGCGGTTCACATTGATCATCAGCACGCCGGACTGCTCTACAGTGTGGGAAAAACCTGCGAACATCTGCAGCGTTTCCCGGAAGCAAAAAGCTGGCTGACAAAAGCCAAGGAAGAAGATATCTGCCCGCTGCGAATACTGGAGCCCATGCACGACTCCCTGTTTAACCTGTCACAGGAATTTAACGTACCCCTGGTTGATATCCGCAGCCTGATAGAACAGCAGACGCCGGATGGAATTCCCGGCAGTGAATGGCTCGTCGATCATGTTCATCCCAGTATCGAGGGACACCAGCTGATAGCCGATGCGCTCTTTGAAAATCTCGTCTCGTTACAATTTTTCCCCCAACCAGCAAACTGGCAGTCAAACCGGGATCAACTCCGTCAGGCACACTTGAATTCGCTACCCGAGGAATATTTCCTCCGCGGCGCGCTGCGCAGCAGAAGACTCGAAGGCTGGAGCCGAGGTCGCAGTCAGAAAATCCCCCCTGAGTCCATAAAAAGTTCCATTCAATAAATGCCGATGGTTCCTGATGACCTCTGCTATCGGAATCTGTTTCATTATTGCAGAAAAAGGATACAAATCTGACGCATACTCTGATTGCTTCGAGTCGGCAGCTTCCCTATGATCGAAGATCAACGTCTGTTTAAATGACGTTGATCTTGTCATTCCCTGAATCTGACCTGTGACGCCGCTCAACATGAAAGAGACACCTGATGAGACAACGCTGGATTTTCACGTTCCTGGGGCTGATCTTCCTGATCGTCGGACAACCGGTTCAAAGTGAAACGGAAACGGTACCGTTTGTTGCCGGTTTCGATCGTTTCGCCCGCCATGACGAACTGGAACCGCACGCGGGAGGCCAATTGCTGATCAGTGAGCTGAGTTGCGTCGCCTGTCATCCCTCACAGCGTTCTGAACTGCAACCCAAGCGGGGTCCCCGCTTAACGGGAGCCGGCAATCATCTGCAGCAGAAATGGATTCGCGAATTCCTCGCCGCACCGCAAATCACCAAGGCAGGCACCACGATGCCTGATGTACTGCACGGTCTGCCGCCTGAAAAAAAGCAGCAGACGATCACCGCATTGACCGCGTTTCTCGCAGCGCAACAGTCTGCCTATCCCGAGATCAAAGCCACCGGTGCCAACCCGGTTCCTCACGAATTCTGGAAGAAAGGCAACGTCGAACAAGGTCAGGAACTGTATCACAAAATCGGTTGTGTCGCCTGCCACGAACCCGATGAAAGCTATGAACCCGGAGAAACCAAAATTTCTCCCTCTGATAAAATGCTCGCGCAACTCGATCCTGAAGATATCAAAGAACTGGGACTGGCGGCCGCCGTCCGCCCGGTCAATTCGGTTCCCCATGGAAGCCTGCCTGCGAAATACACAGCGAAATCATTGACCTTTTTTCTGCTCAATCCCGAACAGACGCGCCCCGCGGGAAGGATGCCGCAACTCAAACTCAAAGCAGTCGAAGCAGCCGACATCGCTGCCTACCTGCTGCGAAATCAGACGGAGTCACAGACTGCAGAGGAAAGCGCCACTGCGACAGACTTAGTGGCAGAGGGAGCGCAATTATTCGTCGAACTGAAGTGTGTGAACTGCCACGATGCCAAAAAACTGAAACCGTCACAGTTTGCACAACCACTGGCGAAATTGAAACCTGCGGCTTCCACCAGCTGTCTGCACGCCGCCCGGAAAAACATGCCTGCGTACTCTCTGGACCAGCAGCAACAGACGGCGATTGAGCAGACCCTGGCAAGTCTACCCGACCAGAACCCTGCCAGTCCGAAACAGCAACTGGATTTTCAGGTGCTGCAGCTCAACTGTTATGCCTGCCATGAACGGGATAAACGGGGGGGCGTCGGCTTCAACCGCAAACCTTACTTTGAAACCGCTGCACACGTCGACCTGGGTGATGAGGGCCGCATTCCTCCTACACTGACCGGGATCGGTTATAAACTGCAGAAGAAATGGCTGTCGAAAGTCCTCAATGGCTCTGGTGACATCCGCCCTCACATGCAGGCACGCATGCCCGTCTTTCCCAAACAACAGGTCTCTGCACTGCCTACCGCTTTCGAAAAAGTCGATGGCAAAGCGCAACTGCCTGACAGCAAAGTTTTCCCCAATCATGACAAACTGGCTTCGTCAGGTCGCATCATGCTGGAGACCGGCTGCATCCAGTGTCATCCGATTCGAGGTGAAAGTATGCCTGGTGTAGTCGGCACCGATCTGGGTGATGTCACGAATCGCGTGCATCCCGGCTGGTTCCGCGAATTTCTGCTCGACCCCGCTTCCCTGAAACCACGCACCCGCATGCCTACCTTTTTCCCAGGTGGACAGAGTCAGAACAAGGGTCTGCTCGACGGGAACGTGGATCAGCAGATCGCAGCACTCTGGGGTTATCTGAAAGCCGGATCCAAACAGCCACTGCCAGAAAAAATCCTGGAAGCGAAATCCAAAAACTACGAACTGGTTCCCGACAAACGTCCGATTGTTCTGCGCACCTTCATGCAGGAGGCCGGAACCCATGCCATCGCGGTCGGCCTGCCGGAAAAGGTCAATTTCGCCTTTGACGCCGAACAGGTCCGACCTGCGCTCGCCTGGAAAGGCCGGTTCCTGGACGCACAGGGAACCTGGTTCATTCGCTTTGCCCCCCCCGCCGACCCCCTGGGCAGTAAAGCAATTCTGTTTCCCGCAGGGGCACCTGTGGCGCTGTTGAAAAATCAACAGCAGTCGTGGCCCACGTACTCCCCAGATGCGAATGAATTGCAATTTCGAGGATACCGCGTCGATGCGGCAGGCATTCCCACCTTCCTGTATCGCTGTGGAAAAATTGATATTGAAGACCGCTTCGAAGCAACCGACAAGCAGACTCTGAAACGCAGCCTGACCATCAAAGGCAATCAGAAATCCAGCGAGTCAGAGACACTCTGGTTCCGTGGTCTGGCCGGTAAAACTCTGAAGCAACTGAATGCGACGACCATGCAAAACCAGGCGGGACTCCAGGTTTCGGTCTCCCCGGAACTGGCGAAGGCCGATGTGCTTCGCAAACATGATAATCAGGCTGACTGGATCTTCCCTGTACCTGCAGCAGAAAAGACAACGATTGAGGTAACCTACCAATGGTAAAACACGCACTCCTGTTTACATTGACGCTACTCTTCATCACGTTTGCCGGCAGCATTGGCGACAGCCAGTCCGTGTTTGCAGAGAGTGAAGCGGACTACTACCGCCTCGACTCAATCATGACCCCCAAAGCGCAAACCGAATCGCGGGCCGCCAACTGGAAGCCGGCACCTGGTGATCTGGTGCTGGAAGTCAGCGGTATCGCCGTGCTCGATGATCATCGCATCGCCGTCGCTATTCGCAAGGGGGAAATCTGGATCATGGATGGCGTGTATGAAGAGCCTCCCAAAAACGTAACTTACAAACGCTTCGCAACGGCCCTGCATGAACCGCTGGGGCTGATCTATAAAGACGGCGCTTTCTACACTGTGCAACGCAGCGAACTGACGCGCATTCGCGATACTGACGGCGATGACGTCGCCGATGAATATCTGACCGTCGCCAAAGGCTGGGGTGTCACCGGTCATTACCATGAATATGCCTACGGCCCCGTACTCGACCACGATGGAAACATGTGGCTCACATTAAACATCGGACTGGGACTGAAGAAAGAGCACAAATCGCGGGCGGTCACCGATCCGACGCTGGGCTTTTCACAGGGTCGCTGGCGCGGTTGGGGTATGAAGTGTACTCCGGAAGGCGAACTGATCCCCGTCTGTGCGGGCATGCGGTCCCCGGCGGGCCTGGGAGTGAACCGTGCCGGCGATGTGTTCTACACCGATCAACAGGGAAACTGGGTCGCCACCAATTCACTGCATCACATGCGCGAAGGTGCGTTTTTCCATCACGTTGAAGCTCTCGCATCGATGAGCCTTCCCGGTTCTCCCGTTAAGGGAATCAAAGAAATCCCCAACGGACTGCCTTTCCCTGAAGCCCTCAAACGGATGCCACAACTCAAGCCACCTGCTGTCTGGTTCCCGTATAAGAAAGTCGGTCAGTCGGCAACAGACATCATGCTCGATAACAGCGGCGGTAAATTTGGCCCCTTTGACGGCCAGTTTTTTGTGGGTGAATTTACACAGGCTTCCATTCAGCGCGTGTTCCTCGAAAAAGTAGACGGCGAATACCAGGGGGCCTGCTTTCCCTTTCGGAGCGGTTTCGCTTCTGCAGTACTCCGTATGGATCAGGGAACTGACGGCAGCATGTTTGTCGGCCTGACCAATCGGGGCTGGAGCAGCCTGGGCACTGCCTCATATGGTCTGCAGCGACTGGTCTGGACGAAAAAAATACCGTTCGAGATCAAAGAGATGCGGGCACAACCGGACGGCTTTGAACTGGTCTTCACCAAACCGGTCGACCTCCAGACAGCTGCAGACCCGAAATCTTACAAGCTGCAGAGCTATACCTACACCTATCATTCTTCCTACGGCAGCGACGAAATCCTGCCTCGCGACCTGACGATTGAGAACATCACCGTTTCGGATGATGGCTTGAAAGCACAACTCAAAGTCAAAGGCCTGCGCGAACTGTATGTCCATGAACTCAACGCCGAAGGAGTCAAAAGCCAGGACGGTCAGTCGCTGCTGCATCCGAATGCTTACTACACGCTGAATCGCATTCCAAAGAAATAAAGACCTGCGTCTTCAATTCAGAAAGCCGCGTTCGCGTAATTCCTGAATATTACCGGGTGCACTTTCCCAGACCCGTTCCGCGGCATACCGCATCACGGCAATGCCGCCCATGCCAGGCGGTGCGCTGAGAATCGCCACGTGTTCTTCCTCTTCGTCGTCCAGCTGACGATTCAATTTAGCGACGGCTTCTTCGATGCTGTCACTCACGATCCGCTCCGGGCCGCTGGTATTGGCAAATTTCAGATTCGAAAATCCAGCGGTCCGCGATAGCAGAAAAGCAGCCAGGTCGGCTTCTTCCTGCTCTTCAAAGAAATTGCGGAACTCCGGCTCCATACGATCGGGGGTAATGATCATCGGGCGGGTAACACTGACTTCCCCTTTGCGGATTTTGACAGTCGAACCACGCTCTGCGGCACCACAAACCAGGTAATAAGGCAGCTTCTGATCGCCGAATGTAAATAGAGAGAAATTCACGGGACGCTCAATCCGTACCGCAGTCCATATTTCGAAGAAGCGCTGTTCATCGAACTCGTGTGAAAAATTCATCTGGTTCCAAACGGGTTGAATAATAGTACGGCGAGTAAAACAATTCTGTTCAGCGGGATGATTAACTCAGTTTTTTCAACTTGCTGACACGTCCGGTAGAAACCCATTCGGTCACAAACAGGTTCCCTGCCTGATCGAAACAGGCATCGTGCGGGTGCACGAACCGACCTGCCTGCCAGGTTTCAGGCTGTGTACGCACTTTAAAGCCATCCAGGACTTTATTCGTCCAGTCCTGGTCATATCCCAGGTGCGTGATGACCTGATTCTGCTTATCAAACACGGTCACACGCGCGTGCAGATCGGAGACGACCATGATGTCTCCCTGGATATCAATATCGGCCGGAAAGCTGACCGTATTGACAAAACCAAGATGTTTTCCATCGAGCGAGAAATACTGCAGACGATGATTGGCCCGGTCGCACACCGCAATTTTCGGTGTCCCATCCCGTTCATCCAGCCACATCCCGTGCGGGGTTTTCATTTTGCCAGGCTCGGTTCCACTTCCGCCCCAGTAGAATTCGGGTTTCCCCTCTTTCGTGTACTTGTGGATAAAGTGAGAACCATAACCATCGCCGACATAAAATCCTCCGTCAGGAGCGAAGGCAATATTCGTGGGGCTGTAACGCTGCTTTGTATCTGTATAGTGTTCGGGAGCAGCAGGTCGTCCGATCGTCCAGACGACTTCGCCGGACAGACTGGTTTTCGCTACAACGCCATGCTTCGTATCAGAGAGATACAAAAACTCGTCGCTACCTTCTTTACGAACATCAATCCCGTGTCCGCCGCCATGATATTCCTTACCGAATGAGCGAACGAATTTCCCAGCCGGGTCGAAGACCACAATTGCATCCATGGGAGTTTTGGTTTTGGAACGATGCTTGATATAAACCAGGCCCGAGGAATCGACGCACACGCCATGCGTCTCGCCCCATTGGATATGTCTGGGAACCTCACCCCAGTTATGCATCGCTTCGTACTGAAATGCGCCTTCACCCAGGACCGGTGGTTTACTGCCCGCTTTGTCTTCCGCGCCGAGTATGGCGGGGGCAAAAAAACTGCCTGCGACAGCCGCACTGGCGGTCTTCAGGAAGGAACGGCGGGAATCGGTCTGGCGTGAATTCAGAGCTGAGCGTTGATCCATAAAAACGGGTACCTGGCAACAAAAAGTCGTGAAAATCTGTTGTTTTAACCATGAGAGAAATGACTTCTCCTGTTCGATCTTAACGCACACATTGACCGCTTCTCAATTGAGGATGTCAAAAAATAGGGTATTCTGACAATGTTCTCCGTAGATCCCCGCCTCGTTTCACGTACAACTCCCAGAGACACGCCAATTAAGATGGTCATCCCTGCGCGGATGTGGTATGAGAGGTTCACAGCGTTAAATAAACGTTTATCCTGACTGTTACTGACTTTAACTTCATCCATTCCTGCTGATTTCCTCTGAAAAGGAAGGGAATACCATGAATGCCACCAGCACGATTCCCGTTTTGTTCACCATCGTGTCACTGTTTTTTCAGCAAACTCTGATCGCCGATGACGACAAATCGACGGGCACATCCGAATTGAAGATTGATTCGGTACTGGTCAGTCTGATTGAAGAAGTCGAAGTCCCTGCACGGGAAGTCGGCCAGCTGAATACAATCAAAGTTAAAGAGGGTATGACGGTCGAGAAAGGGGAGGTACTGGCCCAGATCGAAGATTCCGAGGCCATGCTTCTGTTACAGCAGGCCAAACTGGAATATGAAATGGCGCGACTCAAAGCCGCCAATGATGTCGATCTCCGCTTTGCGCGGAAAGCGTACGAAGTCGCCAACGCAGAACTGCAGCGGGCCGAAGATTCGATCAAAAAATATCCCAAGAGCATTTCCAAAACCGAACTGGATCGCCTGAAGCTGACCGCGGAAAAATCGGAACTGGAAATCGAACAGGCGTCCGAAGAACGCAAGACGACTCAACTGGAAGCCAGCCTGAAACGGAACGCCGAACAGATTGCGAACCTGGCAGTACAGCGGCGAAAAGTAGTTTCCCCGATCAAAGGCATGGTCGTGCAGATAATGATCCGCAATGGTGAATGGGTGCGTCCCGGTGATACCGTCCTGCGGATTTTAAGGCTCGACCGACTGCGGGCCGAAGGACTGATTAACGCCTCGCGTCTGCAGGAACAGGATCTGATGAATCACCCGGTCACACTGGTCGTGAATCCCGGCACGCAACAGGTCATGGAATTCCAGGGAAAAATTTCCTTTGTCAGTCCCGAAATCAATCCGGTCAATAATCAGACGCGCGTCTGGGCCGAGATCGAAAACCTGGACCTCAAACTGAAACCGGGGATGCGGGCTTCCTTGATCATTAAATAAACCCGATCGATTCAGAAAGCGACTCCAGCCACCATGTCGTTCGGTCCTCAAGACTTTTCGAACCAGCCACTGCGACTGAGAATGCGGGCCGACCTGCATGTGCAACCGCTGCAGTTTGGCGGGAAAAAATACTGGGGTATTAAGGACCCGATTTCTCTGCAGTATTATCAGCTGCGCGATGAAGAATATTTCATTCTGCAGCAGCTGGATGGACGGGCGTCTTTCGATGTCATCCGGAAAAATTACGAACAACGGTTTCTGCCTCAAAAACTGCAGGCCTCGCATCTGCAGGGCTTTCTCTCACGACTGCATCAGTCCGGCCTGATCATCGCTGATGCCTTCGGTCAGGGTGAAATCCTGCTGGACCGCCAGTTGCAGAAACAGCAGCAGGCGCGGCGGGCACGCTGGATGAACCCGCTGGCGATCCGCTTTCGTGGCATCGACCCGCATCGCCTGTTGAACTGGCTGCAGCCGAGGACCGCAGTCTGTTTTACTCCCCTGTTTCTGCTGGCAGCGTTAACGCTGATGGGATCCGCGGTGACATTGATTTGCACCCATCTGGACGCGGTGATCAACCAGCTCCCCGACTTTGCCACCTTCTTCGAAGCGCGGAACCTGGTGCTGCTGGCCTGCAGTCTGGCGCTGGTCAAAATTGTGCATGAGCTGGGACATGCGCTCGCCTGTAAACAGCTGGGAGGCGAGTGCCGGGAAATGGGCGTGATGCTGCTGGCGTTCATCCCCTGTCTTTACGTGAACGTCAGCGATGCCTGGACCATGCGCGAAAAGTGGCATCGGATCATCGTGAGTTCCGCCGGCATCTTCGTGGAACTGGTGATCTCTGCGATCTGTGTGTTTCTCTGGTGGTTTTCCTACCCCGGGCTGTTCCATTCACTCTGCCTGAATATCGTCGTGGTCTGCTCGGTGAATACACTGTTGTTGAACGGAAACCCGCTGCTCCGCTACGACGGTTATTATATCCTGCTCGATCTGCTGGAAGTCCCCAATCTGCGACAACGGGCACAGACGATCGTTTCCAATCGACTCCATCACTGGTTTTTCGGCCACAAAGCAGAGACTCTGTTGAAAGAGCCCCGGCGCTTGAGACGCTTTCTGTTCGCGTACGGTATCGCCTCGGCGATTTATCGCTGGTTTATCGTGTTCGCCATTCTGACCGTCTGTTATTATGTTCTGGAACCTTACGGCCTGGAAATTATCGCACAGGTCATGGGGGCCTTTGTGCTGCTGGGAATGTTAATCGTGCCTGTGAAATCTGCTGCTGTTGAAATTCAAACATATTCCAAAGCGGGCCAGATCCAATGGCGCCGTTTTACGATTCGCACAGCTGGCGTACTGCTGTTCTTCGCCGGACTGCTGTTGATTCCCCTGCCTCACCGGATCACGGCTCCCGCTCTGATCGAACTCAGAAATGCCAAACACGTATACGTCACCGCGCCCGGCTTTCTCCAATCGATAACAACCCCGCAAACCTCGATTGCGCAGGGTGCAGTCATTGCTGAACTGTCCAATGAAAAAATTAAACAGGATCTCCTCAAGTTGACCGGGCAGATCAGCGAACAGGAAATTCGAATTGCCACCCTCGAACGCCGCCAGCTGGATGATCCGGAAGCAGCACAGGAACTCCCCACAGCACGGGAACAGCTGCTCGATCTCAAAGATCAGTTGAAGCAGAGGCAGACCGACCAGCGTCGACTCACACTCAAAGCCCCGATCGCAGGAACATTGATCCCTGCCCCACGAAAAACGGGTAACCCCGATGAGGCGGATCTGTCCGCCTGGACCGGTTCCCCCTTTGATGCGGATAACCGGAACTGCTTTCTGGATCGGGGTACCTGGCTCTGTTCACTCGGCAATCCTGATCAACTGCAGGCGCGACTGATTGTGGATCAGGAACATGTTGAATTTGTTGAGCCCGGACAGGGCGTGCGCATTTTACTGGATGAATATCCGGGTGAAGTCTTAACAGGGACGATCCAGGAAATTGCAGAAATCGACCTGGATGATCTGCATCCCAACCTGATTCACCGCGAAGAACTCACCACCGAAGTCGATTCCTCCGGAAAACAGCAGCTCAGCAGTACTTCCTATCTGGCCCTGGTCACGCTGACAACACCGGCCGAACAGCCCCTGATTCACTCGACCGGACAGGCCAAAATTGCCGTACCCCCGGAATCGCTGGGAAAAAAGGCGTATCGCCAGCTGAGAAAGACCATTCGACTGTTCCAATAAGCAATCACACATACTTTGCAAACTGCCTGGTTTTACATTCTGGTGAGATAGAGAATCAACGTTTGCAGATTCGGTAAGAATTGCTAAAATTCCGCGACTCAAATACAGCAGATGATCGATTAATAAAACAGCAACATATTTTTCCAGCAGACGGCGGCAAGGAGGCTTCCCGATGACCGATTCCAACACGAATCCCTCTTCGACTTTTAATATAGTGGTTCTCTCAGGTGGAGAATCGGCTGAAAGTGAAATCAGCCTCAAAAGTGGTGAGACGGTCGCGCGGGCCCTGTCATCGCGCGGGCATCAGGTCAAGATCGTTGACCCCTCCCTGGTGGATCTGGACCGTTTTGACTGGACCGGCTGCGACGTTGTGTTCCTCGCCTTACACGGAACGTATGGGGAAGATGGCACGATTCAATCGACGCTGGATCGACTGGGCATTCCCTACTCCGGTTGTGATGCTGCCACTTCAAAACTGGCATTCAGCAAGTCGGCATCGAAAGAACGCTTCATTCAGCATAACGTGAATACGCCCTCTTATGTGCTGATTCATGAATCAGACGATGCCGGTCGCATTGAACAGCATGCCCGCAGTATGGGTTACCCCCTGGTCGTCAAACCCGATGCGCAAGGCTCCAGCCTGGGTGTGACGATTGTGAAAACTCCCGAAGAATTACCACAGGCGCTGGCACGCTGTTTCCATTACGATTCGTTCGGCATCCTGGAATCAGCCATCAAAGGCACCGAATGGACCGTTACGGTTGTCGATGACCAGGTGCTCCCGCTGATTCAGATCCAGACGCCTCACGAATTCTTTGACTATGAAGCCAAGTACACTGAAGATTCGACGCAATACCTGTTTGAATTCGATCTGCCGACGAACGTGATTCAGGCAATTATCAAAACAGGCGTCAATGCCTGCACGGCGCTGGGTACGACCGGCATTGTCCGGGTGGACCTGCTGGTCGACCGTTTTCAGCAGCCCTGGGTTCTGGAAGTAAATACCATTCCCGGTTTCACCGATCACAGCCTGGTTCCCAAAGCAGCTGCTAAGGCAGGCATCGATTTTGGCGAATTGTGCGAGCAGGCTCTGACCAACTGCCTGAAAAAAGTCACAACCCGCCCGCAAAACTGATAAAGTCTCACCAGTCGGCCTGATTCACTGAAGAATCCTCTGTTTTTCAGTGAGCGTCGCAACACGGACCGCTTCATATTGCGATAATTATTATACAGAGACCGTGCGCAGACGCTTCCGGCGGTCTAATGTTCTTCTAGAGCGCATCACATTTAACCATAGCGTCTCTCAATCTCATATACTCGGTCCAAATGGCCTTGGAGACGCTACAGTAAAACTGGATACAGTCTACCCCCGATCTACTGCGGTTCGCAGCCCGATGATTTGTCAAAGGTCCACGATAAACCAGAGCACATGAGTCGAAAAACACGCAAAAAACGACCTGCCAAAAAGAAGGTCGAAGTGGTTGAAGAAGAAGAGGAAACAGGGGAAGAATCGCCTTCCCTGTTCAGCCCTTCGACATTGATCCGCCTGTTGTTTCGCCCGAAAGTTCTCCTGGTTCTGGCGGTGGCGGTGACCGGTCTGTTCTTTTTTCAGAAGGTGAAGCAGCAGATTCCCGATCTGTCTCAGCGCGAAGAATACCAGATCGAAACCAAAGAGCTCTCCCTGCAGCCGGCACCTCCGCATTATGTCCCGATCGACATTGTCGACCAGGTCATCAAGCGCAGTGAATTGCCCGCGCGGGTTTCCCTGCTTGATCAGGGTCTGGTACTCAAGATCGCCGACGCGTTCCAGAAACATCCCTGGGTGGAGAAAGTCATTTCCGTCCGCAAAACGAACACGGTGGAAGTGGAAATACTGTTTCGCAAACCGGCAGCGATGGTCGAATTGAAGCAGGGTCTGTTTCCCGTCGACAATGCGGGGGTCCTGTTACCGCCAGAAGATTTCTCTGTCTCCGATGCCCGCCGCTTCCCGATCATCACCGGCGTCAGTTCGATCCCGGACGGACCCGCAGGCACTTCCTGGGGCGACTTGTCTGTCACGGGAGCAGCCCAGCTGGCAGAAGCACTGGGGCCCCACTGGAAAGAACTGGATATCGTCTCCATCGAAGCCCCGCCGCGCGTGACTGCCGACGTCACGCTGGACGACCTGATCTATCGCCTGATCACTGCCGGCGGTTCGGAAATTGTGTGGGGTCGTTCGCCGAAAAGTCAGCGACGGGGCGAATTACGCGTCGACCAGAAAATCGGCAAGCTGGAAAAATACTACCGCGATTACGGCGGCTTCGATCGTCCGCATGGTCCTTATGAAATCGACATTCGCCACTGGCAGGAAATTTCCCGCCGCCCGCTCAAACAGCAGAGCAGTCAACGTACGCTGATGCGTCGCTGAACTTTCAGGCGAAGACGAAAACGGTGATTCTTCTTTGGAATCTCCGCTTCCTGCCGCATTCAATTATTTCCGCAGAACTTACCAATCCAGTCATTATTTTGCTGAAATTCCTTCCTGTTCGAGCTAGCCTGTAGGCAACATGTTCTTCCTGTTTCCTGAATGTAGCATTGCATGAACTTAACGAGTATGCGCAACAGAAACATCCTGAAATCCCAGTCAAAAGGGAACGACTATGATCCACCAGGAAATCGTCGCGGAATATCAATCTCAGGGATTCGTACATCTTCCAGCCTGGTATGCCGAGGAAATCCTGGATGAAATCAGGTCTGCCGTCGAACGCTATAACCGGGAAGTCGTACCGGGTGTGCCTGAAAGTGATGTCGTCTTCGAAGCCGATGGTACCGCCATCCGCAATTGCTGGCGGATGCAGGCGCATGACCCCTTCTTTACCAGACTTCCTGCAGAAGAACGTCTGCAGACCCTGATTACAGAACTGGTTAACGGCACGCCGACCTGCATGGGTGTCGAGACCTTCAATAAACCAGCGAAGGTAGGATCGGGTGTGCCGCCACATCAGGACAATGCTTATTTCTGTCAGGATCCGCCGGATGTACTCACCGTCTGGATCGCTTTGGATGATGTCACACCGGAAAATGGTCCCGTTCATTATCTGCCTGGTTCGCATACGCAGGGCGTGCACGAGCATGTGCCTTCCGGGGTCAAAGGCAATTCGTTTGGTTTGGCGAAAACGGTGGACGAAACGCAGGCGAAAGCTGCATTGCTCAAGGCAGGCGATATTCTGATCCATCACTGTCAGACGATTCACTTCAGCGCGCCGAATGTCAGCGATTTTCCCCGCCTGGGCCTGCTGCTCGTTTTTCGTGGCGAACACACGCAGGATTCCCCGGAAATGAAAGCCGCGTACCAGAAAGCACGGGCATTGATGGAAGCGGGTACCTCTTGAAACCTGACTCTCTAAGTTGACAGTGTTTCTGTTTCTTCCGCTGTCTTCATCTCTAAAGTGGACTCTGCTGGTTCATCAATCAGATATCTGGTGCGCAGTTTTAAGAACGGCGACTCAATGAACCGAAAACTGAGAGCAGCAACAGGCACCATTATTAAAAAGCCCAATACGGAAAAACAAAATGCGATCGGCATACTTGAAACGGGCATGATATATCTTTCCAAGAGCAAAAGGATGAGCTTCTGAAAAAACATGTGTAGTAAATAAATGGAATAAGAATAGGTGCCGATTAGAGCAACAAATCGGGACACTCTACCGTGAGAATGCACAAAAGAATTATCGTACCAGGCAATGATTAAAGCATAAACCAGACCTTCAATCGTTGGTAAATAGACCCAGACAAGACGATTGGAAGGATAGGAAGGATTATGAAAAAAGCCACCTGCTTTATCAAAATACCAGTAAAAAATGGCGAAGGCTGTGAATCCACTCAGAACCAGGAAGTGACGTCCTTGAATATAACCCCGCAGTTGGAACGCAATCATCCCCAGTAGAAATTGATCGATCCGACCCACGATCGTCAAGTACGCAAGCGATTGAATATGGCCGACTTCTTCGCGCAGCATTAACCGCAGCAGAATAGCACAACAGACTGTCAGGCAGAGGGAATATTTTGATTTGCGTGAGAGATACAATAAAATCGGCAGCACTAAATAGAAGTGAAATTCCACGGTGATCGACCAGCCTCCATTTGGCAGAATCGGCATGACCACACCTTTAAGCATCTCAAGGAAATAGCGGACCGGGGTAGTTGTACCATGCAAGCATTCAAAGATACCCTGCATTATCACCATAAAAAATAATAAGGGGGCCAGCCTTAAAAAACGATTCCACAAAAATGAACCGTATTTGATTCTCTTTCCATCCAATAGCTTAGCAAATAAATATCCGCTAAGAGTCATGAAAAGTGCAACGCCCGTGTGCCCCTCATTCACGAGGGAAAAAGGGATAAACGTGGGGTCATAACTGAAGGGGAACGGGATATGTATAAAGTGAAATGAAAAGACCATAAAGGCAGCAATCGCCCTGAGATGATCTAAGCCAATATAATATTTCCCTGCTGATGATTTCATGCTGCGGAACGATTCACTGGTTCTGTTGAATTAAAAAAATATTCTGATCCATCACTGTCAGTCGATTCACTTCAGCGCGCCGCATGTCAGCGATTTTCCCCGCCTGGGCCTGCTGCTCGTTTTTCGTGGCGAACACACGCAGGATTCCCAGGAAATGAAAGCCGCCTACCAGAAAGCACGGGCATTAATGGAAGCGGGTACCTCTTGAAACCTGACTCTCTAAGTTGGCAGTGTTTCTGTTTCTTCCGCTGCCTTCATCTCTAAAGTGGACCCAGCTGGTTCATCAATCAGATATCTGGTGCGCAGTTTTAAGAACGGCGACTCAATAAACCGAAAACTGAGATACCCGATGGGAACCATCAGCAAAAAGCCTGTTACGGAAAAGCAGAATGCAATGTAGAAATTAGTAATCGGCAAAACATATCCATGCAGGAGTCCGATAAAAAATCCGGTAAAGAAATAATGCAACAGGTAAATGGAATAAGAATAGGTGCCGATCAAAGCAATAAACCGGGACCCCCAGCTTTGAGAATGCGAAAAAGAATTATCATACCATGCAATAAGAAGCCCGTAAGTCAGTCCCTCCAGAGTCGGAAAATAAACCCAGATCGAACGATTTGAAGGATAACTGGGACTATTATAAAATCCACCGGACCGATCAAAATACCAGTAAAACAGTGAGAAAGCGGCAATACTGCCCAGGACCAGCAGATGCCGTTGTTTAATCCAGGATTGCATTTGAAAAGCGATCATTCCCAACAGGAACTGATCAATACGACCAACGATCGTCCAGTAAGCCAACTCCTGAACCTCCCCCCTTACCTGAAAAATGATCAACCGAATAAGAATCGCACAACAAACCACGAAACTGAGAGCGTACTTCGAAGCCCTCGAGAGGTATAACAATATTGGAAGCAGCAGGTAAAAATGGAATTCAACCGTAATCGACCAGCCCCCATTGGGCAAAGTTGGTTTAATCAAGCCGGTTAAATAATGCTCGCAGATCGACAGGACAGAGGCGCCGCGGTAATAATATTTGATACTGTTCAGGGCGAGTACAAATAGCAACAAGGGAGCCAATCTCAAAACCCGGTTCCAGAGAAAAGATCCATACCGGATTCGTTTCCCATCCAGCAACTTGGCAAACAGATACCCACTCAATGTCATGAATAAAGCCACTCCCGTGTGTCCTTCATTGAACAGTGAGAGCGGAAATACGGAAGGTGTATAAGTAAAAGGAATCGCTGTATGAATGAAATGCCAGGAGAACACCATGAATGCAGCCAGAGCCCTGAGGTGATCCAGCCCGATATAATATTTTCCTGTAGAAGATTTCATTTCTTTGTGGAACCACTCACGTTTGATAATACCTGATCGATGCCTGCGCACCTTTCTCGCCAGATCCTGTTTACATTTTTGTAAAAGCAGCTTACTACCAAACGCAAGGAAATTGTGACTGTGACATAAACATTTATCGACCTGTCAATTTTTTGGTCCAATCGTAGCGTTTGACACAAGAGAATCGTGCAGACCGCGGCTGCTGTTCCCGGTGGATCAATCATGTGTTCACATCACAGAGAGTCAAATTACCGGTGAAAACAGTCGAAATCGCGAAGAAATGGGGAGCCAGCCTTACTTTCCGCTGATTTAAAGTGACTTGCGTACCCCGTCCCGCTTGATTTTCCGTGTTTTGACGCTTAGATAAGGTATTCAGCAACACGTTTCCGTTATCAGAGGAAGCGGTGGTCCGTTTGTTGACTTCAAAAAAACAGTGCCCTAAAATCGCTATCTTAGCATTGTTTATTAATTCTTTAGAAAGACACAGGGAGAGAATCGATTCAGCAGGCCTGATTTGAACAGGTTGCTGATCCACATTTTCGGTTCTTATTTCGCTCGCCAAATAAAACAAAGGGGAATGACAACGATGAGTGACCAGGCTAACGAAAATATTGAAAGTGTGCTTCAGGAAACTCGATCATTTCCGCCGCCAGCCGAGTTTGTGGAACAGGCCAATATCTCCAGCATGGAAGAATACCAGGAACTCTGGAACCGGGCCAAAGATGATCCCGCCGGCTTCTGGGGCGATCTGGCACAAGACCTGGAATGGTCTCAGCCTTACGAGAGTGTAATTGAAGGCGAGATGCCGGAAACCAAATGGTTCAAAGGCGGTAAGATCAATGCTTCGGTCAACTGCATCGACCGCCACCTCGACAGCTGGCGCAAGAACAAAGCCGCGATCATCTGGGAAGGTGAACCAGGCGACACCCGCGTTCTGCGTTATCAGGATCTCTACCGCGAAGTCTGCAAATTTGCCAACTGCCTGAAAAAACTGGGCGTTGAGACCGGCGACCGTGTGACACTCTATATGCCCATGGTTCCCGAACTCGCGATTGCCATGCTGGCCTGCTCTCGCATTGGCGCGACTCATTCCATTATCTTCGGTGGCTTCAGTGCTGACGCGATTGCCGACCGCAATAACGACGCCCAGGCAAAACTGGTCATCACCGCCGATGGTGGCTGGCGACGCGGCAAAAACGTTGCTCTCAAAGAAGCCGTTGATCAGAGCATGGAAAAATCTCCCAGCGTGGAAAAGGTGGTCGTATACCGTCGCACAGGCTGTGAAGTCGATATGGTTCCCGACCGTGACTACTGGTGGCACGATCTGATGGAAGATGCTTCGCCGGAATGCGATCCGGTGGAACTCGATAGCGATCACCCGCTGTTCATTCTCTACACTTCTGGAAGTACCGGCAAACCCAAAGGGGTACAACACTCGACCGGCGGTTACCTGCTGGGAGCCAAAATGACCTCGGAGTGGGTCTTCGATCTGAAAGAGGATGATACCTACTGGTGCACCGCTGACATCGGCTGGATCACCGGGCACAGCTACATCGTCTATGGCCCGCTTGCCAACGGTGCCACAACCGTGATGTATGAAGGTGCTCCCAACTGGCCCGATGAAGGTCGCTTCTGGGAAATCGTCGAAAAATACCAGGTAAATATTTTCTACACTGCACCAACGGCAATTCGCGCCTTCATTAAATGGGGCGATGAATGGCCGAACAAATACGATCTGTCCAGCCTGCGTCTGCTGGGAACCGTTGGTGAACCGATCAACCCCGAAGCCTGGATGTGGTATCACACCGTTATCGGACAGGAGCGCTGCCCGATTGTCGATACGTGGTGGCAGACCGAAACCGGTGGCATCATGATGAGCCCGCTGCCCGGTGTAACCGCTACCAAACCCGGCAGTTGTACGACTCCTCTGCCGGGCGTCGTTCCGGATATTGTCTCAGCAGACGGCGAAAGTCTCGGCGATAACCAGGGCGGACTTCTGGTAATGCGTCAACCCTGGCCACACATGCTGCGAACCCTGTATGGCGACCACGAACGGTTCAAGGATGTCTATTTCAGCACGATTCCTGGTTGTTACCTGGCCGGTGACAGTGCCCGCCGTGATGAAGACGGTTACTACTGGATCATGGGTCGCATCGACGATGTGATCAATGTCTCCGGACACCGATTGAGTACGATGGAAGTAGAAAGCGCACTCGTCTCGCATCCTAAGGTAGCGGAAGCTGCGGTCGTGGGTTATCCGCATGAACTCAAAGGGGAAGGCATCTGCTGCTTTGTCTCGCTGAAATCAGATGAAAGTCCGGACGAATTGAAAGAAGAACTGAAACAGCATGTGCGCACCCAGATTGGTGTCGTCGCGACTCCCGATCAGATCCGGTTCGCCGCTGCACTTCCGAAAACCCGCAGTGGTAAAATCATGCGACGCCTGCTCCGTGATATCGCTGCCGGTCGTGAGAGTACCGGGGACACCACGACACTGGAAGATTTCAACGTCATTGCCAATCTGAGCAAAAATGAAGACTGATCTCTTGAGTTGCTGAATCGGCAACTCGAAACCGAGATCTGTTTTCACTCATTATAAAATTTCGCAGGATGGCCGGTTTTCGACCATCCTGCTGTTTGTTTACCGCAGTCGAATTGAGGTACTGAGATGTCCGATGACCAGCTTTCTCAACTGTTTGAGCAGGTCCGTCAGGGGGCGCTGTCCGTGGAACAGGCTGTCGAACAATACCAGGAACAGGTGCCTCAGAAAACAGGCGCGCTTGCTTCCGCCAGTATCGACCTCGATCGCAGTTCACGCTGTGGCTACCCCGAAGTTGTCTACTGCGAAGGAAAAACATCTACCTCCCTGGTGGAAATTTTCACTCTGCTGCTGGAAGCAAAACAGCGCTGCCTGGGAACGCGGATTTCAGAAGCGCAGGCGGAAGTGGTACTCAAACAGTTTCCCCAGGCGATCTATAATCAGACAGCCCGTACGATTCGCATCCCCGAAAAAGACGCCGCCTTCGATGAAGAACTGATCTCGGGAAGAATCGCCGTCTTAACTGCAGGCACCAGTGATCGCCCCGTTGCGGAAGAAGCCATCGAAACATTGATCTGGATGGGCTACGAGCCGGACTTCATCGTTGACGTCGGGGTCGCAGGTCCACACCGCCTTCAGGAGCAACTGCCGCGAATTCAGAATGTCTCGGCCATCGTGGTCGCCGCTGGTATGGAAGGCGCACTCCCTTCTGTCGTGGGAGGCTGGGTCTCCTGCCCTGTCATCGCGGTTCCCACCAGCGTCGGTTACGGCGCCAGCCTGGGAGGCATGGCGGCGCTGCTGGGCATGCTCAACAGTTGTGCTGCGAATGTGACTGTGGTTAATATCAATGCAGGCTTCAAAGCCGGTTTTATCGCCGGCCTGATCGCCGACCAGAAACAGAAAACCTCCTGACGCGTCCCCGACTCAACCAAGAGAGCCCTGCCATGTTGAACTCCCCCCTGCATTATAAATGCTGTCTCATCCTCTTCACTGTCATTGGTGTTCACACACTGGTCACGCCTCTCCCGGCCGCGGACTCGGATACTGATCCCGAATTCGCTCCCATTGTCCGTGTCGTCGATCTGAATGTGGGCGAGTCTGCGACTGTCTCCCTCAGCAATGGCGAGCAGGTTCAGGTGAAGTTACTCGATCTCAAGGAGACCCGCGATCCCATTCGACAGGCAGTGCGGAGTGCCATCGTCACCGTCGAAGTGGACGGCGAAACCATCGAACTGGAATCGGGGATGTACAATCTGCCGCTAACGACTGGTAAAGTGCAGACCGACTGTTCGATTACCGGCGGTTACAACTCCAACGGCACACCCGCCTTCTGGGGGCTCGACAAGGACGCCCGTCTGCGATTCTGGCCCAAAGATTCGCCGCTGATTAAACCGGGTTCGTTTATCTACCCGGTCGAACAACGCTGGTTTGCGACACGCACCTGGTACGACAATGAACCGGTCGACGGAGGCACGAAAATCCTGCCGAAGATTTATTACCACAGCGGTCTCGATATCGGGGGTGCCGAGAAGCTCACACGTGTCATCGCCGCCACGGATGGGATTGTGGTTTCAGCCGGCGATGAAGTTCTGGATGCGCATAAAAAAAATACGCCGGTTGCACCGCGTTATGATGTCGTTTATCTCCGGGATGCCCGGGGCTGGTATTACCGTTACAGTCACCTGCACCAAATTAATGACCGCATCAAACCTGGACGCATCATCAAACAGGGTGACGAAATCGGCATCCTGGGAAAAAAAGGAGCCAGCGGCGGCTGGTCGCATCTGCACTTTGAAATCAAAAGCCGACAACCATCTGGTAAATGGGGCACGCAAGCGGGTTACGCGTTTATCTGGGAAGCATACCGCAATCAATACCAACCGGAACTGGTCGCCAACAGTCGTCGCAAACACTTTATCAAAGCGGGCGAATCCACGGTTCTGAAGGGGACGCAATCCTATAGCGTTAACGACAGCATTCAAAGCTACGACTGGACCTTTTGCGATGGTACGACGGCAACCGGAGCGGAAATTAAACGAACCTACGACAAACCCGGCGTCTATAGTGAAATTCTGAAAGTCACCGACAAAGCGGGCAACGTCGATTACGATTTTGCAGAAGTGCATGTGCTCGATCCTCAAAACATGGAAGAATATGTGCCACGCATTCACGCTTCTTACTGGCCTTCCCTCAATAATAAAGTCGGCGAACCGATTACTTTCAAAGTCCGCTCGTTCGGCAATACGACTGGGGAAGAAATCTGGGATTTCGGCGACGGCAGCCCGACGGTCAGCGTGAAATCGGACGGCAATGTAAAACCACTGGATGAAGACGGCTACGCGATCACGAAACACACCTATCAGAAAGCGGGCAACTACCTGGTGAAAGTCGAACGCAGCCGCGAGGATGGCGTGAAAGCGGTAACACACCTGCATGTGCGCGTAGAACCGTAATTCGATATCTCCACATCGTCCCACGGGTGGTCCCGGATAAAATCCGGGATTGCCGTAGGCAACAGGAGGTAGCAGCACGATGAGTGGTGCATCGACGCACCTTATTATGCCTGATGTCGATTAGTTGGTATCTCAACTATGATTTGCACATTAGAGCTGCAACCTTCTGCTCGCTACGCTCGGCACGAATTACATTCGTGCCCACCCGTTAGAGATTGCTTTTCGTAAGGAACAGGGTTCTCTGCTGGCATTTGGTCTGCAGCAGTTTTACAATATTTGAGAACCACTGTTTTCATTCACTTTCATCCTGATCCCCCTGCCCGGATTCTGCCTGCCATGAAATTTCCTCTGCTGACTCTCTGCCTGACGATGGTTTCTCTGCTGTCTGTTCAAACGGTTTCTCTGTTTGCAGATCCCGTCAATGCAGACAAACCGGAAGCAATCGTCGATTTTAAATCAGCGGTCAAAGAAAAACTGCAGTCGCTGCAGAATCAACCTGCATTGATTCACTCCGCCATCGGTGTGACCCGCAAAGAAACACCGATCCCCTGTGTGTATTCTCAAGACGATCTGAATCTGCAAACGGGAAAAACCCGCATCCTGCTCATTGGCGGGCTGGACGGATCCCGGAAATCCGTTGATGCGGTGATCGATGCGGTCGAATGGTTTTATAAGGCGGAAGTCGCAGCACCTCTGCGGGAAAAATATTCGCTGTCCGCGGTTCCCATTGCGAACCCCGATGGCTGGGTTCTGAAGCAGGGTCCCAAAAATGCTTCGGGCGGAAATCCAACTCACGGCTATCCGCCGATGGGAGACGCATATCTCAGCCCGACGAAACCGGAGGCCGAATATCTATGGCGCTGGATTGGCATGCACGCGCCGGACCTGGTGCTGGATGTCCGCGAAGGCAAGCAGTTCCAATGGGTTGTCCCCGTTGACAGTCTGCCGACCGTCCAGCGACTGGGCAAACTGCTGCCACCACAAATCCGTCCGGTATTCGGCTGGGAACTGGTTTCGGCTCTCGCCTTCAAATCACCATCGGACGTCGGTCGTGTGCCGGCTCTGGCCGTGGAACTCGATGCGACTCGCCCCCGCGCGTTTCTCCCTGAACTCCTGACCGCGATGAATCAGATCTCCTTTCAGGGACCTTCCCCGGCTCGACTGGAATTGATGCGACGTCTGCAACGTACTCCCATTCAGGTCGCCACTCAACTGGCAAATGTATATGGGCGTGACCTGGGAGGGCTCTCATACCTGCCCGCATTGTCCCTCATCAGTCAGATCAGACTGGGCGAACTGACTGCCGACCCGAGTCGCTTACTGGCCGTGGAAAAAATCACGCAGGCCTATCTCAAGAAAAATCCGGAACCCCTCAAGAAGCGAGGGGGCGGCAGCCTGATCGCCGGGCACCTGCTGTTTTCGGAACTGGCCAAAGCAACCGGAAACCCCCAATATCTTCAACTGGCACAACAGGCGGCGGATCTCGGCTTTGATGAGCAGGGAAACATGAAGGAGTCAATGCCACATCATGTCGAAATGAGCGACGCCGTATTCATGTCGTGCCCCATCCTGGCAGCCGTCGGTCGACTGACGGGAGAGACGAAGTATTACGACATGGCACTAAAACACTGGCGTTTCATCCAGAGCATGGATCAGCGAGCGGACGGTATCTATCAGAATTCCCCTCTCAGCGAAGCAGCCTGGGGACGCGGTAATGGCTTCCCGGCTCTGGGGCTGGCATTAGTCCTGTCGGAGCTTCCCTTGAATTCCCCCCTGCGGGAACAGTTCATCGAAGGACATCGCAAACATCTGCAAGCGCTGAGTCAACATCAGGACCCCAACGGCATGTGGCATCAGGTGATTGATCATCCGGAAAGTTATCGCGAGATGACATCCACCTGCATGATCACATTTTCGATGATTCGTGGCGTACGCGAAGGCTGGCTGGACGCCGAGATTTATACACCAGTCATCGAGCGCGCCTGGAATGCGATCAAAACCCGCATCGCCTTTGATGGCACACTCGTCGATGTCTGTACCGGTACCGGCAAGCAGAAAAACCTGCGCGGCTACCTGGATCGGACGGCGATTCTCGGTACCGATGCCCGCGGCGGTGCGATGGCATTCCTCGTCTCCAACGAAATGGCACAGTGGCAGAATGAACGCAACAACGCTGCACAACAAAATATGGATTAAATCATTCTGGGTTTGATCTGGCTGGTATAAATCCGGTCTCTGTTCTGGAAATATCACCTCCCTATCGGGTATGCTGGAAACGACGCTCTTTTCATATTGGAATTCTTTGAGAGGTCCCGTATGCCGCCCCGCATCCTGCTGACACTGATCCTGCCTGCCTGTTTTCTGTTTCTGACTATGACTTCCCGCGAAGCACGGGCAGAGACCACTAGTCTGCGGGCCGGTGCCGCTGCCGTCGATATTACACCACCGCCGGGAACCTCGCTGGATGGGGTGATCTCTAAAAATGGTTCTGTCATTGGCGTACACGACCGGATCTTTTCACGGGCGCTGGTACTTGATGACGGGAACACACGGATTGCCATTTGCGTGAATGATCTGTGTATGGTGGAGCGGAGTTACTTTGATCGCGCAAAACAGATCGTCTTTGAAAAAACCGGCCTGCCCGTGGATCGCATCCTGATGACCAGCACGCATACGCACGCTGCTCCGCGTGTGCCGTATGGTCGCGCGAGTGAGAAAGATGATGCCTATTACGAACAACTGATCGAACAGATGGCCGCCGCCATCATCCAGGCCGACCAGAATCTGGCCCCGGCACAAATCGCCTGGGGCTCCTTCGATGCAGGGAAATACGCCGCCTGTCGACGGTTTCTGGCAGAAAAAGGGAGCGTCTCTTTAAACCCGTTCGGAGTCGCGGGAGAGCAGATCAAATCTGTTTCCGGTCGCAGCAAATCGATCATTCAACCCGCGGCCCCCATTGATCCACAATGCTCGCTGTTGTCGGTCCAGCATCGAGATGGATCGCCACTGGCGGTCCTGGGCAACATGAGCATTCACTATTGTGGCGGCTATCAGAAAGGGCAGATCAGTGCCGACTATTTTGGCGCTTATGCCCGACACCTCGCGAAAATATTAACGACTGAAAAATCACATCCACCGTTTGTGGGCATGCTCTCTAACGGCACGAGCGGTAACGTGGGCGCGGTCATGAAACAGGACAAAAAGAAGTATGCCGCGTTTGAATGGATTGAAGAATCGGGTCAACAGTTTGCAAAGCAGTCGCTGAAAGTGATCAATCAGCTGAATTACAAGTCAGACCTGGCAATTGATATGCTCGAACAGGAACTGGAACTGGGAATTCGCCGTCCCGATGCAGAACGCCTGAAGTGGGCACGTGAAATTCTGGAACATCCCCAACAGAAAACGGTGCATCGCTGGTCGAAGATTTATGCAACCGAAGCGGTTGAACTCAGTAAGTATCCCCCGACTGAGAAGATTAAAATTCAGGCGATTCGCATAGGGGGGCTGGGGATCGCAGGAATGCCTTGCGAAGTGTTTACGGAAACCGGACTGGCGATCAAAGATCAGAGCCCGTTCAAAGCGACCTTCTCCATGGAACTGGCGAATGGCTCCAGCGGCTATCTGCCGACTCCTCAGCAGCATGCACTAGGCGGTTATGAAACCTGGCCGGCCCGCAGCAGTTACCTGGAAATCGATGCGGAAACGAAGATCCGTCAGACCGCCCTTAAACTGCTGAACCAGCTGCATGACTGAAAGCACTTGAGCTGTTATTTATCCAGCCAGCTGCTGAGTGTCACATTCACTGCTTTGGGTTTGCCGTTTCGAATCAGCAGGACCTCCACTTTGTCTCCGGCTTCTTTTTTACCGATGAGATCCACCAGACTTTCAAAGTTATTCACTTGATTCTCACCAAATTTCACGATCAGGTCGCCGGACTGGATACCTGCCTTCGCCGCTGCCAGTCCTTCGCTGACATCGCCGACCAGGCAGCCACCGTTTTCAATTCCACCCGCCTGGGATGAAATACCGAGCATCGCATCGCTCTCGCGCGTCTGGAAGCGGGTCGCAGGAAGTGCTTTCATCAGGTCATCCATCGCCAGGTCTGGAATGGGATGCCCTTTAATCATATACAGAGTCGTCAGGTCCCGGATGCGTTTGATAAAGCGGAGACCGCGCTCGTTTTCATTGCCGGTCCAGTTTTTCCCCAGAACGATATAACGGACCTGTCCCGGTTCCCGGGAACTGGCACCGGGCGTTTTGGCAATGTCTTCCGCGGTCCAGAAGGTGACTTTGCCGCCCATTTTTGTAATTTCACGCACCGCACGTTTTTCACGAATATCGGCATGGCGATCAATGACCTCTTCCGCCCGGATCGCAACTGACGGATTTTTGGCATTGGCCAGTTTTTCCAGCGCATCTTCTGCCCGACCTACCGATTTTTCCTTCCCCTGGATATAAATCTGCTCAATTACCAGAATCGCACGGACCGCTGCTTCCAGGCTGTCTCCTTCGGTCACTTTCAGCAGAGGATCGATGACCTGCTCGCCATATTCGGGCAGTTTCTGCGTGGCCTGCTGACGGGTCTGGAAATCATCGCTTTCGAGATCGAGAATCGAGTCAATCGCCTGCTGAGGCAGCGGCTGCGCTTCGTCTTTGGCGTTCGCTTCTGTCATGCAGAAGAGAAACGTCATACACAGCGCAAAACCAGTCAGCAAAATCAAGCGGTTTCTCATCGTGTTTGTACCTCTTAAATAAATCTGTCGTACCAGAGCGATCTAGATCTATTTTCGAACAAACCCGAGTGTAAATCAATACGAGACACCACGCAGAACACCGGAACAGAGGCTATTTCTCCGGTTTCAAAGCAGAAAGTAACAAACCCGGCCGGTCTGTGGTAATGCCGGTGACACCCATTTCCGCCAGTTTTTTTGCATCGCCCACTTTGTTGACCGTCCAGACATAGACGGGAAGACCGGCTTCCTTCGCCTGTTGGACAAATGCTTTATTGACGAAACCGTTATAGCCCAGATCCAGACCATCGAGGTTGGCTTCCTTGGCTTTCTGAATATAGTAACCCGGCTTGTGTTGCCACTTACGGGTAATTTTATTCTGCTTCACTTTGAACACCCAGATGACTTCCCGTTCCGGCATTAACTGCTTGGCCTGCTGCATCGTGTCAAAATCAAAGCCGATAATTGCAGTCTGGGCGGGTGTTTTTCCCGAGGCAGCCAGTTCCTGTTTCAGTTGAGGCAGGACTTCAGGTCCGCATTTGATTTCAATAAACAGTCGTTTTTGAGCGGGGATGGTTTCCAGAATCTGGGTCAACGTGGGAATCCGCTCTGCTTTGTACTTTGCGTTTTTCCAGGCACCTACATCCAGAGTCTGTAACTCGTCAAACGTCTGGTCTTTGACTTCCTGATCGCGTCCGCCGATCCGTTTGGTGGTTTTATCATGAAAGGCAACAATCTTGCCATCTTTGGACAGGTAGATGTCAATCTCGACGGCATCGGCGTTCCGTTCCCAGGCCAGATTAACGGAAGCGAGGGTATTTTCAGGTGCATCATACGAGGCGCCACGGTGTCCAATGATTTCGACGGCGGAAAGAGTCGATGCTGCTGTCATGATCAGGAGGCCTGCGACAAAAGAAAGAAACCATGAAAATCGTCTGCAAAACATTCTATTCCATCCTCGATAAAAGCCGTCTGGTTTTCTGTGATGAGTCACTCTATTCCGTGACAATCAATCTGTCAGTTATATCGAATGATATTAAAGACTTGTAAAGAATCAATGAAATCCGACAATCGGCGACACGGGAAGTCAGCAGAAGCTTCTGTTCAGAATACAATCCGTGACCTCCGGTGGAAATAGTCCCGTCGCTTCCCGGCCATTGCTTGACGACTGGCAGTATCACTTCTAAACTCGCTTTTTGCAAATGAGAGAGTGCTGCAGATGATCGGGCACGGCAGTCTGATCGGTATTCTCTGATGTTTGCAGGATCGCTTAATGCACATTTCCAAGGAGCCTGGTTGGTGAAAATTCAGGTGAACGGTGAAACCCGCGAGGTTCCGGCTGAATTCACAGTCGCCGATCTGCTGGTGGAACTGGCACTGCAGCCAAAGTATCTGGCCGTAGAACGAAATTTAATTTTAATTCCACGCGAAGAACATGCTGCCTGCGCATTGCAGGAAGGGGATCGCCTGGAAATTGTAACGCTGGTAGGTGGTGGGTAATTAATATGGCAACAATCGGCAGCACAGAATCGTCTCTCATTCTGGGAACGCATCATCTGAATTCCCGTCTGATCGTAGGTACGGGTAAATACTCGACCTACGAACTGATGCAGGAAAGCCTCGAAGTCAGTGGCGCCGATGTGATTACCGTAGCGGTCCGCCGCGAACGTCTGATTGATTCGGATGGGCGCAATATTCTCGACTTCATCGATCTGGATAAATACACGATCCTCCCCAATACCGCCGGCTGTTTCTCTGCAGAAGATGCCGTCCGCGTCGCACGCATGGGCCGCGAAATTCTAAGAGGACTGGAAAATCCGGGGGCAGACTGGGTCAAGATCGAAGTGCTCGGCGATACCAGAACCCTGCTCCCCGATCCGGTCGCGACACTCGAAGCCACAAAGCAACTGGTCGACGAAGGCTTTTCCGTTCTCTGTTACTCAACCGACGATCCCATTACCGCGAAGCGGCTCAAAGAAGCCGGTGCCACATCCGTGATGCCCGCGGGCAGCCCGATCGGCAGTGGTCAGGGAATCCTGAACCCGAACAACATTCGCATCTGCCTGGAATATCTGAAAGAAGACGATCCGGATTACCCGGTGATCGTCGATGCCGGCGTCGGAACTGCCAGTGATGTCACTATCGCGATGGAACTGGGCTGCGATGGCGTGCTGCTCAACACGGGCATCGCCGGTGCAAAGGACCCGGTACGGATGGCACGGGCAATGAAGCACGGCATTGAAGCGGGACGCGACGCGTATCTCGCCGGCCGCATCCCGAAGAAACTGTATGCCACCGCTTCCAGTCCGGAAACCGGCGTGATCGCCCCCAAGTGACAGTCAATCGCTTTTCAACTGTTATTCAGACTTTTCCTGTTTCTGCTTTGCTGCCGGCGGAGTCTTTGCAGAATCTGGCTGCGTCTTCCAGGCAGGCTGACGGTTCGCGATAATGATCACGCTGAGTTGATTTAATCCGGTGATGCCTCCGACTTCGCCTTGAACCGAGCTCACTTTCCACGTTGCCGTCGCATCGCGAACACCGTCATCGGCTAATGCCTTATTCAGTTTCGCGAGCGCTGCTTTAAGCGCTTCGTCATATGATCCGCTGTTGGATATCCCTTTAAATCTACGCACGCGCGGGCGGGCTCTCTGCTGTACGTCTTTGAAGAGCTTCTCTTTCACTCCCTCCTCCACGCCATGCACACGAATTCCCTTGACCCAGGACGGCATCCCTAGCCAGTGGTCTCTGGCTTTGACCTCCGAGATGACGGCAATCGCGGGCTGCGTGGGTGGCAGCGCTTTCAGATAATAGTCCTGAATGCCATCTTCGGGCGGTTTTCTGTAGCTCACGCGTGTCAGTGTCACATCGGTAAACCCGCCGCTGGGAACTTCTCCACTCACCGCAACAAACAACTGGGGTGGATTCGTTGCCAGGACCTGGATAGCCACCTGCTTAATCTTTTTGACGGTCTCTGGTTCCGCCGGGGGGTCAGCAGCGTATAGAGAATTGAGACAGCAGTTTGCCAGAATCAAAATCAGTAAAGCACAGACGCTCTGTTTGAACTCATTCATGGGACACCCTTAGATAGTGTTAAGACACATGATTTCTATGTCAGGTACCAGCGCATGCTGCCTGACTGTATTCAAGACGCATTTGAAGCCGCATTCAGTTCCGGGAAATCGACATTGAGCCGTAATGCCAGGCCGACAGTCCCTGATAAGCTCTCTATCTTGCCTCAATCATCTGCCACTGATCTTCCTCCGCGAAGGGATCGATCAGGTGCGCCAGGCCGGCGTCAACCAGTTCCTGACCCGAGACGAATTTGCCGGGCCGCGTCCATTGATCCAGCAGACTTTGTTCACAACCGAAAAGCTGCGCCTGCAACCGGTCGAAATCCGATTCCATAATTTTGAAATGCCGCGCCCATTCTGCTGCTTCTTCAAAGCGAACATCGTCTTCACTCTGCCAGCGGATCGGGTGAAACAGTAACGTCGTATAAGTGGTCACAAAGCGATGTCTGCAGGCCGCAAAAGGCAGAATCGCAGCGGACGAGCATTCCCCCAGAGCCACGCCGGCGACATTTAATTTGCGCAAGCGGATCAGACTGGCAAGCGTCAGGCCGGCATAGACAGAACCGCCGGGGGAATCGAAAAAAATGGTACCTCGACTGCCGCGCGGCAATTCAACAACCCGCGAGACCAGATCAGATTCTTTATCACCCAGATCACCGGAAAGAGCGATTTCCCACGCCGGTTCTCGATCCCGTGATCCCGGATTCCGCAAACCAGACGATTTCCCGGGATAGGATTTCAAAGGGGACAGGGTTCGCGGCCGTCGTTTCGTATTCATTGTATTCAGATATGTCTTCAGATAAGTGAAAGGCGTTGTATTTTTCTCAAGCTACTTAGGATAACAGATCAAAAGGCCATTTCGCAAACTGAGTTCCGGTTCAGTTCCAGAAAAAATCTCTGAAATTGCCTGTGCGACTTGGCGCAGCAATGCTGTTCAGCACACAATAACTGACAGTAAGTTACTAACCCGTTATGGACAATTGCCTTTTGAGGAATTTTCGCTGTGAAAATCTTATTAAGTATACTCTGCCTGTTTGTAGGCTTCAGCTCCGTTGCCGATGCGAAAGATGCGCCCGTTCAAATCACCAAAAACGGTACGAAAGTGAATGCGACCATCGCTGGAAAACCATTCGCCACTTATCACACAGGCAGCGATCTGCCTAAGCCGTTTTTCTCTCCCGTACGTGCCGCGGATGGCACAATCATCACACGCTCACTGGTCGATCCTGAAGATCACCCGCACCACAAAGGAATCTGGGTGGCCGTCGATGAAGTCAACGAAGTCGACTTCTGGGCAGAAAAAGGTAAGATCAAAAACAGTGATGTCAAAATCACCAAAGCGGCTGGTAACCCCGCTGTCATGCAAGTGACCAATCAGTGGCTGGGTGAAGACGGCAAACCAATCGTCACCGAAACGACTGTGATTTCCATCTACGCCAACAGACTTCTGACTTACGACATCACATTCAAAGCAGGTGACAAACCGGTCGTCTTCGAAGACACCAAAGAAGGTCTGTTTGGAATCCGTCTGCCGAACGGCATGCGGGAAAAAGAAGAGGGCAGCGTCGAGAATAACACTGGAATTAAAGGCACAAAAGACAACTGGGGCAAACCAACCGAATGGATCGACTATTACGGCCCGCTTCACGGCAAACTGTATGGTGTGACCCTGATGGACTCTCCTCAGAACTTCAAAAAGTCACGTTACCACGTTCGTAATTACGGCCTGTTTACGATCAGCCCGTTTGGCGATCACTCTTATACGAACAAGAAATCACCAGCCGACCCCAAACACCTGAAAGCGGGTGGCACATTCAATCTCAAGTACGGCCTGTATATTCACCAGGGTAATACACAGCAGGGTAAAGTCGCTGCCGCCTATCAGCAGTTTCTGAAAGTGACCGGCTCCAAACCTGCTGATAAAAAACAGACCGCCAAACCACAGCCCAAAGCGAAAAAAGTTTCAGCGGCTCCGAAAAAACCAGCGGCTCCTGCCAAGAAAGTCGCTGCCGCTCCTTATGAAGAAAAGAGCGCCCCGGTAAAGCCCATTCCCGAAACAGAACCGGTTTCCAATCCTGACTGCAACTGCTGCCCGGCTCCCGTGCAGCGACGCCGAGGCCTGTTTCGACTGCGACGCAACCGCTAAGCGTGTACTTTAGATCACGTCACAGCCAGCCAGATCCGTCTGTGGTCTGAATAATCGGAGATTCCGTTAAAAGATCACAGTCTGTATCTGGCTAAGCGCGTGCTGTTCATTGCGGGCAGTAGCCTGCTTGAATAAGATCAGCTTCATTGTTTTTGCCTTAAGGAGCATTCAGGCGAACCCCGGCTCCTTGACGCAGATCATACCCTGCAGGATACGTCAGGATCGATGAGCAATCGGCGGCTCTCGATCCGGTCTGTTGAGTCTGACTCAGGCAGACCGAATCTACTCCTGACCGCGCGGGATCCACACAAACGTTATTTCGGTACTGCAGCTTTCTTACCAAGGACATACTAAGGTGTTACGAACACATACCTGTGGCGAATTAAGAACAGATCATGTCGGGCAGACGGTCACACTGGCGGGCTGGGTGATCCGCGGTCGCGACCATGGCGGCCTGGCTTTTATCGACCTGCGCGATCGCTACGGAGTGACTCAGATCGTATTCAACCCCGATCGTGACGCCGCCATGCATGAACTGGCCCGCTCTCTACGCGCGGAAGACGTCATTCAGGTGTCCGGCGAAGTGGTACTGCGGGACGATCGGGAAAACGAAAAACTGGCGACCGGAAAAATTGAAATCCGTGCCCACGAGCTGAAAGTGCTCAATAAAAGCAAGACGCCTCCCTTTGAACCGGGCACGAGCGAGCTACCCAACGAAGAACTGCGTTTAACCTATCGCTTCCTCGATCTGCGGAGCGAACGTCTGCAGGAAGCGTTAAAGGTCCGCCATCGCCTGACTAAACTGACGCGCGACTATTTTGATGAGCATCAGTTCCTGGAAATCGAAACACCCATCCTGGGTCGCAGCACACCGGAAGGGGCCCGCGATTACCTGGTTCCCAGCCGCGTCCATGAAGGCAGCTTTTATGCATTGCCTCAATCGCCACAGATTTACAAACAGATTCTGATGATTGGCGGCTATGACCGCTACATGCAGATTGCCCGTTGTTTCCGCGATGAAGACCTGCGTGCCGACCGTCAGCCGGAATTCACACAAATCGATCTTGAGATGGCGTTTGTCGAACAGGAAGACATCCTGACATTGATCGACGGCCTGATCGCCCGCATTCTGAAAGAGCTGCGGAGCATCGAAATCACCGAGCCACTCCCCCGATATGACTATCATGATGTGATGGAAAAATATGGTTCCGATAAACCGGACCTGCGGTTTGGCCTGGAACTGATTGATGTGGGTGAGATTGCTGCCAGCTGTGACTTTGCGGTCTTCAAGAAAACCATGGAGACCGGCGGCCGCGTCAGAGGTTTGAATGCCAAAGCCGCCGCCGACCGCTATAGCCGCAAAGACATCGACGGCCTGACCGAATTCGTCGGCGAGTATGGTGCCAAAGGGCTGGCCTTCTTCAAGGTCACTGATGAAGGACTGCATTCCCCCATCGCGAAGTTCTTCTCCGATGAAGACAAGCAGAAGATCATGGAAGCCATGAATGCGGAAGTGGGCGATCTGCTGTTCTTCGTTGCCGACCAGTGCGCCGTCACTTCAGCGGCTCTGGCTGCTTTACGAAACCGGCTGGGCAAAGAACTGGAATTGTATGGTCCGGATGATTTCGAGTGCTGCTGGGTCGTCAATTTCCCGCTGCTCTCTTACAACGAAGAAGAAAAACGCTGGGACGCCGAGCATCATCCCTTCTGCCAGCCTGTCGAAGAAGACGTACAGTACTTTGAAAGTGACCCGGCCAAAGTGCGGGCACAATCGTATGACCTGGTAATGAACGGTTATGAATTAGCCAGCGGCAGTGTCCGTGTGCACGACCAGAAAGTCCAGCAGACCATCTTTGACCTGCTGGGAATCTCGGCGGAAGAAGCGGAAGAACGATTCGGCTTCCTGCTGCAGGCACTGCGTTACGGGGCGCCTCCACACGCCGGCGCTGCTCTGGGCCTGGACCGCCTGGTGATGCTGCTCTGCGGAAATGATAATATCCGTGATGTCATCGCGTTCCCCAAAACTCAAAAAGCAGCCGACCTGCTGAGTGGTGCTCCCTCAGAAGTCGATCCCCACCAGCTCCGCGATCTCCGGATCAAAGTTGACATTCCCAAGTAAGGGATCAGCGGGCATAATAGGGTGACACCCTTTTAGGAGAACGGAATGAAATTTGTCGCCCCGTTTCTGTGTTCGCTGGCCTGCCTCACCCTGATGGCCTGCAGTGAAGCGGCACCGGAAACCGTCGCAGCCGGTGAATCGACTGAGCCAACAGAGTCGCTACCGCCCGTCATCGCAGAAGTTTCATTTAAAGAGGCCCGAACAAAATCGGCACCGGTCCCGCAGACCGGTTTCTGGCCGCACTGGTTGGGGCCGAACTTTGATGGCATATCGAGAGAAACCGGCTGGCGCGCTGACTGGGCCGACAAACCACCTGAAGTCAGCTGGCGCAGAAATGTGGGAACCGGTTACAGTTCGATCTCTGCTGCCAACGGCCGCCTGTATACGATGGGACACAAAGAGGGCAACGAAAGTGTGTATTGCCTGGATGCTAAGACAGGCGATGTCATCTGGGAACAAAGCTATCCCGCGGAACTGGTCAATCATCTGAATGCCGGCGGCCCCGGAGCCACGCCGACCATTGATGGTAATTTCCTTTATACGAACAGCCGTGATGGTCGGTTAATCTGCTTCGAACTCAAAACAGGCAAGATCATCTGGGAAAAGAAACTGACCGAAGCCTACGACATGGAAGTCCCCGAGTGGGGCTTTACCTGTTCGCCGCTGATCCAGGGTGAAAAACTACTGATCGAAGCCGGGCGACTGGTCGCGCTGGATAAACGCACGGGGAAAGAGATCTGGAAATCCACGCCTCACATGCCGGGTTATGGAACACCGGCTCCCTTCGAAGTGGAGGGAACAAAATATCTGGCCCTGCTGAATAACGACTGCCTCACAATTACCCGCGCCTCTGATGGTGTCGAAGTCACCACCTTCAACTGGCCTTCCCCCTTTGATACGAATTCCACCACACCCATCATCGACGGCAAAACGATTTTTATCTCGTCGGGTTACCATAAGGGTTGTGCGCTGCTCGAATTTGAAAATGGGAAACTCACGGCCCGCTACACAAATAAAGACATGAAGAATCACTTCAACAACAGTGTTCTGTTTCAGAAACACTTTTATGGCATGGACGGGAATTCCAACCTGGGTCGCATCGTTCGTCTGAACTGCCTCGATCAGCAGACGGGCAAAGTGAAATGGCGCGAAGCTGGATTTGGCTGCGGCTCTATTTTGATTTCAGATGGCAAACTGATCATCCTTTCCGATGAAGGAACCCTCGTCACTGCCAAAGCGTCCCCTGAATCCTATCAGGAAATTTCCCGATTCAAGGTGCTCGATCATCAATGCTGGACGGTTCCTCTACTCTGTGGCGGACAAATTTACTGTCGTGACTCAGCAGGGAATATTGCCTGTGTGGATGTCCGGCAACCGGCGCTGGATCAATAATCATGCACTATAATGGCGGTTGATCAGATCGTTCTGAACCCAGAGCAGTTTGTTGAATGCCAGTAAGGTTTTGACTTCTGTTGCGCGCTCCAGGTTCAGCCCAAGGATCGCGTTGATCAACGCGGTTGAAACAAATCCCATCAGGGCATTCATCTGTACGAGAGGCACGTCCAGAGCCGGACTACCTGCTTTGGGAGTATGAATTTTTCCCACCAGATCCAGGTACTGCACCATTTTTTCGTCATACGGACGAGTGACCAGCGCTTCCAGATAACGGCCCAGGTGCTGCTTGCGAAACTGAATCATTTCGTGATCCAGCGTCAGGGTTTCAAGGCTCTCAGGAGTTTGTCCCTCGAAACCATACTGGCGTGGCACAAAATGGCGTTTTGTGCAATCATATCGGAACAATTGATCATAGACTGCATCCACCAGCGAGGGAACCAGTGGTGCGACCGCCTCTGCGGCTGCGTGAATTGCCTGAACATCGTTTTCCGTAATTCCAATAAATTCCACTAGATACTGAAATCGATAGTCTAAATCTGATTCCAGTTTTTCTTCATCAATCTGCTTCATTTTTGATTTCTCCCAGACTGGAGCGACTATAATAATTTGAGATTGAATTGAAGAATAACAAACGCCATAATAGACATCAATGTCCAATTATCGTTTAAAGGACCTTCCTATGTTTTCCCAGACTGTTGAATATGCACTCCGAGCGATTGTCCACCTCGCGGATCAGGCTCCAAACCCTTGTACTACTGAACAAATTGCAAAAGCCACCAAGGTACCTCAGGCCTATCTTTCAAAAGTGCTCCAGAGTCTGCGTCAGTCAAGCGTCGTGCATTCACAGCGGGGAATCGGCGGTGGTATCTCTCTGGTTAAAACTCCCGAGGAACTGAGTCTGCTGGAAGTCGTCAATGCCGTCGATCCGATCTGCCGCATTAAGACTTGCCCGCTGGGTTTAAAAGGGCATGGTGCCAATTTATGTCCGCTGCACCGTAAACTCGACGATGCCATGCGTGAAACAGAAACCGCTTTTGCAGAAACAACGCTGGCTCAAATCCTGCTGTCTTCTACCAGCAGCTACCCCCTGTGCAATGAACCTCACGAGCGGTTGACCCAAGTAGGTGGCCCAACAATCGCTCCTTCAAACTGATCTTGAGCTACTCACCAGCCTGATTGAATTGCATTTGTTTGACGCTGTTGTCAGTCTGCATTACCTGTCCTTCAGGCCGGGCCGCCTGTTCAAAGTGAGCCTGTTGTATCTGCTGTGAATTCTCATCCATCTGGTTTGGCTTTGGTTCAGTTTGAGTCGCTGAAACCTGCTGTAATTCAGACCGGGCATGCCGCGCGAGCTGTTCCTGTTTCACTTCGCGTGCTTTCCAGCGCCCCGCCAGATGACCGGGGATCACAGTACCCGCTTTCACTGCCAGATCTCCATAAGGCAGGAAGGGGGTAGCCGCCCCTGCGATATAAGTCGCGTAGGCCGGATAGAGCACCTGGTACGCTTCTTCTTCCAGCTCATAATCTTCCTCCGCCCGCAGATAACCTAATGCATCATTGGTGGCAATCGCTTCCGGCCAGAGAGAAACCACGGGCAGTGCGCCCGCAACCGCATACGTGCCTTTATATTTCCGGGTACCAAAATCTTTCGCGTGTCCCCCTTCATGCAAAGCGACCGCGGGATGATCGGAATACAGGCTGATCGTATTGGTAAACGGATTGTAGTTGTCGCCTCCAATAATCCGTCCGGGCAGCAGCGTATAGGAGAGAGCCGTCAATGTGCCCGCGGTATAGCGCCAGCCCCACCCAACAGCTTTATTCTTTCGCAGTCGCTTCCATTCTCCCACCGGATCGTATTCATTAATGCGGACCTTCACCTGCTCCAGCCCGTTCTTTTCCAGGTAGGCAGCAATCGTCGCTTCGGTTTCCGGAGAAATGTTATGATTATCGATCCGTCGGTCCCACAGCAGAACCTTCCCGGGAATCCCGACAACCCAGCCAATGCCATCAATGACGGGTCTGCGTTTGCCTCTCGCGATCTGGGGCTCTCCTTCTGCGAGTAAAGGCTCGGGTGATTGGTTCAGAGCGGGCTGGTAGACATAGGGAGTCGTAGCACAGCCTGACATCGTGGAACAAAGCAGACAGAAGCCAAGCAGCAGCCACATGGTTTTTTGCGCAGATTTTCGCTGTAGAAAAGACATGAGAATACAGTCTGGAAATGGAGTTTGTGAGAGAGGTGGGTGTTCTGTATCAGGAGGTTCTTTTTGAGGCAAGCCCGTTTTCTGAATCGCGCGAATTCAGGCGTTCATTCGGCAAAGTTTGCCGTTTCGATCGGGCCACTTTTCATAAACAGGCGAAAAAACGAGCTGAACAGCGGAATTCCCGCCATCAGGATCCCCACCCCCAGAAAAAACCAGCCAAACAGGTAATAGAACCAGGTGGTTTTAAAGACGCCCGGCTCCAGCACCGCTGCTTCCGGATGCAGGGGATCATAGTACACGTTCACGCTCTGTTTGACCGGATACTTTTTGACGGTATTCTGAGCCAGTGATCGGTCGGACGTGGAAATATCACTGCCAAACCAGACCGTTTGCGCTTCAAAATTTTTGCCTTCGATCTGGTAGCGATACACGACATGTGCAGAGTAAGTAGACGAATTCGAATTACTGCTGCGATGTGATTTCACTTCCGATTTGAGGACTTCGCCCGTTGTCACAGGCCAGCTGGTACTGGCGCGGGCCTGTTCGAGCAGTGGGAGACCTTTCTGATAAGCCATCACATAGCCGACCATCAGAAAAATAAACCCCAGAAAGATGATAAACTTACGTCCGACTTTCTGCATGCGGTCCCGATTTGCAAGCATTTCCAGACTCCTCTCTCTGAAGTTCGTATCTGACTTTGATTCCTGCTGATTTGAAATTCAACGGTCGCCAAACATATCACCCAGGCCGCCCAGTACAGAGCCTTCCCCCACCGAAGATCCTCCGGCCGCAGGCGCGTGTGCCAGTACACGATCGGCCAGCCGGGAGAATGGCAGGCTCTGCAGAAGTACGGTCCCATGTCCCCGAAGCGTCGCGAGAAACAGACCTTCTCCTCCCAGAACCATCGACTTTAAATTACCGGCTTTTTCAATGCTGTAGTCGATGTCGCCAGTAAACGCGACAATACAGCCTGTATCCACGCGGAGCGTTTCACCGTTGAGTTTCTTTTTGATGACGGTCCCGCCCGCATGCACAAACGCCATTCCATCGCCCCGCAGTTGCTGCAGAATAAAACCTTCCCCGCCAAAGAACCCCGAACCCAGACGTTTATTAAAAGCCATCGTGACTTCCGTGCCTAAAGCGGCACACAGAAATGAATCTTTCTGGCAGGTAATCGCACCCCCTACTTTATCCATGTCAATGGCGATGATTTTTCCCGGGTAAGGGGCAGCAAATGCCACGCGCTGCTCGCGCGATCCCTCGTTTGTAAAGTGTGTCATAAACAGTGACTCACCTGACAGCATGCGTTTCCCCGCTTTGAATATTTTCCCGAAAAAGCCTTCATTGAGTTGAGATCCATCACCCATTCGTGCTTCAAATCGGATCCCCTCCTCCATGTAATTCATCGAGCCGGCTTCGGCAACCACCGATTCTCCCGGATCCAGAATGATCTCCACGATCTGCAGATCCGAACCGAATATTTCATAGTCCACTTCATGACAACGCATAGGATTTCCTCTTACCTCCAGGCACTCAGATAATGTGATCGTCCGTCTTAGAATCAGAACGGTACAACCGGGGGTATGGTTTAAAATAAAGCAGGGAGAGACCTCAATTAATGTCAATCTTTTCCGAATACGCTAAGATTGCCGATTTTAAGTGAAGAACTAAATTTCAACTGGTCGATTGTATGAGTTAAGGATTCTGCATTTCAGACCACGATTACAGTCTCCGGAATAATGGACAAAATATCATTTTAAGGATCTAATTCACAAGAAATGTCGGGCTTCAGCCAGGAAAATGTAGAGACCATCTTCACCCAGACGGGTGAGAGTCTGTCTGCACTTGCTGATTCTTTCAACCAGTGTTTCGATTATCAATATCGGCTGGAAATGGGGGAGTCTGGTGTCTGGTCGCCTGAAGAACTGGAGGAAGCTTTCCAGGGTCCCGGTCTGGTTACCCTGTTTCGAATTGGTGGCGAGGCAATGGTCGGGCTGATCCCCGCGAGTCTGCCTTTACCAGACTGGTATTCAGAACCAGGTGACTCGCAGACATCACGTCTGCAGACACTGGCACTGGAATGGTCAATGAACCTGATCCCGATGGATCTGGGTGATGTTGACGAATTTAAAACGTATTTTGTAGACAGTTTATTAAGCGAAGTAACCGCATGTGCTCCCAGTGAATGGGCAGCACTGATGCGTATCCATTTATTTTCCTCAGAAGAAGAGAGCGACGGCCAGAGCCCGAGTGCTGTGATCCCTGTAATTTGGCCACTGACGAAACCGCCAGTTACAGAATCTGTTGAACCGGAAGCCGATCCAGCACCGCAGCCGTCCCCTTCCTCTACTCCTCAAGCGACGCCACAGATGGTACAGGCAACTCCTGCCAACTCGAACCGGAATCCTCTCAATCGGATCAATAAACTGCCGGTGCAGGCAATCGTGAAACTGGCATCCAAAAAAATTGAGATGAACCAGTTACTTTCCATCTGCCCCGGTTCCCTGATCACCTTTGATAAGCCCTGTGAAGACCCCCTGGAATTGTATATCAACAATCAGGTTTACTGCCTGGGAGAGGCCGTCAAAATTGGTGAACATTTTGGTTTAAAAATAGATCGCGTCGGTTTCAAAGAAGAATACGAATCCAAGATCATCGAGTTTTAAAGTTGAGCGAAACGACTCCCATGATCCTCTGATTCATCTGGCAGTGGCACCAGATTATTCGATCTTTCAGGATTCAAATGCCGAAACGATGACGAATCAGCAGTTCAAGTGCCGGATTAATTGGATGAAAAATCGCCGAAATTGAAATTTTCTCAGAACGAATGACGAGGCTAACGCGTATGATAATAGTAGTTCCTTATTTTTATAAACGAATTCCTGTCTGAGATCACTTATCATTTCTTCACCCTGATTCAGACCGCTGGAATTCCAAGGTAACAACAAGCTCCTAAACAGTCACTTCAAAAGGGTTTAGGACTAGAATCATAATATCGTGCTCAAGCGAATCTTGCACAGGGCCTACGACTCGCAATGATCTGGCATTACTTTGCACCATTCCAGGTGATTTTGAATTGCGCTGTTGCCTGCCCGATTAAACGTTCGATATCATTTCACACATTGAACCATCGCTACTTTTAAGTGAACTTTAGACCATGGGCTCCGATTCAAAATCAGAACGATCGATGACGGAACAGGAATCTCTGCCCGAATTTTTCGCGCGGCCTGTTCCTGATGCGGAAGGTCCGGAGACGATCATCAGTCCGCTGGAGCCCATCCCCGCGCCTGACTCGAATCGTGATAAAGGCAGCGCCCCGGGAAATTTTGCCCGCTCTTCCATCTGGAACCGACTGTTCCCTCCCACAACAGAGGATCCGGAAGCTCCAGACGATACAGCCAGTCCATCCGGTATGAAGCTGGAACACTTTGTCATCCGGGAACGCATCGGACGGGGAGGCATGGGTGCCGTCTTTCGCGCCATCGATACCCGCCTGGATCGTGTCGTGGCGTTGAAAGTATTAAGCCCCGGTCAATCGCGCGATGCGGGATCGGTCAAGCGATTCCAGAACGAAGCCAAGTCTGCCGCCCGACTCGATCACGAAAATATCTCGCGTGTGTTTTACATCGGCGAAGACCAGGGACTGAACTTCATCGCCTTTGAATATGTTAAAGGGACCAACGTTCGCGAGATCATTCAGTCGCGTGGCATCCTCCCGGCAGCAGAAGCCGTCAATTATGCTTTGCAGATTGCCTCCGCGCTGAAGCACATCAACAAGGCGGGCGTGGTGCACCGCGATATTAAACCATCCAATATCATTATTACCCCTGGTGGTCGCGCCAAACTGGTCGACCTGGGTCTGGCACGTAAGGAAAGCGATAATGCATCCGCCGACCTGACAACAGCCGGAACCACACTGGGTACGTTCGATTACATTTCGCCCGAGCAGGCCAAAGATCCGCGGAATGTAGATGTCCGCAGCGATATCTATTCGCTGGGCTGTACCCTGTATCATATGCTGACAGGAGAGCCTCCCTACGGGGAAGGTACCGTGCTGCAGAAACTGCTGGATCACTCTGGAAAAAATGTTCCCGATCCGGCAACCATTAATAAACAACTGCCACGCGAACTTTCGCTGATCGTTCAGAAAATGATGGCCAGTGATCCGGAAGATCGCTACCAGGCCCCCGAAGAGCTGATGTACCAGTTAATGCAGGTCGCCGGGCAACTGGATCTGCGCGGCGTGAATCCAGAAGGTCTGGTCTGGACCTCTCCGACAAATTCGCGGCTCGGTTTTCTGGAAAGACATATTGGCTGGATTGCCACCGCGGCTGTCCTGCTCATCATTGTTGTCCTGCTCGACCGCTATCCGGCATTTAACCCTGCCTCAGTCAATGTGACTCAAGACAGCAGTCAGAAAAGTGATACTTCGATCAAACCAGCATCGAAAAAAACCGAGCAACAGACACCAGAGATGGATCTTGCCATCGCGAAAGCGGATACTCCCATTACACCAGCCATCTCCAGTAAAGAAATGGTCGGTTCTCTGACTGCCCCCGCACCAGACAATCCTGAATCAGTCACGCAGGCTGTGACACCAGAGCAAACAACGACTGCCAGTGAAAGCATCGAAGAAAACCATTTAGCAAAGATGAACCTGGAAGAGGATAACAAGCCTCTGAGCGAAATTTTTGACAACGTGCCACTCCTGTCAACGAAAAGAACCATCAGCGAACTCCTGGACGCCGGAACCAGCTCCGGACCTGGTTCTGCAGCGGGAAATAAGGTACTGCGGGATGACACGCCCGATACGAAGCTTGCCTTGTCTGAAAGCAGCCAGAATAAATCCATGGTTCCGCTGGCTCCGGCCATCGAAGTGCCGGCAGAAACAGAACCCGATCCGTTCCCGAAGAAAAGCGAAAATGAATTTCGCAAGATCGAGATTCCTGCCATCACCATTATCAATCCTGATGGCACCGCCGGCCAGGATTTTAAAACACTGGATGCCGCCTGTGCCGCCGCCGATGATGGCAGTATCATCGAACTCGGTTTCACCGGCATTCGAAAAGAAGCCCCCATCCATATCAATAACAAACGCGTGCGGATTCGCGCCGCCAAAGATCGGAAACCGATCCTGCTGTTCGAATCGGTCGAAGAACCAGCCGAAGGTTTCCAGACCCACATGATTCAGATTGCCAATGGTTCCCTGGAACTGTTCGAGCTGGGAATTATGGTGGATGTCAAAGATCTCAACACGGATTCCTGGGCGATCTTCTCACTGAAAAATGCGCATGACATTCGCCTGCACCAGGTCACTGTCACCTGTGCCAACACCACCAGCCAGCAGGTTTCGATCTTCGAAATGAACGAACCCATCAACCAGGGTCTCAATGACGATTCCATGATGGGCAAACGCCAGGTGAAAGAATCGACGTTTGTAGAAATCGTCAACTCTGTGCTTCGCTGTGACGGCCACGCGTTTTCCATTCGGGAAACCGCCCCCACACGCCTGGAAATCACCAACTCTGCTTTAATGATTGCCCAGTCCCTGATTGAACTGACGGGCTGCAGCAACAAACCGGTTGAAGGTGATCACCTGGAACTGGTCTTGAATCATTCTACTTTTGTACTGGGCAAAGGCCTGTCAGTGATGGACAGCGGCGCGATTCCGCGTGAACTGATTCCGCTCCACGTCTCCGCCCGCAACAATGTATTCTTCTCACGCAGCAATGCCCCGTTTGTGATGATGAAGGGCAATACCAACGAAAATGATTTCCGCCAGAAACTGCTGACCTGGCGCGGATCCAACAATTATTTTGACCGCTTCGGAACCTTCTGGACGATTCAGTCTCAGCAGGGAACCACGGGAGCGCTCTCGATGGATGCCCTCGACTGGAAAGATATCTGGGGGCTCTCTGCCGATGTCAACAGCTACCAGATGGAAATCCCCTGGGTCGCAGACCGCCAGAAACTGATCAATGCATTATGCTCGGAACTGCAGCCTGCACAGTTACAGTTCACCCAGCCGACAGATGGCAGCCCGACAATCACCGCCATTGATCGCACGAATGCCGGCGCCGATCTGGTAACGCTGCCCGAGCTGCCTCGAGTGATTAAAGCCCCCCGAACCGAATAAACGCCGCTTTTCTCCTTGAATCAGGAGTTGAGCCGGTAAATCAGGTCTGTCTGATCTCTGCAGAAATGTGTATGATAGCAGAGGCCTGTAGCCTGTTTCCGAACGAACTCACTCTCATTCCTGCTTCATGCGGCTGCTCATTTTGTATTCATGGTATGTTGTTCTCCCCATTCTGAATATTCAAAAACAGTGACCGCTTCCGGACGGTCTGCGTGGTGGCTTCGCGTCTGCCTGCTGGCTCTGGTCATCTTCACGCCGGCAATCAGTTCAGCCGATGACCCGACGCACTCTTATTTCGAAGGTCTGCGCCAACGGCATCTGTTCGGCATTGCAGAAGGTTATTGCTTAAATCGTCTGGCACAGCCCCGAATCACCGACACGGAACGGGCACGCTACACACTGGAACTGATACGCACCCTGGCAGCGCATGCGATGTCGACGCAGGGCCAGGAACAGGAGGAACTCTGGAAACGCGCAGCAGAGACCATCGCGGAATTCAGCCAGGAACATTCCGACTGGTCTGACACGAACGTCTTTGCAGCCGAGCGGGCACGCATTGCGGCACTCAAGGCCGAAATCCTGTATTGGCAGGTCAAAGCAGATCCACTAAATCAAACTCTCAGAGAGTCAGCCATCAGGGAGTTGACGCAGGCGATCACCCGACTGATACAGGCGGAAACCCGTTTAAGTCAGTTACTGAAAAAATCGGGGGCCTTCAAGAAATTTACCGTTCTCAAGACAGCCACCATCCGTGATACCCTGCTCGACTTTCAACTGCTGATCGCTCAAACGGAAATGAAACGCGGGGATTTGTACGAAGCGAACAGCCCGCAGCGGAAAGCAGCTGTAGATGCCGCAGAAAAATGGCTGGAACCACTGTCCCGCCGGGCAACAACCCTGCAACTCACCTGGCTCAGTAAGCTCGCGTTGATTCAGTGCGAACGGATTGATGGCGACACCGCCGGCGCAGCACGAGGCATCCAGGCACTGCTCAAAGAAAAACCGCCGGCGTATCTGAATGAGCCGCTCTTTGTGGAATCCATGCACATTCTGCTGCAGGAAGGAAAGGCACAACAGGCGGCGTCACAGATCATCCAGTATCGCCAGGATCACGGCAGTATTTCCAGCGAACTGGGTTACCTGGAAATTACAGCGCTGATCCAGCTCAGAAAAATCGCGTTGGAGAAAAAACAGGAAGCTTTAGCAGCTGAAATCTGGCAGCAGGTTGAAACACGTTCAAATTTTCTTAAACAGATGCAGCCGGGTTACTGGTCACAGCGGGCCTGGATGCTCGTCGATCAGCAGCATCAGGTCGATCAGTACGGCAGTCAGCTTTCTCAAAGTCTGAAACAGGCTCAACTCCTGTACGCGCAGGGAAAAATCGAACAGGCCATCGAAGCCTATTCTAAGACGGCACAACAGGCGACCGACGAGGGAAAAGGCGATCTGGCATTTGAACTGGCCTTCACCAGTGCCTCACTGCAGCTGCAGGCAAAACAGTACCAGGAGGCAGCTAAGGTATTTCAATCGCTGTCCCGAAAATACAGTACCGCGCCCCGCGCTGCAGATGCAGGCCTGCTGGCTGCCTGGTGCCTGGGTCAGCTCTACACACAAAGCCGCACCAGATCGCGCAGACTCGGCTACACAACCGCGCTGGAAGAAGTTCAGAAACAGTTTCCCGGCAGCAAGAGTGACTTTGAAGCGGGCTGGATGCTGGCACGACTGGAAGAAGCGCGTTTGCAATATTCCAAAGCACTCGTGCTGTATGCCGAAGTTCCCGACAACCATCCCCGGGCGGCTGACGCACACCTGGGAATCGCCCGCTGCTACGAACAGATCCTGCAACGGCTGACATCCCTGGGTAAATCGACAAAAGCCTGGCGGCAGGAAGCCATCGATGTGCTGGAAAAATACCTGGCAAGCTTCCCCGATGAATCTGACCCGCTGATTCTGCAGTCACAGGCAGACATCGCATTACGGCTCACGCAGATCTACCTGAATGATTCACCCCCGTCATACGAGAAAGCCAGTCGGCTGCTGGAATTAATTATCAGCAGCGCCACGCGCAGTATCACAGAACTCAAACGCAATAATGAGCATACAGAAACCAGTGTGGCGCAGACGGCAAAAGTGATTCAACGCTGGAATGACATCTCGAATCAGGCGCGGCGTCTGGAAATTATCACTCTGGCCGGTCAGGGAAACCCGACCGCGGCCCGCTCGCTGGTAGAGACCCTGGAGAACGCAGGCACAAACGAACTGCTGGCAGTCCTGAATGGCGTCTCACAGATCAACCTCGACCTGTCCGCCGAAACGCGCTACGAACTGGGACTGCTGCAATTGAGATCGGCTGAGAAGCTGATCAGTCGTCGCGATGAATTAACTCCCCCGCAACGACAGCAACTGGATCTCTGCCTGGCGGAAGCGTACATGGCAACAAATCAGCATATCCGGGCGCTGGAGTATTACCAGGAACTGTTGAAACAGTCGCCCCGCGACAGCGCATTGGTCAAACAGGTCGCCACACTCCTGGAACGCTGTGGCACCAAAGCCTGTCTGCGGGAAGCAGCCCAGAAATGGCGACAGCTGGAATCAGCAGAAAAACCAGGCAGCATCCCCTGGCTCGACGCCCGCCTGCATCTTATTCAGACCACGTTCGGTTCCGGCAATGAAGCCGAAGCCAAAAAACTGCTCGGCGTAACGAAGCTGCTCTACCCCGATCTTGGCAATCAAGAATTAAAACAACGATTTCAGGAACTGCAACAACGCATTCAGTAGTAATATCGATTTCTGTTCCATTGGTGAATCATGAATCAATCGAACCCTCTATTTAACAAAATCATGTTTTTCTGTGCTGGCACAATAGCCCTGCTATTCACGTGGTTCATTGGTTGTCTTGTAATCACTGACAGTAAAGGCCCTGGAATCAGTACCATAACAGGGTGCTTCCTGTTTGCCCCTGCAGGAGGCCAGCTGTTGTCTGCAAAGCAATACCTGTTGAGTTTTGCCACATTACTGCTTTGTCTGGGTGTCAGCTTAGCAACTGGCATCTTGATTGGAACTCATTTGATGAGCCTCAGTCTCACCAACAGTCTGGTGGTCGGCGGGATCGGCGGACTGCTGGGACTCTTGGAATACGGCTTATTATGGGCGATTCAACACAGACTGTTTTTCCGCTCTCGTTAGTGGTTGCACAAGAAATTCAGCGGCAGGAAATAAAGTATGAGCCTTAAATCTTTGTCATGTGATGTCGGCTTTGCAGACGCCGAATTTGATCAGTATGTCAAAGAGCATTCCCAACTGAAGGTCATCATCGTCGCTTGGAATCATATGAAGATTGAGCTTGTATTTCAGGATGTCATCCAACTGTTAGATCAAGGGATCGGTGATATCGCAGATGTTCGTGTGGAAACTACCCAGACAGATTTACTGGCTTCCGCGCTCAACAACATGTATGAAAGCGTCCCCACAACACATCCCTATCAGGAATATGTCTTTATAAACAATGCGGATTCCTGCAGTCTGTCTATCATAGCAGCATCTGTCGTTGTGAAGGTGATCGCTTAAATTTCTCAATCTCCACTACATTCAGATACATGATCATTAAGAAATGAAACACCCTCTCCTGACAAACTCAGAACTGGAATGGTCGGATGTGGCGGCGAACTGTCGCATGAATCGTGAGCGGGAAATCACAGGCACGAACAGTTATACCACTGACCTGAAACTGAACCCGCTCGATTTTTTAATGGCACGTGCCAGAACACACTCCAACGTCCGTTGGCTCGATTTGTGTTGTGGTTCCGGCCGGGCACTGATTCAGGCGGATGAATATTTTCGTACACAACACCAGTCCATTCAGATTCAGGGGATTGATCTCGTCGATCTGTTTCAGCCTGTCGAAAACTCTACCTCCACGCTGCAACTGGAAACAGCATCACTGCATGACTGGACGACCAGCAAGAAATATGATCTGATTACCTGTGTACACGGACTGCATTATGTTGGTGATAAACTGAAACTGATCGCCGATGCGGCTCGCTGGTTGAAAGCCGATGGTACGTTCATCGCTCATCTGGATCTGGATAATCTGCAAAGCAGCACCAGCAACTGGAGTTCCCGCGAGAAACGCGAATTCCTGAAACGATACCACCTGGATTTCAATCTACGCAGACGTACCCTGACCTGCCGAGGACATCAATCGATCGAATTTCCCTGTCGTTATCTCGGTGCCTCTGACCAGGCGGGACCCAATTTCACCGGACAGCCAGCCGTCAATTCGGTATATGAATTTCTCGACACTTAAGGCAGACCCTTAATGGCTTTTCTGTCGAGCGCGGGGAATGACGGTCGCCAGGCCGCCATCAACGCCGAATACCTGGCCGGTGACCCAGTCATTGGCAGGCTGCAACAGCCACTCAATCATCGATGCGACCTGTTCCGGTTTCCCCAGTCGATTCAAAGCGTGCATGCTGCTGGACATCGACTCGGCTGCCTCTGATTCCCACAGATGCCGGGTCATGTTGGATTTGACCAGACCGGGGGCCACCGCATTCACACGAATTCCGCGCCCGGCGTACGAGGCCGCCGCCGAGAGTGTCAGACCGATCACCCCTGCTTTGGCTGCCGCAATTGCTTCGTGATTGGCCAACCCCACCCGGGCCGCGGCAGATGAAATCAAAACGACCGAGCCCCCCTGTTTGCCCATCACTTTTGCGGCACTGCGCACCGTCTCAAAGGCAGAGGTCAGATTGACGGCCAGTACCTCGGACCATTCTTCATCCGAAGTCAGGTGAGCCGGCTTTAAAAGGACCGACCCGATGCAATTCACGACACCATCAATGTGATCGTAAGTCTCACGGGCAGACTGAATGGTACGTTCAATGGAGCCCGGCTCAAGAACATCCAGACTCAGCGAGGGTGCAGCCAGTTCATCGGACAAATCGCGCAGCACCTGTGGATTGCGGCCTGCCAGAAACACTTCATGGCCTGCCCCTTTGAGACGACGGCTTAGTGTCGAACCAACCGCGCCGGTGGCGCCCAGGATCACCAGTTTTTGTGAATTCAGTTCTGCAGTAGTGGTATTCATCTTACTTCTATCCATCCGTTTTTTTGAAACTGCCTGAAAAAGTCATTCCCCATTCGCATGTTGTGACCATAATCCTTCAGGAATCTTCTAGATCAGTCTTTGAGATTTCATAGACAACAGCACCCCGATTTCAACCGCGACTTTTCAAATTCGATGAAATGGAAACAGATGTCGACAACTTCACTCCAGGACGAGGCGATCCAGATCATACGCGCGTCGGATGGTATTTATCATCTGCATGCCGAGACCGTGATCCCGTATGCTCTTGATGAAGTTTTCGCATTCTTCGCCGAACCGGAAAATCTCGAAGCACTGACCCCACCCTGGCTGAACTTTGAGATCACGACACCGGCTCCCATCGAAATGCGTGCAGGCACACTTATTGATTACCAACTCAAGCTGCATGGCATTCCCGTCAAATGGAAAACGGAAATCAGCGAATGGGAACCCCCTTACTGGTTTGTCGATCGGCAGTTGAAAGGCCCGTATCGACTCTGGCATCACGAACATACTTTCACAGAATGCGATGCAGGCACACGGGTCACAGACGATGTCCGCTATGCCGTTCTGGGAGGCGCACTCGTCAATCGGCTGTTTGTGCAGAAAGACGTCGCACGCATTTTTCACTATCGCCGGGAACAACTCCGCAAGTTCAAACCGGCAAGCAGTGAAATCACGGCCCGTTAAAACTCGCCCACCGGTTCGCCGCCCTGGGGAGTGCTGAGGGCTTTCAGGATATCGGGGTCGATGTCTTCGGAAAGAAAGCGCACCGAGCCATCCCCCATCAATACGTGGGCGCCTCCTGTGAAGGGACTGCCGAAGCCGCGGGGATTGCGATTGATGCCCTCCGTCGGATCGCGAAAGTTGGTGGGGTCACCCCAGGCTTTGATTCCCGATCTGACTTCGCCAGCCAGAATTGTATAGGAAGTGCCATCTTTTATTTTACGTAAATCCATGCCCGAGTTCGCGGATAAGACACGACTGTTGGCGGCATAGTGCGCGGGTTTGTATATCGCTGCATCTCCCTCTGCTTCGGTAAAATCATAAGGCATCCCCGGACTCTGCAGTGAAGGGAGTCTGGTTTCAAACGGCTCTCTGTTATCGGCGGCCGTCCAGGGCTGATCGAAGTTTATCTGCTCATACAGGGTTTTATGATCCAGATATGGTAACAGCTGCGTGGCCCAGCTGTGTTGCGGCTGACCTGCATTGTCGAAGGTTCCTCCAACGGGAAACTGGCGATACATATCATGATAATTGTGCAGCGCCAGACCAATCTGCTTGAGATTATTTTTGGACGTACTCCGCCGGGCGGCTTGGCCTGCGCTTCCCATATATAACTTTTCAAAGATCTTGTCTTGTGTCGTCGCCATCCAGAAAAATTGATGCGTCACGCTGATTACACATATGCCACTGACCGCCAGCAGCAGAAACATGCTCACCAGAGAAAGACTCCAGCGCCTCTGCCACGGTATAACTTCCACTGGATCGGCTGATAACCTGCGTTTGATGCGGCGACAGTACAGGTGAAAGCCGACGGCAAACAGCAGCAGCGTAGACAGAAACATGAGTGTCTGGGAAGGAGAAATCGTCAGGCGCGACAATGTCCGTACGAGATAAGAGGCCCAGCCCACGCACAACAGGAACACAAAACGAAACGGAAAGATCAGTCCCATCACAATCAAGACGAACGAAAACAGGAACACAGGTACGCTGATCGCAATCCAGAGCTGGACCGGAGTTACCTCTGCTTTATCGTTCTGTTCGGTCTCCATGATTGATTCCTGTCTGTTTCCCGGCATTTAATATTCGCCGACGGTCTCGCCGCCATCTGGCGTACTCAAAGCTTCGAGCACTCCCGGATCGATGTTTTGATTGATAAACCTGCCACTGCCATCCATGAATAACATGTTGGCTCCCTCCCTTCGTTTCCAGGGTCCGCCAAAACCTTGTGGATGGCGGTTGATTCCTAACGCGAGATCACGAAGATTGGCAGGATTACCCCAGGCTGGCAGACGGCTCACGATCTCACCCGCCATGATAGTGCTCGCAATACCATCGGGAATTTGATCGTATTTCAATCGGGATGCCGGATAAAATACACGACTGTTCAATGAATATTCCGAGACTCCATAATCCGGGAGGTTGGTCTCGAAAGTGTCACGGGAATCGATCGTATAAGCAGGAATATGGGTTTTGAAGTGCGGAGCATTTTTCTCAGTATTCCAGGGTTCTGCCAGATCAATTTTTTTATACAGCTCTACCTGATCCATGAAAGGCAGGATTTGAGTCTGCCAACTGTGTAATGGCTGACCTGTGGAATTATAGATACCGGTGGGCAATGGATCTACATCGCCCGATGAATAATTCACTACCGCCAACCCGATATTTCGCAACCTGTTACGCGAGGAAATTCGAAAAGAGGCTTCACGCGGACCGGATGACTTTCCAATCACTCCTTCAGGTGCAGTGAACAGCCAGAGACCCTGATGCGCTATTCCCACCACGGCAAAACCACCGGTGAACGAGATCACCAGGAAGACGATCAGGGAAAACGTCCAGCGTACCTTCCACTGGTTTGGAACCGGGATCGTACGTTGTTGCTGCAGACGATGCAGGACGAAGCGGCCCAGCAGTTGAATCAGCAGCGCCATGATCGAAATGACGACCAGGGCCGTCACCAGACCGGAGGCAGGCACAATCACCTGAGGGATCACCCGTTGTAAGAACATCAACCAGCCCAGGAACATATAAAACATAAATTGACTCGGGAAAAAGAACCCGGCACAACCCAGGAAAAAAACCAGGATGAAGCAGCTCACAAGCAGAACAGCAAATCTTTTTCTTTTCCTATTTTTCGGTTCAACCGTTTTATTTTCCACTGAGCGTCTCCCGTGCTGCTTTGAGGGAAACCTGTTTGATCGCACCGTCAGTGAACAGGATCAGTTGCTGCTCATCTCCATAGACCGCCTGCTCAAACGCGAGAGGCCGAACCTGATCGCTCTGCTTTTCGCCGGGCACATAACCATAGCGCGCATTTAAGTCACCGGGCTGCATCCAGAATTCGTCGGCGAAAGAAGCGTCTTCTATTTTTGCTGGATAGCTTCCATCATGCGTGGCAACATGCATGAACAGGGCCGATCGCAGTTCGGCCAGTTTCGAGCGACGCTCTTTGAGCAGCGCTTCTGCTGCCGCCTGGGTTTCCTGTTCCGACTCACTGTCTGTCAGACGATAAGTGCGGCCATCTTTTTCCCAGGCACCGGGAGTCAGCAGCTCCCGCGCACCGGAGATCATCGTCAGCACAAACAGGAACATCAGTCCCCAGAGAAACGTTCCCGCCAGTGCTGCCTTAAAGGTGATGACTGGCAGTTTCGGAAAGTCACGGGCCAGCATGTTCCAGAGTTTTTTCAACCCCCAGGCACTCAGCAGAAACAGCAACAGAAAAAATGAGATCGACTGCAGTCGCAGTTGGGCGATCTCCGTCAGGTCAATCGACGCACTCGGCATACCCGCCTCTGCCACACCGCTGCATGAACAGAGAATCAATGTGCAGAACAGGATAATTCGAACCGGCATGACGAACGACTCCGCAGTAGCGTATCGGAAAAGTATCAACATTTATCATACACTAGTTCACGTGATACGCGAGTTTATTCTGCCTGCTGACTGGATGATTTAGGGACAAGTGACCCCGCGAGCGTTCAGCCGGTAGTTGACACGATTTCCAGCGAGTTATACGATTGAAATCAAGGCCTCTCCCCTGCTCTCCGGAGAGTGTCTTATGTTAAAACGCTGTGTGGGTCGAGTGTAGGCTGCGGAAGCCGCGCTGAACTGCGCGAAACCGGAACACCGTGTGTGTTTCATTGAAACCGTTGTCCTGACTGAATGAACTTCTTTTTTGATACCTGCCCACCACCGGGAGTGCCCACCTGCGATGTCCTCAACTGAAAGTCCTCAAGCCTCGCAACCAGTCTCTCCTCCCACGCCATGGCTGCTGATTGTTCTACTGGTTGCCGTCATTCTGCTTCCAATAGTGACCTGGTTTTTGCTGCCAGCCGTTCCGGCCCTGGGCCGATTACCCGAACTCTATTCGGGAGGCACATCATACCCGGCTTCGAAGCTGCTGTTTGAACGCCAGGGTGCGCTGCAGACCGGAGTGGAACTGCCTCTGATAACGAACGTGCAAATTTTGGATTTCGACGGCGACGGCAAAAACGACATCCTGTATTGTGACGCGGGAAATAACCGGGTCGTGCTGCGTCGACTTGCCAGTAGTGGCAGTACCAGTGATCAGACGCTGATCGCGGATGTTGCTGCACCGGCGCATGCCACGCCTGTCGATATCGACGGCGATGGGGATCTGGATATCGTGGTTTCCGTGCTGGGGAATATACAACCAGACGATGGGGTCGTCGGTCGGGTCGAACTGTATGAACAGACGCCGGCAGGTTTTGTGAGGCATGTGATCCTGGATGATGTACGTCGCGTGGCGGACGTGCAACCGGGCGACTTCGACGGAGACGGCGATCTCGATCTGGCGGTCGCCGTGTTTGGATACAATCGGGGAGAAGTCCTCTGGCTGGAAAACCGCGGCGAATTTCAGTTCCTGGATCATCACCTGTATAACGCGCCCGGTGCGATTCATGTTCCCGTGGCGGACTATGACGGGGACGGCGATCTGGACATTGCCACCATCATTTCCCAGGAGGAAGAAGAACTGGTCGCCTTTGAAAATCTGGGAGGTGGCAAATTCAAGACGCGGCCCCTGTGGCTGACGCCAAACATGGACCTGGGGAGCGCCGGCTTGATCCACGCCGACCTGGATCAGGATGGCGACGAAGATCTGATCCTGCCTGCCGGGGACAATCTGGAAGACTTCGACGCCTACCCGCAGCCTTATCATGGCTGTCTGTGGTTTGAAAACAAGGGAGACTGGAAATTCGAAGAGCATCGAATTTCTGACCTGGGAGGCACCTATGCCGCTGCGGTTGCCGACATGGACGGAGACAGTGATCTGGATATCGTACTGGCGAGCATGACCAACGACTGGTATTCGCCCGCGCATGCCAGCCTGGTCTGGCTGGAGAACGACGGTCAGCAGAACTTCACAACCTGGCAGCTCGACAATCAGCCGATTCACCTGGTGACCGTCGCGGTGGGAGATTTGAATCAGGATGGCTTACCCGATATTGCTGCCGGCTCGCTCAACATGCGGAAACCCTTTGACCGTATTCAGGCTGTTCCGTACTGGATTCAACGAGCGAAGAAAGGAGCATCGCCATGATCGTGCGTGCGATTGCCGTGATGCTGGTGCTGGAACTGGTCGCGTGTGGCTACCTGTTTGTACAACGAGCGGCCCGCCCTGTGCCAGTGCTGCCCGAGAAAACGCTGATGAACCCTTTGTTTGCGGAGGACATCCAGCCACTCGTAAAGCAGGTCGCGCAGACCAACAACGCCTACGACTGGATGCGCCTGGGCGAAGCGCTGCTGGGACAGGGATATTACAGTCATGCTGAACTCTGTTTTCGACAGGTGGCACACCTGATGCCCAAGAGCAGACTGGCGGAAAGTCGCATCGCCTACTGCCTGGAGCGAACGGGCCGGACTGCGCAAAGCAGCGAAATCTACAGGAAATTGAATCACCGTTCTGACTCTTCACGTGAAGCAAAACGGGAGCAGATGCAGGCCCTGTATGAAATCGGCAGGAATGCGCTGCGCGAAGAAAATACGGAAGAGGCAGAGAAACTGTTTCGCGAGAATCTGGGTTTTCTACCAGCCCGTTATCAACTTGCCAAGCTGTTGATCCGAACCGACCGGGCAGACGAAGCGCTCTCTTTGATCGTGGAATCGCTGCGGCAGGTGCCACGGTCATTGAAATTTCTGGAACTGCAACGCCGCGCCTTTCAGCAGACCGGTGATCTGAAACTAGCTGAGCAGACCGCGCAACTGCTGGAACGCGCTCAGCATACGATTCCCCTGCATCCGGGTTCAAATTTCATTGAGCCGTTCCGGTTGCAGTACGGCATTGACCGTCGCGTGGAAGAATTCAATACCCAGATCGGAAACGCTTCACTGCCGGAATTAGAGGCGAAACTGGTTACACTGATTGATCGACTGGAAGATTCACCATCGACTCATCGACAGGTTTTTCTGATGCGGTTACTGGAAGTGCAGCACCAGCAGCAACTGCCTCGTAACATGCTGGAGACGGTACAGAAGTTAAACAACATGGGAATCAATAACGCGGATGTGTTGATGTACCGTGCAGAAGCGACAGAGATGCTGGGCGACTGGAATCAGGCAGCGATTCTGGGACGTCGTGCCGGATCGATGTCAAAAGCAGCGGACATGCATCAGCGACTGTCCGATATCTTACAGCAGGCAGGAAAAACTGAAGAAAGCCAACTTGAGCAGGCACTCACATACCGTCTGGAAGCAATGAAATATTACCGTGCCGACAAGCTGGCAGAAGCGCTCGATAAGATCGAACTCGCCGTTAAAATCAACCCCGATGATCCCCAGAGCTGGTACGAACGCGGTCTGGTTCAGGAAGCGCAAGGGTCAATAAAGGCAGCCCAGTCAGACTTCCAGGAATGCCTGAAACGGGCACCCCTGCATGGCCGAACCCGCCACAAACTGTCAGTAGAGCCTGCAACCAACTGACCATTCTTTTGGGTACCAAGCAACGAAATGTGTTCTTTTGTTCGACATTTTGGCGGGATATGGCCATATCACCACTGGACTTATGTAAAATATTTGTTCCACTTTCTTGTATTCTCAGCTTAATAGAGCCATCTAGAAATTTTGTTATTGAAAGTTTTAATTTTCATTACATACTATTAATTAATAAATATGCGTTCGTTAATCCGAATTATTAATATTCTTTACTAAAATTTATTATAGGATGACGTGATGAAGAACACGACCAAGCGCTATAACGTAAGAAAACTGTTGCGAGGCTTTACATTAATCGAGCTTCTGGTGGTGATTGCCATCATTGCAATTCTGATCGCGCTACTGCTACCAGCCGTTCAACAGGCGCGAGAAGCCGCTCGACGCAGTACCTGTAAAAACAGCCTGAAGCAGATCGGAGTAGCCTTTCATAATTATCACGATACCGCCCGTACCTTCCCTCCCGGCTGGATTGATGGCGACCAGACTCTGGGTGATGCTGCTGAAACTGCTAACAAAAATGGCTTAGGCTGGGCAACCATGATTCTGCCTTACATCGATCAGGCGAATCTTTACAATCAGATCGGTTCTGAAACCTCAAACTTCACGATGAACTGGCAGATTGGCTATACGGGTTCAACCTCCATTCCTGCAGCCAAAACCATCATTCCCATTTTCAATTGTCCTTCCGATCCCATGGGTGGCATCAATACAGATAAGGGAAGCTTCGGAAAATCCAACTACGCCACCGAACGCATCGTACTGGGTGTTAACAAAGCGTTGAGAATGCGTGATATTACAGACGGCACCACCAACACGATTCTGGTGGGCGAAGTGCGCACAGGGGATGAAACCGGAACCACGGGAAGTTGTGGCGGGGCTCCCTGTGATGAATTCACCGGCAAACTCTGGATTGGTGCCCGTACTGCTTCCTGGGGCTGGGAGCGTGGCCTGCAGGCGGAAGATGTTTACTTCATCGGCTATAATGTTCCCGATGACTTCATCAATGGAGGTGCCCGCACCGTCGCAGACCGTTTTGCACTGTCCAGTATGCATGTGGGTGGCGTTCATGTGCTGCTCGCCGATGGTTCCGTCCGATTCCTTTCCGAAAACATCGACGTCAACACTTACAAATGGTTGAACGATGAAAATGACGGTAATGTGCTGGGCGAATTCTAATACCGCTGCCTGCGTATTCCTGGCAACAAACCAGGGTCAATCAATATTTGAAACGGCACAACAGCCTGATTCATGGCTGTTGTGTGTTTCAATTCAGTGAATCCTTTTCTGCTGCCGTCAGTTCAGAACGAGCCAGCGAATCATATCTTTTCATTCTATAATCCAGAAAACAAGTACGATGATTAAAAGCTCCCTTACATTAATATTCTGCCTTGCGCTTTCCTGTGTGCTGACTGCCTGTGGCGGTGCTCCCGATGATCAACCCAAACTGGCCCCCGTGAGCGGTACAGTCACAATGGATGGTGCCCCGCTGGCAGGTGCCTTTGTGCGGTTCTATCCCACATCAGGCCGCGCCTCTGCAGCGAAAACAAACGAGGAAGGTAAATACGAACTGGTCTTCATCCGGGATGAAATGGGGGCCGTTCTGGGAAAACACACGGTCAAAATCAGCACCCTCGACGAAGAAAACGACCCGTTCGGAGATCAGGGGAGTGAAACGGTTCCCGAAAAATATAACAAAAAAACGACACTGGAAGCGACCGTCACCGAAGGCGAAAACACCATCGACTTTGAACTGACAAAGTAATTCGAAATATTAAATCGCTTTACCTGACGGGAGACTGACCGTCTGGTGAGAATTTTCTGCTGAATTGAGTGGCGTTTTCGTCGTGATGATTCTTATAATCAGGTAACTTTGAAAATTTCGATTCTGTCGAAATGCCCCCTAAGTGCTTTTTTATAGTGACATCATTGATGTTCCTGCCCGTGTTCCCACCTTTGAAACAGCTTTGCAGCCGACAGTCTCTGATCTGCCTGGTCACACTTTTCTGTTTCTTCACGACTTCCGTGGGCTTTCCGCTGGAACCTGTGGGAACGCCTCAAGCAGGCTGTCAGTGTGGTCAGGAACTGCAACGTGCGGGAGGCTGCTGCTGTTCCCGCTCGCAAGCTTCCCGCAAGTGCGAAAGCCAACCGAAATCCTGTTGTGCCAAAAAACAGACTCGTTCCTGCTGTACGGGAAAACCAAAACCGGAAACATCCAAAACAGTGCTGGTTTCGGCCTGTGGTTGTGGTCACGTGCCTGCTGCGGGTTTGCTGGTGAATGACGATCCGCGTCTCCCTGCTCTGCCGAGCTTGATATTGAACCCGACTCCCCTCGAATTCTGCTGCCTGCAGATTTCCAGTATTCTTCCCGAGCATCGTCTCGCGCCGGAAACTCCTCCTCCAGAATTGTGCTGCCTCTGATTTTTAATCCAGATGCATTCTGCAGACTGACCTGAGATCAGCCTGCGCACATTTCCATTTATTTTCAGGAGTTTCAAAATGAAACCAACCAGTGTGTGCTGCGCGCGACGTGTGCGCGGCTTTACCTTAATCGAACTTCTGGTGGTGATTGCCATCATCGCCATACTGATTGCCCTGCTGCTGCCCGCCGTTCAACAGGCGCGCGAAGCAGCCCGGCGGAGCCAGTGTAAAAACAATCTCAAGCAGCTGGGACTGGCGCTGCATAACTATGAGTCAACGCATCGGGTGTTCCCGCCCGGGGGTCTGGGATATCCGTATGTCTGGTCAGCGCATGCCCATCTGCTCCCCTTTGTGGATCAGGCAAATCTGCAGAACCAGTTTAACTACGATGTCCCCCCTCTTAATGCATTCAACTCCGGAGGTTTTGATGCGACACAGGTCGGGAACAATGACGCGGCTGCACGCGTGCGGCTGCCACTGATGGCCTGCCCCAGCGATAAAGATGCCGTTCCCGGCTCGGACTATGCAGGCATCAGCTATCCTGCGTGTGCCGGCTCGGGCCTGAATGGTTCAGCAACGACCGATGATGGCTCGATCAGCAATGCAGACGGCGTCATCTTTTCGCAGTCCCAGATCCGGTTCCGCGATGTGACTGATGGAACCAGCAATACGGTTGCGTTTGGCGAACAGTTAATGGGTGACGGGCAAAACACCGCCCCCCCCACCGGCAACTATCGCTTCCGCGTGGTGGAGCTCTCGGCGGGAACACAGACGACTCCTGCCGTATGTACTGCCGCTGCTGCTCCCGCCTGGTCGGGTCAACGGGGTGCCAAGTGGGTTAACGGCCATCTGGCGGACACGATGTATAACCACTGGTACGGGCCCAACTCTTCGAACCCCGACTGCCAGAACGGTTATCACAACTATGCGCTGGTCAGTGCCCGCAGTGCCCATGTCGGCGGTGTGCACGTAACGCTGGTGGATGGCAGCTGCCGTTTTGTCGGCGAGAATATCAACACCGATCTCTGGCGTGCGCTGGCAACCCGTGCTGGCGGCGAAGTGATTGGCGAATATTAAACAGTCTCAATCCATTCGGGCAGCCCACGGGTTGTCCCGGATGGTTTTTCATCCAGGAGTTCAACATGAAAACATTACTCTACTCTCTGCTGACTCTGTCCCTGTCTGTGGCGTCCGCAGCCGCCCATGATACGTGGGTGGAAACAAATACGAATCTGATCCGCGCGCGGGATGCGGTTTACATCAATCTGAAACTGGGGAACCATGGGAATCACCACCGTGATTTTAAAATCGCCAGCAAGATTGATCTGGAAGGCTGCAGTCTGAATGTCATCGATCCAGCAGGGAAAACTTATGATCTGATCAGCGAACTGACGGATACCGGCTATGCCCCCAAGGAAGGTTATTGGCGTGGCAAGTTCGTACCAGTGAAACCCGGCCTCTACACAGTGGCGCATTCACTGGACCGGGTGGTCAATCATGGCAAACCGGTACGCGCAATCAAAAGTGCGAAGGCCTGCTTTGTCGTCAGTGCCCGTCTGGATCAGACGCCTTTAGAAAATCCCGGCTTTGACCAGGCGCTGGGACATCCGCTGGAACTGGTGCCCGTACTGAATCCAGTGACTCCCATGGGACCAGGCAAACCTCTGAAAGTCCGCGTGGACTTCAAAGGCAAACCACTGGCGAATACGGTTGTCTCATTCGTTCCCCAGGGCGAAACTCTGAAGGAAGGCTTTGATGAACGATATGAACGCAAGACCGATGCCGCCGGCCTCGCATCGTTCACGCCGAAGACGGGCAATCAATATCTGGTTGTCGCGCACCATCTGGCGGAGAACGAATCGGCGGAGGATTACCAGGAGACCGCCTACGCGGCCACGCTGACAGTCTTTGTCCCGGAAGTCTGCCCCTGCTGTGGCGACTGAGAGTCCTGTTTTCCAACGAAAGCAAATTGAATTTACGCGGCGGGAGGCCTGCTTGCTCCTGCCGCGTTTTTTCTTAGCACGAATCAATTATTTAAACAATAAAGTCAACCAGACTCATCACTTACTATGCAGGCGTCTGACTGGCTGCAACCTCTTTAAATGCACATTGACGTAGTTCGACAGCAGACTTAGGATGCGGCTCGGTTCGATAAACTGAACAGACTGACAAGAGAATGAATGCTGGAACGGAACGTGTTCTCCGAGACAGCATCAGGAAATGGTATGAAGATGCATGATCGACTATCTGCAGTACGATTTTTGCACGTGCTAATTGTCTGCTGGACCGTGGCAGCGGGATTCTTCACGTTCGCCCCGATGCTACAGGCAGAGAATATCACGCGTGCGCAGGTACTGTCTTCGATCGAAAAAGCGAAGCACTTTCTCTTGAAGCAACAGCAGCCCGACGGGACCTGGCAACTGGCTGGCCACCCCGAACAGACGGTTGTGCTGACCAGCTTCACGCTGCATACCCTGCTCCAGGCAGGTATGACGGCAGACAATGCTGAAATCCAAAATGGATTACAGTGGCTCCGCAAACAGGATCCGGTCAAGACTCACGAAATTTCGCTGCTGCTCGAAACACTGGCAGCCACCCGCGATGCGGACCTTGATCTGCCGTTGATGAAACGATTGACGCAGAAGCTGGAGGCGGGAAAGTCCCAGGGAACGAATGACGGTGCCTGGAGTTTTGGCGCTGACGATGTCCCGAACTATGCTCACTTTGCGGCGTTAGGACTTTACGAAGCCGCACAACGGGGAGTGCCGGTTCAAACTGCGACCTGGCAGCGGGCTCGTGACCACTGGCTGAGTCGACAGAACCGGGATGGGGGCTGGGGATCACAGGGGAGCGGTTTCAGTCGGGGAGGCATCACGGCGGCAGGAATCGCTTACCTGGTCACAACCGAAAACCTGCTCCGCAGTCAACGCTTCAACATGCATGCAGACGGTTCGCCCCGCTGTTGTGGTGAAGCGTTCAAGGACCAAGCGATCGCAGCCGGCTGTCGCTGGCTGGGAAATCACTTCACGGTGACACATAATCCGAGTACCGATCCCAATTCAGATGGATCGGTCGGTTACCTGTATTATCTGTATTGCCTGGAGCGGGTCGGCCGTTTGACGGGACGACGTTACTTCACCAGCCAGTCCGGCAGACAATTCGACTGGTATCGCGAAGGAGCGAAGTACCTGATCGCACACCAGAATCCGATAACCGGCGCCTGGGTCGGCGCACCAGCGCTGCTGGAAGATTGCCCGATTCTTGCCACCGACTATGCGTTGCACTTCCTCTCCCGGGGACTGACGCCAATCTTAGCTGGTAAGCTCAAGTGGAATGGCGCGCCTGATGCAGCCCATGATTCAATCGACTATACGCCGCAGGATGTCTGGAATCTGGCACGTTATACCAGCCGCCTGCCAGACTGGCCGCAACAACTCACCTGGCAGTCAGTCAACATGAATCGCGCCGACGCCGATGACCTGAATCAATGTCCGCTGCTCATCCTGGACGTCGCCGATGCAGACCGTTTCACACCTGAGCAGATCACTCTGTTGAAAACATATCTACAGGATGGCGGTTGCCTGTTTGCGCTGGGCGGCTGTCAAAGCGCCTCTCCTGATGAGACGATGCAACAATTGATTTCGAAATTGTATCCCGCAGAGGAAGTCAAACTCCGCAAGCTGGAGCGAACGCATCCGGTCTATCGCAGCGAGTTTCGGTTGCTGGATCTGAAAACCGGCGATCCGCTGGTAGAGCTGTGGGGAGCCGAGACCGGCTGCCGCACCTCCATTCTGTATTCACCCGACGATCTGGGCTGTCTGTGGGATCAATGGTCACCGCTGACTTTGCCCGACCGTGCGCCAGAACGGGAAGCCAGTATTACTCGTGCGCTGCACGTGGGTGTGAATGTTGCAGCGCTCGCAGCAGGACGTGTGCTGATCAAGGAACTGGGGCCTGAGACCTCTGCAGAGCCTGCGTCCACAGAAAAGCGGATTGAACATCGGTTATTGAACATCGCTAAAATCCGTGCCTCGAACGAATGGGACGCCGCCCCGCATGCGTTGCAAAAACTGCTGCACGCCATGAATCAGGTTTCCGGCGGCCAGTTCGCGACCAATCCCAGCAATGTTCTGCTTTCGGATCCCCGGCTGTTCAAACATCCGCTGTTGTACCTGCATGGTCGTACTGGCTTCGTGCTTAGTCCAGAAGATCAACGCGTCTTGAAAACTCATCTGCTGCAGGGAGGCGTACTGTTCGCGGATGCCTGCTGTGGCGCGGTCGATTTTGATGCCGGTTTTCGACGACTGACCGAACAGCTGTTCCCGACTCAAAAGCTGGAACGCATTCCCGCTGACCATGAACTGTTTTCCACGAAAACCGGTTACGATCTGCGGCAGGTCCATTTCCGGAAACCACTTGACCTGCAGACCCGCTCAACTGAGGAACGCATTCAACTTGCAGCGCCTGTGGTCGAAGGCATCAAAGTCGATGACCGCTATGTAATCCTCTACAGCCCACACGATCTGAGTTGTGCGATTGAGCACGGCGACAAAATCACTTGCGCCGGCTACACACAAGCTGACGCCATTCGCCTGGGCCTGAATATTGTCTGGTATTCGCTGCTGCATTAACTCGAATGCAGATGATGGTTGTAAGTGACAGTGGGAGCGCAACTCGTCTTCGATCAGAAATCGAACTTGGAACTTCATGACCAGCTGTGATAGAATTTTACAGAGCGGGCTTCACTTTATCTGGATGATTTTATGCAAACGAATTTAACACGCAAACGGTTTTTTGAAATCGATCTGCCCGTAGTTCTCAGGACGGCGAAAGTATTTTTCTCACGACCCGAAACACAATTACGTATGGTGATTTACGCGCAGTGTCTGTTCACCGTCATCCTGTTCTGCCTGGTGCATGTTGGCTTCCAGCCTCTCACGACTTATCTGGTCAAGTGGAATGCGATGCACTACTGGGTGCAGTTTCTTTCCCTGGTGCCGGTGATTTCGGTCTGTTTTGGTGTCGTATTTCTGCTGCTGTTTGGCACGCATCAATACCCAATGGGAGAGTCGTGGCTCTGTATTATCGTTTACGCCACCAACTTCGTCGCCTCAATGACGTTCCTGCATGCTCTGCGGTTTGCTGATCTGCTGTGAAAACAATCAGGAGCGTTGCTGCTTTTCTTCCAGGACCATCCAGTCGGGCAGCGGGATGGATTTGCTGCGGGCGATGAGTAACAGGCAACCAATCACGATCACCAGAATCGGCACTTCCACATCCAACGAAATGCGACCGGTCTGACGCAGGACAGACAGGCAGCTGGCGATGATGAAAAAGGGGCCCATCACAACCGTTGATTTATCGATGCCATTGACGGCAAAAGAAAGTACCCCAATGCCAGCCAGCCCGAGTGTCCAGATCCAGTTGATGTGGGGCACGATGCCAAGCGTCGTCAACAGCCAGCCTGTCCCGATGCAGATAATCAACAGAGGCAGGATCAACGTTTTCCGGTCGGATTTGGCTTGAACAGTCTCCAGAGAGGTCGATGATGTCTCGTTCATGGCGCTGACTTTCCATTTTCAGGAGTGAGAAAAACGGGTTATCTGACTGAAAGGCGTAGCGAGGCAGAAAACATCACACTGTTCATAAAACATTTTTGCTAAATCTGAACATTCGAATCAGGTCGAATACGAAAATGGCTAATCTTACCGAAATTGCACTAACCTGACATAAAAGAGTGGCTGCAACCGAAAGCGGATCTGCTACAATCTGCGGGTCAGGGCGTAATGAATTCTTCCTGGATGCAGGGACCGTTTGATCGTGACGGAATGGAGTCGTCGTGCTGAAATCACTGTTTGCAGATAAGAATCGTTTCTGGCAGAGCGTGGTCATCACGCTGGGAGTCGTGATTGCGATCATCCAGTTTGTCCAGATTGCGAAAAAGAATCCGGGTGATTTTTATCTGCATTGGCGTTCGGGGGAATTAATCGCGACCGGCGAATTTCTCTACGTCAATAATCACAATTATCCCTATCCCCCCTTCTGGGGATTTGTCCATGCGCCGCTGGCCAGCTTCTCGATGCAGACCGCTTATCTGCTGATTTACCCGCTGTTTTTTATCTCTCTGTTTCTGCTGATCTGGGTTTTAAACCGCATGAGCGAGGCTCATTTCCCCCTGCTGCGCAACCAGTTGTTCTGGGTAGTGACCGCGGCGATCTTTCTGGCCAGCCGCTACCTGATCAGAGACATGCTGGAGTGTGGCGTGAACCTGGCGTTAGTGGCGCTCTCGTGGCTGGGGGTCTATCTCTGGTCCAGGAAAAAGGAACTGTGGGGCAGCATTCCCCTGGGCTTTGCGATGGCCCTCAAGTGCACGCCCAGTCTGTTCTGGATCTATTTCATTCTGAAGCGTGAATGGAAAATGGCGATCTACACATTTCTGGCGGCGGCGTTTTTCACGCTCTCACCCATGCTCAAACTGGGTTATACAGAATACCGCCGGACCTTTGAGCACTGGGGAACCATCGTCGCGCGAGGTATGCTGGAACCCAATCCGATCCACTGGATGGGGGGCGAGATCCCGCTGGCGAATATGTCTTTCAAACCGGCACTGGCTCGCTACCTGATGCATTTCCCCAAAGAACACGAAGCCCGACTGGACTCTCCCCTGTATATCGATTTTCTGGATCTGTCGCCGCAAACATCGCTGTGGATCATCAAAGCAGTAATGCTCTGCTTTCTGGTGTTTATTGGCTGGAAATTTCGCAGGCATTATGAAGACAGGAACGACGAACGTATTTTGTGGGAGTGTGCGATCATCTCGATCATGATTCTGCTGTATTCGCCGGTCACCTGGGGGCAGCATTGCGTAGGGATTTTTCCGGGTATGTACCTGCTGGTCCGTTGCGCCACCAGTCGTCAGAACTTTACCAGGCCCTTGAAAATCGGCATTGGCCTGTTTGTGTTTCTGATTCTGATTCTGAACCGCACCTTTATCGGCAAGTTTTACAGTGAAGTGATGAGCACGTATCACTTTGCCACGTTTGCGTTCATCGGCATCATCTTTTTTCTGTTGAAGCGCCACGAAAATGTAACGCGGGAGCAATCTCAGAAATCAGAGTCAGTTACAGCCGCTCCTTAAAGGCTTCACCGTCTGACATAAGGGGCTGGCAGTCACAGCGTGTGCAATCAGGAAACGTATTGACCGAGTATGATAGCTTGCGAGGCGCTGTGGTAAAATGAAATGCGATCCGCTCTGCAGTGAAAAAGTGCAGACCGCATAAAAAAACAGAGCCACCCTTTGATCAGAGGTGGCTCTGCCAGATTACCAATCGTTATTACGAAACGATCTTATCGAGGAGTAGACGCATTATTTTTCGTAGGAAGCCTGGTTCAGCTTGGAAGGCGCGGGTGGCACGGCAGGTGCGTCCTGTTGCGGCGCTGGGGCCACTTCCGGCTCTGGAGTAACTGGGCTTCCAGTGGAGTAATAAACGGGGCCACTGAACTGCTGACCGCCACGACAGTGTTTGCAGCCACGTCCGCGACAGGCACTGCAGTCACGTGTGTGATACATGCTTGGATCGGGTGGTGGAGGCAGCATGCCTGCCCGTGGTTGCCAGGTTGGTACGGTCTGGTAGTAGAAACCGAGCTGAGTAGTGTCGGTCGGCATATAAATCTGCGGGTAGTTTGCAGGTCCGACAGGTCCGGGTTGCCCCATGTACTGATTGGAGTAATACCGCTGGTATTGCACGGGAGTGCGTTGAATCATCTGAGCGGAAGGAGGACACCAGCCATGACCGGGTGAAGTGTGACACTTTCTTAAGAAAGCTCTTCCTTCCCGCGAGGTGTAATTCCGGTAGACGCCATCGCCGTCAAAGCGGTTGGAATAACCGGGAGGGCAGTTGTATTCGTAGCCCCCGCCCCGCACGTGATGACCAACCTGCTGGATCTGACCATTACTGGCAGCCGTATTCTCATCTGCGCTGGCGGTCAGAGCAGTGTGAGCCATGACGCCGGTCACTGCGAGAATGGCCAGCATATGCACGTTTAAGATTCTCATATCAATCTTCCTGGACCCGATTGAGGATTTTAGTGTATTAGATTATTGAACGATGCGAGTGACCGGAGTCAAACGGCTTGAAGGTACGCCCCAACCGTAGTTGTAAGTTGAATGCACATTGGGAGCCAGGGGAACCGCGATGGGAACACCATAACCCTGAGCACCATACAGACGACCGTCGCGTGCATCGAACTGATAAGGATCGACGGCGTAAGTCATTTTGTAGTGTCCAATGGGAGCACAACCTTTTCCACCACATCCGGTGGGAATGAAGTAACCAAACTTGCAGCGGAAAAATTCCCGCAGCGAGCCTCGTTTTCCGATTCCGGCTGAGGTTCGGTATCCTTTACCAGCACCACCGGCCCGACAATGAGGGCAATCACCGCCGGGATAGGAAGCACCGTCGGAGTAAGAGTAAACGTGATTTTGTTTACAGTTACATTTATCGTGGATGTAACCCGCCTGCTGAATCGGGGAGGCTTGTTTCTGATTCAGTTTCAGACTGCCCGGTTCGCCGGCCTGCAGGTGTGAAGCAGACAGGACTGTCATGATCCCGGCAACGACAACGAGCCCTGCTAATCTATAAGTGAAGTTCTGCATTTTAATATTCCTGATCGTTTCTCTGAGTACCTGACTCAGTGTGATAAACGTTTTCGGGTTGAGACTGTTTGTTCCTGGATGACAGCTATCTGATCATCGGCGGAATGAATCGTGGGAAGAAACCGAAGTCTGATTTATATTTTACGTTGACCCGGGTTCCTTCCAGCTTCCAGCGTTCGTGAGACCGCATGCCGAAGGGAGTCCAGATCCAGCCACCTTTGACGTTGTAGTAGTAAGGCCCATACATGGCGTTGTATTCATGGGCATACAACATTTCCTGAGGAGCCAGTGCCTGGTTGGTGATAATGGTCCGTCCGACATAATCGGGGATACCCGGTTTAGGACTGGGGTACAGGGGTGCCTGCAGTTGTGGATATCCAGGCAGTACATTCATGCCTTCCATCACAGGCAGTGGCTGAGCGGCTTTATATTGTTTGTGATCTTTGAAATGCCCGTGCCCATAGCTGATGGGGCGTGCCTGTTGCGCGTTTTCAAAGGGAGCCGGCGTCGAGGTAATAATATTCGGCTGATTGCTGACCTGCTGAATGTAGTACGGAGATGCACTGCGACGTCCCAGTGTCGGCCGTCTGGAAACAGGTGTCTGGCTGCTTCTCACCTGGGCCGTTTCCTCGGTGTGAGCCACTTGTTGCACGTGATTCTGTTTGTCAGCAGAACTGGTAAACTTACGCTTGAACCAGCTGATCGGATTATACTTCGATGATTTCGAAACAGATTCCTGCTGGACAACCGCATTATTGACCGCACCCGGTTCAGCAGCCTGTAATGCCGGCGCCATCAGTAAAAATGCCGGTAACAGTCCGGTAAGCAGGGTTACCTTCAGACTCGCCTGAGCCATAACAATCCCTCCCTGGATTTTTATTGTGGGGTTTCCACCAATGAGACTAGGTCAGAGGCTCGTCCAACCCCCGTCAGTCAATTATAATGATCAATTGTCTTCTTTCAGAACCAGTCGTGGTTCACAAACCAGGCAATGCCACTTCACCAAGACCGAAGTTAAGTTAGAAATTCTGGGAATTTCACTTTTCAGAGTTCCGGCACTTTTTGTATGTTTCAATCGCCCGACAGCGACCCTCTCAAAAAGAAAGCCACTAGTCCAAATTTCGGCTGGCAGGAATCGTCGGAATGAGTCATTTTGTAACCACAGTGACGATTCGTCCTATTTTCCCGAATTATTGTCTATTTAACGGGTTACGAGTGGCCTTATCTGTTCAATAATCGTTTCAACAGATACAATCCTCAATGTTTTCACAAACAGAAAATTTGACATATTTTTCTTAAGCTACCAGGCGAATTGACCCGAATTCTGAATAAGGCCCCCCACATTCAGAAGCAGAAAACAGTCAGAGGCCGACTGTTTTTTCGGGGCATTGAACAGATTAATTGGAGAGACCCTTGGCTAAGCGAAAATCGGCCAATAACGGCACAGCAGGCAACGGAACACCGGGCACCGAATCAGACCGCATCGAATATGTTCCCATCAGTGATGTGACGCGACGTCGCTATCTGAATTATGCCATGTCCGTGATCACCTCACGTGCCCTGCCCGATGTGCGGGACGGCTTGAAACCGGTACAACGTCGCATTTTGTATGTGATGTATCACGACTTACGATTGATGGCCAATGCGAAGCCACGTAAGTGTGCGAAAATTTGCGGGGACACCACAGGGAACTATCACCCACACGGCGATGCTTCTGTATATGACGCGCTGGTGCGACTGGCTCAGGATTTCAACCTGAGAAGTCCGTTGATCAATGGTCAGGGAAATTTCGGTTCCATCATGGGCCTGCCTGCAGCGGCCGCCCGTTATACCGAAGCACGTCTGACGGGGATCGCAGAACATCTGATGAACGAACTGCGTTATCAGACCGTGGAAATGCGTCCCAACTATGATGGCACACGCGATGAACCGGTTGTGCTGCCGGCCCGCTTCCCCAACCTGCTGGTCAATGGGGTCCACGGGATTGCAGTGGGGATGGCGACCAATATCCCGCCTCACAACCTGGGTGAGGTCATCAAAGCCTGTGTGCATCTGATCCACCATGACGATGCGACCGTAGCCCAGTTGATGAAACATATCAAAGGCCCTGACTTTCCGATGGGCGGCCGAATTGTGACAGACAAGCGGTCTCTCACCGCGGTTTATAAAGAGGGGCGTGGCCCCGTGAAAGTGCGTGGCGAATGGAAGCCCGAACCAGGCACGCGCACAAAAGGTGTACAACGACTTGTCGTGTATTCGGTCCCCTATGGTGTGGAAACCGGTTCACTGCTGTCGGAGATCGGCGGGATTGTTGAGTCGCGGAAACTGCCTCAACTGGTGGATGTGGCTGATGAAACGGATGACAAGAATGGCCTGAAAATCGTACTGGAAATCAAACCAGATGCGGACCCGGAAACCGTGATGGCCTTTTTGTACAAACACACGAATCTGGAGCAGAATTTCTCGGTCAACATGACCTGCCTGGTACCCGATGAATCGGAAGTACTCGTGCCTCGCCGTTGTGATCTGAAAGAAATGCTGCAGTATTTCCTGGACTTCCGGTTTATCTCGGTTCGGAAACGTTTTGAATACCAGTTGCAGTTGCTCGAACGGCGGATTCATATTCTGAAAGGTTTTGCGATCATTTTTAATGATCTGGATAAAGCCCTCAAACTGATCCGCGCCAGCAGTGGAAAACAGGATGCCGCCAAAAAGCTGATGGCTAATTTTCCCCTGGATGAAATCCAGACGATGGCCATCCTCGAATTGCAGCTCTACCGGATTTCGAAGCTGGAAATCAACACGATTCGCGAAGAGCTGGCAGAGAAAGAAGCCGAAGCGGAAAAAATTCGAAAGATTCTGGCGTCTGACAAACGACTCTGGAAAGTGGTGGAAAATGAGCTGAAAGAACTGGCCGACGAATTTCCGGAAAAGCGCCAGACCAAACTGGGTTCCTCGGAAGAGATTACCGAGTTCGATCCGCAGGCCTATATTGTTCGCGAAAATACGAACGTGGTCGTCTCGCGGGAAGGCTGGATTAAACGCGTGGGACGCTTGAAGACAAAAGAAGGCACCCAGGAGTTGGCCAAAACCCGAACCCGCGAAGGGGACAGTGTGCTGGCAGTCGCACCGGGGAGCACGCTGGACCATGTCGTATTCTTCTCGAGTGATGGTGTGGCTTACACGCTGCCGATAGAACAGGTCCCTGTTTCTTCGGGCTATGGTGAACCGCTGTCGAAGCATGCCAGGATGAGCGATGGTGCCGTTCTGGTGGCGGCGGTGACGACAGACAGTCGATTCACCCCAGAGGACAAAGCGACAAAAAAGCAGCCCCTTCCCACGCCTCACGTTTTGATCGTGACCGAAAAGGGGCAGTTTATGCGAATCTCGTTCAGCCTGTTCCGGACAGCGTCGACCAAAGCAGGTCGCAAATACTGCCGCCTGGGTAAGGATGACCGTGTGGTGTATGCGGGGCTGGTCGAAGACGCAGAAACCATGTTTATCGCCACCCAGGACGCCCGCGTTCTGCATTGTGAAATCGAAGAAGCCGCCCTGCTCTCGAATGCGGGCAAAGGGGTTAAGGGCATCAGGCTGGAAAAAGGGGACCAGGTGATCGGTGTTCTGCAGCTGACCCGTCCGAGCGACTGCCTGCGTGTGATCAATACCGCAGGCAAAAAAATGACCTTCGGGCAAATGAAATATGGAGTCACTTCACGCGGTGGCAAAGGTGTGAAAACCAGTCAGCGAAGCGGGTTTGCAGAGATCCTCTATCCGCCCATTGAAGTGGTTGACTGGGACGAACTGGGAGACGACGAAGCATAAACTGATCGTATCTCGACTTACGGTTCCCTGGATCAACACCTATAATCTCGTTTTCGTTCGCGTTTACAATAGAGAAAAATCAGTAAAACTATTATGGCAACTGCAGCAAAAACAACCGGCGCAAAAAAATATTCGGCTGACGACATTGAAGTCCTTGAAGGGCTGGAGGCGGTCCGTCGCCGTCCTTCGATGTATATCGGTGGCGTTGATATTCGCGGACTGCATCACCTGCTCTGGGAAATCGTTGATAACTCGGTCGACGAATATCTGGCCAAAGAAGCTGATACCATCACCGTCACCCTGCATAAAGATGGCGCTTCCTGCAGCGTGAAAGACAACGGCCGTGGCATTCCCGTCGATAAGCATTCCAAAACCAAAAAGTCGGCTCTGGAACTGATTCTCACGACACTGCATGCCGGCGGAAAGTTCTCTGACAAAAACTATGCCCGCAGCGGTGGTCTGCATGGTGTTGGATCCTCCGTGGTGAATGCGTTGTCTACCGAGATGGTGGCGACGGTTGTGCGCGACGGCCATCAATACGTGCAGCGGTATAAAAAAGGCAAACCGACGACCCCCGTTAAAAAGGTAAAGCCATTCCGCGGGCATGGAACCGAAATCTATTTCCGCCCGGATGATGATATTTTCCGTCGCGTGCACTTCAACGCCGACACGATTCGTCAGCACCTGGAAGATGTCGCCTTTATTCATGGCGGCTTGAAAATCACGTTCCGCGATGAAGTCAAAAAAGAGACGCATGAACTCTCGCATCCGGAAGGGATTCGTGGCTACCTGGAAAAACTGACACAGGAACAACAGAAAAAGCCTGTTCACGAACAGCTGTTCTTCGCGGAAAAGGAAGATAAAAACATTCGCGTGGAAATGGTTTTAAGATGGACCGACGCCACTGATGAGCAGATTCGCAGTTATGTGAACGGGATCCGCACCCATGCCGGGGGAACACACGAAAGCGGGTTGCGCTCGGGGATCGCCAAAGCGGTCAAAAATTATATGGACGTGCATAACATCAAGCACAAAGGGCTGGCGATTACCACGGACGACATCCGTGAAGGCGTACTCTGCCTGATCTCCGTCTTCCATAATGACCCCATGTTTCAGGGGCAGACCAAAGAGAAGCTGAATAACCCTGAAGTCAGCGGTTTTGTTGAAGGGATCGTCCGACCGCTGCTGGAAACCTGGTTGAACCAGAACCCAAGTATCGCCGATGCGGTTGTGGGCCGAATCGTCCTCGCGGCGCGGGCACGAATGGCCAGTCGCGATGCCCAGAAAGAAGTACGGCGAAAATCGGTCACGAACCGCAAATCGACGCTGCCGGGCAAACTGCTCGACTGCCGCTCGAATAAGCCGGAAGAATCAGAACTGTTTCTGGTCGAAGGTCTGTCGGCGGGTGGTACGGCGGCCATGGGACGCGACAGCCGCATTCAGGCGGTACTGCCTCTGCGTGGTAAAGTTCTGAATACCGAATCGTTGGCCATTTCCAAAATCATGGGGAACCAGGAAATCAAAGACCTCGTGGAAACTCTGGGAACCGGGATTGGCCCGAATTTTGAGATTATGAATCTGCGTTACAACCGCATCATCCTGCTGATGGATGCCGACAGCGATGGTTATCATATCAGTACGCTGCTGCTGACGTTCTTCTTCCGGCATATGCGGGAACTGATTCGTCAGGGCAAGCTGTTTCTGGCCCAGCCGCCACTGTATTGCATCAAGGTGGGTAACGAGAAGCACTATGCCCAGGATGATGCCCAGAAGGAAGAGATCGTCGAATCACTGGGAGCGAACCGCAAGTACGAGATTGGTCGCTTTAAAGGTCTGGGGGAAATGACCGCCAGCGAGCTTAAAGAGACGACGCTGGACCCCAAGCACCGCGTATTGCTGAAAGTAGATATCGACAGCCAGCTGGAAGCGGACGCCACATTCGCACAACTGTTCGGAAAAGATGCCAGCCTGCGTTATGACCTGATCATGCAGGAAGCGATTGAAGCAGACGACATCGATTATTGATCACGACTGTTTTTAACGGCCGCTATAAAAAAAAGAGGCGAATCAATCGATTCGCCTCTTTCATTTTTCAGCTCAGACTTGAGTAGTCTGACTATTTTACGGAAGCAGTTTCTGCCGGTTCGGGTGGCAGAGGCAGCTTGCTTTCATTCTTTTCGACTGTCAGGTCGTTTCCAACGGTGATCGTCAACCAGCCATCGTTGGCTTTGATGCCAGTGATGTCCAGGTAGACGGTCCGGTTTTCCAGCTTGGCTTTGACCTGTGAATCTTCGACACGATCCGGAAATGCCTTTTCCATTTTGCTGCGAACCACGCCGGCCCGAGCGATCTGAGAAGCAATCCGTTCTGGTCGAACGACGGCTGATGATTTTACATCACCGCGTGTGATGTAAATTTTGTCACCGTCGACTTTGAACTGCAGAGGTACTGTGATAATCTGAGTTGGCACAGCGGTTTCGCCCTGCTGTTCAAAACCACAACGCAGGATCAGATTCAGCGTATTGTCTGTAATCTGCACCCGAATAGGATCGTGATCGTCGAAGGCCAGGATATTGGGTCCTTTATCTGGATCAACGGGAGGTCGTTCCAGTTTGACTTTACGTCCCAGGACATCTTCGATTGATTTTTCAAATTCGGTGATCAGGTCCTGGTCTGTAATTTTACGGCCTTCCAGATTCATGCGGGAAAGGCTGTTATTCATAACTGATTCATGCAGTTGCACCACAACACTTTCATCGGGAGTGATGGTCAGTGGTGGCGAATTGGCAGCCAGTTCGCCGGTGTCCATCAGCCGGGTGCGAATGTAAAGATGCGTGTCTGTCGAAGCGAAGCTGCGGGCTGTGGGGAACAATCCATTATCCTGCAGACGCTTATTCAACTTTCCGCCGACCTCTTCATTGGCGCGGTCAATGCGTTCGTCAACTTCTTCATCAAAGCGGGGACGAACCCGATCACGCACGCGTTGTGCAGCAATTGCTTCTGCTTCACCTTTCAGTTCAGCAGTACGACGGTAAGCCATGTTGCGACCAATGCCGGCCAGCAGGGGAATGCCGTCCAGTTTAGTGCTGGCACCGACGGTGGTGTTGTTGGCGGCGACTTCCACCCAGGCAGGCTGAGTTACGAACAGATCACCATCAAAATTGATTTCCTTGGTACCCCAGATCTGATGATGACCCGATGTGTAAATCGTGGCCTGGCTGGTTGTACCGGAAGTTTCACTGTTTGTAACACCATTCAGTGTTAAATCAAATCGCAGTGTAGAATCGCTGGGTTTGAAATCCACGCCGATTTCGGTGGTTGTGGCCTGATTTCCGGTCACGTATGCACCCAGAATGCAGTCTACAACAGGACCGGTTTCGCAGGTGCTGTCATGGATCAGACGGTTGATGAAGTCTTCAGCAACCATGACCCGCAGATTATAGTTGAAGTAATTGTTTCGCAGTGCAGTCGTGAGGGGCTCCAGTCCACCGGCCAGTTCCTGACGCAGCAGAGCATAAGCCTTACGTGCTTCGAACGCGTTCTTGTTGCTTTGAGTAGCTTCATACTCTTCGAGGTTGCTGACCAGAGTCGTCAGCTGCGTGCGAACTTTACCAGCGTCAATCTTGGTCGCACCTGGTTTCGAATCAGCCAGAAGCGCACGGACGGTTTTTTCCAGGTTCTGGAACTGAGGACGGTTGAAGAATTTTCGCTGTTCGGCATCGGTTAATGCGCCCCGCTCTTCAAATTTCTTTTTGAGCGATTTCAGCAGATCCATCAGTTCAACTTCGGAATAGCTGTTTTTCAGTTCTTTCTGCAAATCATTTAACTGCAGGTAATCGACCCAGCTGTTTCCATTATCCATGCTATCCAGGTATTTTTTCAGAGCAGCAGCAGCTTTCGCCACTTTGTTCTGCTGTGATTTCAACTGGGCCGCTTTGACGGCAGCGATATCGACTTCCAGTGTTTTCAAAACCGCATCCGCGATTTCCACACGACGCTGCAGGCGGCCGGTGTAGTCAGCAAGGACAGCCTGGCCTTGTGCTTCCTTGATCTTTGCCTGCAGTGCTGTCAGTGTCTGCTTCTGTTGTTCCAGAGTCTGGTCTGATTCGTAGAGTTTGGCCAGCAGATCACCAACCTGTTGATCCCAAGTGGCCCACTTGCCTTCCAGACCTTCCGGAGCTTCCGAAAGATCTTCCGGAACTTCGGGTGGTAAAATGCCCTGCAGACCCACGTCTGCTTTTTCCGGCTTCTTGTCTTCGACAGCCATTGTGGTTGTGACAACCAACGCCAGGCTGGCTAATCCTAAAACTGCCAAGCCGAGTACACCAAAATATTTCTGGTTCTTTCTGGTTCGGTTTGATTCCTTGAGAAGCATATCTGATCTCACTCCGTCGACAAAGGGATTCGAATAACGGTCTCCACCATTCACAAGAACGCGGGACACCAAAGGCCCTCATTAATGGTAGTAGGGGTGGAAACTACCGTTGTAAAATAATTTATCGTCATTTAGCAGCAGGGAATGTGTGTTGAATTCATACATCCCCACAGCCAATTAACTTTTCCAGTATCAAACTCCGCAAAACCATATCTACATACAGGTTTCAAAAATAATATTTTGAGATTGCAGAATTCCTGTTGTTTTTCATGGCGAAAATCAGGACCGGCGATACTGGCCAGACACCCTATTCCTTAAGATCGTCAAAGTCAGCCGGCCATTTTTCAACATACATCATCACACTCTCTCTGCGCAGTCTAGTGGACCCACAAATATTGTGCAATCAACCAAAGCAGCTTGTATTCGCAACATTACCAAAACATGCGAATGTTCACTACTTCTGCTCTCTGAACCTGCTTTTCGTCCTGAAAATGCCTGCGAAAACCCCTTCTTCCTTATACTAAGTGATGCAGATACCAATTCGGGCTGAATAATCAATGGGTTCGATTTGGAATTTGGGAAGCAGGACCGTACATTGGTCATTTCAGATAATAAATCCAGCTCAACGTATAAAAGGACTTTCACTTGGATTTTCAGCAGGTCCTGACGCCGCCTCAATTCGCCGCCGTCTCCCATCACCAGGGACCATTACTGGTACTGGCGGGACCAGGCTCAGGAAAAACCCGTGTTATCACCCACCGGATCGCCTCGCTGATCCATGCGCACGTTCCCGCCCATCAGATTCTGGGAATCACTTTCACCAACAAGGCTGCGGATGAAATGGGCGAACGGGTCAGGCAGCTGATACCCGACTCGCGCGTGGAGATTTCAACCTTTCATAAGTTTTGCGTCAAAATCCTGAGGCGATACGGCAGAGGGGTAGGCCTGGACAGTAACTTCTCGATTTTTGATACGACCGATCAACAGCAGCTCATCCGCTTCGTATTGAATGAATTAGACATCGATACCGTGGCGTATAACCCTTCGACCATCGCGTCGATGATCAGCCGCGCCAAAAATGATCTGATTACCGTAGATCGGTTCGTGGAAGTTTACCAGGAATCTGTGGGAGATCATCTGCAGGCTGTCGCAGCTCGCGTGTATCCGATGTATCAGAAACTGCTGCTCGAATCGAACGCGGTTGACTTTGACGATTTACTGCTGCACGTCGCCAGTCTGCTCAAAGGTTCCCCCGAATTACGGGCGACACTGGATGAACGTTATCAGTACATTTTAGTTGATGAATACCAGGATACGAACCTGGCGCAGTATCAGATCATCATGGGACTCTCGCTCAACACACGTAATCTGTGTGTCACCGGAGATCCCGACCAGTCGATTTACGGCTGGCGGGGGGCGAAGATTGAAAACATCCTGCAGTTTGAGCGGGATTTCCCCGACTGCAAAACCATTCGACTCGAACAGAATTTCCGCAGTACCAAAGAAATCCTTCGGGTCGCCGACGATCTGATTTCTCACAATCAGCGCCGCAAAGTCAAATCGCTGTTTACAGAAAACGAGGAAGGCTCGCCGGTCGAGCTGCTCTGTTTTCAGGATGAGCGGCACGAAGCCGACGACATTGCCAGACGCATTCGCAACGCCGTCGATCAGGGAAAGCAGGAATATACGGATTACGCCATCTTTTACCGGGTCAATTCGCTGTCGCGCGAACTGGAGCTGGCGCTGGCCCGGCATAAAATTCCCTACCAGCTGGCAGGCAGCGTTGCCTTTTATGAACGCACGGAAGTCAAAGACCTGCTCTCCTATCTGAAACTGGTCAACAACCCCGACGATCGCGTCGCGTTCTCCCGAATCGTCAATAAACCACTGCGCGGCATCGGCAAAACGACGCAAAACAAACTGATTCGCTGGGCCGACGAGCGGGGCATCAGCCTTTTGGAAGCCGCCCATCAGGCGTCAGACTGCCCGAAGCTTTCTAAACGGGCGGCGACCATGGTGGCACGGTTTGCCAAAATGATTAACGGATTTTCAATGGCCGACTCGGGATCCGTCGCGCACCTGATGGAAAATATCATCGACAGTACGCGAATGGTTGACAGCTGGAAAGAAAGTCCGGACGAAGCGGATCAGCAGCGGATTGCGAACGTCAATGAATTACTCTCCACTGCCAAAAAGTATGATGACATTTATGGTGAAGAAACCACGCTGGAAGGTTTTCTGGAAGTCAGTACGCTGGCCAGTGCAACAGACCAGCTGGATACAGACGCGGGGCGCGTGACGCTGATGACGCTGCATGCGGCGAAAGGCCTGGAATATCCGGTGGTGTTTATTGTCGGTGTCGAGCAGAACCTGATTCCCCATGAACGGGTGCTGCGTGAAGAATTCCGCGACGGACTGGAAGAAGAGCGCCGCCTGTTTTTTGTAGGGATCACCCGGGCCGAACAGAATCTGTACCTGACACAGACACGCGAGCGCTCCATGCGCGGCCGTCCCTGGAGAACCATTACCAGCGACTTCCTCAAAGAAATCGATGTGGAATTCAACGATCAGTCGACTGATGAACTGTTCGAATCCCGTTCGCACTTCGATGAATTTGTGGAATCGGTCAAGCGAGGCGAGATTGACACGGCCGCTTTGAAAGCAGCCAACCCGGAACGTCCCCTGCTGATGACCGGGGCAGATCTCCTCAAGGATGCGCCCCAGGCTGCAGAAATCCCGCAGGGATTTTCGGTAGGTATGCGAGTCAGACATCCGCGGTATGGCGTGGGAACGGTAATGGGCATCAGTGGTTTTGCCCGCAAACGAATGGTGAATGTCCTGTTTGACGATGCCGACGAACCACAGACCTTTGTCGCCGCACATTGCCCCCTGCAACCGTTAGGATTGCGCTAACCCGACACTGCTTCAAGCGGATCACGTCTGCTTGCCGATAAACCCGATTGGCGCCTGCCATTAATTCTGTGGAAGAATAAACTGGTAGTGTCGCAGTCTTTTCTCACTTAAACAGACTTCGGGTTCTCTCATGCCGCCACGTAAACGACCACCGGCGAATTCCAGATTCCAGGTCCGCAAACCAGCCGACCCCGGTGTGCATCTGGAACCCTTTCTGCATTACCTGGAAGCGGAATGCGGGATGGCAGTGAATACCGTCTCCGCGTATCGCTCGGATATCGTACAGTTTCTGGACTGGTACCGCATGCAGAAACCGGTTCCATTGAGTGAAGTGGATCTCGCTTTTCTCTCCGGCTATCTGCAGCATCTCAATCGGCGCAAACTGGCGGCAACAACTGTTTCCCGACACCTGGTCACGCTCAAGCTCTTCTTTCGCTACCTGGTGCTGGAAGGCGTGCTCGCCGAAAGTATCGCCGACCTGTTGAACTCGCCTAAGCTCTGGAAATACCTGCCGAAAGTTCTCAGTCCGGAAAAAGTCAATCAACTGCTCGCTGCTCCCTCCCGCCAGGATCGCTATCCGCTCCGCGACCGGGCGATACTGGCGATGTTGTATGCGACCGGCTGCCGCGTGACAGAGATCGTCACTCTGCCTTTGAACTCGGTGAAGCTGACGGAAGGCTATGCCCGCTGCGTGGGAAAAGGAAACAAGGAACGCATGGTGTCATTAAATCCGGTGGCGATCGCTGCAGTGGAAGCGTACCTGCGTCATGAACGCCCCGTGCTGGCAAGGCGCAATACAGCAGAACAGGCGCTCTTTCTGAATCGGGGAGGCAAGCAGCTGTCGCGGGTCATGGTCTGGAACATCGTCAAGAAAAATGCGGCACGAGTGGGCTGCAGTAAAGAAGTCAGTCCACATACGCTGCGTCACAGTTTTGCGACACACATGATGGCCGGCGGAGCCGAGATCCGCGCGTTACAGGAACTGCTGGGACACGCCAACATCCGCACGACCCAGATTTACACGCACGTCGATCACAGTCGCTTGAAAGCCGTGCATCAGATGTATCATCCGCGTGGCTGATTAAAACGGATCCATCAGTTTACCATCGCCACGATTCCCCAGTTGCTCAAGCAGTCCGGGGTCAATATTTTCAGAAATGAAGCGAACCGAACCGTCTCCCAGTCCGATGTGTGCACCGCCGACATGATAACTGCCAAACCCGCCGACGTTTAACAGTGGATCGATGGGGTCTTTTTCCTCTTCCTCTTCTTCAGAAGTGGGATAATAGGAACCTCCCCAGCCGCCTCCATATCCAGGCAGATCTCGATTAATGGAGCCGGTATTCCGCAGACTGGCGCGCGTTCCGGAGAGCCAGCCGAGGTTGGTATCATCATAGAGATGCTCGCCGATAAAAATAGTATTGCTGCTGCCATCGGTGATTTGATCATAAGTAATGCTACTGTTTAAAAACATGACTCCCGAGTTGTTCACGTCGATCGGTGCTTCATCGGCGTTATAACAGGCCGCGTAGTTTGTCTGAAACAAGGGGAGGCTATTATCAATGGGCACTTCCAGGATGGGTCCTTTAGGATCAGAAGGACAACTTAAAAATGAAATCGGCCTTTTGCGCACTTCGTAATTGGCTTCGGTATACACACTTTGTTTGAAGTCAATATGCCGATAAACAATCGCCTGATCGACAAACGGCATAAGTCCGCCGAGCCAGCCCATGTCATAACCTTTGGGTTCATTTTTGACAGGTCCCGTCTGGTTGTAGACACCGGCCGGCAGGACTTCAAACGCCATTTCGTAGTTTTGCAGCGCCAGGCTGATCTGCATCAGATTGTTTTTACACGTCGTACGCCGCGCCGCTTCGCGGGCCTGTTGTACGGCGGGCAGCAGTAGCGCAATCAGGATCGCGATGATCGCTATCACAACCAGCAGTTCAATCAGCGTGAAGCCGCGACGCTGCAGACTCTGGTAATATCGGGGGGTCTCTTTTTTCATCATCTGTGTTTCCTGAAACAATAATACCAACTCATTTAAAATCAGGTAAATTATAAGGACGGATCGCTGACCCGTTCAGTGTGGTCATAAAATTATTTTTTTTGTTCGGGTAATCGTATCAGTCTGATTCTCAGGGTATTTCACTCGTGCCTGGATCGACAGTCGACGATCTGCTTCCCCGTCACCTTCTGTTTTCAATACAATTTCAGCGGAAGCAGCATAGCGGGTTCCCAGTTCTTCCGGATCAATCTGCCAGACTTCCCCCTGGTATTCGGGATTCGTCAATCGTCGCTGTGCAGCGCGCTCCAGAGCCGACTCGACAAGCCAGTCTGCCTGCACCTGCAACTGTTCCTTCAGCATTTGCCGTCTCTGCATTAATGTCGATTTCAGCAGGGAAGCCATCACCAGTGAAATCAACAATAGACAGATCATGACAATGACTAACACTGCCCCCTGGCGCGTTTTTTTCTTCTGAGTTCCCATTTCTGATTTGTAGACGAGACGCATATGTTTGATCCTGTCACTCGTTTTTTTTTGTTTCTTTTTCTGATTGTTTCAGCTTCAAATCCGCCAAACGATAATCATGGCCGATGGTGGAAATGATGGATAATTCCTGAACAGCCGGCCTCCCGGATTGATCTGATTTACTGTAGTTTTTACTCAATACACGCTGTAAGGGATCGGGTTCTTCAATGGAAATTCCTGCACGATGCAGTCGCTGCTGTTCAAAAAATTGAGCGTGACTCCCCTCAGGCAGATAAAAAACATCACGGTGCATTACTTCACCCTGGCTGGTGACGACTCGGAAGATCTGATGCTGGTCAATGCGATACGTCACACTCCGTTTGTCCGGCTGTTGAAGCGTGATTTCTGTGCCCCCCTCTGCGGGAAGCCGGACGTCATCGGCGGCATGGATGTCCGCGCGAAACAGATGGGAAAAGCGCTGGAACGAAGATCCCAGCCAGGCGGCTTTACTGGTTTCCCGTTCAGCGCGGAGTATGGTATGCATGGTCGTCATACTGATGCCCATCAGCACCGAGGCGATGCCCATGGCCACCACGACTTCCACCAGAGAAACCCCCGGGGGACAGCCATATTGTCTGATCGAAATAGTAAACCCGCGTCGCTGCATTACTGCTGTTCCTTCAGGCAGACCCACGAAGTGAGACTTACCGGCATTGCTCTGATTCCCTGCTGGTTTTTCCAGCCCAACTGGATCTGAATTTTTTTCATCTGCTTGACATCAGTCGCCTCACTGATTTTGATTTGCAACCTGGCATCAGGCAATTGTCTGACTGCACTTTCCGACAAGGCGAATTTATCCACGATTGACTGCTGTACCTGATCGAATGGTAAAGCGACCACGCGTTCCATCAGATTTTCCACTTCTACGATCGCTATCTGACGGCGTTCGGTCTGCCTGCGTTCACGATGCACCCAGTAGATTGCAGGCACCACGATCATGGAGACCGTCATCAGCAGCACGCCAGCCACCATCATCTCCACGAGAGTAAATCCGCGCCGTCGACATCGACGTGATGCGTCACGACTTGAACAGGCTCTCTGATTCTGATTTTGATTTCTCACGTTTCAACCGTTTTCTGAGGTTAAGACAGGGCATGCATGATGGTTACCAGTGGCAAAAACAATCCGATGACGAATATTCCCACTAAACAGCCCACGCTTAGAATAAAAGCAGGTTCCAGATATTCCCGTATCAGTGCCAGGCGATAATTGATGCGCCGCTCAATCCCTTTAGCAATCGCTTTGAGTGCCCAGCTTAAGTTGCCCGCCCGCTGCGCTGACTGTAACAGACGCACTTCACTGGGGGTCAGCAGACTGTAGTCATGCAGTGACGTCCAGCAGTCGTTCCCTTTATGAACATCTTCCAGGATCGCGTTAAAGCGGGCAGACAGATATGGATTTTTTGTGGTATGTGACAGGGTTTCAAATGCCCCCAGCAGGGGACGTCCTGATTCAGTAGTGATATGCAGAAACCGTAAGACATCTGGCGCAATTAAACGGGGATAATAACGCCCGGAAATAAACCGGGGACGCCAGCCATTTTCCAGATAGCCGGTATGGCGAAACCTGAGATACATGATCAAGAGAAACAGGAATCCTGGAAGAATCCACAGAAAGTAATTAACAACCAGATCCGAAGTATGAATGATCGTCACTGTCAGATCCGGCAGTTCCATATTGAAGTCATAGAAAATTTTTTTCATCTTGGGAATGATCCAGTAACAGATAAACATGAAGACATTTGCCATGATGAGAAAAACGGTAAGCAGATAAATTCCGATGCCGGGGCGCAGGTAATCCCGTTCACTGCGTTGCTCGGCACACACTTCTGCCGCCAGGGAAAGTGCCGAAGGCAGTGTTCCTGACTCAGCTCCCGCTTTGACCAGAAAATACGCATTGGCAGGAATGACATACGGGATTTTCTCAAGCGCTTCTGCCAGGGGAACGCCACTGCGCAGCAAGTCCACCAGCCTCATGATCTGATGACGCCAGTGACCTCGAATGTCCTTCCCGAACGTTTCCAGGACGTCGATTAACGGAAGCTGCTTGTCGGCGGCGATCGCCAGAATCCGCAGTAATGCCACCTGTTGAGAATAAGAGACACGCCCGAAGGATAGAATCGAACCGAGTGAAGACGAACGTCTTACGTTGCCATAAATTCGATTCAGATTTTCGAAACGGGATTTCTTATCCATGAGTCTCTTAACTCGCCAGCGGTTCTCAACGTAAAAGATTTGAAATAAGTGATATCAGGACTCTGGCTGATTCAGTACAGCAAGTTCAATAATTGAATTAAAGGGGCCAGCATGGCGATGAACAGAAAGCCCATCAGAATGCCACAGAAAATGATCACCATTGGTTCAACAACAGACGAGAAGAAAGTAATGCGGACCCGCGTCTGACTGTTCAACATGTCAGACAGTGCATTCAGAATTTCGACAGAATAGCGGGGTCCCTGATGGGATGTGGTGCCTGACTGACTGGCCAGTGTCTGCAGGAACGTGGCCGGGAATATTTTCAATGACTCCAGGGAAGCAATCTCCGCCTGCCCGGACGATACCGATTCGGAAAATCGACGGCAGGCATTGCGGATTTCATAATTACTGGAACTTTCCCCGGTCATCTTGAGTGCTTCCAGAAACGGGACTTCGTTATCGACCAGCAACGCCAGCAGATGGGAGAATCGTGAAACCGACAGCCCGCTCAGCAGTCCGCCAATCAAAGGCAGACGATAGATTATTTTCTGTGACCAGATCTGACCGCGCTCTGTTTTCATCAACAGCAGATAACAGCCTGCCAGCAGCAGTCCCGTGGGTAGATACCACCACCATTGCGTCCGCAGGAACAGGGATAGCTCAAACAGCCGGAGAGTCATCCCAGGCAACTCGATTCCAAATTCCCGATAAATCGATTCAAAGGCAGGCAGGATCCAGAGCATGATGCTCAGAAACATCAGCATGGCAAATGCCATCAGGATCAAAGGATAGCTGAGCGCCATCAGCAACTGGTTTTTCATCTCTGAGATTTGTCGGGTATGTGCGACATAGTCCGCCAGGATCTCGCTCATTTTACCGGAGCGCGTGCCGGCATGCACCAGGGCACACAGTTCGCGCGGGGCCCGGGAATCCGCGAGCACCGTTTCCAGGTCATTGCCGGCATCCAGTTGTGAAGCCAGATTCTGTACCGCAGACCGCAGACGCGGACTCTCGATTTCATAGGAAACCGCTTCCAGACCGGTTGATAAAGGGAGCCGCGCACGCGTCAGGTCAGACAGGTGATCAGAAATCACATCATAGTCGCGGGACGACAGTTTCTGACTGCCTGCGGAAGCAGACACTGCCGGCATGGAAAAGGCCAGCGCTGATTCTTCCTCTTCGATCCGTTCTATCTTCAGACCCTGATCCTGCAGTCGGCTCGCAACTTCGTCCCGGTCTGCGGCCTGGATGCGGCCGGAGACATGTTTACCCTGCGAATTGATTCCCTGGTAACGATACCAAATCATCTGACAACCATCCCGCTATGCTTCCCATTGCTGCAATCATTAAACTTCGAATCAGGACAATACCCTCTCACTCTAAGAACCTCATGGCTGGGCCAATTGTTTAAGCATGTCCGAGAACGGGAGAAATAATACCAGAGAATAGCATAACACCGTCCCTCCGCCGATGATCGCGCCGGTAAAGATTGGAAACAAAACGCGAAACCAGCGTGTATAACTGGTGGCTTTTCTCCGATACATATCTGCTGCGTTTTTCAGCGCCAGGCTGAGATCCCCCTGATGATTTTTCGTCGTGAGCAGCCAGGTTAACAGCGGAGGCCAGCCATATTCTTTCGTAGAGATGACGGTCTCGGGCTGTGCTTGCAGATGCCGGTCCGCCATCAGACTGGCCGATTTCACCAGCTGATCATCACCGGTCGCTTCCGCCGCCAGTACGACCGATTCAGCAAAGGGAATGTTCTGTTGAATCAACAGTGACATCAGTTCGGAAAAATTGCCGTACCGATAATAGTTGGCAATTTTCTGCACACCGGGAATCCAGCCGATCAGGCGACTGGTCCCTTTGAAATTCAGCAACTGTGAACTGCCCGTTCTCATCCATAAGATAGCAAACAGAAACAGTAACAGCGGCGGAACCATGCCCCAGTAGACGACCGTGGACTGCATGGAGTTTAACAACTGCAGAGGCTTTGATTCGCTGAGCCGAAAAATATCGTAAGCGGCATTGAACCGTGACAGCACTTCAAACAGGAAAATCATAAACAGCCCGTAGGCCAGGCTGAACACAATCAGCGGGTAGACCATCGCCATGCCGATCTGGCGGCGCAGGTGAAACAGTTCCCAGGCATAGTTCGACATTTCTTCCAAAGCAACTGTCAGCTTGCCTGACTTGATGCCTGCTTCGACGATCACGCGATACACGCGCGGAAAACAGGCGCCTTCTGCGGCCATCGCTTCCGGCAGCGTACTGCCCCGCTCCATCCTGGTTGCCAGGTCAGCAGTGATCCGGCCGAGACGATCCGGAAGTTCATTTCCCATTTCGCGGAGCCCGAGTTCGAGGGGAATCCCGGCCTGCACGAGTGAAATTATTTCTTCGTTCAGCGCGATCAGTTCATCGAGTTCAAAGCGGGTTTCGCTGGTCTCGTTCGATTCAGAATCGTCTCTTGAATTCATGGTCACACCTGCTTTTGACAGAAACGATTATTGCCGTGTCATGTTATGTTATCAGTCGAATTTCTGGGTGAATTAACCGGTCACCCTTTAACCGTTGTTGCGCGTCATGCCCAGTACCCGACGTACTTCCGCCGGACTGGTGAGCCCCTGGTTCACTGCCTCTTGCGCGCGATCCCACTGGGTCCGCATGCCCGACTGGATGGCCAGTTGATGGAGTACCGTGGCATCCGCGCCATTTAAAATCGCATTCGCCACTTCGGTCTGACCGGGCTGTAACATCTCCGTCAGAACCATGCGTCCCTGGTAGCCGGTCTGCCCGCATTCCACACAACCGACGGGCACTTTCCAGTGTTCGACATCCAGCCCCATGCGATCTTCTTCGGCCCGGGAAAGTTCCGCACAGGAACAGAGCCGTCTGAGCAGTCGCTGACTGAGTATCGCCAGGAGACCGCTGCGCAGCAGATAAGGTTCGATGCCCATGTCCGACAGGCGGCTCACCGCTTCTGTCGCGCTGCCGGCATGAAACGTTGTGACGACCAGGTGCCCTGAAAGCGATGCCTGAAAGACAGTTTCCGCGGTCTCACGATCGCGGATTTCACCGACCATAATCACTTCCGGATCCTGTCTGAGCAAAGACCGCAGACCGAGGACCATATCAAAGCCCGCAGCCGGATTCACCTGCGACTGGGCAACCGTAGGCACGACGACTTCAATCGGATCTTCCAGTGAAGCCAGACTGCGAGCCCCTTGAGACTGCCGAATGATTTCGCGCATACAGGCATAGATCGTGGTTGTTTTTCCGCTGCCGGCCGGCCCCGTCATCAGGATGACGCCGCCTGTCTGAGTCAGCAGGCGCTGCAGTTCAAACAGGATTTCGCCGGGCAGGTTCAGGCTTTCCAGATGTTTGTAATGCCCTGAACCCACAAACAGCCTGACAACCACTTTCTCGCCGTAGAGCGTGGGAAACGTACTGATGCGTGTTTCGACCGCCTGCTCGCCTGATTGTCGCAGACGTCCTTCCTGGGGGACATCCGTGCGATAGGTCAGCAGATGCGACAGGACTTTGAGCCGCGAGGTAATCCGTGGAGCCAGTTCGGGAGAGAAGTCTGCGACGTGATGCAGCACACCGTCAATCCGCCAGTCCATCCGCATTTTGTTTTCGGATGGGAGTAGATGAATGTCGCTGGCATTGATGGCCTGCGCCTGATTTAAAATCAGATCGACCAGATTGGTGACATACTCCGGATGATTCTCGGGTTTCTCAGGCAAGTGTTCCTGGAAATGTTGGGACAAACTCTCCTGCATTAATCGCCTCGATGAAAGATTTGCTCAATCGTTCCTGCACGCTCATTGCGAAACTGAACGACGGCATCGACGAGCCCCCATTCACCCGAATGCTTTAAGGTCGCCTGCACCGAATTCCAGTCCGTTTTGATTGCCGCTGACTGGCGGGTGGCTAAAGAAATGCCTAACACTTCGTTTCCCTTGATATAGAGTGCTTTGGACCAGCCTGAAGCCTGCGGAGAAGTGGATCCCGAACCGCGCAGACACCAGAACAGACCACAGCAGATGAATAACATGCTGCAGACGATCCATCTTCGCTGGCGCTGCCTGCGATTTCCTGCCTGCCGGGCTGCTTCCAGAACCTGCTGACGGTGTCCGTCGCGCAGACGAACGGCTGTGCCGGCACCGGCCTGCAGCAACTGTTCTTCCAGGGAATTGTGATCTTCGAATTCAAACATTAATATCCTCATGCGTCACGGGACGCAGATAATTATCTAATTTCTGGAGCGCATAACGATAACGACTGGCCACGGTATTCGGCGATTCATCCAGCACACTGGCAATTTCTGCAAAAGTCATGTCTTCCCAGATCTTTAAGACTACCACTTCTGACTGATTCGTCGGCAGACGCTTCAATGCTTTGCGAATGACGCGCGCCTGATCGTTTTCTTCTACAATTTCTTCATCTCGCGCCCAGAGCTGTCGGCACTGAGCAAATATCTGAAACGGCTTCCGCTTCTGCAGAATCCGTAAGGCTTCGTTGCGGGTCACCCGTAACAGGTAGGCCCAGGGCTGTTGTGCGGTGGCCAGAATTTTCGGTTTCATGGCGATCCGCACCATGGTAGCCTGAATCGCATCTTCCGCATCCGGCATATTGCGGGTGACCGTCACGGCATAACGCACCAGTCGCTCTGAAGTCAAATCGTAGAGCGAACCCAGCCGGTCCACTCCCTGATCGTGCAGATCATTAGCACAACATCTGATTTGTGCTGCAAATTTGACTGGTGACTGTTTTTCCACGATGGAATTCAATTCTGCAAAGCTTCAGAAAAACTCTGATTCTCACTGCTGATTCACAGCAAGAACGTCCTGGCAGAACTGCCAGGCGGGAACGACGAGTAAAATTCGTGTGAATTCTGCACAAACAGGAGTTCCCTGCTTGTGTTGAATCGAGCCGGAAAATAACAATGACCGTTCACTCCCTTTTCACACAGTTCCTATTAGAACTGATTTGCGATATTATTTGTTTTGCTTTTCCCCGGATTTTTCATATTTTTGCAGATCTGGAGAACTTAAATTTCCGTAAGCCTATATTTATCAGACAGTTGCTGCTTTTATGTTTTTGTGGACCGATCATCCGCGTGTTCTGAATCAGAGTCAACGCCTCCTTGCAATTCGCATCAGTGAGGAGTGCCCGGATGGCTGCTGAAGCTGCACCTGAGAATCCGGGAGTCATCCTGATTGGGATGCCCGGGTCGGGAAAGTCGACCGTGGGAAAACTACTGTCTGAACAGACAGGTCTGCCCTTCCTCGATACGGATGCGTTGATCGAAGCCGGCGAGTCAAAAAGACTGGCGGAAATAATCTCCGAACACACCTCGGAGGGATTCCGGAAAATCGAGGCAGCATATGTCCAATCGATCCAATCCTCAGGATCGGTAATTTCTACCGGCGGAAGCGTCTGTTACAGCCGCGAAGCCATGCAACATCTTGGCAGTCTTGGTACCATAGTCTGGCTGGATGTGTCACCTGAAGTGCTGGAGCAGCGGGTGGCCGACGCGTTCGACCGGGGCGTGTTGATTGAACCGGGTACGACGCTGGCCGACTTATACGACAGCCGATTCCCGCTGTATGAACTGTATGCACAATTAAAAATCGAGGCGTCGCTGCTGACGCCTGAGGAAGTTGTTTCCCGGATCTGTGAGCAGTTAAGTCTCTGAATACGATCATCAACCGAAACCAAACACTTTTTTAGTAATGAAAAACGATTGCAAGCCGATGTTACCCATTCAAAACGTCAACATTCATGATTCCGTCCGCCTGGTGGCTCCACAGGAATTGAAAGATACTTACAAGCGGACCGACAAAGTCACAGAGACGGTTGGCGAATCGCGCGAGCAGATTAAACGTATTCTCTCGGGAGAAGATCATCGGCTTATCGTAGTCGTCGGGCCCTGCTCGATTCACGATCCCAAAGCCGCCATTGAGTACGCCACGCGTTTAAAAGAACTCTCTTCCAAAGTGGACGATCGGATGTTCCTGATCATGCGGGTCTACTTCGAAAAACCACGCACCACGGTCGGCTGGAAAGGCCTGATTAACGATCCACACCTGGATGGCACCTTCGATGTCTCTTCCGGCTTGAAGATCGCCCGCCAGCTGTTACTGCAGATTGGCGAGCTGGGAGTGCCCGCCGCGACGGAAATGCTGGAACCGATCACGCCTCAATACATTGCCGACGCGATCTCGATCGCTTCGATTGGCGCCCGCACGACAGAATCTCCCACACACCGCCAGATGGCCAGCGGGCTTTCCATGCCCGTCGGTTATAAAAACGGTACAGATGGCAGCCTCGACGTCGCGTTGAATGCGATGCTCGCCGCGCAGAGCCCCCACAGTTTTCTAGGAATCGATGCGGACGGTCAGACCTGTGTCGTCAACACGAAAGGCAATCCCTGGGGGCACCTGATTCTGCGTGGCGGACGTTCCGGCCCGAACTACTCGCGGGAACACCTGGAAGAAGCCAGCCAGAGCCTGCAGGCCGCCGGCCTGTCACCCCGGTTCATGGTCGACTGCAGCCATGCGAACTCCAACAAAGACTATCGCAACCAGGGCAAAGTCTGGAACGACGTGATCGACCAGCGCGTCGCCGGCAACGATACGATCATCGGCCTGATGCTGGAAAGCAATCTGCTTCCCGGCAATCAGAGCCTGCCTGAAGATCTGTCGCAACTCCAGTACGGCATTTCCATCACCGACGAATGCATCGACTGGGAAGAGACCGAAACCCTGATCCTGACCGCACACGAAAAACTGTCGTAAGCGGTCTGGAAATCAACGTCCCACTTTCGCATTATCTCCAGTAACAGGTAACCTGTTGCTGCTGCGCGGAGAGTCCTTTTCTGATTTTTTAATTCAGACCCCTCGTGCATTCCGCTATAATGAAGTCTCTTTATTCTTCGTCATCTCGTATCAGATAAAAGAGCAGCCTTATGAAAACACTCACCAAAGAACTCTGGATGGATATTCCGAAACGCAGACAGATTGTCTCCATTCACGATGATGTGGAACAGCTGGTCGAAGAAAGCGGCGTTACCGATGGTTTGATTCTTATAAACGCGAAACACATTGCGTTACACACTGCTGTCGATCGACAGGTGCTATGCCACGGATCGTAAATGCCCATTTCTTCTGACGGTAATTCTCCTGCCCGTCGATAGGATCAATATAAATCCCCATCGGACGACCATCTGAGCAAGTACCATCAAAAACCAACTCAATCAGCCCTCTCTTATCTTCCCATGTCATCTGATCAAATTGGTTTGCTTCTTTGATTTTCAGGCGTCTTCTGGCACTTACCTTAAGCTTCGTAAATTGTTTCACAACCTCTTCGGCAGTTGTTTTGATCTGCTTTGGCGTGGGCACATTTTCAATTGAAGCGGCCATCCGATCCAGTTCGGTAGTCAGCAGGTCTTCTCGTTCCTGCAACTCAGCTAATTTGGTTTCTGCCTGCTCCAGCGTCAGGGACTCTCGTTCGATTAAAGTTAAGATGGAGTTGCGTGATCGATTAACACTCGAGAGGTCCGTGTTTATTCGCTGCATTTTTTGGCGGCATTCTTGTACCTTCTTTAAGTTCGGTGTCGCTTCATCTATTGCACGCTTAACAGCTTTGGGATTGCCAAATGTATCAAACAGAAGACTAATTACTGCATCTTCTAACTGGTCGGCTCTAACAAAGGGTCGAGGCCTCACCTTGCATTCGCAATGTCTTGCGATAGTCCGATGTCTGTAGTAAAGCTTTTTCATATGATTAGTCTGCCCCGTCAGGGAATACCCGCACGCTTCACAGAATACATATCCCTGGAGTAAATACTGATATTTCGGTTTCCCGTGCTGGTAGGTACGGTTCGCCACCGCCTTCTTGCGGATTGCTTTGATTGTCTTCGCTGAAAGCAGAGGCGGTATATCTATCGTAACAGTCTCATGGATTCTCAGGTCTTTAATATCCCACGTGATGGTATATGAGTCTCCGCAGCTCTCCGCCAATGTTTTATTCAAAAACGAATGGTTCGTAGCATATTCTTTGGCGAGCTTAGTGAGTGATTCACCAGCCAGGTATCGTTTGGCAACATCCTCAATCATGGCTTTCTTCTTCTCATCAACTCCCCATTTCTGAGCTTCTTTATCCCATGTTCTGCCAAATGGCCTTCTGCCCGATGTCGGAGCACCAAGCCGCTTGGCACGTTCGATACAACTGAGCACCGATTTTTGTTTCTGCTGTCGGGCCTGAAATTCTCCGATCTCTGCAGACATACCTAAAAACAGAATTGAGGTAGGCTGGGTGAGATTAAATTCCTGAGTAAGGGTGAAAAACCGAATTCCGTTTTCACGCAGAATTCGTAAGCCTGCCTTTGATTTCTCGTTGTCACGGGACCATCTGGAAGCATCAAAAACCATAACAGCGTCAAATTGCTTACGCTTCTTTTCAGCATCTGCCAGGAGCATATCGAGTTGTTTATGCTCGTATCCTTCTGTTGCGTGTTCCTGGCCTGCGTATCGCTTGGTAATAACGCCACCAAGACTCTCAACGGCTTGAGCGATCTGCTTTTCCTGGGTCCGTAGTGACTCGCCCTGTTTCTCCTTCTTGTCTGTGGACACCCTGATTAGGGCGGCAAAACGGAGCTGCTTCTCTGGCATAATCTTCGACCTTTCTTCGACCGTAATAATTAAGAGGGGCAGCTGGCTCGCCGGTCGAAGGCAAACAAACCCGGTTCAGGGGATCAATCCCAAACCGTGCTGCCCCTCAAATATTGTATCCTGATGTGTCAGTGAGAGCGACGCTGCTATTCACATTACCGTTGGCTAATTTGGAGACCATCAGTTTTCTTGTACCCAGATCAAAGAGCCAGCTAATACACGCGAGCCACCAACTTCGTTCCCATTGTTATCCACAATCTTGATACGAGCAGAGTCGGGTTCATCGGGTGAAGCAATTTTGGCCCATGCGTTCCAAAGATTTTGAGCATCTTGAAGCCGAATTTGATAAGGCTTGATGTGCCAGTTATTACTGACTTCAATTTTCGCCTCCCACATCCCAGCCGAGATTTCTCGCACGCTGACACTTTTAACTACCGTAACTTCTGCTGTCTGAAGTACAGCTAAAAATGTATCCAGGCGTTTTCGGGTCTCCATTTCTGAGTCACGTTCCTGCTTTTCTCTCTCAGCTTCCTTATTTACCACTTCAGCTTTATTTTTGGCATCCTCTGCTAATTTCTGCTGCTCGACTTTGCGAGCATGATCTTCCCGCACTGAAGTAAAGAATTCGCGTAGTTCATTTGACTGGGGTGACAACTCAACATCAGCTTCAATTGCCATATTGCAAAACCGTTCGGCTTTTTCCTTGTTACCACTTTCAAAGTAAAACTCGATAACACGTTCTAATATTTTGGGGTTCGGTGAAGATGCTCCTTCTAAATCGGAAACGTAAAGTTCTGGAGCCCGGAGGGCATTCACGGCCTGCAACTGTCCTCCACCGATCTG
>TARA_R110000868_G_scaffold100853_1_pt1 | contig 186823 bp, 146 predicted proteins | sample TARA_R110000868 | Tara Oceans TARA_R110000868 (sample SAMEA4397489) | marine metagenome | biome: Polar Biome; feature: [SRF] surface water layer (ENVO:00010504); material: water (ENVO:00002006), including particulate matter (ENVO:01000060) such as... | depth 5 m
CTCTGAAAAGAAGAGTGTACCTAATATTGTATTTATACTTGCCGATGATCTCGGTTACGGTGACGTGAGTTGTTACAACCCGGAATCGAAAATCAAAACGCCGCACATTGATCGGCTGGCGGCAGAAGGGATGAAATTCACCGATGCCCATACGCCGTCTGCCGTCTGTACGCCGACGCGGTACGGGATTCTGACCGGTCGCTACTGCTGGCGGACGCGATTGAAATACCGGGTACTGGATGGCTTCGATCCGCCTCTCATCGAACAGGACCAGGTCACCGTCCCTTCACTGCTGAAAAAAGCGGGTTACGATACCGCGTGTATCGGAAAATGGCATCTGGGTATGCAATGGACAGACAAGAATGGCCAGCCGGTTCCCGCTGTTCCCATCGACCGACGTCAGCGTCCCCGCGTGGGGGATGACGTGGATTACACGAAACCGATTATCGGCGGCCCCTTGACCAGCGGCTTCGACTATTACTTCGGCATCTCGGCTTCACTGAATATGTCTCCTTTCTGTTTCATCAGAAACGATCGCCCCGTAATTCTTCCTACCATTCCTTCGGAACGGATTCAGACCGAATTTCTTTCTGTCGATCAGGGCATGCGTTCCCCTGATTTTACAATCCGCAGCGTGATGCCCACACTCACGGGAGAAGCCGTCAAATACATCGAACGGCACGGGAAAGAATCTTCCGAACGGCCCTTCTTTCTGTATTTCCCGCTCACCGCGCCGCATCTACCGCTGGTACCCAACGACGAATTTAAAGGCAAAAGTGCCGCCGGCGAATATGGTGACTTTGTGCTCGAGGTGGATGCGACTGTCGGAGCAATTATGGATGCCCTGCAGCGTACCGGCGTGGCCGAGAACACGCTGGTGATTTTCACCTCTGACAATGGCGGACTGTATCACTGGTGGATGCCACAGGAAACCGATGACCTCAAACATTACAAGCCCAATCATCGCGGGCAGTACGTTAAAGACCGTGGCCATCAGGGGAACGCCCACCTGCGCGGTACGAAGGCTGACATCTGGGAGGGCGGCCATCGGGTCCCCTTTATCGTCCGCTGGCCCGGCAAGACTCCGGCTGACTCAACCAATGACGAACTGGTAGAACTCACCGATCTGCTGGCAACCTGTGCCGCGATTACTGATTCAAAGCTGCCTGACGGAGCCGCACAAGACAGCGTCAATATTCTACCCGCCCTGCTCGGCAAGAAAAGTGATACGCCACTGCGAGAGTATGCCATCCATCATTCGCTGTGGGGTCACTTCTCCGTTCGGCAGGGACCGTGGAAGATGATTCCCAAACGAGGTTCGGGCGGCTTCACCCGTGCCCGCGAAGTCGAACCTGCAGCAGGAGAACCGACAGGACAGCTCTACAACCTCAAACAGGATCCTTCAGAAACAAAGAACGTCTGGCAGGAACATCCGGAAGTTGTGAAACAACTCTCAGCAATTCTGGAACAAGTCCAGAAACAGTAACGTGGCCAGTTAAAGTTCTCAAAGTGTTTCTCTGACTGATAGATACAGGAAATTCATAATTCATGAGGATCTTTACAAACAAATGCCCTCATTTGTAATGTAGTCGGAGCACCTTTTTGTTCTCTGTCATACTCAGTAACTAATGTGATTCAGATTGACTGTTATATTTAGTTAATTGCTGGCTTGAGTCACATGATTCCGGCAGAATATACGGATTCAACGATCCGTACTGAGGTTCAGGATACTCACTCGAATAAACCAGGTAACATCGCCATGACACAACACTCTCTGAAATCAACTTGTCTTCCCCTGTTACTGTTTTTTCTGCTCGGGATGCTCACCCATTCTGCGTTTGCTGCCAAACCACCCAATATTCTGTTAATCGTTTCGGAAGACAATGGTCCTGAATTGGGCTGTTACGGCGACCCATATGCGAAAACACCGCACCTGGATCAACTGGCGAAACAGGGAGTTCGGTTTGAAAACGCGTTCGTGCCTTACTCGGTATGTTCGCCTTCGCGGGCCTGTTTTCTGACAGGGAAATACCCACATCAGAATGGTCAGATCGGCCTGGCAACGCATAAATTTGCATTGTACCAGAAGGAGACCCCCAATTTTGTCACGCTGTTGAAGGAACAGGGTTATCAAACGGGGCTGATCGGAAAACTCCATGTAAATCCTGAAGATGCGTTTCCATTTGATTTTCGCGCGATCCGCTCTGCGAATTTCAATCGCCGGGAACCGGTGACTGCTTACGCCTCTCAAGCGGCGAAATTCTTTGCGCGAACGAAAGACCAGCCCTGGTTTCTGTCCGTCAACTTTCCCGACGCGCATCTCCCCTTCATTCAACAAGCGAATGGACGACCAGCCCACCCCCTGACTGCCGACGATGTGAAACCGATGCCCTGGGTCGGCGTTGACACACCACGCCTGCGGAAACAGGTAGCCAACTACTATAATTGTATGGCCCGTCTGGATACGGGAGTGGGTTTACTGCTGAAAGAACTCGATAAAGCGGGAGCAACCGAAAACACACTCATTTTCTACATCGGCGATCATGGAGCCCAGTTTCCACGCGGCAAGGGAAGCGTCTACGAAGGTGGACTCCGTGTCCCGTTGATCGTCTCCTGGCCAGGGAAAACACAGCCGGGAATGGTGCGGAAGGAACTGACCTCAACCCTGGACCTGTTACCGACCGCCCTCGCGGCTGCAGGAAGAGAGATTCCCGAAGAACTGGCAGGACGTGATCTGACACCTTTACTCACAGACGCACCTGTCAAGTACTGGCGTGACTATATATTCGGCTTTACAACCGGTTCTTTTCCGCGAAACTGTTACATCCAGCATTCACTTCGCGATGAGAGATATAAACTGATTTCCAATCCACGACCGGGGACAGAGAATCTGATCGCCGACAGTTATCTCGACGAATCGCATCCTCATTTTGTCATTTCTGGAGCAACCGCCGCCGACCAGAAAACAATTTCTCCACAAACAAAACAGGTGTTTGCCCGCTGGTCTCAACCGCCTCGTTATGAACTGTATGACCTGCAGCAGGATCCCTGTGAATGGAATAATCTCGCCGAGGATCCTGATTATACAATGGTGAAGACTCGACTGATCAACGCTTTGACAAAACTGCAACAGCAGACCCGCGATCCTTTTCTCGACCCCGAGAATCTCGAAGCGTTCGTCAAGGAACAACTTGACCACCGCGATATGAAATACCGTAAGCAGAAGGATTTTCGCTGGTCCTATATCGATTCCTTTGCCAACTGGCGGGCAGAGCAATAGTTCTGGTACTCATACAATTAAACCAATTCAAGACCGTTCGGTTGCAGACTAGACTATAGACACGTATTTCAACATGAAATCTGATACCCTTTACAGACCGAGATCAGGTATCAACTCGTGGTCTTCCTATAATTCAACATTAAGTAATAAGTAGAAGGTGTTTCAGATGTCAGATAAAGTTGCAGTCATTACAGCGGCTGGTAGCGGAATGGGTGCTGCGATTGCTCGAAAGCTTGCTGAACAGGAATTTAAGGTTGTGATCCTCTCTTCCTCAGGTCGCGGTGAAGCGCTGGCCGAAGAACTGGGCGGTGTTGGTGTCACCGGATCGAATCTAAACCCTGAAGATTTAAAACGACTCGTAGAGACCGCCGTAGATTCCTTTGGAGGAATCGACGTGGTCGTCAACAGCGCTGGCCATGGTCCCAAAGGACAGATTCTCGAAATCAGTGATGACGACTGGCATCAGGCGTTGGACGTCTATTTTCTCAATGTCGTGCGCATCGCGCGGCTGGTCACTCCGATCATGGCGTCTCGCGGAGGCGGTCCGATAATCAATATTTCCACATTTGCAGCATTCGAACCCGATCCCCTGTTCCCCACCTCAGGCGCGTTTCGTGCCAGTCTCGCCGCGTTTACCAAGCTATATGCCGATCAATACGCGTCTGATAACATTCGTATGAATAACATTCTACCTGGATTCATTGACAGCCTGCCCGAAACGGAAGAACGGCGACAGCGCATTCCCATGGGACGTTATGGAACCATGGACGAAATCTCGGAAACTGTCGCCTTTCTCGTCTCCGACGGTGCCAAATATATCACCGGCCAAAATCTCCGCATTGATGGCGGCTTGACTCGATCAGTTTAACCATTCGAAGTGACTCATTCAGAAACTGGCTCAAGTTGATCACATTACATAAATTGAAAGATCCCTATCAGATAAATTCACTGGCACACGAATCCAGAGCAGAGGGATTTCACATGCTCGACCGTCTGCAACAGGAATGGAATGAGGGAACAAATCGATTTGACCAGGCTGGCGAAATACTGCTTCTGGCAATTCAGAACCAGCAGGTTGTGGGCGTATGCGGTCTGAACCGCGATCCGTACACAGACGATGATCGCGTGGGTCGAGTCAGACGGTTATACGTCTCAGTAGACAGTCGACGCAGAGGAATCGGACGCCTGCTTGTCACAGAAATCCAGAATCACTGCCAGGGCGTGTTCGATCAACTGCGCCTGCGTACTGACACTCCGGAAGCCGATGCCTTTTATCGTTCCCTGGGTTTCCATCGTGTTAAAGACGATCCTGAATGTACCCATCTGCGAGAGATATGTCAGTGAATGTATTTGTAGTGTAACAAGACACTATAGAATGTTTAGCAATGCATATTGAAGAAAAAATAGAACACGATATCGATCCTCAACTTCATGACGAGATTACCAGGCTGCGCAATGATTGCTTTCCCGAAGATTCGAAAGAAAGATCATATTTCAAACAGTTGCCTCATTTTAGATTTTTAGCGTTTGAGGACGAAATACTGGTTGGACAAATGGGGATTGACCATCGAATGATCTCAGTTGGGAATTCAGTGTTCTCTATATTTGGAGTGATAGATTTATGTATTGCCACCAGTTACAGAAGCAGAGGCATTGCTTCAGCGTTACTGGAACAACTTTCGGCTTTGGCGAGTGAGAAAGGAATCGATTTTCTGTTCCTCGTTGCCGATGATCATCGTTTGTATCATAAAAATGGATTTCAATTCATTTCGACCGATCTTACCTGGCTCAAAATTGATGAGCACAAAAATTATGGAGTCGGAAGGGAGCGTTTCGAAAATGAATTGATGGTCAAACAAACGGGAAAGAAAATCTGGCCGGATGAACCCGTTGATTTGCTGGGTTACCTCTTCTAAATCAAGACAGATCCAGCGAATTGCAGACATTTCGGCAATGAAACTGATACGTTCTGGCGTGACGGAAGTTCTATTTTTCACCTCATTAAAATCATGGATCGACTCAGTAAAACATTCATTCCAGCACGCTAAAACGCAAAGTACGACACACCTGTTCTATTTCTTTTTGAAATCAAGAATATTTCTACTTTTTTTTGTGTGATCAGCAACAGGTCCGGATACTACATTGATAGAGAAAGGATCAGCATGGACCTGACACAACTTATTGAACTCTATCGTGGACCGCTGGTAGGCCTGATCGCTGCCTGGGGGGCTCCCTGGAACGACGCTGCGGAAATTGCCCAGGACAGCTTTGCCGAGGCGTACCTGAGTCGTGAATCCTGCCGCGGACTCTGGTCGGAACCTGACGTCTTCGGCCCCTGGCTGAGTGGTGTGGCCCGCAACCGGTATCGCAACTGGGCCCGCAGTCGCAAGCGTCGCCGAAACCATGTTGTGTCTGTGGAAGCCACGACCCTCGAATCGGTCGCCGCTCCTGCTGATCCGGAACCGGCGCCCCAACTGGAAAAACTGCGCAGCGCCATTAATCAACTGCCTCTCAAACAGCGTCAGGTGGTGCTGATGCATTATCTGGAAGAGACCAGCATCAAAGAAGTTGCAGTGTTGCTGTCGCTCAGAGAAAAGACGGTAGAAGGCCGACTCTATCAGGCACGCAAGGCTTTGCGTCGGATGCTCGACGGGAAAGTTTCCACGACTCAAATTGGAAGGATGTTGCTATGTCTGTAGAACTTGTTTCCGAAACCGATTTGAGAGCAGCACTTCGTCCCCATCAAGTTGACGCAGCCGAATTCAAAGCCGGCATCCGCGACCGAATCGAAGCGGGTGTGGTACCTCTTCAGGATGTGTCTCAGAAATCCGCTGATCCAGTCCTGACAGTCGCTGCTACATTCATCCCCTGGCCATTGATCACCGTAGGTAAGTTTGCCGGCGGAGGAGCCACGCTCTCGTCACTAACGCTGCCCCAGAAGCTGCTGGGGTATGCGGCGCTCCCCGCGATCAGCTTATTTCTATTAGTCGGGGCAACTTTTTTCAGTACCAGAAAAATTCACAAAGTACAGCAAGAGAATCAATCTGACATCAGCGATGCCAGGGAAATCCAGGCAGCCGTTCGGCAATGGTGGAGATCCCACAGGTTCGCTGCGATCATGGTATATGCAGCCGTTCTCATCCTGCCAATGATCGGGTCGACGTGGCTACTCTTCCTGCTCCTGTTGACTTCGTTCGGTTTATTGCTTTATTTTCTCACGAGCTTTGCCAAGATCGGTATGGGAAATCGCTATCTAGTGGGTCATTGCTGTTTCATGGGTTTAGGCCTGCTCAGCATGGTGATGCAGAATCCTTTTATCGGACAGAGCGAGATTCATTTCGTCGATCAAAAACTGATTGCCGCAGTATTTCTCATGGGAACACTGATTCTACTTCCCTTTCCGATCCTCAGTATGGCTCGCTTAGGAGGGAGAGAGGCATTCCAATCGAAACAGAAAACCCCGCATTGGCTCCTCGTATTTGTTACGTTTCTCATCCCTACTGGACTTTTCTATATTGCTCTTCAGCCGTTTAGAAAGTCAACTGATAACCAGCCTGCTATTTTTGGCGGATATGGCTGGTTGATTTTTGCTGTCATGATTGCCGTTCAAATATCTGCAGTGCTTTGGGCTTATGTTAGACGCTCCAGAAAGGGGGGCGCTACACAGCACGTGACACGTCCTGAATGGATACCGGGAGTACTCTATGTCTGCATCACCGTTCCGTTACTGCTGTGGCTCACTAATCAGATCTGGTGGCCTGCGACACCAGATCGTATTCTGCACCACGTTGAATCTTTCGAGATGGGTCGTTACTCCTATCTTTCCTGGCAGGACTGGGAAATCCCCGCGCGCTGGACGATCGAACAAGGTCTTCATCCGGATCTGTCCCGCGCACGCGCCGTTTTAGACAACGAAATCGCCACTGATCAAGATCTTTTAGCCTTTATTCTGGGCAGTGCGTTCCGGGTAGGACTCGTGCGCCCCGACCAGATTGATACACTTCCCGATCTGGAAGAAGAACGACGATCACTACTGCCTGAAGCCAACTCACGAAAACCACGTAGAATCTATGGCCTGAATCAGAACGCCTGGGTCTTCTATGCCCTGGCTAATAGTAATCAACTCTCATCTGAGCATCGGGACTTTCTAGAGCAGCGGTTACTGGTCACTCTTGAAAACCCTGTCGTCAAAACGTCCGATATGCTGGAGACTGCCCTCCGCGTGACACAGTTATTAGAGGTGATCGACCGCCCCATCGACCGTGAGAAATACCGCAAGCAAGTCCATCAGTGGCTACGCGAGTTTCACAGCACACAGACCCACTCTTTCCAGATCGCTGGAGGATTCGAAAAGTATCAAGGCGTGTCAGCATCAATGCTGGCAACTTCAGATGCGGTCGAACTGATGCAGATCTATGGTATTCCCGAGGGGCTCGATTTAAACTGGGTCCGATCTTACCTGCGTCCGCTCAATTTTCGACCTGCAAACCGTAAATGGATCGCCGCGGTGACGCTCGATCGCCTGAATCGTTTGCCCGGAGCGACTCAACCGACGTTATTCGAATGGCTCTACTACGAACGCAGCCTGCTTGCCGCGATGCTGTTAGTGGCACTGTGTCTCTATGCGACTCTGTCGTCCCCCCTGCCTCGTAAAGATAATTCTGGTACCAGGGAAGATTCTGCGTTAGGATGAAGCTGCTGATCCTATATTCATTTCGGGGTTACCGTTATGCTCGTACAATTCGCGCGATTCTTCTTACTCCTGGTCGTCGTCGGAATCCCTTCCAACACCGCTTCGACTGTAGCGCAGACTGCTCCTGCAGTGGGTACCAGTCTCATCCAGCCATGCCAGTTTGGAGCACAACTACAAGGAGAAGAAGCCTTGATTGTGGTCCCCGAAAATCGGACCGCTGCCAACAGTCGTAACATCACTGTGCATTATTTTCGGTTTCCCGCACGAAAGCCCACCGGGCAGCCACCGGTTTTCTTCCTGCCCGGCGGACCGGGAGAAGCGGTGACGGCAAAACAGATTACAGCAGGATTACAGCAAAAACGGTATAACAAATATGCTGAAATGCGTGCCTTCAACCAGACGCGTGATGTTGTCATTGTGAATCAGCGTGGGAACAGCCATGTGCCGGGAATTCACCAACTGCCTGAACTGTGTTTTGCGCAACCGGGTCAACGACTGGAAGCATTGACATTTGACAAGGCTGGCGCACGCTTGAAGGCAGGTTTACAAAATTCGATTCTCACTTGTCAGAAACTGCAGTTCGATCTCCGGGGATATGATATTCTGCATCTGGTTGAAGACGTCGATGCGATTCGGCGTTCCTGCGGTTACAAACAGATTGCCTTGCGTGGCAGCAGTTTTGGATCGCAGTGGGCACTGGCCTACCTGAAGCAGCATCCCGAACAGGTCGAACGCATGCTGCTGTCGGGGGTAGAACCGCTCAATCATACCTATGACAGTGCCAACGGGATCTGGAACGTCTTCCAGCGAGTCGAAAACGAACTCCGTGCTTCCGGAACGATCAAACTGCCAGAAGCAGGATTACTGGGAGCTTTAAAGACCGTGCTGACACGGCTGGAGAATCAGCCGGTACGCGTGCGCGGCAAACATCCGCGTCGAGGTGGAACAACTGAGGTTGTCATCGGCGTCGATGATGTTCGTTACTATCTGACAAGACCGATTTTGAATTCTCGCGTCCATTCCCGCAACATGCTCGAACTCTGGCCGAAAATGGTACTGGAACTTTATGACCAGGATTACCAGTATCTGGCAGCGAAGATTATCGATGATCGACCTGAGGTGAAGCGATATAACCTGCAACTGACATTGATTGACCACAGTCTGGGTATTACTGATAAACGTCAACTCGAACTGGAGGACGAAGCAGCCCGTCGCTGGTTAGGTGATGTCAACTGGTTTTATACAGCCACACGGAAGGTGACTCCCACGCCTGTAGTGGATGATGCTTTTCGTCAATTTGAAATCAGCCAGACACCAGTGTTGCTCATTCATGGGACACTGGATTTATCGACGCCTGTTGAAAACGCGGAAGAACTGTTGAAGTATTTCCCCCACGGTCATCTGCTCACCATCGAGGGAGGAACTCACGCGGCCAACCAGCACGCTGCGAGTTTCGACCCCCGCTTTCTGAAATACCTGACCGACTTCTTTAACGAACAGAACCCAACAGACGCCTGTCAACGCATCCCTGCTAAAATCACTTTACCGCCACTCCAGTTTCAAGCAACTGGAGCCCCCTCCCTGTTTTCCCAGTTGATTGACTGAGTTCCAGGAAACGATTCCCCAATCGCGGAATCCCCAGTAGTCTTCCCAAAACAATCAGGGCATTTTCGGCTTCAGCGGTTGTTTACCCTCTTTTGTGATGGGATAGAGCGCTGCATGCTGTTCCATACTTTCCATCAGCGCCTGCATCATGCGCTTGAGCTGTTTAGGCTCTGATACCGCCAGATTATGCTGCTCAAACGGATCTTTAGCGAGGTTATAAAGCTGATAATGGGAGTCTTCGGAATCTTTTGAAGGCACGTAGTGATAGATGACTTTCCAGTCTCCATCGCGGTAAACGGTAAAGTAATTACTGCGGTGTGGCGAGTGGGGATAATGCATCAGAAAGGTATCCCGGTGAGTTTTATCTGGCTGGCCTGTGAGCAGTTGATTGAGCGGTTGACCATCCACGATGTAACCTTGAGGCGGTTTGACATCGGTAACCTTCAGAATCGTAGGAAACAGATCATGGACGGCGGCAATTTGAGTCTGAAGCGCGTCCTGGGGGATCGGCAGCAGCTTCTGATTAGGGTTTGACGGGTCCGGTTTGGCCCAGGCAGCGATGAAAGGCACGCGCATGCCCCCTTCATAGTGTGCCCCTTTCTTACCCCGCAGGGGAGCAGCACAGGCGACCGCGTGTTGATGTCCCAGCGGTGCATCGGAGCCGTTATCTCCGAGGAAGAAGATCAGCGTATTCTCTGCGACGCCTAATGCTTCGAGCTGATTCATGATGTCGCCCAGCGACTTATCCATGCCTTCAATCAACGTCGCAAAGGCTTGAGCATTTTTCGGTTTATCCGAGTCCTTGTAATGATCGGCGAAACGAGGATCGGAATCAAAGGGGGCATGTACGGCGTAATGTGCCATATACAGGAAGAAAGGCTGGTCCGCTTTGACGGTTTCAGCCAGAGTCGCATTGGCTTCAATTGTGAGCGCTTCGGTCAGAAAGATATCGGTATCGTGATATTTTTCCAGATGAGGCACTGCCTGATGAGCCCGCCTGGTTCCCCGACCAAATTTCTTCATGCCATGATAACTGCCTGGTGCCCCAAACGAGGCGCCTGCGATATTGACGTCAAATCCAAGATTGAGCGGTTCCGCTCCGGGAAATTCATCTGCCCCAAAGTGCCCTTTCCCCACATGAATCGTACGGTAACCGGCTTTCTCCAGCAGACGCGGTAAGGTCACGTCGTCTTTCTTCAACCCTGCCCAGTTCCAGTCAGGAGGTCCTTGTGGCCCGGCGTTATTTTTTTGAGGGTTGATCCAGTTGGTCGCGTGGTGCCGGGCGGCATTCTGACCTGACATGATTGAGATGCGCGTCGGCGAACAGACACTCATCGCGTAGAAATGATTGAAGCGAATCCCCTGCTTCGCCAGTCGTTCCATACTGGGGGTAATATAATAATCGTTGAGCGGATAACGTTTCGGCTGTCCTTTCGAATCCGTCAGAAAGGGAACCGACGTATCCATCACCCCCATGTCATCCACAAGAAACACCACGATATTCGGAGGCGTCTGCGTTTCCTTTTGTAAATTCGTAGCCTGTAAGCTGGCGGTACTGAAAAAGAGAGCAAGACAGAAAACAACAGCCAGTCGTAGTGAGCGTAAAAGATGCAAACTCATGGTGTGACGATCTTTCTTAAACAGAATTCTCCGAACGGGAAATAAAACCGGTGATGGTTTAAGAATCCTAATATACCAGTCTGCAGATGCTGCTGTCTAACCTAGTCACTGTTCCCGTTAGTAATTTATTGCCCGGATTATTCCATTTGATTAGAATCATTCAGCAGGCATTACACTTCAATCTTGGGATACCAGATATATGACAGCGAAAGAATCTTTCTGGACGGTCTTACTCAGTTGTGTCACTTTTGCCATACTGGGCGGCCTCGCCAGCTTGTGGATCAGCATTATCTTTCCAAACTATTACGATTCCGTATTCTTCTCCGGGCGGGCAGCCCGAATTGATCCCCTCATTGGCGGCATTCGATTAGGGGCAACCCAGGGAACCGGCGTCGGATTGCTTCTCGCTTTGGGAGTACTCGCCTGGGCTGCATTACGGGACCACAGCCAAACTACTGCCGAAACGACTCCAGAACAAGAACGGTTGCATCCTCCCGCCAGCCGGTCCTGGATTCCGATAGTGAGCTGGATTTCAGCGACCCTTATTTTGACGGTTTTCTGCAGTTCAGTCGCATTCGTGATGGGAGCCCTAACTGAAGAATTACGATCGACGCAACGACAGACTACGGAAAAAATTGAAAAACTCGAAACGCTGCTCGCCTCTGGCAACTATCCAGATCTCAAAACTGATTTCTCCTCAGCAGCTCAGGTTTATCTGGTCGGTACAGTCCCCAATAAAAGTACCCGTCAAAAACTCTTAGAACAGGTAGTCTCTACCTTTGGGACCCAGGAGGCTGAGAAGATGACACGATACATCGAGGTGAAAACAGCTTCCCCCTGACATTAATTGGATCCATCAGAATTGTTCGATCTGATGCATTGAGTTCACATCATTTGAGTTTTAGAAAGATTCCCGCATGTGCCGCTGGCTCGCTTATTCCGGTCCCTCGCTTAGACTGAGTGATGTTCTGACCCGCCCCAATCATTCGTTGATCGACCAGAGCCGCCACGCCACGCAGAATGTGGAAAGTCTGAACGGCGATGGATTCGGCGTGGGCTGGTATGGCGATGATCCGACGCCAGGGGTTTATCGCGACACACACCCTGCCTGGAATGATACCAATTTCCTGCATCTGGCCGAACACATTCATGCGGGTCTGTTCCTCTCTCACGTACGCGCTTCTACTGGTACCCCGGTCCAGAACACCAACTGCCATCCCTTCAACTATCAGAACTGGCTGTTTCAACATAACGGCTCCATTCCTGAATTTCATTCACTCAAACGCCAGCTGTTGTTTGACGTCGACCCTGATCTGTTCCTGTCGATTGAAGGCTCTACCGATTCGGAACTCCTGTTTTACCTGGCGTTGACGTTCGGTCTAAAAGACGATGCCCCCCAGGCTCTCGCCAGAACAATAGGGCACGTCGAACAGGCCCGCCAGGCCGCCGGGATCGTAGGAGCCATCTATTTCAGCGCCTGCGTCTCCGACGGCGCACGGATCTGGGCAGTACGCTATTCCAGTAATCGACAGTCCCGCACACTCTATCACAGTAGCCACCTCAGAGCATTGCATGACCTGGACGGGACCTATGCAGTTCTCCCTGAAGACGCCGTGATAATCGTCTCGGAACCACTGGATGATTTAACCGACCACTGGGAAGAAGTGCCCGAATCATCGCTCTTAACAGTGGAACAGGGATCAACCACTGTCACCGCATTTAACCCGAAAACATAAAGAGTGATGAAAGGAACTTCAGTGAATTCGTTTGTGGCATTATTTCGCGGAATCAACGTCGGCGGAAAAATCGCCCGCCGATGAAAGAACTGACCACACTGCTGGAAGAATTTGGATTAAAGGCCATCGATCCTATACTCCGGCTATTCCCGTCTCGCCAGTCTTTTTGAAGTGAGCCCCTCAATCACGTCCGACGGCTCGCATCACCGATTCGATTTGAGCATGTTGCCTGCGCGTGCCTTCCAGTAATACGAACACCTGGTTTTTACGCTCTATCTGTTCCACATAATTCGGGGGAGACACCACTCTCTGTTTGTCATAATCGACCATCGATTGTTCGGTTTTCGTAACCATAAGTTGAAAAGGTGTCGCAATCTGGAATTCTTTGATCGCTTGACTGAATGACTCTGCCTGCTGGCCGGTATCGAAGTAGTAGGCTCTGATTGAAGTATCGACTCCCCAGACAACAAGTCTGGCATCGGCAATACCTGGCTGATGATAAGCGCTCGTCCCCGGTTTCACTTTCTCTTTAATTGAAGAATTCGAGTCTGTCTGTGCCTGCAGAAGTCCTGTCAGCAGAATGATTCCACAAACTGTTAGAAAGCTCCGCAACAAACGGAACGTTACATGTCTGCTTCTGTTCTGAGCGAACATCTCTCATCTCCTTTGAAATACGTAAAATAAACTCCCTCAACGCCACACGGCTAGAACTTTTTTTTGTCATTTTCCAGTGTACTCACGACTTTTTCCAGATGTGAATGTGCCGCGCGTGTGCCTTGCAACAACACATATTTATCTCCATCCAGCCCCAGTTGCCTGGCGTAGCCCGCCGGCATAATACAGATCCGTTTATCCTGATCGGTCTGCATGGTTTTTGTTTCTGAGATTTCGATTTTAAACTGGTCTGCAATCTGAAATGCCTTAACCAGATTGGCAAATGATTCTGCAGCCTGAGCTGTTTCAAAGAAATAAGCTCGACTCGATGTTTCAGCGCCCGACCAGGAAATCAGTTTCACATTCGCGATAGTCGGCAAATTAGCTGACCTGGTATTAGGCGGAACGACTACTTTCTCCTGTTGCAGTCTGTCAGTCTGAAGTCGGATATCCTGCTTCTGTTCTGTCGCGTTTTCTGTCTGAGTAATCATAATTTTTTCTGCCCGCACAGGTACTATCACAAGAACCAGCAGGCTCAGGCATATGATGACTCCACGATGTGAATGAGTTAATACACTTTTAACTTGAGAACGGGCAACCATTTTAATTCTCCTCTCTAAAGATCGGGATTCTAGAAACTGTGTCCCCCAGGCTGGTAACACAGATCGGTCACGATTCGTAAAGTCAACTGCAGCCAACAGGGTTCTGGCATATGACTGGCGCGAGCCGGACGTCACCGCAATCGCAAATGCATCACAACAGGTTTCCGCTGCCAGTAACATTTCCCGACGTGCGAGCCAGGCCAGCGGGTTCCACCAGAACAGAGTGATGACGCCAAAGGCCAGCAGCCCGGATAGATAGTCCTTACGAACCAGATGTCCAATTTCATGCGCCAGAACCTGTTGCAGCTGTTCCTCACTTAAAGTTTCTGCAATTGCCTGTGGCAGTATAATTGTTGTACGACGGAACCCTACCCACAACATGGGAGAACAAATCGTGTTGACCACAACCAGTTCTGGCGTTTTCGAGAGATGACATGATTGGCAGACGCGTTTCAGCATTTCGGCGAGGCGTTGATCTGGCTCAATAAAATGGGTCGACAGTTTTTTCAAACGAGACCATTGGATCACCGCCAGCCCTCCCATAATGAACGTCACAATCAAGCTTAGACCGACGAGAATCTGTGAAATCATCGAACCGGTCAGACTCCTGTCTCTGGTGCGTGCAGTTTGATGAACTGAGAACCCGGCAGATTCATCCGTAACTGGATGGATCGGAGTTATTGTCACGCGATCTGTTTCCGCCACCTGTTGTTCAACAGACGGCATTGACTGTTCAGCCTGCACAGCCGGGAGCAGTGGAGCCGCCCACAGAGGTGGCGTCACGAACTTTAATAACACCAGCAGCCAGAGTGCATGCCGTAATGCCGGTCGTTCCTCGAGACTGCGAGTGAAACCCAGCAGATAAACCAATATCGACGCCACGGTTACGAACATCAGATTCCAGAGCAGGCAATACATCAGATACCCCATCGGAATATTCCTTAGTCTTTGATGTTTTTGATGATTTTCTCGATCGAAGCTCGTTGTTTCTCATTCAGCTTAACCTGATCTACCAGTGAGAGCAGCATTGGTGCGAGGGAACCACCAAAGTGACTTTCCGCCATCTTCTTTAACTGCAGCCCCACGAATTCCTGCCGATCCAGAACAGCTGAAAAGCGATGGGCAAAACCACTCTTATCAACGGCTACCAGGCCTTTCTCCAGCAGGCGATCGAGAAAACTCTTCACTCCGCCATGCAGAGAATGTTCGTGTCTACCATACAGTTTCAACACGATCTCCCGCACAGGAATTCCCTCCGGATGCTCCCAGAGTATTTCCAGTACAGACATTTCGGTGTCAGTCACATCAATATCGATTTCAGGCACTTTCCGCTCCTGTTGATTTCGGGATGAGCATAAACCCATTCTTTCATTCATTCTGCATTAGATGTTAATGCATTTTGCATGAGAGTCAAACGGAATCTGATTTTTTTTCTTGGCGCATCTCTCAGCCAAGCATCATCCCCGGACTTCCTGTTCCAGGAAATGGGAACATAGCTGAAGATCAATAAATGGTTCACTAAGAACAGCAAAACAACACGCCGAGGTTTTCCGGTGTGCTGCTTTCATGGCTGACATTTCACGAAAACGGAATTTCGTTCTGCTCTCCATAATTTGCTCAAAGCAGATCTTGACACCTGAGACAGCTTGTCCTACCCTTACCTGCGACAGCATGTCCTATGTTCAAATGAGGTACTCATGGTCAATAAATCGCGTGATGTCACGGAAGCCGAACTGAGTGTTCTGCAGGTACTTTGGTGTCAAGGACCGCTCACGATTCGCGGGATAACAGAAATTCTGGAACCGCAGCGTGTAGACGCCTATTACTCGACCGTCAAAAAACTGCTGGAACGCCTCGAAGCAAAAGGTTTTGTGCAGCGTGAAGCCGCAGGCATTGCCTTCATCTATGAAGCGACGGTAGCCCGCGACGATCTGGTCGGACGACGACTGCAGGAAGTTGCAGAAACGCTGTGTGAAGGCTCGCTTACACCACTGCTGACACAGTTGGCACACCATCAAGATCTCAGTAAAAAGCAGCAGAAAGTGCTGATGGATCTGATCGACGATCTGGCGAAGCAAACCAAAAAACCATAAGGAGATGGTCATGACTCTACTGCTGAATGGAATGCTCAGTAATATGTTGATCGCAGCTGGCCTGTTTGCCGTGGTCATGCTGTTACGCCGCTGGATCAAAAACCCGGCTGTTTTGCACCTGCTGCTGGTCCTGATTCTCGTCAAGCTCATCACGCCGGCTTACTGGCAGCCCCAAATCGGACTGTTTCCGGCGGAATCAGTTTTCGTCGAAGACAATTCGAGCGCAGAACAGACAGACACACTCACGAATCATTCAGACAAGCAGGAACTCTTATCATTTGTGGAGTCATCCTCTTTACAGCAATCGCGGGCTCCTTTGAAAAACCTGTCAGAACGCCAGGCAGCATCCACCTCCCTGACACCAGCAAGTTCCATCGATCTGAAAAACAATCAATCTAATGTCAGCAACGATGCTGCAGACTCGCATTGGATTCCCGGTAACATCTCGTGGAACAGACTGCGTGAAACGTCTTTTCTGACCGCTCTTATACTCACTTGGGGAACCGGAAGTATCGTCTGTTTTCTGCTGGCGGCAATTCGCATTCTTCGTTTTCAGCAACGATTACGACATACTCAACCGGCGTCTCATGACCTCATTCAACAGACTTCATCACTGGCAGCACGGATCGGCTTAAAGTCGGTGCCGCGAGTCGAATTGACAACTGCCAATATTTCCCCTCTGCTCTGGGTGTTCTGCAGTCGAGCCCGCATCATCCTACCAGCAAAACTGCTTGCTCAACTGAATCAGGCGGAGCGAGAAACACTGTTATTACATGAGCTGGCCCATTATCGACGCGGCGATCACTGGGTCCGTCTACTGGAACTGCTGACTACGGGAGTTTACTGGTGGAACCCGCTACTCTGGTGGCTGCGCCGGGAAATTCGTATCACGGAAGAAGTCTGTTGTGATGCCTGGGTGATTCAGACACTTCCAGACAAACGGCGTGAGTATGCCGAAGTGCTGGTGAAGGCAATGGGATTCGTCTCACGATCACAACAGATCACCGCGGCGACAGGCATGGGTTCACAACATTTTCTGGAGCAACGGTTGAAATCCATCATGTGTGACTCCGTTCGCAGCCGTCTCTCGCGACCATTAAAAACAGGAATCGCAGTGCTGGCACTGGTTCTACTCCCCTTTGCGCCTATCGCCGTCCATTCGCAAACGGAAACGGAATCCGAAACAGCAGTCGCAAAAGATACATTGCCAACTGTGGAAGAGATCCTGAATGGGTACCACGCAAATCTTCAGAATCTGCTGCCCATTGAGATGACTTATCGAGTGTTATCACAAGAGAACATGAATTGTATCACACGAGATCAGTTTGAGCTGAAAGCGATTAAACGGTTTCCAAATCTGGATCGCAGCGAGATCACTGTGGACGGCAAAGTCCCCAGCGAAGATGAATTTCGCTTTATGGATATTTCATTCCAACTGAAACAACAGCAACTTGAACGACAGCTGACTCCCGAAGCCATCCAGGAACGACTGCGAGAAAAAGTAGTCGAGCAACGCTATTTCTGGACCGATGGTTCCTCATTTCACCAGCGCTGGCCCTATTGGTATGACAGTGAACGACAGCAGAATCCCAAATTAGATCAAGGGCCTGTCTGGCCGCCGGAGAATCTGAATCAGCACTATGACTCGATCAAGCTCATCTCCTGGTCAAAGGACAACCAGCCTCCCCTCAGGCACTGGTTTGGCAGGAATAAAGAACGCAGTTCCCTGCAGGCTTCGATTGGAGATCAACAAAAGGAGATGCCTGCCCTTCACACCAGTGCGCCGTTGGGTCTGAAGGCATATCAATGGGATGAGAAATTGCCTACGTATTCACTCGATGATTCCATGTCAAAAAACACCGATCAATACAAGATCGCAGGTCGAAGCCAGGTGAACGGCCAATCGGTCATTCTGGTTGACAGTTTCAGCGCCTATCCTCAACACTCGAAGGAGTCGCGCTGGCGGATGCGAGCCTGGATCGATCCCAGCCAAGGTTATCTACCCTTACGCATTGAATGGGGGGTTGTTGATCCGTCGAACAAGTTGATCTCAGGCTTGAGTCACCACCTGGAGACACTCGAGATCAAACAGGTGGCGAACAGTTTCTATCCTGTAAAGATTAAATACCAGGAATACACATTGGACTACCCCACACAGCAAAAGCGGTCTGATAAATTGAAACCCGAAGAGCGGGCCAGGCTAGCACAGCTACCCATTCCCGTTATCGAGGGGCGCTGTAAAACCTGGGAAGTCGACAGCATCAAAGCCAATCAATCGATTGAGCCAGAAACGCTGGCACTCCAGTTTCCAGAGGGAACCGTTTATGAAAACAAGATTGACGGGCAGAAATATGTAACGGGGAAGACACAACCCCTGCCCCCTGAGCCTGAACCTGAACCTCCCAAATTCGTCAACTTCCTTGAGCAGGCGCCTCCCCTGCAGATTCAGGAGTGGGTGGATGGAAACACACGGAATCTCGCAGATTTCCGCGGCAAAGTTGTGGTTCTGTTATTTCTGGGCGATGTGATGCATTTTGATTTTGAACAGATTCCAGCGGAAAATCAGCAGTGGCTTGAGATGATCAAACAGACAATTAAGGCATTCCATACGAAATACGCCGAAAAAGAAGTCGTTTTCCTGGAACTCTATCCCCCTGGCACCAACAAGGAAAAGATTCGCGCCTTCCACCAGTTCCGAGGTTTTGAAACGCACGCCGCCATTGATCAATCCGCACCAACTGGAGGTGTCACCAATTTTCAATATCATGGCGGCATTCTCGATCTCAGCTTTTATCTGATCGATTCGGACGGTCGCGTGATCTTTGGTCCGCGTTTCTGGGATGGAGAACTCGGCGAGATGTACTTCCAGAATGCAGCAGACAAACTATCGATTTCCCTGGATTCTTCAGAAGAACTCTCCCTGGAAGAGGGAGCCCGTGTCAGCCTGCGAATCATGGAATACATCATCAGCGAACAAATCGACAAAGCACTGGCGGCGAAGAATTCAAAATAGCTAAACAACGCTCTGTTTAGCTTACTCTGCAACCGCTTCGTTTTTCTCTTCTGGCAGACCGGCCAGTTGTTCATCCAGCAGTGCTTCCAGCTTCTCCACATCAGGCTCATAAAAACCGGCCTGGGAAAAGATGATTTTTCCTTCCGGTGAAATGACCAATGTGCGGGGAATCAAATCGTGGGCAAACATCGAAAACACGACACGATCCGGGTCGGGGGCCGCAGGGAATGTGAAACCGTTCTCTTCACAGAACAGCTTCACGGTTTCCAGCGTTTCTTCGCGACCGATCACCAGCAGTCGAAAACGGGGATTAACTTTGCGCGCTTCCCAGATTTTCTGAATATGAGGCAATTCCAGGCGACAGGGGCCACACCACGTTGCGAAGAAATTGATCAGCACCACATCGCCTCGTGCCTCTGACATCGAAAATTCTTTATCGTCCGTCATCGTGAGTGTAAATTCAGGAGCCTCGTCCCCTACCTTCAGAACAGACGATTCATCAAGCTGTTTTGCACGTCCCGACTCATGCTCTGCTATTTGCTGTTCACGCAAAGTGGGCATCAGCATCCCCCAGAAAATTGACTGTTGTACCACGATGCAGCCGAAAATGATCCCCAGCGAAAGCAGCAGCCGCAGGATGTGGCGGCCTCGTCGCGGTGTCCTCCATTGAATGATCATGCCAAAAAACGAAACGATCATGACACAGATCGCGACGAAGGCACCAATCTCTAGAGCGAATAGAATCGAGTTGTAGGTGGAGATACTCATGGTTTTTGTGCTTTGAGTTGTTTACGAATCAGTGAGGATTGAGAATCATCCAGAATCTGCCAGCATGCCAGACCGTTACCGACCAGATCGAATTCGTCAAACTGCCAGACGACATTTCTGTCAGCGTCCAGTTCGATGATCTGCGGATTCTCCGGACCGGCGTGGCAGTTGCCAATTACGATGTGGCCGTTCTCCAGTTCCTGCAGACAGGTGGTCCATTTGAGCTCGATTTCCGTCCCTGGCACTTTACCCTGGATCTCCCAGACCGTCTCTTTCTCAGAATTCACTTCGCGAATACTGTTACCGCTGCCGGATGCGATCAGCGTATTGCCGTTCTTCAAACGAATCGCGCCATACACACGGGTTTTGATCAGGTAGTCCCAGATCATTTTGCCGTCCCGATTGTATTCGGTCACCACACCAGGCTGTTCGGAACAGACCAGGTATGTTCCCCTCGGCGTAATTCGCATCAGGCGTGTGGACTGCGTCCCCCCTTTCTTGAGAGGGAACTGATGCACCAGCTTGCCCTGGGGATCGACTTCGATGATGCGTCCCACGCCACTTTCCACGATCACCGTATTTCCATTGGGAAGTCGGGAGAACGCATGCACGTCCACACGTTTACTGACATTGCCATTCATCGTTGCGGAATCGTAAGCCCAGACGATTTTTTTATCGAGGGTGATTTCTTTTAAGCAGGTCCAACTGTCGTGAAACAGGATATTACCATCAGGCAGCAGTTGCACATCGTGATGGCCGGCGTGCCCCTTCTTCGGTCCTGCTGTTTTGTAAGTCCAGAGCACCTTACCATCTGCAGAGCAGATTGCCAGAAGGTCCTTCTGATAGGAAGCGCTCACCAGCACCAGTCGTTCCGCAGACGCAACAGCGGTTACCAGCAGACAGGTTAATAACATTACTAAAGACTGCGAGGCACGTTTCATGATAACTGCTGGTCCTTACATTCGAGTGAAGATTGAACCTCAAAAGCTTATGTATCATAACCTTCCAGCAACTCAGTGGGAACACAGAACAGAATTCGTTTCATCCCTTTCCCATCGAATCGACAGATTTTCCATTAAATTTCATTGGTTAGAATTCCTGAATCGCAGTTGATCTGGCGAATCAACTACAGTAGCCTGAAACGCAGCTGATACAATACCGTTATTCTCCAATAAAAATGATAAATAAACAGACAATCAGGCAGGCACACGGACTCTCTTTACGGTGAGAGGATTCTACGGAACAACTGAAACATCATCTTAACCATCTGCGAGGATTTTCGATGACTTCACGCCGCCTGCTTCCATTGTGCGTCTTCTGTTTCTATCTGATCTCTTCCATTCCGATCTTTGCGGATGACCAGTTTGAACAACCGGTTCGTCTGAAAGCAGAAGGAAAAATCATCGATACCGGCGCCGCCTGGGGACACAGTAGCCCTTGCATTGAAGACCTGGACGGCGATGGCCTCAAAGATCTGATGGTGGGCGATTTCAGTGGCACGTTTCGTTACTACAAAAATGTGGGACGCAGTGATGCCCCGGTTTATATGGATATAGGGAAAGTTCAGGCGGATGGCAAGGACGCGAAAGTCAACATCTACTGCTGCGTCGGCGGACAACCCCGATTTGTCGATCTGGACGACGATGGCATCCGGGATTTCATCAGCAGTTCTTATGATCCGGGTACCTGCTTCTATTTTCGTGGACTGCCCGATCACAAATTCGCCGCACCTGTCGAACTGAAAGATAAAGCGGGCGTCCCCGTCCGCAGCAGCGTCAAACAGAAACAGGATTACCAGTCGTTCGGCAGTTTTTACGCTCCGGTCGACTGGGATGCGGACGGCGATTTCGATCTGCTGATTGGCTGCTTTGACGGTCATCTGAAACTGCGCCTCAACGAAGGAGATGCAAAAAAGTATTCCTTTGCTGCTGAGAACCAGACTGTCAATGCAGATGGAAAACCACTGGAGGTGGAAAAACACTGCTGTCCGGTCATCGCCGACTGGGACCAGGACGGACTGTGGGACATTCTGGCAGGCAGTGATGCAGGGAGCGTCACCTGGTTTCGCAATACAGGCTCGAAAACCGCACCTCAGTTTGCAGCAGGAAAAACTCTCATCTCCAAACATGACGGGAACGGCTATAACCAGGTGATCTGGAATGAAGATGAGATTGTTCCCGGCATTCGCGCGCAGATTGAAGTCGTCGACTATAACCAGGATGGCAAGCTGGATCTCATTCTCGGTGATTTCACTACGACTTACGATTTTCGTAAAGACCTGACGAAAGATGAAAAAAAACAGGTTGAGCGCATACTGTCCGAAGCGGAAACGATCGGCAAAGCGTATGGCAAAAAAATCGAAGCCTTGCGCGAGGATTTCAAAAAACGCTATCCCGGTGATGAACTTTATAGCGACAAAGCAACAAAAGAATGGTCGGAAGCTTATAAGGCCCTTAAAGACAGCCCTGAAGCCAAAGCGAGTGAGAAATACGATGCGGAATTCGTAAAGCAGATGCGTCCCTTCCTGGCAAGTATGCGTGGCAAGGGAAACCGCAGTTTCGATCTGGCAAAGTCCCACGGTTACGTCTGGCTGTATTTGAGGAAATAATGAACGCTCTGTCTTTGAAACGTCACCCCGTTTCCGGTATCAATGCCACCTTGTCGCTGATTTGCCTGGGCGGTTCTCTGCTTACGTTCTCAGGCTGTGAGCAGGCTTCTGACCAGAAAGTGATTCCGGAAAGCAGCACCACTGTGAATCAACCTGAGGTGGAAACCAGTGTTCCCCCTGCAAGTCAGCAGGTAAGCCAGACCGTGATTTCTGATCGCGTGGAGGGTCAGCAGGTTGCGGTTCTGCTTGAAATTCCACATCAACAAGTAAAACCGGGAGCAAGCTTCCCTGTGACAGTGAAGTTTGATATTGCCCCCTTGTGGGAAATCCGGTCGCTGGAGGCACAACCCGAAAATGTCGCCACGCAACTCAAACTGGAATTGCCTGACGGATTTGAGACTCAAGGGGACTGGCAGACTCCCCCAACCGGTCGTTCCCAGTCGGCTGACAGCCACCCCGTTTATTCAGGCCAGGTCGAATTTCAACAGATGATTCTGGTAACGAAAGAGGCCCAGCCTGGTGAATATGAAATCAGCAGCCACGTGCAATACCAGGCCTGCGATGAATTTCGCTGCCTGAGCCCGACCAAAGTAACACTGAAACTCATCATCCGGGTCGATTGAACTATCGATTCCGCATCATCAATAATCGCGTGGCACCCTGACTGGATAGCGTTCAGCCAGATTACCCGCTGTCCCAGCGTTCTCCCACGAAGCTGTCATTGATCGCTTCAATTTGTGTGCGGATGGCAGCAATGCGTTCGTGATGCAGTCCCAGAGTGACAATATTAAACGCCGCCTCCGGACTGGGATTGTGATAGTATTCTTCCGGTGTCCGCGCAGGCATCCTCGTGTCGAGGGGAAAATCAGTGACTCTGACAAATGCCAGGATACAGCAGATACGCTGGTCGTTGTTTAACTCATTGCTCTGAGGAATGACAGTACTTTCATTTTCCAGTTCCAGCAGTCGGTTCCAGACAGAATGTATAACCTGAGTATCGTCGTCAAACAAATCGACTAAACAGGCAGGAAGAAATTTCAGAAACCCCCAATATGACATGAATACCGGCGCTTCATGGTGAATTGAGATCAACCTGTGATCCAGCTGATCCCAGGTCTTCCCTGAAAAGTCCCGGATGATTTCATCGTAGTCATCCCCCCGGGCATGTACTAACTGTTCGCCATCAATGTCCGCAAAGTGTGATTGCGGGGGAAAAGAGTCATAGATACTGTCGATGACAATTTCCCGGTAATTACGATTCCAGTCTCTGTTTTTGACAACGATCATACTAATGTTTCTTTATGCGATGGATACATACATCTCAGCTACCATTGTAACACATTGAGCCCCAGTCTAACGGTATGTCTCTCTTTATCAGTTAATGCCGGAATTTGTTTCCCCTTTTTGCAAAACGCTGGTAGCAATACCATTTCGGTTTGCGTTTTAATAAACAGGGGGTGAGATCCTGATTCAAAACGACAACATCCGCTCTCATAAACTGTTATTATATTATGAGATACAGCTCAGACCATGAGTCCATGTATTTATTCCTGTCTTAAAACATTCGTTTTGGAAACTTCAGTTTCCAGCAGCTGACGCTATTAAGCGAGCAATCCACTGCAGTATCGGGCCAACTGTATTTTTTAGTTTGACACTTGTTGTCCGATAGGGGGATTTTACGTATGCGAAAATTCAGTATGTTACTTACAATTCTGGCGTTATCCATGTTTTCCACAGACGCTTTTGCCCAGCGAGGCGGCGGAGGTGGAGGAGGCGGCCCCCGCGGTGGTGGAGGCGGCGGAGGCCAACAGATGGGTCAGCAAGGTGGCGGAGGAGGTCAGTGCCAGCAGGGAGGTGGAGGTGCGCAGATGGGTGGCAGTATGATGCGTGGCGGAGGAGGCATGACAGGGACGCAGACTACCACCACGGATACCGCAGAACTGGTCACACAGATGATGCTGACTCTCGATCAGAACCGGGATGGCATGATCGTCGGCAATGAAGTTCCTCCTAAGATGCGATCCAAAGTAAAAGACGCCGATGCCAATGGTGACGGTGTTTTGAACCGCATGGAACAGTTGGCCGTCATCGATCGCACCAAAATGCTCAGCGGCCGTTCCGACGTCAATGGACTTGGACTGAACGAAGATATTTTCAAGCGACTGGATACCAATCTGGACACCGTCGTCAGTCCAGACGAAGTTCCACGCTCTCTGCAGCGACTCTTCCGCACGCTTGACACCAACCGAGACGGGATCATCGATACCGATGAAAAGAAGGCAGCCCTGTATAAGATCAAAGGGAGACTGAACCCGGACACCACACGAACGAAAGACCCTAATAGTTAGAGTTCACCCTGTAGAATCTGAGCGATTTCCAATCTATTTGACTCGTACCAAACAGCCTGGGAGACGTTACAGTAAAACGGGGCGCAGGTTAAATGTGTGCTGATGGTCCACATCATCGCTGTGCCGGGAATCGATCCAAGACGAAAACGGTGTAACTCCTTGGGGCAGGCAGCATCCTCGAATTCCGAGATCGAGCGATGTTGTCTGCTATACCAGTCGATGGGAGATTCCCGGCACTTTTCGCGCGCTGAACTCGACATGCAACGCGCTAATTGAACAGGTTCTCAAAATAACTGGCGACGCGCGCCAGCTCAGGTGGTTCACTGCGAAATGCGATATGCCCATCGGGGCGAATCAGAAACAGGCTGGCGTCGATCACACCAAACCGCGCATGTACCTTTCCTTCGACATCATGCAGCCAGCATTCCTGAAGAGATGATTCCGGCAGGAACTCTGGTGGCGGAGCAGTTGAGATGATCCAGAATTCGCCACAGGCTTGCAGAATGTGATGGAATTTTTCGAAATCAGGAACCTCGGTCTGATCCGTGGCCATCCAGAGCAGACTGTGTCCCTCGTTGCAGATCAACTGGCTCAACTGAACGGCTTCAGCAGAACCAGACTTCAGGAGTGGACCGGCATCGGGAGTGCAATCGCCGGGCAGTGGTCCCAACCAGTGTTGCCGGGCTGCGTCGCCAGCTGCATGGTAACCACTGACCAGAGGGCTATCGCGATAGTGTAGTTCCAGTTCAGATTCTGCCTGGGCCGCCTGCAACTGTCCCCGGGATGTCGTCAACATCGCACACAACGCACGCTTAACCCGCTCGATGGCAGCCGGGTCATTGGGAATACTGCGAAGCGCTTCCGCGGTGTCTCCAGAAGCGCCCACGGCAGCAGCAGCGGGCCGTCGTTCCTGCTCATAGCTATCGAGCAGTTTCGCATCCGCTATTCCCTGAATAACGAGCGCCAGCTTCCAGCCCAGGTTGAACGAGTCGTGAATACCCATATTCATGCCATGCCCTTCAATCGGGCTGCAGGCATGCGCGGCATCACCGGCCAGCAGAACCCGTCCCGACTGATAGTGGGCACTCAACTGTCGATACGTATGATACAACATCGGGTCATCCGGTTCATGCAGCCGGGAGCCGGGCGACAGAGCATTGAGACCGGCGTTGATCTGTTCCAGCAGCGCAGCATTGTCGATGTCATCATCGGCCCGGAAGTAAATCCGCCAGCGTTCCCGTGGAAGAGGAATCGGACTCAAAGCGGGTGCTTCAATTTGAATCGCCGCCCGATCCGAAGCATGCTGCCAGTCTTTTAAATGGCCATCGATCACTCCCCAGCGACGCAGATAGCGATGGCCGTCGACATCAATTTCACAGGACTCTCGAACCCGGCTGTGAATTCCATCAGTGCCTACCAGCCAGTCGGCTGTCACTGTCTGTTCGGTTCCATTGGTGGACCGTAACTGCGCCGTGACATGCGACTCGCTCTGTTCCAGACTGCTCAGCTCCCAGCCCCGGGCAACGGCACCTCCCAGCGCGACGAGTCGTTCCGTCAGTATCTCTTCCGTTTCATTTTCCGATAAATTCAGGTCGTAGGGATGCCGGCATTCCAGACCGTTGAAGTCGGTCTGGGCGACGATCTGACCATAGGCAAAGATATTAAAGCCTCGCATCAGATGCCCCCGCTCCAGAAACGCATCGATGACACCCATTGACTCAAAGATTTCCAGCGAGCGGCTGTGAATAACCGTTGCGCGATCAAAGGGCAAAGGTTCCGGGCGACGATCAATCAGCAGGCATTCAATATTCCGTCGCGCCAACTCCACGGCCAGTGAGAGCCCCGTCGGACCGGCTCCGACAATGAGCACCGGGGAATATTGTGGTAGGCTTGTATGACCGTTTGACATTCTGTTTTCCATTGCAGGCTTGCGAGTCAATACTTTTAATCGCTGAAACGTACTCAGTATACGACATCAGCAATGATTGCATTCAACGATCATACAGATAACGGTACTCTGTTCGCGAGTCATTTCTTATCTTTTCCAACCGCTGCCTGCATCGCCTGCAGCGAATCGCGGGCAAACTGTTTCTGTTTGCGACGCACATAGGGATAAGCGATTTTCGATAACAACTGCTGCGGTCGAGAGAAAGCATACAGATCATACCAGACCGAATCATCGTCGGCCCGCCATTCCACCTGAAAGCGTTCTTCGCCGCACTCCGCATGTTCGGGCAGAGTACCATACGCGAAGGCATACCGTTGGACGGGCTCTGTTTCTTCCAGCACATACACCACCCGGCTCGCATTCAGAACCCACAGTCCCAGCGCATGCGCGAGGATCGCCACGGTCTGTCCTGGCTCCGGCAAGGCGTCGGGATGATGCAGACTGACCCAGTTCAGCCGAAAGTGCTGCCAGTCCTGCAGTGCCCGCTTCGCCTGTTCATACACGGCTCTCCCCTGCCCCAGACAGATCCGGTTATGATCGACCTGAAAGCCGTCAGGCGGAGTTGGTGTCCGGGTTGCTCCGATCCAGTAATAAGTCAATTCCAGCTGAGACTGAATCGTGATGAATTCGTTGATCTGTTCTGCAGAAGGTTGCTGAAGAAGAAACATACCGTTGATACCTTACACTTCTACCACTCATTTTTTGATCTTGTGCCTGTGAATTTTCTGATACAATTCTCATAACACATTCAGAAAGGGCGCTCGATGAATGCATCTGAAAATTCAGAACATGGTGACACCTCAGCCAAAAGCACTGCATTTCCCTGGCAGATTGTAACAGTCTGGTCAATGATTTTACTACTGGCAACACTGGCTGGTGGGGCATTCGTGTTACTGGTTCTCCCCTGGTTGCTGATGCCTCTGTTTCCCCGGGGCCGTTTCATGGCCCCGCTGTTTCAGCTGTCGCCTCTGTTTTTCATTGTCATCTGGGGAGTCGGTATCTACTGCGCCTATCGCAGACACCGCTCAATGAAAATCACAGTCTCACTCATCGTCGTCAGTGGGATCGTGTTGATCACGGCTCCCATCTGGGGATATATCTTAGTCATCCTGATTTCGGGAGGCTGGAATGTTAAATAACCTCGATACAAGAAAGACTCTCTTTTTCCAGGAAATACTAATTTCAGCAGATTTAATTAATCCTGTCTCTCCCTGATCCGTTTACCTGATTGAGACTTCCCCTGTTTACTCTCTTGAACAGAGTGATCACTAACCATGAATGGATCCCTCACAAAATCTCCCGATTCCTCATGTAATGAGAAACAGTTTCGGTTAAGAAAATATTATCGGAATGTGTCTTTCGCAGGGCTATTAATTGCTTCATTCATGACTATCGGAATGATTCTGGAATTCAGGGCAGGAGCTCCCGCGAATCAAAAAATGTCGCAAATATTGTTAGCAGGTTTCATCTGTACTTTCTTCATGAGTCTGTCAATATGGCTGATCCTCACTTATCACTATGCATCTCTGACGATTCAAGATAATAAAATCATTGAGCAGGGAGTCCTGCTGCGAAAAGAACTCGATCTGGACCGCATCAGACAGCTCCGCTGGATCGCCAGTCCCTCTGGTGGTATCAAACTGCAGTCTCTGACGGAGAAAATCACGATCCATCTCGAGAATTTTCCGTGTGAAGTGCGGCTTTGGATCGTGGAATATCTTCGAGCGCAGATTCCCGAACCAAATCAAGAGGGCTGGGACCTGTTTTGTCACCGTGTCGCGCTGCCGCTCAGGCGATATGATCCCCAGGCACTGCCTGTGCCGGACAATGATGAAGTCCTGCTCACCAGGAAACGCTGGGACCGGCTTCTGCTGCCTTGGATTCTATTATTTACGGTCGGGGGAGTCCTGGCGGCCTGGAAGTTTAACCTACCGCGTCTCTTGTCTGCTCCTTTAACGCCTACGGCGCTCTGGCTGTTTCTGAGATTCTCTACGCCCAAACAGGGAATGGTCTCGCAAAAACTCAGTGCGGATAAAGAGACCAGTTCCTTTCTCATTTTTTCAGGAGGAATGGTGCTTGTATTTTTGACCATTCTGGTGGGGCTCAAGTTTATTGAGCTGCCGTTTCTTGATAACGATATGTTCATGATCTGTCTGACTCTGATTTGGATGCCAGTCGTTTTCTGGAATTGTTACCAGCACGATAAGATACGACACAAAAAACAGCTGGAAGCATCGAAGACTTCTGTCAAAGAATGGGAGGCCGGAAATACGTCTTCTGACTGACGTCTAACCGACTCCTTCCTTCATTCTGTTCTGTAGCGTCTCCTTCGTTAACCATACGTTGGCTTCTGTGGCCAGCCTACGGGGGAATCTTCGAATTCTTCCTGGCGACCGTAGGGAGTGATATCCAGCAGGCTGTAGGCATTCGTCAGGCCTTCACATCCTCGCGCATACGTGGAATAGGTGTGATAGATGTCATCACCCAACCGGAAAAAGACGCTCATGCCATGCATTTCGCCCGACAGAAAATAAGGCTCGTCATTTTTGCGCTGCTGCAGCTCTGCCTGGGTGCGATAGTTGTACTGAGGCGGCGTGATCTTGTCATCGAGCGTCACATGGAAATCGTAATTGAAATCGCTTTCGAAGGACGAAACCCAGGTCCGGTTCCAGCCCTGATCGGCTTTCATCTTCAACAGTTTTTCCAGGGGTGCTCGCGAGATCAACGCGAAAGTGGTATCGCGATCATGCAGCATTGACAGATCACCCATCGCATTAATCAGACCCGTACAGCCTCCACAGCCTTTCTCCCAGTCAGGATCAAACATGAAGTGATAGACGATCAACTGGCGGCGTCCCTCAAATAGATCCAGCAGACTCAGCTTGCCATCGGGTCCGTCAAACTGGTAATCCTTCTCCAGCTTGACCATCGGCAGCTTACGCCGCAGCGCATTGACGCGATCCAGTTGCTGCGTCAGTTTCTTTTCAGCAGTTAACAGATCCAGTCGTTCGCTCAACCACTGTTGCTCGGTCACTATTTCGGGATGGGCGACAGCGTTTTCGGTACTCATAATAACTCTCCTTGGTTAAGAATGTTTTCGGTAAGGGATACTTGCTCTGTCAGTCAGTTGTGGGGCTGAGAAAATATGTTTCAGCCGCAGAAACACAAAGAGCGTCAGCACCACACAGCTTACCACGATCAGGAACAGTCTGAGCCAGGCTGCGACGGTCAGCGACAATCCGACTCCAGTCAAGAACGTCACCCAGGCGGCGACACAAACCGGGCATTTCGGCATCAGAATCAGCACCAGGGTCGAAAGCAGCGAAGCCAGCCCCTGTTTGAAGTAGAGTCTGCGTCTCTGAGTCTGCACAGTCGGGATTCCTCCCGAAGCCGGCAGCTGATATCTCTGACAGTGACAGTCAGCGTCGAATGGCATCAGATGTTCCTTCAAAACAGGGTGTGTTGGTGTTCTACCCTGTTGTCGAACGGCATCCGGTCAAATCGACAGGAGCTGAAATACTTTTTACATTCCGTCAGAGAAATGTTTTATTGCCTTAATCAACTGAATGACAAGGCTTTACGGCTTCGAGGGGCTGAAACTCAGGCAGCAGTTCTCTGACTTCCGGTTCCGGTTGTATCTCCAGCACCGTCATCACAAAACCAAAGCAGTCATAGGAATCCTGTAACGCCACGCGGGGACAAGGCACCACATATGTCTTCCCATCGGTTTCAATACGCAGCTTAAATTCATCCGCTCTGAGCCACTGTTTCTTATCTTTCCCGGACTCGAACCAGGAATCACTCAGGGAGTCTTTTAACTCCCATTGCCCCTGTGAATCTGTCACACAGGTGGCGCCGTCTGAGTTCATAATTACAAGTGTGACTCTTGCGCCCGAGACCGGCGTTTGATCAGCCCCCGCCAATACATGGCCTTCCAGAAACAGATCGTAAAAATAACTGCAGCCCGGCAGAGTCAGCAGCGACAGGACCAGGATTAATGTCACCACTCGTGCGACCGCGTACATGCGCAGTTCACGATCCAGCCAACAGTAGAGACGACGACAAAATGATCGATTAAATGTCTGAGACATGCTGGAACCTCACCCGAAAAAAATCAAGGAAGCAGATTCGCTTACTGCTTATGAGATCTGTTTCAGGCAGGATTTATTCCCGGTTATTTGAAGAGATCCTATTTTTGCTATGGATTGTAAAACAACAGCTCAACTATGCAGTTCGTCGCCTTTACTTTTAAGTTCGTTCAATACATGGCTATAAACGCCCTGCTCGTCTGGGTGACGATAGTAGTCGGCAGGATGCAGCAAACCACCCTTTGATTGAATCTCGGCGACCACTTTCTCCATCCAGTCATAAAGTGAATCAGCAACCTGTACCACGCTGTCAGGACCATGATTCATGAACAGCACGCTCCCCTCCGGGTACTCCGATTTTTTCGTTGCGATGCAGGTAAAATCGCCATTATCAAAACTGTGGAACGTAATGAATCCCTGTACGTACTGCAGTGAATCCGCGTCGAACAGCTCTGCCGATAAGAGATCCATGCCGTTGGTAACAGCATAAAAGTCACACAGCTCCTGAGGCAGTGGTATGTTATCGATCAGGCTTTTCAGCTCATCCGCCGAAAGTGGGTCCTGCAATTGGACGGTAACCTCAAATTCGTCCTGATCTTCCGCCGTCAGATCTGCAATTTGCTCCAGCAGTTCTTCGATGCGGATCATTGTTTTTGACCTTTCGTTGAAACAGGGGCCGTCTTCATTTCTTCCAACTCAATTTCGACTACGATAATGCCCCGTCCCGGAACGCGCACACTGAATTTTGAGCCCTGGGGATGAATGGCAACACTCGGGAAGTCAGTCAGCACTTTGACCGACTTGACTGGTTTCCCGACATCAATCTCGGGGCGTGCATAACTCAGGGAGCGACTCTTGATCGCCATGCGAATGCGTCCATCCGCCTGTTTCACTGGCATCAACGCCACCGCTCCCTGATCGGACGTGACGGTAAGTGCCTGGGATACCTGTTGCAGTGTTTCGGCGCACGCTTTCAGGAAGCTCGGAGAAACTTTGCGATAAGTCAGATGAGTCCAGTAACTGCGGGGAGCGGTGATAACGGTTAGATCGCCCAGAGGCGTCTCTGCTTCATCCTGAATGATTTCTACTTCTGTGATCTCTGTTTCAGATCCAGTGCCATATACGCCACACCAGAGTTCATGGGGTGGATAAACATCGCTGAATTCAAAATCAGCGGACGGCAGTGACGCCACTTTACGCCCAATCAGAATGATTGGGCCTCCCTGGTATTGCATTACGCTTGCCAGTTCCTCAGCGGGCAGTAGATGTGGATTGGGAACGAGAATAGCGCCTTTCGCCTGCTTGAGATATTTTACATTAATCGTCGCCTGCATCGTCGCCCCGGCCCCCATCAGTTCTGCAACGAGACGATGCGTATTCCAGCTGCGTGTTTTAATGAAATCAGCCATTTGTGCGCGATACGCGGCGTCTGACCAGACAACCGTTACGCCGTCTGTGTGTAGTGGAGGTTGTGTAAAAGCGAGATCCCAGCGTTCCTGCAGCCACTGCCATTCTTCGCGGCTCAGGCCATCGCCCAGGCAGATCAGAAAACCGTCGGAACTGGGCTTGAGTGAGCCATCGGGCATAATGTGAAACACATTCGCCAGCGCTTGAATTTCCCGTTCCAGCACGGTGGGATGATGATGAATAGCGTCCCACTGCTCCACAACGTCATGCACCGTCTGCAGGTTTATCAGTCGTGTATCGGGCAGAGCGGCTCTCATAAGCATCAGCATGGACAGGAAGTCATCGTGCCGATCGACGGCGGAAAGGCGCGGGTCCATCGCCAGGCTGGCGGCAACGGTCTCCACGATCACGCCATCAACGCCTGTCTGGGCAATTCGCTGATAATCAACGCCGTAACGATAGAGGGATTCAAACGGAGCCCGTCCCCAGGCAGAATTAATGACCGCCTGTTTCTGCCGGGCATGCAGGGCATCCACCATCGTCGACCAGAACCGCGCCCAGCGATCTGCATAGAACTCACTCCATTCCGCCCGTTTGTGTTTCAGGATCCAGTCTCCCCGTGCCGTCAGCTTGTCGGCATCGTATCCACATTCCTGTGTAACAACAGCCGGTAATTCCAGACCGGATACCTTTTGAAACTGCTCGATCATATCGTCAGAATAGGATGTCAGGTGAATATTTCCTGAAAGTGGGCCAAATCCATCTGCACCATGCCAGCCATCGAAACCGTAGTCAGACAGCGTTTTGACCATCTGTGATGCAAAGTAATCTTCGAAATAAGAGCCGTCATTCAGCCGGGCCAGACAATTCAATCCCCAGACTTTGCCATAGCCCTTCCAGACATGCAGGACTTCCAGATGATCGCTGATCCATTCGCGATGAGTCCGATCCCGCGTATACTTCGCAAATGTGCTGAGAAAGACCTGTACGCCCTGCTTTTGTAAATTTTTGATGAGCGCGCGAAGTTGATAGCTGGTCCAGTCCTGGCGTTTTCGCTCGCGGTTGAATTCATGTCCCTCTCGCGAACAGTACTCGGGATAGAGGGGGAAGTCCTGCTCCAGTCCAGGATGTGACAGTACAAAATCGGGGGAACCTATCAACAGGCATATCGAAGTGGGAGTGAATCCCGCTTTATCGAGATACTGTTGAACGCCATAATCGTCCTGCTGATTATCGAAGGCGATTAACTCGGTCCAGATCCAGCGTTCATACGCGCGAGATTCACTGGATTTTTCCTCAGCGGAAAGCGGCTTAGTGGCGATGAATATCAAAGCAGCACAAATAGCGATTCGAAAGACAGATATTATTTGCAGTAGCATGGAATGATCCCAGCAGTTGGATGGTCTAATTGGCAGGGGAAAACAGGTGAGACACAGTTTCCCTTAATTTTACAGCGATCACATCCAGACTGAAATCAGCGAAACCTGTTTTAGACTCTATTTTTCCGTTTTCCGGGAGAAGGACGGGCTTTCAATCCCGCTCTCGGAAATGGAACCTGTTTCCTGTGAAGCGAGAGCAACATTCGGGACTGTACCAGAGCTGCGACTCACTTTCACAGCGGTCGCCGCTCCGCATTTAATCATCGGACCTTCGACCAAATGATACGAAAGGAATGCGACATAATAACTGATCACAACCGACACAACAGCCAGCAACAGACCGAGCATAACAGGATATGCAGCGGTAACCGTCGGACTGACGACAGACAGCAAACCACAGGCGAGCCAGTACAGGATGATAAAGTGGTAGATATAGAATGAGTAAGACAACTGGCCGAGCTTGCGGACAAGCGGAACATCCAGGACACGGCTCAGCAGCGGGTTGGTTTTTCCGTCTGCAAGAATTGCGATCAGAAGTGTTGCAAAAACCGCTTCCATCAGAACTGCGCAGAACAGATTACCGGGCGAGAACACTGAGCGAGCCGATATTAAACAGGCAATGCTGATCAGAAACAGTGTATTCCAGGCTTTCAGACTGACAAGTTGATTCAGTTTCTCTATCAATGTGGGCAAGATCAGCCCCAGGTAAAATACATACCCATACATAAAATAGAGACTGCCCGGCAACAAGGCGCGGATCAGGCTGCAGACGATGAGCAGGAACAGAAAGAGCAGATTCAGTTTTGCGCCTGTACTTCGGCTGACAATATACGCCAGTGGAAACACTACGGACATGACCAGTTCCACCTTCAGTGTCCACGCAACCTGATTGAGATTGGTTTCGAAGAGTGTGTAATTGGCCAGTACATTATCGATGGTAATCGGATTCTGGTACCACTCTTTGAACCAGACTGAGGTATCAGGATACACAGTATAGGTGTGAAAGCAGGCGATAGAAAAAATGATCAGCGACAGGCAGACCAGATACGCCGGGTAAATGCGAAACAGTCGTTTCACATAAAAAGCAAAGCACGTTCCCAGTGATTTTGACTTCCGGTCGAGTGACAGCCCCAGCACGTAGCCGCTCAGAACAAAAAAGACCGTCACCGCGGCTCCGCCATTAAAGGGAATGAGCAACAGCCGCGTGATAAATGCCTGAGTTCCCTGCGTCTCCTGCAGCGGAGTCGCCCAGATCATCTCATTCTGATTCACAGCAAACACAATCAGACAATGGCTCACCGCAACCATCAGAGCAGCAATGCCCCGCAGTGATTCGAGTCTGGTAATAAACATATTCTGATTCCGTCTGTCTGTGATCGAAGCTGTTACTCAGGTTGTTACCTCAGTTTAGCCAGCACCTCGGGGCAGACACAAACAGAAAAATGATGCAAAGCACGATTACAGGCTTGTTTTGAAGGATTCTTGCCTATTTCACAGGCTTCCCGTTACGTCGGTCAAACCGGAAGGGGTCGGTTGCATCATCTGTGATCGTCACTTTCAGGGGTGGTGCGATCCCGCCTTGATCGACTTCCACACGCAGCAGATTCTTCGCGGCAAACGGACGATCATAAATCCAGGTATGGCCGTCGCCATGGATGTAGAGGATCGGCTTTTGAAATGCTTTCGCTGTTTCACTCAACGGGTCGAAGAAGTCGTTGTGCGCTTTCACCGGTTTGGCGTGACCCAAAATGACCAGGCTGCTGACTTCGTTTCCGAAACGACGCAGATTACTCTGTACCCAGTTCAGATTGTCGGCATGGCGTTGCTTCCACTCCACAGAGTCGTGAATCCGTCCTCCCACCAGATTGATTCCGATAAATAATACATTGCCTTTCACGAAGGAAAAGTTCTCTTCCCGCTCCAGTTGCCGAAAGATCTTAAAAGAATGCTGCCAGCGGCGATCGAACCGCATGAAATACTGTTCCCAGAACTTCCATGCTTCCGCGGGATGGGCACAGTCATTCCATTCGTTGTCTCCCGGGATGATAAATACCGGTACGTTTGATTTTGCCAGCATCCCTGCGACTTTTTGATAAACGCCTTCATGACAGGGGGTACTCCCTGCTTTGATGTCTCCCACATGTACGACGAATTCCGCATCGTCTGGTAACTTCGTAATCTGTTCCGGCAGCAGGACATCTTCAGCCGGTTTGTAAGGGACGTCGCCCATCACATAAAAAGTGACCGGAGTTTTTGGCTCGCTACTTTGGGTAGCATCTTTCTGGGCAAAAGCGGTGGAACTGCACAGTAACAGGAGTCCCAGTGACAATATTCTGAATCGCATCGGTAATTCGGTCCTCAAGGGGGGGAAGTCAGGGATGTGCCATTCTTCAATTTTCAGCAGCAGGCACTCAAGAGCATGATGGGCGAGGAAGAAGACAGCAAGCGCCCCGACATTAAAATCAGAATACGTTTCGAAAACTCATTTCAGCCAAACAGCTTTCTGGCCGTCGGATAGACGAAGACAAACCAGTATCCACTGAGAAAACTGATCGCTGAGAAAAAGGCACAAGCGGGATCGATCCTGTTTCCAAAGAGAGTAAACGCAATCATGATCACACCAATCGAAGTGATAGAACCTTTCCAGACATACTGCCAGGTTGGACAGTGTTCTGCAAGCTGCTTATGCCGTTCCTTTGATTCAAGGGATGGTTCGCCTTCAACCAGAGATTGACCCTGATCGCCGTTCAAGCCCAGCTGAGTGAGGGTGATGACAAACGGTAAAAAGAAGAATCCCGCTATGAAGAACAGGATGACTGTTGCATTTTTAGAATTCAACATTCGAAGTAATGCATGCGTCTCATCAAAGGTAGAGAAAGCCATGAGTGAGCTATACAGGAGTGCCAGGCCTCCGAAGAGGGAGAAAATATTTGTCATGAGATTTTCTGCCTGTTACTGAAACTGCATAAAGAGCCGAGTGGAAGCATCGATTGCCAGAAACAGTAACACCAGAATCATCCAAGTATTTACAAAGTAACTGATCCTCACTTTGCGCCGCTGTTCGACTGACAGGCGCTCTCCTCTGAACGCAATTTTTGCCAGCAGCAGGAGCGAATACAACTGCAGCGGAAAAAACATGATGCCATAGACGGCCATCTTCCAGGCTCTGTCGACCATTTGATTCAGATCGGAATCGGTGAGTTCGGCATCGGCAGCTTCGTCTTCTTCCCACTGCTCATCAAAGTCTCCTGCTTCGCCGTCCAGACCCTTTGTGTTGCGCCAATCCTCTTCAGTAATCGTTACCGGTTCATGGTCATGCACAACTTCGAATGCACGCGGCACATCTGACTCGGCAACCTGCACTTTGATTCCGCCTATCGCGTTCCCCAGGTACCAGGCCATGCCGACAGCGACTTCATCCGACATAAACGAACGAATGCCTGCCGCCTCCAGTTCATTTTGAACCAGACTCGCTTCCACAGGTGAACTTAACGTCGCAACGGTGATTAATTCATGGGACACAGGCTACTCTCCTGGAATGCTCAAGGCACTTTGACAATCACATTATCATAATGAATCGACTCTTTGGGTGTGACCAGGCCAATCTTATCTTTGGTCGCATGTGCAACACCGGGTGACTGCAGGGAACCGATCAGCCTGCCATCGATGAAGGCCTGCATCAGATCCCCTTTAATACGGACGGTAACGGTATACCACTTGTCTTTTTCCAGCTTGACGGGAAAGTCAGCTTGTGTCTTTTTCAGGATCGTCTGTTCTTCCGCCGTCAGCTTTTCTTTGGACCGGCGTTTTTTGAAGATCTCATTACTGAAGACACCGGTCTTACCATCACGGAGCGTCACCTTGGTGGGCGAGACCACCACGCGACAGAGGTGTCCCGCATGCGAGCCCTTAAACTTGTGCTGGTTGAATGTGAGATTGGTGGAAGGGGAACCAGCAAACTTGAGATCAACGGTCAATTCCACATCACTGTAACGTTTGGTCAACAACTGATGCACGGCGGCGTGACCACCATCTTTGAGTTCGACCCCTTGCAGGACTCCATTTTTCACAACAGAGGAACTTTTATAGAGCGTCCATGAACCTCCCAGTTCCCGACGGGAAAAGTCATCCGTAAAGAGCTGTTTCTGATAGTAATCACCGGGAATCGCTTCAGGTGCTCCCGCAAAAACCGGCAAGGGAGAGAACAGGCAAACCAATGTGAGCAGACAACTTTGACACGACATGTTGAGCACCTTTATTGAATGCCGGAGGGAGAGACTTTCAGAAACAACTTATTTTATCCCGATCAGAGACACTGTTCACTCCTGAAACCGAAAAAGGGGACAGTTTTCCGGAGGATATTTTATCAACTTCACCGCAACGAATACTGAGTCTCCTGCTAATCATCAACGTAATAGCTGATACAAAGGATCGTTTTTTTCAGTAGAAACTTCTGCGAACTCAGGCATACCCCTTCCTGGTCTGACAGTAGCTACAGGATTTGCTATGATGGGGGGGAGTAGCTTATTATTTCAGCAAGCCACTTGGTGCAGTGAGATTTCGAATAAACTGGGAAATTCTGGATTGAAACCAGATTCTGAAAAGGAAGCAGATTATGTGCACACGGGCGGTTTACCTGGGGCCGGAAGGCGAAACTGTGACTGGTCGAACCATGGACTGGAAAGAAGACCTGCAGAGCAATCTCTGGATTTTTCCGCGGGGGATGTCCCGCGACGGAGGGCTGGGAGACGCTTCATTAAGCTGGAACAGTCAATATGGCTCCGTCGTCGCTTCTCTCTACGAAGGCGGAACCGCGGATGGCATGAATGAAGCCGGACTGGTGGCCAATCTACTGTACCTGGTGGAATCAGAATACCCGGCCGACGACGATCCGCGGCCTGCGATTGTCATTTCCGCCTGGGCGCAGTATGTGCTGGACCAGTTTGCGACGGTCGAAGAGGCCGTCAGCGAACTGCGCAAAGAGACGTTCCGGATGGTGACGGTGGTGGCCCCCAATGGGGCCGCGGGAACGGTTCATCTCTCCCTCTCCGATCCTTCAGGCGACTCGGCCATTTTTGAATATATTGGGGGAGAGCTAAAGATCCACCATGGCCGTCAGCATCAGGTCATGACCAATTCTCCCGTTTTCGACGAGCAGATCGCCTTGAACAAATACTGGCAGCAGATTGGTGGAACGGTCATGCTGCCGGGCACCAACCGGGCAGCAGATCGGTTTGCCCGGGCCTCTTTTTATATCAATGCCTGTACGCAGACAGCCAACCCCCGTGAGGCCGCCGCCAGTGTTTTCAGCGTGATGCGGAATGTGAGTGTTCCCCGCGGAATCAGTACTCCCGATCAACCGAACATCTCTTCCACCATCTGGCGTACGGTCAGTGATCAGAAACACAAAATCTATTTCTACGAAGACACCGCCAGCCCGGGGATGGTCTGGGTTGATCTCAACCAGATCGATTTCAGTCCCGGTTCAGGCACCCGAAAACTGACACTGGTAGGCAACTATAATCTCAGCGGCGATCAGACCGACCAGTTCCAGCCGGCAGAACCTTACCCTTTTATGGCACCTGCCTGAAAAAGTCTTGCGAGATCGATCACACACTGCGGACTGCCTGGAGTGCACCATCAATCTTCGACAGGGTGAATCTAGATGATCATCTGTTAGATTTCCGACACTGACCCGTCTCAATTATGTTACTGGATCGGAGGGAATCCGTGCTTTGCCCTGCCCCGCAGGGACAAATTCCAAAATAACCATCAGACCAGAAACTGTACTATTGACTAGACCCTTATCTCACAAATAAGCTTAAAACTGTCATCAGGATCCAGCGCCTTCAGATCCGTGGAACAGGTTCTCTCATCAAATTTCAGGTTATGATTATGAAACCAGTACAGACGCTGATTGCCTGTCTGATTCTCGCTCAGTGTAGTATTTCTCTGAAGCTCCAGGATACCAATGCCGCCGATTCAGAGATCAAACCGATCAAGTTCAGCCTGGAACGCAAGAAACGGGGCAGCACCGAGACCACAAGCCGCCTGCCCCCCGGCCCACCCGGAACCGTTGGTTCTGTAGATGGCACGCCCGTTTTCGGTCTGGAATATTTGAGTAGCCATTACCTGGCCGGCGGTGCGCAGAAGGAACCCGGTCCTTTATCGCGTGAACTGGTGCGTCAGGCACTTCTGATCGCCGCACGCGAGCACCTGGGCTGTCGCACGCGCGATGCCCTGCTGGGAGAATCGTTACCCGAAAATCCATTGCCTCAGTTTGGACGAATCGGAGTCGTCTCATCAACTTACTGGCCTGGTGGATCGAAAGGATATCTCGTCTTTGGTCTTGCCATCTATCAGGAAAAAGGGGACGAACGTCAGTTTCTGCTGGAGAAAAATTTCAAGATTGATGGGAAGGAACCTGATATCCTGCCTCAAATGGCAGAAGCGATGGTGACCGCATCCCGCGAGGACTTTCCGGCTCTTCTTAAAAAACTGGGAATTCCAGAACGCCCTCTGGTGAAATCCAAGTTTGCCAGGATTCCAGAATCCTTGCTCAAAAATCAGTACAAGTTCGATTATATAACCCAGTACCAGATCATTAGAGGCCTGCATCAGTTTCTCGATGAAAACGGACCTGACTGGAAAGCCTATCTACAACTGGCACAAGCGTATGGGCACCTGGGAGTTCTGACGGAATTTTACTGGAGCGATTTCAGTTCCGTCTGTAAAGCACGGGGAATGCTCTATGCACTCCGTGCGAAAGGAGTCGCCTCCACACCTGCGACCGAATATGAAGCCTTTGCCAGAACTCATCTAGGCACCCGCACTGCCGGCCAGGCCATTCCCCAGGCGACCGTCCTGCTGGCGTATCTGCAGGCCATTTACGGTCGCCATGCCGACGCAGCTGAGACCCTGGCTGAGTATGAAACAGCTGTCAAAGAGGGACGCTGGAAGCCGGTGACTGCCATGCAGGCCCCCCTGTATTATGCCAAAGCGATCGCCGACTACGATCTGGAAGCGTTAAGAAAACCTCGGGAGACTACTGCACCGCACCTTGGTCCTTTCTATCTGGCTGCGTTGTTTGAAGCGTCCGGCCTGTCCAGCCAGACACTGACCAATTATCTGGAGGCGCTGGGAAAAAATCCGGACTGTCTGCGACTCAGTGATGGCCTGTCCCTGGGCCGCACCGTGGGACATATGCGAATTTCGTCTGATACACTCCGACAGAATACGATTCTACTGCTCCTGCAAAAAATACCTGATTTGAACATGATTTCCCCTGACATCAAATCAGCGTTAACTGCTTATACACAGAAAGCGTCAACGAACCAGGAAATTGCTGCCCGGGAGGAGCTGATGAACGGGCTGAATCAACTGGCGGCAGAAAAGGAATCCAAACGGGAGTTTACCAGCGCAGTACTGGCTCACATGCTGCTGGAACGAAGCTTCACAAATGCCGAAGTGACCGTAGATATGGCACGAAACTATGTCGGCTTCGACCCCACGCCGACCATTGAATTTTACAAGTCGATCTGTCGCACACATCAATTCTACAATCTGATTCAATTACAACAGACGAATTCGAACCAGGTAATGGCTTTACTGAATCAGGTTAATCAGTCTCTTCCCAGTCCCCCGGCTCCCGCGTTTCGACATAAGCAGGTCCTGGCCCCCATGGTCAGAGTCGGGATGCAGATGGCACAACTCCCCATGATGGCCACCAATTCACGATTTGGGCAGATTGACTATACCTATTCCAGCCTGTTCTCCCTGCGCCAGGTCTCGGATCAGTATTATGTGGAAAGGGATTTCGATGACATGCCCGCTATCAGTCCAAAATCGGAAGCTGCCCAGCTGGTCATCATCGATAATAAGAAATCGACTCCAGAAGAATTGCAGGCACTGGAGAAAAAATACCCCGAGTCCGTGATGATTTTCGCTGCACTCGCTGACCGCTATCAGAAACCTTCAAAAGATAAAGATAAGGAAAAGGAAACGAGAGAACAGGATCTGCAACGGGTATTAGCACATCTCACAACGATTTCCCAGGATGACGACTACTATTCTCATCTGGCTTACCTGTACCAGAAACAGAACAAAGAGGAAGAGTGGGTCAAGCTGACCCGAAAGATGCTGGAGCTGCCAAGTCCGTCTTTAAAAACGGTTCACTGGGAACTACAACTCGCGTACTGGCATGCCAGAAGAGACGAGAAGGACAAAGCGTTCGAGCACGCGGAACATGCCTTTCGCTCAGGCTCTACCGACTCGTTTCGATGTCTGATTGCCCTGCATTCAAAATATGGGGATTTCGAGACAGCCAACAAGATCTTTTCAGACTCGGCAGACCGCTACAGCTCACAAACAGCTGAATGGTTGCGCTGGTGTCTGTGTCATAACAAGGGAGATGCCAAAGCAGCACAGAATAAGCTGGAAGCTTATTTCCAGAGTGTGAATGCGCATTCGACTCCCGGTTATCAGACGATGCTGTTTCATTTTTATTCAATTATCAATGAGCCGCAGAAAGCATCGGTCGCGCTGATGACTACTCGTGATTTATCGCGAATCTCACCGGCCACATTACTGCTGGGAAGCTGTATGGCCGATCAGACCGGTAACAAGGCAGAACGCGATCGCCTGCTGCAGGCAACCGTCGATTTAGAAAAGAATCCCGTGATGGCCAGAGATTATGCGGTCTGGATTGAATATGCGAAAAAACTACAGATTTTTCTCAAACGACCGGACAAACGCAAACTGAATATGAAAATAGTCACAGACCTGACAAAAGAATCGCACAGCGATATCCGCCAGAATCTGGAACTGGTCTCAGCCTACTTCCTGGCAACAAACCAACTGGTCAACGAAGCCACCCCTTTACTGCTGCACTCTGCTGTCATGCTGAAAGACTTCCCTCTGACGGCGAACGTATTAAGCAGACAGGTGCTCAGAAAACAGGGAATGACCATCGGCCCCGGGAATGAAGGGTTGACTAAAACAGACTGAGAGGTTTGTGTCATAATATAGTGTAGCGTTTCGAGGTCTCCTGCTGTAAATCGATTCCCGGCAAGGCAACAGCTATGATCCTGAACCGCGCGGGTCAGGAATCGAATCCTCGATAGCCTATCTGAATCACTTCTGCTCGTTTATTGTACAAGAGCCGCAGCGGCAAAAGCACCATCGACCACACCATCGGTCACACGCAAATCCGTGTTCGGCCTTAAAAACCCATCATAGGTGTAAGACTTTTTAATCTTCACATAAGTGTTTTTATCTCCTCCCCAATGGGAATCGATAACCTCACACACGGCCCAGCCGATCACATGGAATTCCACACCACTCCCATTTCCCATGACGGAATCATAAACGGGAATCAACTTCGTCTTCCCTTCCGCAGCCATGACAGCCGACTTCATACCACTTGAGATTCCCGGATCACCATTCAGATACAATGGCCGGGAACTGTCGATATATTCGGTCGAATCATTTCGTCCTTCTGCAGCAAGTGCATCCAGGTCTTCCTGGCGTAATCCGACTTCAATCTGATCCCGGATGTCGGAAGTACTGTTGTAGGACTTGCCGATGTCACAGGTCCCCCAGTTGCCAGGTATTTCTGCTCCAATATTATCTTCCAGTCTGCCATCGCCATAAATTGTCCAGACTTCGCCCGGCTCTGTGGAATCCCACTGTGCTTTGGGAATCGTGAATGGCATGACACCGACACCGGGCGCCAGCAGACTCCCTTTCTGCAGGATTGCCGTCGAAGTGGCATTCAGGTCTGATTCATTAATTCCCAGCAACCGGGCGAAAAACAGTGATACAGGTGAGTTTGCCTGTGTGTCAAAGCGGAGCGTGACCCGCACGGTATCAAAGGTGCCCCAGTCGAGAATTGTAAAGTTATCATAGACTGATTCGGGATTGTAGCGTCCGATCTGAATATCAGAATCGAGCACCTGAAATCCCTCAATTTCTCCGATGTTCAAATCCGCATACTGACGCAGTGTCGCCCGCACTTTTGACAGGTCCTGAGTCCCATTTGCATCGGGAATCAAATCCCGTACTGCCGCCAGCACTGCAGCATCTGCGGCGCGTTGCAGGTCGGCCCGCTTCTTAAGTAGATAGCCATAGTCAACCGCGAACGCGACCATTCCCAGCAGAGGAACCAGCATGATCGCAGTAAATACAGCAATGGCTCCCCGGCGATGATTTTGTTGTTTCAGTCCCGTTTGATTCGCATACCTTCGATCCGGCATCGGTTTGTCCCCTGGATAGTCTGTGATGTGAGAGATCTTGTTGAGAAATGTTTATTCGCGACGCATGACAGTTGTCGTTTCAATGGAAACGCCATTCAGTCCGGCAAAACCAGACAGCCAGCGTACTGAATTGAACTGAAAGATAACCTGCACAGAAACCGCGGAACCGGAGGGAACCGTTTCCAGATTTCCATTTGGAATGTTTGCCTCTAAGTAATCACGCACGTTTACGGTTAATGCACTGCCGATTTCTCCCGAAGCCTGATTGGGAAACTGGCTGGTAAAATAATTCAGCACCGACTGCTCAACTTCGGACTGATTTTTCACGTTATTTTGAGAAGCACGACGTGCCCCTTCGTATGAAGCATCATTGACCAGTTGCGCCACATTCACATATTGACTGACATCCATCGTCCCCATGGCGATCATGACTAAAAGTGGTACTACTAAGGCTGATTCTACTGCCGCCACTCCACGGCGTTCGGAATACGATTTCTGTATTTTGCGTTTTTGATGTTCGTACATGGTGCCGGACTTCCTCTACTCGAAATGAAAATCAGTCATTCCCGCTTCATAATTGCCTGTCCCTGCAATACAGTATTTTGCAGGAAACCAGGAACTAACCATGAAATATCCGAGTAGTTCACTTCTACTCGGGCTGTGATTTCGACTCCGGATGTCATTCCGGACAGATTTTCAGGAGTGATTGTGACGCGACATTTTTCGACATCCTGGGAATTGGATATTGCGGACTGTAGAAATCTGCGGATTGTCGCCTCGGCATCTTCGTGAGTCAGCGTACTGGTCAGTGCTGCGCGGCGGCATCCCGCCCGGGCGGCATCGGAGAGAGCCTGTTTGACCATTCCCATGCGAACAAATTCTACCAGCCCGAACACAAGGAGAATAAAGAGAGGAAAAACTACCGCCATCTCAACCAGAGTCGTTCCGCGCGGTGATTTCGAGCAAAGCAGACGGCGTTTCGAAAGCTGAAGTCTTTGCATAGCCTGTATCTCACTTTCTGATGAATGGCTCTACATAAACTTAACCCATTTCTCAAAGTTGGCTGAGAATTTATAACGATTTATCGGCCTGGGCAGATTTTTCGAGCAGGTTGAGGGGTTGCAACAATTATGCAGCCCACTGTTTGTCGAGCTCCGACCCTGATTGTGCAAAGCACTATACATCAGCAACTTATAAACAGAATCAACACTGTGAAACAGGTGTGAACTGACATAATTGTTTTTTATGGAAGAGGATCCCTGGACTGCTGCAGGATCAATTTACGCTGTTCCAGTCCTTCTGAAGTCACCTGAGTATTTTTGAGATAAACGTTTTTCAGTCGGGGAAGCCCCTGCAGATAAACAAGGCCCGCATCGGTCACTTGTGTCCCACTCAAATTAAGAGCATCCAAGAGAGGCAGACCTGAAAGATGTACCAGTCCGGCGTCCGATATCTGTGTATCCTGCAGTTCCAGTCTTATCAAGGTTTTAAATGATTTGAGATGGCTCATACTTGAATCATTTATCAGCGATCCATTCAATTTGAGGCAATACAGCTTCGGCAGGGATGACAGTTCAGATAATCCTGTGCCTGTCACCTGGGTTTGTTCAAGTTGCAATATTATTAGCTGCGGCAAGTCTCTTAAATGAACCAGGCCCGCGTCGCTGATACTGGTTTGATTTAAATTGAGTACGCGCAGAGCTGAAAAACAATTCACCTGTTTTAACCCGGCATTCGTAACAGCCGTTCCCTGCAGATTCAACCAGGTCAGGTTCGTCAGCCCCTGTAAATGTGCCAGACCAGAGCCACTCACTGGTGTGTAGAACAGGTCCAGATGATTAAGCTGTGACAGGTCTTGTAAATGAACCAGGCCATCATCACTGACGCTTGTATTCCAGAGCATCAATCTTTTGAGTCGGTGAAAACGCTTCAAGTGAACCAGACCTGTACTACTGAGACCTTTTCCACTCAAAGAAATTCTTTCCAGGTTCGGAAAATCATTCAGCCAGACCAGGTCACTGTCCTGCGTCACATCCAAACTGATTGATTCCACCTCATCGAACGACTTCATCTGTTTTTTGTCGCGATTCTGCCGTATGACATTTTCCCAGTTAGAAGGGAAAACGGTAAATTCAAAAGTGGGTTGTTCATAATCAATTGTACCGTCCAAGGCTGCGATATGGAAAAGTGTTCGATATCTGAGTATCAACGGTGTCGCAATGAACGTCAGTACCAGCAGTGACAGGCCGCTAACACCCCAAAACCAGCGGGAACGCAGTGTACGTTTCAGAATGCCATGCAAAGTAGGATCGGCAGCATGATTCATCGATCGAAATACCGTCTGAATAAATCCTCGTTTCAGCAGAATGCGGAAGTCTCAAACGAGTAACGGTACACCAGGCGGAATGGATTAAAGAATTACCAGACAAATTATGATTTAACTCTGCTCCGGCCAGTTCTCAGCTACAACGAACAGACGCTTAATCTCCCGACAGTCAGTCTCGACGACTTTTAAAATACTGATCATCAGCGGTCGGTCCCCTTCCTGAAAATGAACATCCAGAGCTCGTTTTAGCTCAGAGAAAGTCAATAACTTCTCAATACATGAATCTCTGACAGCAGGGGACAACCAGTCCGGTTTTTCACGGATCTGATAAACAGTGTCGCTATACTGCGTTTTGAGCCAGTCCAGTTCAGAAAAATATAACCAGACGCCTTTTAGATGTGCAGGTGACATCCGCTCCGGGAGTGGGGTGGATGCTGGCAGATGAGGATTGTAAAAAATGATGCCTTTGACAAACGCCACACGCCGCACGACCTCAGGAAAATGCGTTTCGCTCAAAGGCAGCTGATATTCGAGTAACCGCCTGCACTTCTTTTCAAAGTTGTCTTTGGCATTAGGGCCGATAAAATGACTGCCGGTCGTATTTTCAGCGGGATAATGCAGATAATATTTCACAGCCGTCTCCCAGTGAGTCAACTCCCCTGCTTCGTCTTCAAACAGGAAATCGATTTCACCGACCGTCTGGTTCCTAACAAACAACTGTTGATTTTGCGCGACAATTTTCAACCTGCGAATCCGTTCCAGCCAGTATAATACCAGGCCTTCAAAGTACTGCCCCACACGGAAGCGGGAATAAGGCACGAGGAAGTCCATCAGTTCCTGTTCGTTAATCAGCGACAGGTCCGGGGGCTCCCACCTGCCGGGATCTTGGCTCGAGTCCGAAATCAGAGAGGCGCTGGTTATGGCCCAATGCAGGTCACGCAGTGACTGTGATTTATCGAGATCATGCTGGATTGAGTCGTACTTTTTTTGATTCATTATTCCCAGTTTAAACAGTTTCGCATAAAATAACCAATCACAGTAAACGGAATATTGATCACGACAGACATGATAAAATCGATGTGTTCAATGATCGTGAACTACTACTGCAGTGAAATGACAGAGTCGAAATCATGCATCAGCGAATTCTGGAATTCTTTCGTCGAACTCTTATCTGGTTGAAAGGTCGAGAACCGCTGCTGCTGCTGGTCTGTCTGGGGTTTGCTGTTTCCACCTGGGCCTTTATCGAAATTGCCGATGAAGTACTTGAACAGGAAACGCAGGCGTTTGACAAGTGGGTCATTCGATCATTACGCAAAGCGGATGATCCGGCGACTCCGATCGGGCCGGTCTGGGTACAGGAAATGGGCCGCGACCTGACCGCGTTTGGCGGGGTGGCTGCCCTGGTGTTGTTTACGGTGATCGTGGCGGGCTATTTGTGGATCGAAAAAAAGCCGCGCGTGATTGCACTGCTGCTGGCAGCCGCCCTGGGAGGGTTGCTGCTCAGTTCCCTGCTCAAGCATTTTATCAGCCGACCGCGGCCCGATGTGGTGCCGCATCTCTCACACGTCTACACCAGCAGCTTCCCCAGCGGCCACTCCATGCTGTCGGCAGTAATTTATCTCACTCTCGGTGCACTGCTGGCATCAGTCATCCCGCGGACCATTTTGAAAGTTTATGTGATCAGCGTCGCAATCCTGCTGACGATTCTTGTGGGTTTGAGTCGAATTTATCTGGGAGTACATTACCCGACCGACGTTATCGCTGGCTGGATCGCGGGCCTCAGTTGGGCCCTGTTCTGCTGGAGCATCGCCCGCTGGCTGCAAAGCCGGAATCAGATTGAAGACGATGAGGAAGAACCTGAAACTAATTCGAAGTGACTTCAGATCTGCAAACCCTGCAAATGTCGTTCTAAAAATAATCACAAGTGAGTGAGACAACTGTTATGGTTTTCTGGAACTGGTTCAAACGCAAACCGCTGGACTTTGAAGAGGTCTTTGGTCCGCTCAGCAGCAATGCAGCTCAGCAGTTTTACGCAATACATTTTCCGGATAAAAACTCTTATAACAGCTTCGGCATTAAACTTCCCGAACCGCTGCTACTGGATCTAGAGCCTTTATTTGATCCCGTCGAATCGTTTCAGTTCTTTGGCCGTCCCTTCAAAGTCGGCAAACGCTGGATACTGGCGTATCATATGGAATACGATACGCCCACGATTATCGTGAATCAGGACTTCCAGATCCTACTGGAAGGGTTGGGATTGGATGATTCGACAGAGGAATATTTCGTGGCGGATCACTTTCTATCATTTCTCGATCTGCTGACCATCGAAGCAGACGCCGAAGAAGTTTGAGCGTGTCCAGACCTATTCACTCTGCAAACTCAATCGCATAGAGTTTCGTATTCCGCATCCGAAACTGCAGACGGATCGACTTGCCTGCCAGTTCTTTCAATTCATGACCACCGTTCCATTTCACGGGAAAGTCAACAGAATCTGCGTGAATCGCTTCACAGTCAGCTGCGGTGAATCCAGGGATCGCGTTGCCTGCGTCATCCAGAATTGCAACTGTTGCAATTCCGGTCCCAGAGACGTCGATATTTAATTTCAACTGACTGCCTGTCACTACCAGCGGATTCGTGGTGAGTGTACCCGGTAGATTGCCTGCATCCATAGATACGAATCCATCCAGACGCGATGTGGCGCAGTAGATGCCACCCCGATCGCGTTTCAGCCATTCCTTACGATTTATCAGATCACGATCCCAGACGACCGGACGACCATGCGTATGCGGCCAGCCGACAAAGTACTGATGCAGCTCGCGACCTCGGCGGATCATCCCCGTGCCCATACTGACCAACTGCAGTTGAACGCCGTCTAAATAATCTGGTTGAATCCAGGCCTGCCGCTGTCTGTCCCAATGAATGCCATCGTGACTGACCGCCAGTTGCACATCAAACGTCCCATCGTTGCCATTCAAAGCACGGTCTTTTAATTGAGCACCCCGATACAGAAAATAAGCCGCCGGGAAAGCTAAATACGCGTTCTCTGCCCACGGGTAACGGAACACATTACTGGTATAAAGTTGCACATTCTCGGGGTCACTGTCATCGGGCCGCATCACAATTGGCAGTTCACGGCTGATGGTTGCCACTTTTTTCTTGCCCCAGACATGAAGAGGAGAAACACTTTCGTCATAAGGCCAGGGTACTTCGATGTCTTTGACAGCCACACGACCAATCGAACGCTTGGGATCCCAGGCCCGCAGATAGACCGCGTATTCCTGTGTTTTCGGATCCCAGCAGGCGGAAGGCTGACTGTCAGGAACGCGAGGCAGCAGACGTATGTCCGACTGTTGCCAGTGTATTCCATCGGCAGAGGAGGACAGATAGACGCCGGCCCGCGCGGGATCAGGCCAGTGCCGATTGTGCAACAGACGAAACCGCTTTTCCGCAGGCGCGTGTGAATCAAGAAACACACCGGCTTCGACCGCTTCAAACGGGAAAATGTTATTGAGTTTCGATCCCTGATAGTCGCTCAACTTTAATTCAGGTCGTTTCCAGGTTAGTCCATCCTTACTGGTTGCCAGACAGAAGTGCTTCTGCTTTTCACCATCATAAGCGCCGTAATACAGCATCGCCGTCCCGTCATGGTCAACCACGCTGCAGTAAAAAATGAACCCCAACGCTTCCCACGACTTTTCGGGCCTGAGCACACGGCGCAGCGCGTGAGGCGGATTAAACTGTCGTTTCACGTGCTCAGTCATTTCAGAATCGATCAGTTGGTCGTCCAGAAATAAATGGCGCCCTGAACTCATCTGAATGACGTCTGCACACTCCCCAACTGCTTTGCAGTCAGGCACATATTTCAAAAATAAGAGGATCATAAACGCTAAACAGAAGCAGGAAAGACGAGGCTGTTTCAGGTCATAATTCATGGCGAAGTTGTATCCGCGGGGATCAAGGTGCATTGGTCTGGAATTCTTATTTGTAATGATCTGGAGTGAATCTGCTTTTTCTAATTCACCAGCGACAGTTTATCCATTAGTATAGTAGACTGAAAAGTCACCTGCTATTCTCTGGTCGGATTTCAAATCAGTAAAGGAGCGGTTGCATGCTGCTTAACAATACGCGGATCAATCAATATTCCTGTACATTACAGTTTACAATCCTGCTGCTGGCCAGCCTGTACCTGAATAACCCAGAAATCAGTGCACAAGAACAGCCCGATCAATCTGTGGAACTGCAGCAATTAGTTTCCAAGGTAAAACAGAGCGAAGCCTTGTATCAGAATCTGCAGTTCAAACTGAATGCCACTGAAATCGATCAGGCTGAGTTAATTGAATACGAGGGTTCCAAACCAATCAAACGCCAGTCTACTATTTCTTTCATCAGACAGGGGAAGAAGTTCCGACAACAGATCCACACGCAAGGCCGGTTTGTTTTAAACTTCACTCTCGGCTTGTACTGGCTGCAGGATGGCTATCGTGCGTCAGATCCCGCGGAGATTCACACAAATGAAACATGGATTCGAGTCGAATCAGGAACCAGAGAAAACCTGTCTCTGTTTGATGGAACAACTTTTCGAAGTTTCTGGAAAGAAAGTATGTCTGATGAAGAAAACAAGGAACCGCCGCGGAACCAGAAACGTGGTCTGATTTCAGATTCACCATCCGGAACCTTGAACCAGACCAGTCCCCATCGTTTTCTGTTTGATTCCGGACAGCTACCTGTTTCACTCTCCAGCTTTCTGACTGGAAAAGAAGCCGAACAGGCGATTACCGGAAAGTCCGCTTTGACTGCACGGGTTACGAAACTGGGCACAGAAACGTTTCAGGGCCTGGTTTGCACCACACTCCAGCTGGAGACCTTCGACTCGACTGGTAAACCCCGGTCTCGAACGAACCTCTGGCTGTCTCAAGACCGAAACCTGATTCCCGTGCGCAGAGAGGACTTCAATTACCACGTTTCAAAGGAACTCCCGATTTCAGCGTCCCTTGTTGAAGCCTGGCAGGAAGTCAGCCCCGGCGTCTGGTTCCCCAACCAGGCTCACACGGAATACTACCGAGCCAGAGAGGGAAAACGAAACTCAGAACAAAAACCTTCAAGGCGGAAAGAGTATACTCTCGAAAGCATTGAACTGAACCCGAAACTGCCGACCGATATCTTCACAAAACTGGACTTCGAAGCAGGTACACCGGTATCAGTTGTTACGGATGGAATCAGGGTAAAACACTTCAGACAGGGCACAGAAAAATAAACAGGGAGATTTACTCTTCTTCTTTCAGCATGGGTGGCACAACTCCATCCACTGCCGGTGAGGCATCTTCTTCGAGCATGGGTGGCACATATTGTTCATCTGTGATTGTAACCCGGCCGTAATCATATGTCGGGATCACGCCGCCGCCCCCCAGTGCCTGGTAGGTATTCACGATGGCAGCCAGTTGCTGCTGCTTGGTTTCAATCAGGACCACTTTCGCATCCTGCAGGTCACGCTGTGCCAGCAGTACATCGACATATTCGGCGCGGGCGTTCTGGAACAGTTTTGTGGCAACATCGACCGATTCTTCAAGTGCTCTCAACTGCTGCTTTTTGATCTCGACGCTCTTGCCGTAATTCTCTACTTTGTTGATACGGTTAACCACTTCAGTGAACGCATTCAAAACAGTACGCTGATATTTATAAACGGCCTGCATCTGTCGGGCATTTGCATTGAGATAATCCGCCTTGATGGCGCGTCTGTTGATCACGGGAGCTACAAGTTCACCGACGGCATTATAAACCAGCGATTCCGGCGTAATAAAAAGATAGCGGGGATTAAAGGCCGAATACCCCACGCCGGCGTTCAATACCAGAGAGGGATAGAAGCGGGCCCGGGCAACCTGGATTTCAAGACCCGCTGCCTGCAATTCTCGTTCTGCCTGGCGAATATCGGCACGGTTATTCAGCATTTGAGATGGCACACCAATGTTAATCGTGTGCATATTGAGCTCGAAGAAATCCACCTGTTTGCGCTCGACAGACTGTGGATAACGACCGGCGAGGAAGTTGATTCGGTTTTCTGTTTCAATCAGCCTCTGCTGGATGATCAGCTTTTCACTCTGGTTCTTACGTACTTCAGCCTGGAAACGTTGAACGGCCAGTTCTGTTCCCCGCGCTGCTTCTTTATTGGCTTTGGCAACCTCGAGACTTCGCTCCTGAAGTCCGATGGTGATATCTAACGTCTCCATGCGTTTGTCGAGTGCCAGAAGTTCATAATAATTTTCTGCTATCTCGGCGATCAGACGCGTCGTGATATAGTTCCGCCCCTCTTCAGTGGCAAGATAGCGTAAGGAAGCCGCGTCCCGGGAGTTCCGCAGTTTTCTCCAGATATCGATCTCCCAGGAGATATCGGCTGCGAGCAGGAAGTTGGGAAGTGGCTCGGGAAATCCTTTACCGGGAGCTATCTGCAGTTGATCTTCCACAGCACCGGCACGGGTATAGCGCCCGGGTTTATCGATCCCTGCTCCAGCCCGCAAATTGAGGAAAGGCAGATAGGAGCCTGTCCAGGCATAAGCCTCGTTGTTGGCGATATCAATGTCCTGAGCCAGGATTTTCAACTCCTGGTTATCGACCATTGCCTGGTCAATCAACCCCGACAGCATGGGGTCGTCAAAAAGTACCGCAAAATCAAGTTCTGCCGAATTGGTTTCGTCGTAACTTCCATTGAAGGTGTCCGGCATCCCCGGTCCCTCATCCGCATCTTGAAGGCAGGGAATTTTACACGACGTGAGCAAAAACATCAGAGACGAAATAACCGTCGGCCAGAAAGCGAGTCTCTTTATCTTCGAGGTAGAATATCGAATCGATAGAATCATCTGCCTAATCCTTGACAACTTGACCAGAGCTTTAAACTGCTGGTTTACAACCACTTCCGTGTGGATTTATTGTGTGGATTGTCAGCTCATGTCCTTGTTTGGCGGCAGATTCAGATACATGTCAAAACAATCACAGTCAGTTCTTTCTTCGACTTGTGTTCTATCTCAACTTAATTTGATTTCATGGCAAGCCAGAATTATACACAAAATAGAGAAACCGAGGGGAATGGACGATCGAACAACACTGAGGCACTGAGGAAAGAGAGGGAGACTCCCCTGTGTTTTAAGAAGCTTTTGCTTCACAAACGAAGGGTCCACAACACCCGAACTGACCAGGATCAATTCAGGTGCCATGATCAGCTTCTGCTAAAGAGTCGCGCTCAAATAATTCACTGAGCGGTTCATCGTGTTCGTCCCGGATCATTTTCTTCCCGTCAGCCATCTTGCCAAACAGGTAATAAAGACCGGGAATCACCAGGACTCCAATTAATGTCCCCATGAGCATTCCGCCGACTGCCGTAGATCCAATTGTGCGGTTACCAATCGCTCCGGGACCGGTAGCCCGGACCAGGGGAATCAGGCCGGCGATAAAGGCAAAAGAGGTCATTACAATCGGCCTGAATCGCAAATTACCGCCTTCGATGGCCGCGTCTTTGATGCTCAAGCCTTCCTGTCTACGCTGAACAGCGAATTCAATGATCAAAATCGCATTCTTACCCAGCAGACCGACCAGCATGACGAGACCAATCTGGCAGTAGACATCATTGGCTAATCCCATTGCCTTCAGGAACAGGAAGGATCCAAACAGACCAACAGGTAACGAGGCGATCACCGCGAGTGGCAGGAGGAAACTCTCGTATTGCCCTACCAGAACCAGATACACAAAGATCACGACGATCGCAAAGATGTAAATTGCCGTGTTACCTTTGTTCGCCTCGTCATAGGCAAGCCCCTGCCAGCCAATCCCATAACCATGCGGCAGAGTCTGTTCGGCAACCTCCTTGATCGCATCAATGGCCTGACCACTACTGAACCCTGTCGCCGGCGCTCCTTGAATAATCGCGGTGGTATACAGGTTGTAGCGGTTGATCTCGTTCATCCCCTGGGTCTTCTTGATCTTCATAAATGAAGAGTAAGGCACCATTTCCCCATCATCGTTTTTGACGAACATATTTTCCAGGTCTTCCGGGTACCGACGGAACTCGGGAGCCGACTGCACATAAACCTTGTAGAACTGGCCAAAGCGTATGAAGCCCTGTTCCCAGGTGCTGCCCACCACGATGGAGAGGTTATCCATCGCATCGGCGATCGATACCCCTTTCTGCATGGCCACATCATTGTCGATGACAATCTCATACTGTGGGTAATTGTTGGCAAAAAAGGTGAACAGCCCTTTCATTTCCTTGCGTTTTCCCAACGCGGTCATGAAGTTTTCGGTCACTTTTCCGAATTCCTCGTAGTTGCCGCTGTTTGTCTTATCGAGCAGACAAAGCGAAAATCCCCCGGCTGCACCAAATCCGGGAACGGCAGGCGGTTCAAAGAATTCAAGTTTCACATTGGAAATCTCACGACCTTTTTCTTCAAGTTTCGCAATGATCTCTTTGGAAGTCAGTTCACGTTCGTCCCAGGGCTTTAAGTTAATCAGGCAGGTACCCGCATTGGAACCTCGACCTTCGGTCAGAATTTCATAACCAGCCAGCGAGGTCACAGAGGTTACTTCCTCAAATTCCTGGCAGATCTTCTGCAGTTCATGTGATTTTGAGTTAGTATATTCGAGTGTTGAACCGGGAGGTGTCTGGATAATCCCGTAGATCACGCCCTGATCCTCAAGTGGAATAAAACCCGTAGGAAGCACTTCATTCACCAGCAGAATTCCATAACCGAAGCCACCAATCACAAGCATGGTCAGCAGCTGTCTTGATACGATCCGACTTACGATGGCAACAAAACCGCCCGTAACCTTTTCAACGCCCCGGTCGAACAGATGCAAAAAGATACCTAGTGGTCCGCGTTTCTTCTTTTCACCCGGTTCACTTCCCGAAAACATGGACCGGAATGTAAATATGAATAACACGGCCATCATACCACTGATGACAAGCGTTCTCGTTTCAGTGAGGTGAAATTGCTCGGAGACCAGTTCATGGACAAACTCGATATGCAGCAGTTTATAGATCCCGTACCCTGCCCCCAGGCCGAGCGCGAGAGACAGCAAACCACGCAGGACATTGGCGTAACGGCCTGTGCTCTTTCTGATGATACGGTTCACAAAACCGATCAGACCGCGTTGCTGTTCGTGATTTGAGTGAGGTTTCAAAATCATCGCGCAGAGCACCGGAGTGAGTGTCAAAGCCACTACACCGGAGAGCACGATGGACATCGCCATGGTGAGAGCGAACTGGCGGTAGAATACACCCACCGCCCCGGGCATGAATGTCACTGGAATGAATACCGAAGTCATCACCAGGGTAATGGCGATAATTGCACCACTGATCTCGTGCACGACTTCCCTGGTCGCAGCGTAAGGCGAGAGATGTTTCTCGTGCATTTTGGCATGTACTGCCTCAACCACCACAATCGCATCGTCCACCACAACACCGATCGCCAGTACCAGTGCAAACAGCGTGATCAGATTGATCGACATCCCGAACATACTCATGAAAAAGAAGGTACCAATCAGCGATACCGGGACCGCCAGGGTCGGAATGAGTGTACTGCGAAAGTCTCCCAGGAACAGGTAGACCACCAGCGAAACCAGAATGAACGCTTCGATCAGGGTATGCAGCACCTTCTCGATCGAGGCATCCAGGAAGCTGGAAACGTCGTAGCTCACTGCATAGTCGATACCTGGAGGAAACGATTCCCCCTTGACTTCCTCAAGCTTCTTCTTCACTTCCTCAATGACTTCTGCGGCATTAGAACCAGGGGTTTGCTTGAGCACAATGGAAGCCGAAGGCAAACCGTCTATGTCAGAATACAGGTCATAGAATGAAGAACCCAGCGAGACTTTGGCGACGTCACTGAGTCTCAGTATCTCGCCATTAGGGTTAGATCTCAATATGATCTGCTCGTATTGCTCAGGCTTATTGTAGCGTCCCACCCAGGTCAAAACATACTCAATCGTTTGCGACGTCGTTCCCGTCGCCTGCCCCAGCCGTCCGGGCGAACCAATGATGCTCTGTTCTTTGATCGCCTCCATTATATCGGCTGAGGAGATATTATAGGCGCGCATGCGTTCGAGATTCAGTTCGACTCGCATTGCATAAGCCCGGTTGCCAAGGATCGTGGCCCGACCGACGCCCCGGATCCGCTGGATTTCTGGCAGGAGGCTGACGCTGACGTAGTTATAAAGAAAGTTCTGGTCGTGGTTGGGGTCTTTACTGTAAACGTTCACATACATGAGCATACTCGTCATGTTCTGCATGACGATAATCCCCTCGCGTTCCACGATGGGAGGGAGCCGGTTTTTCACCATTTGAATTCGGTTATTCACGTTTAAAACCGCCACATTCGGATCGGTACCTGGCTCGAAAACGATCATGATCGATGCCTCACCGGCACTGGTGGCCGCGGAACTCATGTAGCGCATATTCGGTACACCGTTAATGGCTCGTTCCAGGATCACCAGAGTCGAATCGACCAGAATTTTGGCGCTCGAGCCGGGAAATGAAACCGCGACCACGACACTCGGTGGTGCCACAGAAGGAAACTGCGAAATGGGCAGACCAAAGATCGCCAGCCCTCCCATGAACAGGATGAGCAGAGAGATCACGATAGCCAATGCGGGGCGGTGAAGAAATTTAGCAAACATGGCGGTTCCTATTCTGCATGATACTTCAGATTCTCAAGCGCATCTTCAGGAGCCAGGTACTCGTATTCCACCGGCTCTCCGTCGCGAACCTGACGGACCCCCTCCAAAATGATCTTGTCGTTCACATCGAGCCCCTTTTTGATCAGAAAGATATCATCTAATTCTTTTAAGATTACAATTTCGCGCTGATGTACGATGCCATGATCTGCAGCATGTTCGCTTTCATGATTCCCGGTATGTTCCTCTGCATGCTTTCCGTTATGATGATCTCTGTGTTTTTCGCCATGCTTTTCATGTCCCTGCGCATCATGTCCTGCTGTCTGCTCCATGTGATCCTTCAGATCTTCCTTATCAACAACATAGGCATACTTTCTGGCAAGGATTTCGTACGTTGCCCGTTGCGGGATAACAATTGCATCTTTGATAACTCGGCTGAGTAAAATCGTTCCGGTCTGCCCATGTCGCAACAGACCATTCGGGTTGGGAAAATCAGCACGGAAGGAAATGTTTCCGGTATGGTTATTAAAATCTGCCTCAATCGCACCAATCTTGCCGATATACGGAAACTTTGAACCGTCTGCCAGTTGGAGTTCTACTTTAATATTATCCCTGTCTGGGTCTGCTTTATATTCGAGATAACGTGCCTCAGGGACATTGAAGTAAACCCACATGACACTGTTGTCTGACAAAGTCGTGAGAATGTCTCCCTCAGAAATCAGGCTCCCCTGCTGATGCAGTTGCTTGTCGATGATGCCTTCAAAGGGTGCCTTGATCGTCGCGAAGTCCAGTTCAGCCTGCGTCAGTTGCATCCTGGCTTTCACCTTTGCCAGCTTCGCTTCAGCAAGTGCGACCTCCGGTTGGGCTACCACTTTCTGGTTGTATAATCGCTCTGTATTGTTGTATTCAATTTGAGCGAGCTGGACTTCAGCCTTCTCGGCGTTCAACTTTGCCTCGTAAAGTGTGGGTAAAATCCTGAACATCGTCGAGCCGGCCTTCACCGACTGCCCTTCTCTGACCGGGATTTCTTCGAGGTACCCGCTCTCCAGAGCCCGGACCTCAATGTGTCGATATGAGTGGATCTGGCAAACATACTGCTGTGTGCTGACCACATCCTTCTTCATCGGACTGGTGACAACAATTTTGTGTTGCGGATGCTCTTCATGGTGCTCAACGTCACTATGCCCCTCGAGTTTGGAGCAGGCATGCATAGAAAGAGTAATGAGCATCAAACTGAGGATTGAGAGCGGTGAGAGTTTCATTATGTTTTTCTCGCAGTTGTTTCTCATGTCCTGTACGGGAGCATAAATCGGGGACAGTAAAAAAAATGTACGAGAAACTCTTATGCAATCGACATACCGGCGTATTGAATTTTTCAGCAAATGCTACGCACGAAGCTTTTTATGCCTGATTTACAGTGAGAATGTGGCACATGTTTTATTGTCACCCCCATTTCTATGAATCATATTCTTAAAGCAATGCGTCCCCACCCCCGACGAAAGTGCAAATTATTGCATGTGAAAACGCAACATTTTGCACCTGGCTACGCAAATAAATGCAGGCTTTGATCTAAGCCGACAGAGATCTTTTTTCAAAAACCGCCTGTACAGGAAATAAAACGGCCCCTGATTTTCAGCTACTGCCAAAGTGAGAAGATTCAAAACGATGAGTTAAATTTTCAGCTGCAGGTTCAGCAGAGTTCTGTGTTAATATATGAGACCTGGAGTATGAGAAGATCACTCGACAGACCTGAACCTGATTCTGCTTAAATTGCATTCTGCGGTTTGCGCCAGCCCGTTCAGTCTGGATCGTTTTGAATACCCGCTGACAGCTACCTGAAACTTAAGTTTGCTGCACTACTTTAAACAGTTTTATTTAGGGAAAGGTCCAATGAGAATTGAAATCATGTCTGACGCAGGTTTCTTCCAGTTAAGGTAAAAAGAAGGTCGAATGATTTCCAAAACAGGCGTAAACCTGTCGTTCAAGTGTTCGAAACAGGTCCGATAACGGGTGCTCATTCGGAACGTCCGGTTAAAAAGAAAAGCGAAATCACTTACCTGCAAGTAATATTAATAGTGCTGATTTTACTACGAGTGGACTTTGATCAGATTGAAAAAAATAAGACAACGCGCGCGACGCATAACTGCGTAGTTTCTTCGACGGCACCTCGGGATCAAGTCGAATCTGTGAGGTGAAAGTCGAGCAGTGGTAAAGAAGTCGAAACACTACTGAAATATAGCTGATGTGTATATCTCCCCTGTTCGAACATAGCGATTCTCCGGGTGGGTATGTTCAGCCATGTCAGTTTGGTATAGAATATCAGATTATGTCTCGCATCCCGTTTCTTTAGTACCGGTGACTGACTGTGTTGTTACGACTGTTCCTCCTGTTTACGATCATTCCTCTCGCCGAGCTGTGGCTGCTGCTCTGGTTCAGTTCTCTGACCAGTCCTGTCGTAACGTTTGGACTGGTGCTGGTAACAGGGATTCTGGGCGCCTGGCTGGCGCGGAAACAGGGATCACAAGCCTGGCGGAAGATTCAGCAGCACATGGTACAAGGTCAACCTCCCACCGGGGTGCTACTGGACGGACTGATGATTCTGATTGCCGGCGCGTTTCTCATTACTCCAGGCATCATGACCGACATGGTCGGTTTTGCCCTGCTGATTCCCCCCGTTCGAGAACTACTCAAAGTCCGGGTCGGGGAATGGCTCAAACAGCGTGCCTTGATGCAGGTGCGCTCACAGAACACCTTCTATACCAGTGCCACCCATTTTCAGGATTTTCAGCAATCGGCAGACCCCAGTGATACTCCCCCGGAAGAGGATATCATCGACGTGGAGTTCACTCGTAAAGATTCTTCAGAAACAGAATAAATGGCTTTACAATTGCATCGGGGGTGATGACTCTTATAATCGAAAACAGGCAAATCATCATGCGTGCGTGTTAACTTCCTTTAATTATTAACAACCGATCAACCCTGCTTTCCTACCCGCTGTTTATCATTCAATTCAGGAATCTGCTATGCCCCTGCTCCACTTTCGATGCCTGCTCTCTGCTGTCTCCCTGCTGGCTATGATGATGTCTGCATCACTGGTAACGGCAGAAGAACCCGACTGGAACCAGTTCCGAGGTCCACACGCGGATGGCACATCGCAGGCAACCGGATTGCCAACCACCTGGAGTGAGAAAGAAAATATCGTCTGGAAAACCCCGGTGCACGGGCGAGCCTGGTCCTCTCCTGTGGTCTGGAAAGATCAGGTGTGGGTGACGACTTCAACCAAAGATGGTAAAGAGCTGGGTGTCGTCTGCGTCGATTTCAATACAGGAAAAATCCTGCACGATAAAAAGATTTTTGATGTCGAAAAGCCCCAGTATATTGACCCCAGTAATTCTCACGCCTCCAGCACCCCCATTATTGAAGAGGGTCGGATCTATGTGCATTATGGCGCGTATGGTACCGCCTGTCTGGATACAAAGACTGCGAAAGTATTATGGGAGCGACGCGACTATCCCTGTAACCACTGGCGCGGCGCCGGATCGTCACCCATCATTTATCAGAACCTGCTGATCCTGCAATACGATGGTTACGATTACCAGTACATCGTCGCGCTGGATAAAGAGACCGGGAAAGAAGTCTGGAAGAAAGATCGGGACATCGATTATGGCACAAAGAACGGCGACTTCAAAAAAGCGTTTGCTACGCCTCGCGTGATCGAATACGAGGGACGCGTGCAGCTGATCAGCCCCGCTGCCAAAGCGACGCTCTCCTACAATCCATTAACGGGAGATGAGTACTGGAAGTTTTATTACCCGCAGCATTCCGCCGCCAATCGTCCGTTATTTGATGGCGAAAAGATTTATGTCGGCACCGGATTTGGTAAAGCCCATCTGTACGCGGTCAACCCGGGTGGTAATGGAAACGTCACGGACTCGCATGTCAAATGGATCGAACAGAAAGGGATCCCTTCCAAGCCGTCCCAGTTACTGATTGACGGTCTCTTGTATATGATCGATGACAAGGGAATCGCGACCTGCCTGGATGCAGAGACGGGAGATGAGGTCTGGAAAGAACGCATGGACCGCAGTTCGTTTTCCGCGTCTCCCATTTATGCAGACGGTAAGATCTACGCACCGGATCGCGAAGGCGTGACGCGGGTATTTCTACCCGGCAGGAAATACAAGGAACTGGCCTCGAACAAGCTGGACGAAGGCTGTGTCGCTTCACTGGCGGTCGCAGGCAAGTCACTGATTCTGCGGACCGAGCATTTTCTGTATCGGATTGAAAATCAGTCGACTGGGAAATAAGCCATGCGTTGAATTACGCGTCGGCAGCGGTTACTGCAAATTCGAGACGGACCGCAGTCTCTTTTCCGACCGATATTTTTCCGCTGAAGAAATAAGCACCGCCCAGTTTTTCAGTCAGCGTCACCTGAATGTCGATCGTTTCTCCCGGCTTGACCATGCGGCGGAACTTGGTGTTATTCAAGCGGGTGGCGACAGGAACTTTGCCTGCATCAGGAGCATCCGTTTTCGCAATGAAGACGGCAGCGGCCTGCATCGCGGCTTCACATAGAATCACACCGGGCAGGACTGGATGATCTGGATAATGCCCCTGAAAGATGTCGATTTCAGGCGAAACGAACTTGCGGGCATGGATGCTGTTTTCTTCGAGCGTAACAACTTCATCGAGCCACAAAAAAGGCGCGCGATGAGGAATACAGGCTTTGATATCATCCAGATTCACGAGAACATTCCGTTTCGTATTTGTTTAAAGTCAGATTCGGCAAGAACTAAATGCGGGCGGCAGCGGGGGTCAGATATTTATCCACATCATTGCTGACAATCACCCCGTAATTCACGGCTCCCAGCCAGCCCGACATGATGATGCCCACCGAACCGGCATGATACAGACCTTCAATCTGTTCGGGCAGTTCCTTACTGACTTTGAGACCTTCGAACTTGGTGCCGAATGATGCGCCCTGCAGATGCTGCGTATATCTTTGGAACGTGCGCGGCGTCGAAGCTTCGAGGTGATCCACACGTTCGCGAATGTTGGGAACATACTGCTCAAGGCAATCGAGAGTGGTTTCGATCAGATGATTTTTGTCGGCTTCATACTGTTCTTCGGGGAGGTCGGCCCAGTCACTGAAGTTCGCATTCGTGGATGAGACGATCAGTGAACGATCGCTGCCGGGACGCGTTTCCGGATAATAGAACGAGAAGGTACGACTGCTGACTTCTTTACTGAGCATGGCTTTGATGTCGAACCCGTTATGCTCGGAATGGAACAGCAGATCGCCGCAGAAGTTGAGTTCATCACCGGGTTTGAGAGCGATATAAACCTGCGTACTGCTGTTATTCAGCCGCACTGCTTTGGTTTCTTCGATGAATTCCGGATCGAAGTGCTCTTCACCGACGAGATTGAGAATCGTGCCTTTGATGTTCGAATTCGACATGATGGCTTTGCAGCCAATGCGTTTTCCGTTGACCACTACACCAGTCACACGACGATCAGAACTGACTTCGACCTTCTCGACCTGTGTGCGAATACGCACATCGACGCCGTTCTTTTCCATTTCGGCTTTGATGAGCTTCACCAGGCGGTCTGTGCCACCACGGAAGGTGTAGACGCCTTTCTGCATGAAGTTGGAGAAGACAATTCCATAAGTGATCGCGGGATCTTCCAGCGTAGATCCGTTGGCATAGGAGATCGGCTCCATCAGCAGGCGGACGACATCATCGCGACCGGGGAAGAATTCTTCAAAGAGTTCACGGGTCGTTTTCCCCTGATCGTCGAAGAAGTTCATCTTGCGGGCGGTATCGAAAAAGTTTTTGACAGTCTCGGGTGCAATGCGGAATTTCTCAATCAGCAGCCGTGTGAAATCTTCACGCGTGAATGTTGTTTCCAGAGAGAACTGTGGATTTTCGAAGCGAACGCCGCGCAGAGGCACGATGGAATCGGCGATTTCCTGGGTCCAGTATTTACGACAGCTCTTGAGCATTCCGTAAGGGAAGCCGTGCAGGGAAATATCGAAGATATGACCATTCTGGCGTTTGAACCAGGTGGCCATTCCGCCCAACTGGTAATGATGTTCGAGGAGCAGTACCGAATATCCCTGGCGGGCGAGGATGTTGGCAGAGGTCATGCCTGCCAGACCACTGCCGATCACAATGACATCATATTCGTCTTGAGTGTCTTTCAGAAAATCTTTGGCCATAATAATTCAGCGTCGTATTGAGTGTAGCAGATGAAACAGAAAGGACAGCGACAGTTCACTGGTCCAGCATGAATGGCAAGTTTTTGCATCTCCTGTTTATCGAAAAACAGGGGCTTTGTCTACTAAACCGCAATAAATCAGGATGCTGTGACAAAAGTGTGACAATTCCCCTCAGAGGAATAGAAAAAATCATGTCTTTTTGCCAGACATTGAAGCAGGAGTACAGCATCTTTGCAGTCTGTTTTGTTTACTTTGCGTTCAGTAAATGCAGATTGGCTATGCTGATGCCGGAGAGCATTGAACCAATAATCCCCAGAAACCCCTGATCCGTACCGCAGAGGAAAAGATTATCGAAGGGAGTCGTTCCATCCAGGATTTTCTGCGGGGCACCGTAAACACATCCATTGATATGACCCGTGAATTTTTTGATGGTGCGCGGCGTAAAGGTATCGACGTCGATCACATGCGAACGGAAGTCTGGAATAAATCGCATTGAGGATTCGAGGATCTGATCGTACCAGTACTTCTTGGCTTCCAGATATTTTTCTTCTGGAAGATTCATCCAGTAACCCGGATTCGCCAGGGCAGTGATCCGGATCGAACCTTCTTCCAGCGGTTGATCGTACTCAAAATTATTGGGTGAGCAGATAATCCCGCTGCGAACATCGACCGGGTTTTTCGACTGTTCGTAGTAAAAGTCTTCGGAATCGTTATAGAACACAATGGTTTCGTTGTGACCAAATTCAGCAGGTTGCTGATCAAGTACGGAAATGGTTTCGACAAAAGATATTTCCCCGGGAGTAAAACGATCATCCTGGGTAACATTCTCGCCACACAACTGCAGTGTCTCTGCCGATCCTGCTGATGACAGCACATTTTTCGCTGCGAGGATCTGGCCATCATCGAGAACCACGCCTGAAACGTGTTTGCCATCTGTAACCAGTTGCTGTACTCCCGCCCGTAATTTAAGTTCGCCTCCCAGCGATTTGAATTTTTTCACCAGGTTCTTCAGAATCAACCGCACACCTTTGTAGGGACGGGCAAAGCCTTCCTGATAGATGCTGCGGAACATGATCACGAACTGATTGAAATCCATGTCATGCTCTGACGGGCTGCCATAAAACATCAGCGGGCAGAGCAGCATGTTGATTAACAGGGGATCGGAAATATGCTCAGCCATGCGAGCGCGGGCGGAAATCCAGGTCTGTCCCAGGTCGCCGATATTATGAGTGTCTATTTCCGCGACCAGACAGCGAAAGCCATCAATCTGGCTGGGAAACTGCGTTGCAATCTCAGCTTCGAAGTATGCGAACTCGTTATTGAACCGCAGTGTGTGTCCCGGAAAGACGACAGAAGAACCGAACTGCGGACTGAGATCAAAGTCTTCCCAGCTGAAGCGGAGCTGTCTGAGAATTTTATTCAGTGGCCCCCGTTTTCCGCCGGGAGGTGAATAATTGGTAATTGCGTGCAGGCCCACATCATGATTTCGCCCGCGCAGGCGATAAAAGGAATTCAGGCCACCAATCGTGGTGTGCCTTTCCAGAATGCAAACCTGCTTCCCATAATAAGCCAGCCGGATTCCAGCGGCCAGCCCAGACAGGCCGGCACCGATAATGATTGAATCGTAGGTCATGGCGGAGGGATATTACGGGCTTCAGACGGTGCTTTCCGCATCCTTCAGGAGTGGTGTCAGGTAGGTTACTGTGCTGTCCATAGTTACCAGTTCACCGTAGTCTTCTTCGGGAATCTGTACACGATAGAGTTTGCGTAACTCCATGACAATATCCAGAAAATCCATGCTGTCCAGTTCCATCTGCTCCCGGAAAGGAACACTGTCGTCCAGATCCGAAAGATCTTCATCGGGAGCAATACGAGACAAGATATCCAAGATTACCGATCTGATTTGTTCCGGCGCCATGCAGAAACTCCAAACTTTCTAAAAATCCAATAACGTCGATTTCGTGCAGCGAAGCTCACAAATATCACGGGAAAACCCGGTCAGGGGAAGCCCCTTATAACAAACGAAGAATCTCCCCGCTAGAAGCCGGGTCCGAAAAACCCGCCCCTCATGAGGAATACTATAACCCGATCTAATAATGGATTTAAACCGACTCAGGCCCGGATAAAGCAGAGTTTTTCAGAAAATCCATATGGAATCGGCATTTACGATGGGTGAACACTGTTTCTTAAACGAAAGATCCAACGCTCGTTTATAGAAGGACTGATGGCCGTTGAACAGTGTCCATCAGGCAGAATATTTTTTGACAATCAGAACGGAATTGATTCCCAGCATTCCAAACGAGTTATTCAGAATACATTCTACTCGTTCCATCTGACGAGGTGTATTCTGAACCAGTTGAGGCAATTTGCATTCTGGATCGAGTTCATCGAGATTCAGTGTGGCGTGAGCGATACCGTCTTCGAATGCGGGCAGATTCCCCAGCATTTCCAGCGCGCCGGCGGCTCCCATCGCATGTCCAATAAAACTCTTGGTATTGTTGATCGCCAGGTTGGGGCAATCGCCAAACACGCTGGCAAGCGCTTTCGCTTCTTCTATATCCCCCTGGTGCGTTGCCGTGGCGTGGCTGCTGACAATATCAATATCTTCAGGCTTTAAACCAGCCCGTTTGAGTGCCAGATGAATGCACTCCGCCTGCCGGGTTGAATTGGGAAGCACGAAATCACTGGCATCGGAATTCATCGCATAACCGATAATTTCACCGTAAATCGTCGCGCCGCGGGCCAATGCATCAGGCAGACGCTCTAAAGTACAGACAGCGCCCCCCTCGGCGACCACGATCCCGTTCCGCTGCACATCGAAGGGTCGACAGGCTTTCGTGGGATCTTCATTCACTGCTAAAGCTCCCTGGCTCTGGAAGCTGGCGAAAATCCCAAACGTGTGAATACTCTCGGAAACGCCACCGCATAAGGCCATATCGACTTCATTCAGCCGCAGCATCTGCACGCCTTGAATGAATCCGGCATTTCCAGCAGCACAGGCAGCCCCCAGCGTCAGATGAGGACCGGTAATCCCCAGATTGAGAGTCACTTCGCCGGCTGGATTATTTGCGACAGTCCGCGGGTTATGATGATGCGACCAGACTTTGGTATCATAATCAAACTGCGAAATCTCGTAGACTTCGTTTTCCGTCTCGACATTCCCATGCTCGGTAATCCCCAGATAAACGCCGACACGATCACGGGCCACGTTTTCCCAGTCCAGACCAGATTGATTGACTGCTTCATTCGCACAGTAGACAGCAATAGAGCCGGCACGTGTTCCGCGACGGACTTCTTTTCGTTTCTGGTAGCGTAATTCGTCAAAATTACAGACGCCGGCAAGGACATCTCCCATATAGCGGATGTTGTAGTCCACAACTCCCGAACGGCCAGCCAGTAGACTTTGCCGAAATTCATCCAGATTGTTGCCATTCGGAGCGGTTAATCCGATCCCTGTAATGACGATTCTGCTTTGATCATCCATTGATGCCTGCATGGATTTATACCACTCTGATCGATTTGATAATACAATGAAGGTCCACATGCCACACGACCGCAGTGGTCGGGCAGGGGAAAAGTTAAATATTATCCCAAGGAGATTACCCGTTCTACTGTAAACTCGCAAGTGGCGCAGCAATTCAGATTTGCGATTCGCAATAGAATCAACTTCGGTTCTGCTATAATTTCTGTATCGCGAAACATGCGGAGAAACACCTTCACAAAAATGTGACTCAACCAGAATAATTTTCTTAACATCTAAAGCCCTAAGTCCTCAGTACAGGAAGGCTTACAGAAGATTTCTCAAATCCAACAGATCCGGGTTCAAAAAAGAACGGATTCTCTCCGTCCGGTTTTGCCTTGAGCGTACGAATATCAGTATGGACCTGTCCCTGGAAACACAATTTGCTGCAGACTCCCCAATGAATCAGATCCCCCATGAACAATTTGTTTCTCTGCTGGCGCGACATCACAATCTGATTCGCGGATTTATTGGAACATTACTCCCCCACCAGACAGACGCTGACGACGTGTTTCAGCAGACCTGCCTGGTGCTGTGGAGAAAATGGGATACATTCGACGAAACTCAGAGTTTTTCCTCCTGGGCCTGCGGGATCGCCTTTTATGAAGTGAAGAACTTCCAACGGGTCCAGAGCCGGGATCGGCACTATTTTTCTGATGAAATCCTCTCACTCATCGCTGCACAACAATCGTCATCACTGACTGAAAGCGAACACAGGCAGCGGATTTTGCAGAACTGTATTCAAAAGCTGGATGCCGAAAGCCGTAAACTCATCCAGGACTGCTATCACGCTGACATCAGTATTAAAGAATTGGCCGAGCAGACAGGACGTTCCTGTGATGCACTCTATAAGAAACTCTCACGTTTGCGGTTGAAGCTGATGGACTGCATGAAACAGACACTCCACTCTGCGGAGGTGGGATCATGAGCGAGAAACCCACACCTGATAACCAGACGATTCTATTGATTGACGCCTTCCTGCAGGGCACCATCAGCGACCAGCAACAGGCAGAACTGGAACGACTGCTCGCATCTGATTCTGAGCAGCGCCAACTTTATATCGACTATATGCAGGTCCATAACGGACTCACTACCTGGACTAACGAAACAACAGAACCTGCGGACTGGGTCCCTCAACCAGTTTCACAAGCTCATCCCTCCCGACTGAGATCTCCCCGTTTTCTGCTGATGCTGGTCTCTTCACTGGTCGCAGCGACACTCCTGCTTTCACTGGCTTACTATGCCGGCTGGAATACCCGGGCAGACTCATCGTCTGCCATCGCTGAATCATCGATTGATCAACCAGCCGATGAAACCTCTCAACCACAGACGGATCATATTGCCCTGTTAACACAGGCAGTCGGCGTCGAATGGGACACCAACCGAAATCTGCAGGCTGGTGCCGGCCTCTCTGCCGGCTGGCTCAAACTGAAACAGGGAACGATTCAGGTCGAACTGATCAGCGGCGCTTCGATTCTCATCGAAGGTCCTGCAGCAGTAAAACTGATCTCACCGCTCAAAGCATTCTGCCAATTTGGAAAAGTTCGCGCGTCTGTCCCCGAACAGGCGCACGGCTTCACGATGGAAACATCCCGGTTGAACGTGGTTGACCTGGGAACAGAATTTACGCTCTCACTCGATCAGTCCGGCAGCGGACAGGTACAGGTCATCGACGGCAAGGTAGAACTGCATTCCACTGACAGTCAGTCAACACCTGCGAATGTTCAAAGTTTAACCACCGGCGAAGGCGTGCAGTTCAATCAGCGGGGCACGATAGATCGACTCCAGGAAGCCATCCTGCCTTTAATCAATCCGGAAGAACTGTCTCAACTGGTAGAACAGCAGCAGACACAGCAGTTTGAACGCTGGCAGAAACAGAATGCCTTACTGAAGGCTGATCCTTCTATCATCGCTTATTATGATTTCGAAGAGTCCTCCAACTGGCTCCGCACCCTGAATAACAAAAGTCAGCAGAAACCAGCATCGTCGTCCCATGGGGCCATTGTCGGTTGCCAGTGGACGTCGGGTCGCTGGCCACAGAAACGCAGCCTGGAATTTAAACGGACCAGTGACCGGGTGCGTACTCATATTCCCGGAGAATATCAGTCGCTGACCTTCATGGCCTGGGTCCGCATTGAAGGCTTTGACCGCTGGCTCAGTTCGCTGATGCTGACCGACGGCTACAACGACGGCAATCCGCACTGGCAGCTCAGTGACAAAGGGGAAATGATTCTGGGTGTGAAAACTGGCCCCGGCAAAAACTATTTTTCTCCCGTCGTTTTGCAGCCTACGGACCTGGGACGCTGGATCTTTCTGGTCACCGTTTACGATCATCAGAAACAGGAAGTCGTACATTACCTGGATGGAGTCGCAGTCAGTCATCACAAAATCGAAAACCCGATTCCCCTGGTGATCGGCCCCGCTGAGATCGGTAACTGGCGACCGCAGGAACACTCGGGCGCCCACTCTATCCGCAGCTTAAACGGACGTCTGGATGAATTCGCGTTATTCGGCCGTGCGTTATCTGCTGACGAAATATTGCAGTTGTATCAGTCGGGAAAACCGAATTCCTGATTGATTTCTCTCACCAATTGTTGTGTCATAATAATAATCGATGATCACTCCCTGAATTCTCACCAGCAGAAACTTCATTACAACGAGGCATTGATGCGAAACCTTCTAATCGCGCTCACGATGATTTCGGGATTTGTTTGCACAGGCTCACTCCTGGCGGAGGAAACGAAAACCGTTCTGCCAGCCGACCATGCCAGACGCATGCAGCAGGGACTCGATCTCTTCAAAAAAGAAGTCCGTCCCCTGCTCGTTACCAAATGTCTGAAATGTCATGGCGGCAAATCGATCAAAGCGGACTTTGATCTCTCCAGTCGTAAAAAACTGCTGGAGAGCGGGATGATTGACAAGACAGCAAAAGACAGTTACCTGATGGCGCTGGTCGAACACCGCGAAGAACCTTATATGCCCCTCAAGGAACCGAAACTCTCTGGAAAAGAGATTGCCAGCCTGGCAAAGTGGATCGATCTGGGCGCTCCCTTTGACAAACCACTGGCGACAGCGGAAACAGCAGATGACGGAGCCATGCAGGTCACCGCAGATGATCGGAAATTCTGGTCGTTTCAGCCGCTACATCAACCTGCAGTCCCGCAGGTGAAACAAAGCGACTGGGCACACAACGACATTGATCATTTCATTCTCGCTCAGCAACAGGAAAAAGGACTGACTCCCAACGACGAAGTCAGCAAACGCGTCTATATCCGCCGTGCTTATTTTGATCTGATCGGCCTGCCCCCCACACCTGCTGAAATCGAAGAATTCCTGGCAGACCAGTCTCCCGCTGCCTATGAAAACCTGATCGATCGGCTGCTGGACAGCCCGCATTACGGCGAGCGCTGGGCCCGCCACTGGCTGGACATCGCCCGCTTCGCAGAGAGTCACGGCTTCGAACACGATTACGACCGAAACTACGCTTACCACTATCGCGACTTTGTGATCAAAGCTTTAAACCAGGACATGCCCTACGATCAGTTCGTCAAATGGCAGTTGGCCGGTGATGAACTTGAACCGGACAATCCGCTGGCGCTCATGGCAACCGGATTTCTGGGCGCGGGCGTTTTCCCGACTCAGATTACGGCTAATGAAGTCGAACGCACTCGCTACGACGCACTGGACGATATGCTCAATACAACCAGCCTGGCGATGCTGGGGCTGAGTGTCGGCTGTGCCCGCTGTCACGATCATAAATTCGACCCCATCCCCAGTCATGATTACTATCGGATGCTATCCACATTTACGACCACGGTGCGCACGGAAATCGAACTCGACCTGGACCCTGAAAAATATAAGAAAGACAAAGCAGCATTTGACCAGGCTCACGCACCACTGGTGCAAGCATTACAAGAATATGAAACGGCATCCGTAGAACCGGCATTCCAGAAGTGGCTTCATTCAGGCAAAACAGCGAGCGTGCCACTCGATGAATGGATTGTCCCCGAAGTCATCGGCCACACCTCGAAAGGTAAAGCCCGTTTTGAAAAACTGGATGACGGCTCGGTCCTCGTCAGCGGTCCGAATATCAACCAGGACAATTACACTTTCACGCTGCGTACCAGTGTTCATCCCATTCATTCGATTCGCCTGGAAGCACTCTCGCATCGCTCTCTGCCCAAACAGGGTCCTGGCCGTGCGGTGAACGGGAACTTCTCTTTGACCGCCTTTAAAGTCAAAGCCAAATCCGTTGAGGATAAAAAGGCGACAGCTAAAGATCTCAAACTGATAAACGCCCGTGCGACGCATGAACAGAATCAGACCACGCTTTCAGCCGCCAGCGCCATTGACGGCCAATATGGATCAGGCTGGGCCGTCGACCTGGGAGGCATCGGCAAAGACCAGGCGGTCATCTTCGATCTGGAAACGCCCCTGGATCAGGCAGGAGAAACGGAGCTGACCATCACCATGTCGTTTACAAACAATGTGAATCACAGCATCGGACGTCCCCGATTTTCTGTCAGCAGTACCACAGCCTCTACAGTCAAAACCGGGAATGGCAGTCCCGAAGCACTTTCACAGGCTCTGCAACTCGTCCAGCAAGGAAAGCCGGAGAAACTGTCCACTGTTCAGAAAGAGATTCTGAAGCGTCAGTTTGAACAGCAGGATCCAAAGTGGGTCGCTCTGAAAGAGAAAGTCGAACTGCATCTCAAAACCGAGCCACAACCGGCTTTGACCAAGGTCATGATCTGCAGCGAGGGCCCAGAGATCAAACCGGTTCGACATCATACGCAAGGGAAAGACTTTTTCGAGGAAACCTACCACCTCACAAGAGGAGACACGGATCAGAAAGGCAAAGTTGCCAGCCAGGGATTCCTGCAGGTCCTGATGCGTACCCCCAAAAAAGAAGAGTCCTGGCTCAAATCGCCTCCCAAATCGGCATCCACATCTTACCGCCGCGCCTCGCTGGCAGACTGGATGACCGATACCCGACAGGGCGCAGGCGCCCTGCTGGCACGCGTGATGACCAATCGACTCTGGCAACACCATATCGGCACGGGAATCGTAGCTACTCCCAACGACTTCGGCCTGCAGGGAGATCGCCCTACTCATCCCGAGTTACTGGAATACCTGGCAAATCAACTCATCAAGCATAACTGGCAGTTAAAGCCACTGCATAAAGACATCATGTTGAGCGCCACTTATCGGCAGTCCACCGATTTCGATCCCGTCAAAGCAAAAATTGATCCGGAGAACAAACTTTACTGGCGACGCTCTCCTCAACGTCTGGAAGGGGAAGTCATCCGCGATGCGATACTTTATGTCGGCGATCAACTGGATCCGACCATGTATGGCCCCGGCTCACTGCAGCAGGATAACCAGCGGCGCAGTATCTATTTCAAAATCAAACGCAGCCAGTTGATTCCGATGATGCAGCTTTTCGATGCGCCCGAAGCACTGGTCAGTATCGGACAGCGTTCCAGCACGACAATCGCACCGCAGGCTTTGCTGTTTATGAATGCCGACTTCATCAGAAAGAGCGCCGGCTCATTCGCAGCACGTCTCCTCAAAGATCATCCGGAATCAATCGAAACAAACATTCAGAAGGCCTACCAGATCGCCCTGGGTCGAAATCCAACGGACAGTGAAACCGCGATTTCTCTCGCTTTCATTCAACAGCACCAGGCATCCTATCAGGCGGAGAAGAAACAGGATGCCACCCTGCTGGCATTGACGGATTTCACACACGCATTACTCAGCACAAACGAATTCATTTACCCGAAATAAAAAAAGACTGAGAGACTCCACTGTCCGGGAAACCGTTTTTAAAACGAATTTCATATTGAGAGGCTTTGAGATGAGACCATCATCCAGCGAATTACCGACAATCTCACTGAACCAGTTACTGGCACGACGGCAGTTACTCAAACGCGCTGGCAAAGGTCTGGGAACACTCGGGTTGCTCAGCCTCCTTCAGCAGGAGGGTGTACTGGAACAGACAACGGCGGCTCCTTCGATTCAGGCCACGAATCCATTGGCACCTAAACCGACACACTTCCCGGCGAAAGCTAAAGCAGTGATCTGGCTGTTTATTAACGGTGGTCCCAGTCAGGTCGACACCTGGGATTATAAACCCGAACTGGAAAAACGGGATGGAGTGGCGCTGGAAGGCTTCGACAACAAAACCGGCTTTTTCCAGAATTCGGTTGGCCCGCTCATGAAAAGCCCGTTCAAGTTCAAACAGTATGGTGAATCCGGAAAATGGGTGTCCGAGATATTCCCGAACATGGCACAACACGTCGACAAAATGGCGTTCATCCACTCCGGACATACGGAATCAAACAATCACAGTCCGGCCTTGTTTATGATGAATAGCGGCCTGCCCAAAATGGGTTACCCCTGTGTCGGTTCCTGGGTGACCTACGGACTCGGTTCTGAAAGCAACAGTCTGCCCGCATTTGTTGTGATGTCCGACCCATTGGGACGAGGGTTGCCTAAAGGACAGAGTCTGAACTGGGGCGCCGGTTTTCTGCCCAGCGTCTATCAGGGAACATATTTGCGTCCGACAGGTGAGCCGATTGATAACCTGCAGCCCCCTGCGGTTCTTACCGAAAAAGGACGACAACGTTCGCAACTGGATCTGCTGAAATCGCTCAACCGCCAGCATCTGCAGCAGAATGATAGTGACCAGGAACTGGCAGCACGCATCGAAAGCTTCGAACTGGCCTATCGGATGCAGAGTGCCGCCCCGGAAGCCCTCGATATCGGCCAGGAACCGAAACACCTTCAGGAACAGTATGGCATCGGCAATAAGAAGTGCGAGCATTTTGCCAAACAGTGCCTGATTGCCCGACGGATGGTTGAACGAGGAACCCGCTTTGTACAGATCTATTCAGGTGGCATGGAAAATCAGCGAAGCTGGGATGGCCATTCCGATATTAAAGGCAACCACAGTGGCTTCGCGGAAGAAACCGATCAGCCGATTGCAGCATTACTGGCTGATCTGGAAGCGCGGGGCCTGCTCAATGAAACCCTGGTGATCTGGGGAGGAGAATTCGGACGGCTGCCGATCGCCCAGAAAGGTGCCACGCCCGGTCGCGATCACAATCCGCACGCTTTTACCACCTGGCTGGCAGGTGGCGGTGTCAAAGCGGGGACCAGTTATGGCGCGACTGATGAAATCGGGTTCAAAGCAGCAGAGAATAAAGTACACGTGAATGATCTCCACGCCACCATCCTCAGACTGCTGGGTATGGATCATGAAAAACTGACATACCTCTACAGTGGACGACGATTCCGCCTGACAGATGTGGGCGGCCATGTGATTAATGACATCATCGCATAAGTCAGGTCAATCACGACAGATTCTAAGACATTGATTCGTGCGACTTAAACTTTTTTCGATACTCTGAAGGAGAAATGCCCATCAGATTCACAAACTGTTTTGTGAAATAACTCTGGTCATAAAAGCCCGACTCCAATGCGATTTCAGACACCCTTTTTTCGGTTCTCGTCAGGGATTGACAGGCGGCGTTGATTCTCACACGCAGAATATATTTCTGAGGCGTGATCTGATACAGCTTTTTGAACTTGCGATCAAACTGACTCACTGACAAATACATCAAGTCGGCCAGATCAGAAATCTGAATGCGTTCCTGATAATGCTCGAGAACATATGCAATGACTTTATCCAGTTCCTGATACGACTGAAACTCGGTGCCGGCCACTTTAATATCACGCAGGACCCCCGCGACACCAATGACTTGGCCACCATCGCCGAAGAGAGGAATTTTACTGCACAGATACCATTTGAGATTTCCGTGACGGTCCGGGATCAACCAGACCTGATTGGGCAGCGGACTGGCGGACTCCATCACGCGTTGATCTTCAGCCACATACTGTTCTGCGAGATCTTTGGGATGAATGTCAAAGTCCGTTTTACCGATGATGTCCTCTTCACGGGGAATCGCGCGGATGTCCATCCAGGTGTGACTGATGTTAATAAAACGCCCCTGGGCATCCTTCGCGAAAAAGTAGGCATCGGGAATGTAATTAAACAGCTCTTCCAGATGGAGCTTGTTATCCAGCCGTTTTAAAAAGTCATCACGGAATTTCTGAGAATCGAACATGCGTAAATAATACAAATTTATGCGTGTTTTCTACAAGACGACATTGATCTGAGCGTCTACGATATGCGAAAATAAACGAATCAGCGTTTTTTTAAGTGAATCCAGCTATTCGTCTATTTTCAATTTCGAAATTGAACCACATTTCAGAGTTGATTTTCGAAGATTCGACTCTGTGTTGAAATCCATTTGATTGGGGTGCATTATGCTGAAGTTTACCGGTCGAGGCACGGCACATACCTGTAGCGGCGTGACACGCAGAGACTTTCTGCAGGTCGGAACGCTGGGCGCCATGGGACTTTCGCTGCCCCAATATCTCGAAGCGAAAGAAAAAGGCCTGGTGGATAAAAAGAACGACAATCGTTCCGCCATCATGATCTTCAACCTGGGAGCCCCCAGTCAGTTAGACACCTTCGATATGAAACCGGATGCCCCGGCGGAAATTCGTGGCCCCTTTAAACCAATCAACACCGCATCCCCTGATATCGACATCTCCGAGATTCTGCCCCTACATGCGAAAGTCGCAGATAAGTTTTCGCTGGTGCGATCCTGCTATCACACGGCAGCTGCCGTCCACGATGCCGGCTGGCAGATGATGCAGACCGGCCGCCTGTTTACCGGCGGAATTAATACACCCCACATCGGTTCGGTCGTTGATTACCTCCGCGGACGAAAAACCGATCTGCCTGCAAACGTTGTCCTTCCCGAAACGATGGGACGCGGCGGTGGAAATCTCCCTAACGGACAGGCGGGCGGCTTCCTGGGGAAAGCGCACGATCCTTTCGCTCTCATGGCAGATCCTTCTAAACCAAATTTTAAAGTTCCTGACATGCTGCCTCCCAAAGAGATTGGAACAGCCCGACTGGAACGACGCAAAAATATTCGTGAAGTCGTAGATGAAACGATCAATTACTTTGAATCTACCGAAGACGCGAAACTTCTGAACGGGAATTTCCATTCCGCCTACCGGCTGATGACCAGTAAGGAAGCCCGGGAAGCCTTTGATCTTTCAAAAGAACCCAAAAAGGTCCGCGAACGATATGGTATGAACCGCTTCGGCCAATGCTGCCTGCTCGCTCGGCGACTGGTCGAATCCGGCGTGCGGTTTGTCACCATCAATACCTTCCTGACCGTCTTCAATGAAGTGACCTGGGATATCCACGGCTCCAAGCCGTTCACCTCGATTGAAGGTATGAAAAATATTGTAGCCCCCATGTATGACCAGGCTTACAGCGCCCTGATCGAAGATTTGTATGATCGAGGCATGCTGGATGAAACGCTGGTCTGCAACGTGGCTGAGTTCGGCAGAACACCCAAAGTCAATCCCGCCGGAGGCCGGGACCACTGGCCTCAATGTTTTACCTGTTACTTCGCCGGCGGTGGGGTTCAGGGCGGACGCGTGGTCGGCAGCAGTGACCCCATTGGCGGTGTTCCCGCTGATCAGCCTGTTTCCCCCGGAGATCTCGCAGCGACCGTATATCATAGCCTGGGTTTTGATTTGCATACGGTTTTACCCGGTCCTTCCGGACGCCCCTTCCCGATTGTGGATGTGGGTAACCATGAAATCCGCGAGCTGTTTTAAGCAATCCTGAGTCAGCGGATCATTCACGCTGATGGTACATAGATTACGCGATTTTACGAATCGTGCAGCGAAGATGGTGGCACCGTCGTCTGATTTGATGACTTGCATTACATCCTTCGATTCCTCACGCGACTTGCAATTATTTTTCCCAAGAGAAGTGCTCGATGTCTTACTCGAAACAAATCAACCGATTCAGTATTCTGATCTGCCTGTGGACCTCGTTCAGCTTCAGTCCGGTTCTGAAATCCGTTTCTGCAGCAGAAACCAGTGATCGAATTGTACTCCTGCCCGAACAGGTTCAGCTTAACAACAAAGTAGCACGGCATGATCTACTGGTCCAGCAGATGACCAATGGTGAAATATCCGGTCCTGTTACAGACAAGGTGACTCTGACTTCGAGTAATCCGGCAGTCGTAAAAATCAGCGGAACGACACTGATCCCGGTCGGTAACGGCACCGCTGCCATCACAGCACGTTCTGGTGACCAGGAAGCTAAAAGCACCGTTTCTGTCTCCGGGATCGAGATTCCCCATGCATGGAGCTTTCGGAATGACGTGCAACCCATCTTAACCAAGGCAGGTTGCAATTCTGGGCCCTGCCACGGTGCACTTGCCGGCAAAGGGGGATTTCGTCTCTCACTTAAAGCCTATGATGTCCTCGGCGATTATTACACGATTGCCAAACAGTCGCGGGGTAGACGGATTGAACTTTCCGATCCCGCACGCAGTCTGTTTCTAATCAAGCCGACGGGTGCCGTCCCCCATAAGGGAGGAGTGCGTTTCGAAACAGATTCCCCCGAATACCGCATTCTGTCAGAATGGATCGCTCAGGGAGCCGCAGCGCCAGAGAAAGCTGATCCTGTCATTGAACGGCTGGAAGTCTTACCAACTCGCTCTGTTCTTACAAATGGACAGACACAACATATTCTGGTACAGGCCCATTACTCAGATCATTCGGTCCGCGATGTGACGCGCTGGACCAGTTTTTCATCAGTCAATGAGAGTGTAGCTTCGGTTGATGCAGCAGGGTTAATCAAAGTCACCGGATACGGCGAAGGAGCGATCGTCTGTAATTACTCCAGCAAAATCGCAATTTCAAAAATCACCTCTCCCTATCCGCAGGAGATTGCTCCTGAAGTTTATGTCAAATCACCCCAAAATAATTTCATCGATGAACTGGTCATCAAACAGTTAAAACGCCTGAACCTGCCCCCTTCACCACAGTCGAATGATACTGACTTCATCCGCCGCGTGTATGTCGATACGATCGGCACTCTGCCCACCCCCGACGAAGTTCAGGCATTTGTCAAAGACCAGAATCCGGACAAACGCAATCAGCTGATCGACCGCCTGCTGGACCGACCGGAATTTATCGACTACTGGACTTACAAATGGTCAGACCTGTTGCTGGTCAACGGTGCCCTCATCCGACCAGAACCTGTGAAAGCTTATCATGCCTGGATTCGCGAACATGTGAAACAGAATACTCCCTGGGATAAAATGGTGCGTGAACTGATCACCTCCCAGGGCAGCAGTATCGAAAACGGGGCCACCAATTTTTATGCCATCCATCAGGATCCGGAATCGATGACAGAAAACGTCAGCCAGGCATTTCTGGGTCTGTCGATTGGATGCGCTAAATGCCATAATCATCCACTCGAAAAATGGACCAACAACCAGTACTACGCAATGGCGAACTTCTTTTCACGTGTTCGCGCCAAAGGTTGGGGCGGTGCACAAAGTGCCGGCGATGGCATTCGCACCCTGTTTGTTGCCACGGAAGGGGATCTGGTGCAGCCACTCACAGGAAAACCACAACCTCCAACCCCCCTGGATGGCACACCAATCGACATTAACTCACCTGAAGACCGCCGCGTCTACCTGGCTGAGTGGTTGACTTCTAAGAACAACGACTTTTTCAGCCGCGCGATTACCAATCGTGTCTGGGCAAATTATTTCGGCGTAGGACTGGTTGAAGCAGTTGATGACATGCGGGAATCCAATCCGGCCAGTAATGAAGAACTTTTATCCGCTGCCTCCGGTTACCTGGTGGATCATGACTTTGACTTGAAAGCATTGATGAAAGTCATTCTGCGGTCAGCCGCTTATCAGCGCAGCAGTCAGCCCCTGCCCGAGAACAAGGATGAAAAACGCTTTTATTCCCGCTACTACCCCCGTCGCATGATGGCGGAAGTCCTGCTGGATGCGATTTCGCAGGTAACCGATGTCCCTTCAGAATTCACGATGTACTATGAGCCGAACCCCCAGAAAACGGATTTTTATCCCAAGGGAACCCGGGCAATTCAGTTGTACGACTCTTCGGTCATTTCATACTTCCTGAAAACATTTGGTCGCAACGAACGGATGATTACCTGTGAATGTGAACGAACGGAAGAACCGACAATGGTCCAGGTTCTGCATATTTCCAACGGGGATACGATCAACAACAAACTCAAAGACAAAGCCAGCCGCGTCACGAAAATGCTGGAGGCGAAAAAAACAGACAAAGAACTGATCGCAGATATTTATCTGCTCTGTCTTTCCCGCCAACCGACAGCGGCAGAAGAAAGCAAACTGTTGAAACTCCTCCAGGAAACACCGCCTGCGGAAAAACGTCAGGCAGTGGAAGATCTGTTCTGGGGCGTTCTGAGCAGCCGCGAGTTTCTATTTAATCATTAAAATGTTCGCTGCCATTATTCTGATACTTTGAGAGATCTATTTTAATAGCGCTGATCTGAGGTCCCTGATGACAAATGTTTCTGTAAAACTGATGCTGTTCTGTTCGCTTTGCGTGCTGGCCAGTTTTTCTGACTCGCTGTCTGCAGCAGAGAAACAGGTCGATTACCCGAAACAGATCGCACCCCTGTTCCGTAAATACTGTGAAGGTTGCCACAGCGTAGATGATCCAGAAGGCAAATTCGCCATCGACTCCTACCAGGGATTGCTCAAAGGGGGCAAGCATGGACCGGCCGTCTTACCAGGCGACAGTGGAAGCAGCCGACTGATCCGCATGATCAAAGGCGAAGCCAAACCGGTCATGCCGCCGGAAGACAGTGGCGAAAAGCTGACCGATGCAGAAATTGCCCTGCTGGTCGAGTGGGTCAATCAGGGAGCCAAAGGCCCCGCAGGTAAAGAACCTGCCCGTATGGAACTGACAGTACCAGACATTAAACCTTCCAAATCCGTACAGAAGCCGGTGACATCACTGGCCTGGTCTCCGCAAACAGATCAGATCGCTGTCGCCCGGTTTGAAGAAGTCAAGCTCCTCTCACATGATCTGAAAAAAGTCATTCAGTCGTGGAAAGGGTTGCCTGGCAAAGTGAACTCTGTCCGTTACAGTCCGGATGGCGAGTGGTTGATTACATCTTCGGGTACCACAGGTCTATTTGGCCAGGCTGCCATCTGGGATGTGGAATCGGGAAAGAAACTGCATGAGTTCGTGGGACATAAGGATGTGCTGTACGCGGCAGCGATTAGTCCCGACAGGAAATGGCTGGCGACGGGCAGCTATGATCAGAACATCATCCTCTGGGATATCGCGACGGGAAAACAGGTCCGGTCTCTCACCGGACATAACGGCGCCATCTTCGATCTGGTATTCAGTCCCGACAGTACGACGCTGATCAGCGCCTCGGCTGATGCTACCGTGAAAGTCTGGCAGGTCTCCACAGGCAAGCGTCTGGACACACTCAGTCAGCCCCTCAAGGAACAGTACTCTGTGACGTTCAGCCCGGATGGCAATTTTATTCTTGCCGCGGGAGCCGATAACCGGATTCGCAAATGGCGTTTTATCTCACGCACCTCTGCAAAAATCAACCCGCTGATCTATGCCCGCTTCGCTCATGAAAATCCGGTGACACAGATTGCTTTTTCCCCTGATGGCAAACTGCTGGCTTCGATTTCCGATGACCAGTCGTTGAAAATCTGGGATGCCAGCCAGTTGATTTTATTGTACGTACAGGAAAATCTGCCGGCACTCCCGACCTCGGTGGTCTTCTCTACTGATTCCAGAGAGACCCTGGTCGGTTATAATAACGGACTGCTTGAGAAAATTGAATTACCCAGGCAGCTTTCTCCTTCTGATGAAACACAGACCCCGACCGCTGCAAACAGTCAGGCAACTGCACCAGCAACCCAGGTGGCGAAAACCGTAACTCTCAAAGAGCAGGAACCCAATAATCAACCGGTCGACGCTACAAAGCTGGATTCATCTGCGGTCGTGGTGAGCGGAGTGATCTCTTCAGACAAACCAGACCAGCCGGACCTGGACCTGTATCGTTTTGAATCCAAAGCTGGCCAGGAATGGCTCATCGAAACAAACGCTGCCCGCCAAAAATCCAAACTCGATTCCAAAATCGAAGTGCTTGATGCGGAAGGCAAACAGATCCCGCGCATTCTGCTGCGAGCCGTCCGCGATTCTTATTTTACTTTCCGCGGTAAAGATTCGAACATCGTCAATGATTTCCGTATTCAGAACTGGCAGGAAATGGAGTTGAATGAATACCTGTATTGCAACGGTGAAGTCGTCAAACTCTGGCTCTACCCGCGTGGTCCCGATTCCGGTTTCAATGTGTACCCCGGCAGTGGCGGGAAACGCTACACCTATTTTGGAACCAGTCCCATCACTCACGCCCTGCATGAGCCCTGCTACATTGTGGAACCTCATCCGGTGGGCACAGAACTGCCTCCGAATGGCCTCCCCGTCTTCACCATTTATTATGAAAACAATGATGACGGCAGGCGGGAACTGGGTGACGATTCCCGGTTGATTTTCAAAGCTCCCCAGGATGGCGTCTATTATGTGCGTGTCTCTGATGTCCGCGGCTTTCAGGGGAAAGACTTTCATTATGAACTGACCGTTCGTCCGCGACAGCCGGACTTCAAGGTAACGTTAAAAGGAGCCAATCCCAAGGTCAACGCCGGCAGTGGAAAAGAAATCGAAGTCGTCGCTGACCGCATTGATGGCTTTAATGGACCGATTCGAGTTGATATTGCTGATGTGCCTGCAGGCTTTCATGTCACCAGCCCGATTATCATCCAGGCCGGTCACGATCGGGCTTATGGCGTATTATCAGCAGATCCGGTGCCGGAAACTTCTGGAGCACTTGTTGCACCGCTGCCCAACGACGGTCGCTATCAAACCGTTTCAGTCACCGCGACTGCAAAGATCGGTGACAAAGAAGTTACACATCCGGTTAATCCACTGGGACAGATCAAACTGCTCAACAAACCAAAACTGATTATCCGCATGGTGAAGATGGATACCGACAAACTGGACGTAGCCGGTGATAACATTGCCGAGATACCTGACAAACCCATTGAATTGACCATCCATCCCGGCGAGACAATTTCTGCCCGGGTTCTGCTGTTGCGAAATGGTTATCAGGGAGTCGTCAGTTTCGGTCGTGAGTATGCAGGCCGCAATCTGCCGCACGGCGTCTATGTAGATAATATAGGCCTGAATGGTCTGCTGCTTTTGGATAATATGAACGAACGGACCTTTTATCTGACCGCAGCCAAGTGGGTCCCGGAAACAACCCGTTTGTTCCATCTTCGAGCCGCCCAGGAAGGCAACCAGACTTCGATTCCAGTGCTCCTGCATGTAAAACACAAAGATAAACTGGCTGCCAGTTCAAACTAAGACACTCGCAGGGAGAGTCAAGTGAAACCATGCCTGACAGGCTTTATCTGGCTAACTGCTGCGAGGGGTTTCTACTCAAATCCGGGTGAGGAGCGTGGGGATAGGCGACGGGTTGATAACGAATCGCCAGTTCGGGAGTTTCCAGCTTTTTGCAGCCCTGAAAACGTGAGGTCAGAGCCCGATCGAGAATACCAGTGGTTAACATCGTCCGTTCGACAGGATAGCTGGGACGACCGGTGTGAATCATGCATTCGATACCTTTTAACAGATATGCAAAGTGAGGATGTGCAGGTTCGGTTCGTTCTTCGAACTGAGTGGAGACAGGTTTCGCTTGTCCCTTGAGCTTGAGCGCCACCGAAGTACGGTTTACTGACTGCAGCATGAACAATGCTCCCACAAACCCATCGTTGTACTGGAAGAGAAACAGTCCGGCGTCCGGGTCATCACGAACATCCCCCTCCCTTACTTTGGGAACTGCTGCCAGTGCGGCATCAAAGACATCTCGGGAAACGAGACCTTCATCAAGGACGTTCCACATGGCGTCCCCTTCTAAATATTGCACCCACTTCACACCACTTTCTGCCCCCTGTCGTCGCTCGACCAGGCATTGAAAACACTCGAGTGCATGAAAGCCATACCTGTCTAGTTCAGAATAACCGATTCCCACTGCGGCCTCGATTTCAGATCCCAGCGGTAAATTAAGTTCGGGTTTCCGATATGTCAGGGGAAGAGACGAACCGGCCATAAAAGGAACCTTCATTTCCCGGGCACGATCATACATCCATTTTGCATCAGCCCAGACGGGCCCTGGATGTTTGTCATTAAAGACAGGGACAACGCGGTCATATTTCTGAAAGGTATCAGTTATCTCTTTGAAAAAACGACGACGAGGATAGAGTTGCTGCCCTTTGGCATTAATAGGGTATTCGCCATGTTCGCCGATGCTGATCACGCCATCAACGGGTATCCGGTCGGTTCCCACAGTGACCGCTTTTTCAATGGAATCAAAGATCGGCACGTTATATTTCGCGGCCATTTTTCGAGACAGATCCAGATCGGTAAACTGATCTACATACAGCGAGGATAACTTTAAAGCCGGCCCTGCTCCGCCATCCTGCTTCCAGCCCTCCAGGATTTTCCCAATCAGCACATCAGCATGTGTTTTAGGTTCATAGATTGATACGACCGCGGCAATCGATTTTGTTTCAACTGACTTTACAGGAGCCGCGTTCACACGCTGTGAAACAACCCCATACGCAGCAGCGACACTGGCGATCCAGTCTCTGCGTGACATCATCCTGAGATTCTTCATCGTATCAGTTAATCCCTTTAGAGATTCAGGTGATGGATTCCAAGAGCAGTTTTGCTCTCAATCCAGATATAAAACAGAGCCGTTATACAAAGGACTTTGTTTCAAATTAGTCTTTCTTCTGAAAGAGTGGATGCCCTGGATCTCCACCAGATCGCAGGAAAGCCAATAAATCAAGTGCTTCCTCCTTCGTGAGTGTATCGATGAGTCCCGTCGGCATCATCGACGACTTGGAAGGCAGCATTTCTTCAATTGTATCCCGGTCAATCGAAGTCAGTTTACTGGGATTAGCCATATCCGTGAGTACCATCAGATTTTTGCCACTGAGATTGATCACGCGACCATTCACAACGCGCCCATCATCCAGAATAAACATGGTCGAGGCATATTGATCTGAAATCACCTTTGAAGGTTCAATGATTGATTCCAGCAGGTTTTGTGCATTGAAGCGGCCGCCTGCACCGGTCAGATCGGGACCAATAGTTCCTCCTTCTCCGGCAAAGCGATGACATTTAAAACAGGCGGCAGCGGCGAACATCTTACGTCCCTGTTCGAAGTTTCGCTGAGTATGATCACTGTTTTCGGCTTTCAGTAATTCTTCCACCGTCCATTTCTTAACAAAAGGTCGTGGCGGCCCTTCTGCGATGGGTTCTGCTTTTTCGAGATTGACTTCAAGAACCGGTTTCAGCATTTTCTTTTCTGCTTCTGACAGATTCTTGATCGCTTCCGCTCTAATATTGACCAGGAATTTATTGAACGACATGCCCCCTTTATGGGCCGTCGACTTGAGATACCATTCGAAGTACTTCTTTCGCAGCTTGTCATTCCAGCCTGTCGTGAGATTCATGAGGACTTTCGCATAATGAATCTGCTCTTCCTGGGTGAGTGCTTTGTCCTGCAGTTCCAGAGTGCGTTCAATTACTTTGGGAGCATTCAGGTAAACCAGTACCCGGCTTAATTCGCGATTCATAAAGGAATTGGCAGCAGGATAGGCTTTGTTGATCTGTGCGAGTACGTCAAATCGTTCTTTTTCGGTCGGTCCTCCCATCCGGACAAAGACCAGTTGATACAAACGCAGCAGATCCATTTTTTGCGTGTCTGTGAGTTTGTTCCAGTCCAGTTTTTTTAACACATTTACTAACGGCGTTTTGAATGCAGGACTGCCATTACGTGCCAGCGCGATACCGCCAGTGATTAACGTCGTGGGATCTTTTTCCAGCAGCACGCAGTTCTGCCATTGTTCGACAGGCTGGTGTTCGAGGGCAATCCGGGCTGCAAAACGGATGTGACGATCTTCGTGCCCGAGATAAGGCCACACGGAATAAACGATCGTTTCATTCTTCTGCCCATGTAGTTCTTCCAGGTCGCGGCGGAGTTCCCGCAGACCGGCGAGCGCATCCGGATTCGGTTCTGCAGGAGCCGTCGATTCGTCGCCTGTATAAGTAATGCGATATAAACCGGACTGTGTGCGGCGACCACCGATCGTAAAGTACAATGCTCCATCCACAGGACTGACAACCAGATCGGTCACAGGCAGAGGCGTAGCAGAAGCAAATTTTTCGTACGTCGCGACATAAGAGGCCCCCTGGGGCTTGAGATGGACCGCATAAATAATCCCGTAACTCCAGTCTGAAATAAATAACGCATCCTGGTATTTGGCAGGAAACTTCGCACCGGTGCCAAAGATAATCCCGGTTGGTGATCCTTGACCGATATTCACTACAGCTGGCAGACTGTCAGGATAATAGTCGGGCCATTTTCCCGTCCCCGAACGCCAGCCGAATTCACTCCCGCTGGTGACATGGTTCACTCGCGTCGGACGATACCAGGGAGACCCCACGTCCCATTCCATGTCGGCATCATAGGTAAACAGCTCCCCTTCCGGATTGAAGGCGATGTCATATTCGTTTCGGAAACCCGTACTGACAATTTCAAATTCTTTGCCTTCAGGATCAGTCCGACAGATCCAGCCACCTGGTGCCAGTTTACCGGCGGCGTGACCGCGGGCATCCCACAGGCGGTGCAGCAGCAGGTCTTCACTCCAGTTGCGGGGAACCAGAGACTTCTCAGGTTCGGGTAGACTGGTATGATTTCCTGCAGCGATATAGAGCGATTTTTTATCAGGCGAAAGAATAATGGCATGCGGCCCATGCTCGCCGCCCCCCTTAATTTCACGCAGGAATTTGACTTCGTCAAACTGATCGTCTCCAGTGGTATCTTTGAGACGGTACAGGCCCGAAGGTCGTTCCTTACCACCATTCACGACGGCATACAGACTGTCGAAGGCATACAGCAGTCCATGTGCCATGCCCATATCGACCTTCAGTTTTTCCACCTGGGTATCATTTGTTTTTGAACCAATTTTTGCCGGGGTGATGCGATACAGGTCGCCGTACTGATCGGAAGTAATGAGCCGTCCTTTGGGATCAATGGCCATACTCACCCACGACCCCTGTACTTCGGTTGGAACCGAATACAGTAACTCTACTTTGAAATCTTTGAGCAGTTTGATCTGGTCTGCGGGGGTGGCTGTTGCAGATCGCGGTGCCTCCGTATTACCCAGTGAGATTGATTCAATTTCAATCAAACCTGTTTGACTGGCCGGATCAATTCTGAGACCCGTCATTTCAGAATCGGCGTAAAAGACGAACGACAGTTCCTGCCAGTCGGGATTTTTCTTCTTCAAATCAAATCGTTCCGAACGGGAATCCGCATAGCTGTTATTTTTTTCCGTTTTCCAATAAATCTCGCCCTTCAGAGGAAAGTCAGCGCGTAGTTTTAATTTGGCCTGCTTCCAGCCGGCTGCCGATTTCAGTTCGCGACCGAAGTGCGGATCTTTTCCAGTACTGTCCACCTGTAAAAGATGATCTTTGACCGCTAGTTTGCAATCGGTATATGCGGTCCAGCCATGTTCCTGATCCTGGAACGTCCATGTCAGAGTGGATGGCGACTCTGCCGGATCGGCGGCCAGCAGTGTTTGAGAAACAAGGATTGCGCTCAAGGCGACACACAAAGATGGAAAAGCCTGAATCATGTAGCTGCCCCTGATTCGTGATCAATTGGAAATAGAATTGCAGTTGGACGGAATTGTGGTATTGTCAACTGGATCGAATAAAGCCTGTCGGCATCTCTGTAGAACAGATCGACAACACGGGAAGGTTTCAGATATCGGTTGTTAAAATGTAATGACTCCTTCATCATAACAGCTGGATTATGCATTGAAAACTCGTCTGGATTCATTTTTATTTATTGATTTCCCGCAGATGAACTCGATATTTCTACGAATTCATTGCATCATATAATGGAGTCATTCATCATATTCTTCTCAATTCTTTGAGCTGATCGTACGCACAATAAAAACAAGGAGCCTCACTTGAAAACCTGTCGCGAATTGATTCGGAACTGCAGCCTTTTGGCAATAATCTTTAGTATTTCACTCATACCTGCTGGGTGCAACAAACAGGGAGCCAGCCAGAAAAATGATGTCGCCTACGTGACCAATGGAATTGCCTCTTTCTGGGTCATTGCAGAAAAAGGGGCAGAACAAGCAGGAGAGGACCTGGGAGTCAACGTCGAAGTCCGCATGCCTCCCCAGGGAGTGACCGACCAGAAAAGGATGGTTCAGGAACTTTTAGCACAAGGCATCGACGGCATTGCCATCAGTCCAATTGACCCCGCCAATCAGAATGATCTGTTAAAAGAAATCGCAGACAATTCGATACTGATTACTCAGGATTCCGATGCGCCTGACAGTCCCCGCGAATGTTATATCGGCATGGATAACTACGAAGCAGGTCGCATGTGTGGAGAGTTGGTCAAGGAAGCGTTGCCGGAGGGTGGAGAAATCATGCTGTTTGTGGGGCGGCTGGGTCAGGCAAATGCCCGCTTGCGTCGGCAAGGAGTCATTGACGAAGTCATGGACCGCTCAAATGACAACACACGATACGATGAACCCGGAAAAGTGATCAAAAACGAGAAATACACGATTCTCGACACACGGACCGATGATTTTGATTTCCCCCAGGGCAAAGCAAATGCACAGGATGCAATCGCCAAATACCCGAACCTGAAATGTATGGTGGGTCTGTTCGCTTATAATCCTCCGCTCTGCCTGGAAGCGGTACGTGATGCAGGCAAACTCGATGAAATTAAGATCGTGTCTTTTGATGAAGAAGCTGCCAGTCTGCAGGGCATCATTGATGGCACCGTGGTGGGTACTGTCGTACAGAACCCTTATCAGTACGGATACGAATCGGTACGGGTGCTCAATGCCCTGGCGAATGGTGACAAATCTGTAATCCCCGAAAATAAAATCATTCACATTCCAGCACGAAAAATCACAAAAGAGAATGTAAAGGAATTCTGGGACGAACTGAAGAAACTGACGGGTGATACCGAACAGGCAGCTGCCTCTGAAACAAAAACCGGGAAGACGGAGCTTCCTTCTGGGAATGAAAGTGACTCTCCCGATAAACCGAAAGTATCCAAGTCGAATGAGTAGCACTAAACAGGCTCTCTCAACACCGCTACTGGAAGTCAAACACATTTCAAAACAGTTTCCCGGTGTTAAAGCATTGCATCGGGTCAGCCTGACGCTGAATCAGGGCGAGCTGTTGGCTGTCATCGGCGAGAACGGTGCGGGCAAGAGTACCCTGATGAAAATCCTCGCAGGAGTTCAGGAACCCGATACCGGTAAGTTGTCATTAGAGGGAAAACCGATTTCCCTGTCTAAAGTGGATGACGCGCTGGATCTGGGTATCGCGCTGATTCACCAGGAACTGAATCTGTGTGAAAACCTCGATATCGCCGCCAATATCTTTCTGGGCCGCGAACCCGGTAGTTGGGGCATAATCGATCACAGGCAAACCTGGATCGAAGCAGAAAAGCTTCTTAAACGTGTCGGCTTGAATCTCTCCGCGCGTACGCTGGTGGGAGACCTCACGGTCGGGCAACAGCAGATGGTCGAAATTGCCAAAGCCTTATCGATCAATGCCCGCATTCTGATTATGGATGAGCCGACCTCTTCTCTCTCCCTCCATGAATCAGAATCCCTGTTCTCAGTCATCCATGATCTGAAAGCGCAGGGTGTAAGTATTATTTATATCTCACATCGGCTGGGAGAGGTCAACGACCTGGCAGATCGTGTCGTAGTGCTCCGCGATGGAGAAAACGCGGGCGAGTTGGATCGCGCTTCCATTTCCCACGATCGCATGGTGCAGATGATGGTGGGCCGCAGTGTGTCGCAGTTTTTTCCGCACACTCCGCATGAACCCGGTGAAGTGATTCTCGAAGTCAAACAACTGCGCACGCCAGCAAACCCATCGCATCCGATCAGCTTTACTCTCAGGCGAAGTGAAATCGTAGGCATCTCAGGACTGGTGGGAGCCGGAAGAACGGAACTGCTCCAGGTCCTGTTTGGCATCGATTCGCCAGTAAACGGATCAATCTGCGTCTACGGTAAAGTGGTTCAAATCCAATCTCCACAAGATGCGATCAAGGCCGGTCTGGCACTCGTTCCAGAAGATCGCAAAGCACAGGGACTGGTTCTGCAGATGGCGGTCCGCGAGAACATGAGCCTGGCCAGTCTGTCCCGTGACCAGGGACGACTGGGGCATATTGACTTTGCCCGGGAACAGTCAATTTCCAGCGAAATGATCGAAGCCATGAAGATCAAAACCCCCAGTGATCGACAGATCGTCCAGTTTTTATCAGGCGGTAATCAACAAAAAGTAGTCCTGGGAAAATGGATGGCCATGAACCCGAGCGTCCTGTTGCTGGATGAACCGACACGGGGCGTTGACATAGGCGCCAAGGAAGAAATCTATCTTCTCATGAACAAACTGGCTGCCAGTGGAATGGCTGTGTTGTTTGTCAGTAGTGACCTGGAAGAGATTCGCGGAATTTCGGACCGGGTTCTGGTGATGCATGAAGGCCAGCTGACAGGAGAACTGAAACGCGAGCAGCTCAGTGAAGAAGCGATCATGCAACTGGCGACAGGCCAAACCAGTGAAACAGTGACAAATTGAATTGAATCAATATACCAAGATACCACCGCGCTAAAGAAATCGAATCATGAAGAAAATTCTGGGCATATTAATCTTATTGATTTTCGTGTGCATCGTGACGGCTGCCTCGAATGAGCATTTTTTCTCCGCCTACAACATGCAGAATGTCATTCGGCTTACTTCCCTGTTTGGAATTATCAGTATCGGTGTAGCGTTTGTCATTATTTCCGGTGGAATCGACCTGTCGATCGGCTCTGTGATCTGCCTGGTTGGCAGCCTGCTCCCTTATATGATCATGGAAATGAGTGTACCTGTCCCACTGGCTTTATTATTTTCGGCGGTACTCTCTATTGTAATCGGATTGTCCCATGGCTTACTGATTACGAAATTGAAACTGCAACCTTTTATTGTCACCTTATGTGGCCTTCTGATCTACCGTGGGATCGCCCGGGGAATTACGGAAGACCAGACCCAGGGCTTCGGGGCAACGCATGACAGCCTGCGCTACCTGGCGACGGGTAAAATCAACATTCCGTTTCTGGAAGGATTCAGACTGCCCGTTCCGTTTCTGATCATGATCGGCGTAGCTTTGATCGCCGCCTTTCTTCTGAATAAAACCATCTTTGGGCGGTATCTTAAAGCCATTGGAAATAACGAAGCAGCAGCCCGCTATTCAGGAATCAATACCGACCTGACGGTCATCATGGCTTATGTGATCTGTTCGTTTCTGGCCGGTTTAGGCGGAGTTTTGTTTGCATTAGACATCAATTCCGTTCAGCCCGAAGGGATTGGAAATTTTTATGAATTATATGCGATCGCGGCTGCCGTACTGGGAGGCTGCAGTATCCGAGGGGGAGAAGGCAGTATTCTGGGTGTAGTAATCGGGGCGGCGCTGATGCGGGTTCTTCGAAATTCAATTACCATGCTGGGGATTCCTTCCCAACTCGAATTTGCTATCATTGGCGCAGTGATTCTAGTCGGCGTGATTACCGATGAGCTGGTAAAACGATATGCACAATTTCGCAGGTCCAGCGAGCAGTCCGGTTTGTAAATTGGATAAATCAATCAGATCATTTATGGATTCCTAACCATGATTACTTATGAATATTTCTGTGAAGTAAACGGTAAAACGGTAGAAGTCAACCATCGGATGTCAGAATCGCTTCAGACCTGGGGGGAAGTTTGTCAAAAAGCAAACCTCCCTTTAAACGGGACTTGTGAGTCGGCTCCTGTGGAACGCCTGATTTCAGGCGGACTGTTATTCAAAGGGGAAAGTTCTAATAAGAAATCCCAACTCCCCATGGCTGATCCCGGCTGTGGTCGCTCCAACTGCTGCCGCCACTGATTTACCAACCGGTGAACGCGCTCCTTGATTGAATCCTCTGCTACATTGAAAGTCTCCTGTGTCTCTGTCTCGGATTAAAAATGGAACGATTTACGATCCAGCGAATGGAGTCAACGGCGTAGTCCGTGACCTGTGGATTCAGGACGGCAAGATCATTGACCGTCCCCCCAACGCAGATTCGTTCACGGGAAAAACTCTGGATGCCACCGGGTACGTCGTGATGCCGGGGGGGATCGATATGCACTGTCATATCGCCGGTCCCAAAGTCAATGCGGGTCGCAAAATGACGCCGGATCTGAAACGCACGGCTCCCCCCATTTATCGCGGTGAACACACCCGTTCGGGAACAGGCGGCGTGGTTCCCAGTACCTTCGCCACCGGCTATCTGTTCGCCAGTATTGGTTACACGACTGCGATGGACGCCGCCATTCCAGGGCTGCATGCCCGCCATGCTCACGAAGAACTGCAGGACACGCCAATCCTGGACAAAGGCTTCTACCTGCTGTTCGGCAACAATCACTTCGTGATGAAGCATCTGCGGAACCAGGATCAGAATGCCCTTGATGCATATTGCGCCTGGCTATTGGAATCGGCTAAAGGTTATACCATCAAGATTGTCAATCCAGGCGGTGTCGAAGACTGGAAGCAGATCAGCCGCAAGACAATCAAGGAACTCGATTCCCCCGTGCAGAATTTCGGTGTCACGCCTCGTCAGATCGTACGCGGACTGGCAGGAACTGCAGACCGACTGCAGCTGCCACACTCGGTGCACATCCACTGCAATAACCTGGGAATTCCCGGAAACTGGGAAACGACGCTCAATACAATGGAGTCTCTGGAAGGCCATCGCGGGCATCTGGCACACGTCCAGTTTCATTCCTATGACGGCGATCCCAACGATCCTGCCAGCTTTTCTTCCGCGACACAAAAACTGGTGGATTATGTCAATACGCATGAAAACATCACGGTTGACGTGGGACACATCAATCCCGGCACTACGCTCTCCATGACCGGTGATACGCCTTTCAGCCAGTTCCTGCATAACATTAATCGGAATAAATGGTACACGGCAGACTGTGAACTGGAGAGTAGCTGTGGTGTGATTCCCATCGAATACCGCCCGCAGAAAAGTCTCATCAATGCGGTGCAATGGGCGATTGCACTGGAATGGTACCTGCTGATGGAAGATCCCTGGCGGGTCATCATGACCAGCGATCATCCGAATGGCGGGGCCTTTTATCATTATCCGGAGATCATCTACCTGTTGATGGATCGCAGCTTCCGCCTGGAATTTCTCTCCCGCATGCCCGAAGCAATTCGTGAACGCAGCGTGCTGGCTGATCTGGAACGGGAATATTCACTCTACGAAATTGCCATCATTACCCGGGCTGCTCCAGCGCGGGTTCTGGGTATGAAAGATAAAGGTCACCTGGGTGTCGGTGCCCATGCAGACATCACCATCTATGCACCACAGCAGAATCGACAGGAAATGTTCGAACGCCCTCGCTGGGTTTATAAAGATGGTCAGCAGGTTGTCGCTGATGGAGAAATCCAGGCGCATGCGTTTGGAAAAACCTATTACACATCGCCCGACTTTGATCAGGAATTTCTGCCACACATCGAAAGCTGGTTTAACGACAACTATTCGATTCGCTTCCGGAACTACCAGATCGACAGTCAGGAAGTTCCCCAGGCAGAAGAAATCACTTGCCAATTGGACTTACGCTAATCCACAGATAGTGCAGCCTTCTATCAGTCATGAGAGTGACGTAGTGGGGTGAATATTTAAAGCATGGTCAGTTAAGTAAGTTAAAAACTCAATTAACTGACCTGCTAAAAAATATTCTAAATGAGTGTGCTGACTTATAAGCTTTAAATTGGAGGTAATGTTCGATTTACTTCTGGTTGTGACAAAACGACTTCTTCATCCTGGATGGGAAGAAACTGTCCTTCGTCCGGGTTATAATTATAAACCTCACCAGTTTCAAATTTGTAAACCCAGCCATGTAACTTTAACTCTCCACGACTCACCGCCGCCGCAACCGACGGATGTGTTTTCAAATTTTCGATTTGAACGAGCACATTTTCCTGCACAGTCAGAACGAGACGCTTTTGAGGATCTGTCAGGTGTGAGTAATTCTCATCGACAATTCTACGAGTCGATTCCGCGTGTTGTAAATAAGCCTTAACGGCGGGCATTTTTTCAATCAGCGAAGGATCGAGCAGCCCCCCCATAGCACCGCAATGGGAGTGACCGCAAACAATGATATCCTTGACTTTCAACGCGCTCACGGCATATTCAATGGTTGCGGCCTCACCACCAAACACAGCGCCGTAAGGAGGAACAATGTTTCCCGCAGTTCGCTGAATGAAGAGTTCACCCGGTTTAGTCTGAGTTAAATGGTTCGGATTGATTCTTGAATCCGAACAGGTGATGAACAGCGCAAGCGGATTTTGGCCATCAACCAGAGTTTCGAACAACTTCTGTTCCTGGCTAAAGTAGTTCCGTTGAAACTCGTGAATTCCGTCAACGAGCTTTTGCATATTGATTCTCCTGCTTAATTCATAGGATCATTGCACTTAATGTGCAGTAAACATCTGATTAGGATAATTCTACACTTCCATTGAGTGATTTAACATTTTACCACGCTTCATTCTAGTCAGTTCAGCTCTCAAAATAAGTTAAATTTGCAGCTCTCTTGAAATATTTAAAGCCTGGCTGTGGAGAGGAAAACATCCGGAATCGCGCCGAGACAATCGTTCGTTACAACAATCGGCGGCAATCCTGGATGCGAACTTGCCGTTGCTCCTTAAAATGATTATGCTAACGTCAAGCTCGACGATAATTCTTATCGCGTAAGCAGTATTTCAACACTAAACTGGACGCATTACCAGTAACCATATACTGCTGAAATAATCAATGCTACTGGTATAGATGATGAAATTCTTTGTTTTATTCGTTCTCTTCTGGGGGGTGTTACTTGGCACTGCGCTGTCCCTGGATTCAGGAGAAGAGAGACAAGAAATTCCCGTCGACCAGTGTTTCGGTAATTTTGAAGAGTATGAATCAAAAGAAGAACTGAAAAAACGGGAATCTACGCTCTTCCTGTTTGGCACTATTACGGTTGATTTTTTACCTGACAAGTCAATCGACTGCTCTGTGCATGAAGCATTCCTTTTCCCCCCTCTGGTTGATGCTGGACCGAACTGCACTCGCGCGCCCCCGCTTTCTGCCTGCTAACTCTGCGGCCGCTTTTCATCACAAAATTGTGACGTCCTTGATGCATCGTTTTATCAACTGTACCTGCTGCAGCTGGAACTCCTTAGCTCATTTCGTCCTGTGAGATGATATCTGGAATTTGCTTCTCTCCTGCTAAAAGTTGTGCGTTTTTCTACTGGATACCATAAGTAGATAAATTCGGACATCTGGATCATTTTTTCTGTGAAATACCATGAACGCATCTGCAAACGCCCATACTGTTGATCAGAGTTCAAAATCGTCAGCCCCTGAAAAGTTCTCCGAACTTCGTCATGCAATCGAACATGCTGCTCATCTCTTGCCAGCTCAAGGACCTATCACCGTTTTCGTGCATCATAATACTCTGCATGCATTCGAGGATCTGTCCTTTGAAGAAGGGGTCGTCGAAGCAGGACGAACATTTGGATGCCATCCGTTTTTATCGGAAGATCATTACCGAAAAAAGTTTGAGAACGATCAGATTCGTGTCAGTGATATCGAAGCAGTATTATTGTCTGATCTTGGCGAAAACGCTGAAATCCTGATTGGAAATTTCGGAACACGATACGCTCTCCGATTAGCAATGCTGCAGTTCCCCCTGCATTCTGGACCAGTTTCTGAATTACGCTGGTTTATTGCAGAAACTGATGCTTTGCGGCATTTTCGTCAAGAAGTCGAACCGGCAATTCGCGAAAAAACAACCACAATGACGCGTCACTGGATCATGCGTGACTATCTGAATGGAAACAACAGAGGTGAGCAGTCGGTAAAACACATCCTGGAAACTCTCTTCTCTCAGTTTGGGAAAGAATCGATAGAAAAATGGAATGATCACAAGTGGGAATCATTTGTGTTACATTTCCTGTGGCGCGTCTGCTACAACAGAGTACAAAGCACAAAATTAAAGTCAAATTATTCGCAGAAGCGCCCCAGACATCGTGATCTATTACTGACATCGACTGGTGAGGATACCGATCTTATTGTTCACGATGTGCTGATCCGTTTTTGTGCAGCCTTTCTTGACCAGGGTTTTGGCACCTGGCCTTTACCCGGACGCGAGTTGGGATTCTATCATTCATTTCTGCAACTGTATTCAGAATCCGCGATCGGCCCCGCTAGCGAACTTTCCGGTTTGAGACGCGAACTTCAAAGATTGCAGTCTTCAGATATTGGCCCGTTGGAATCGATTTCAGAGTCGCTTACTTTACTGGGAGTCGCCGATGACGAGCGTGACGAATTTATTTCCCAGACGCTCCTTGCCCTGCGTGGCTGGGCTGGCATGGTGTGGCAAATGGAAACCAATGCCGAATGGATGCCCCACACAGCCCCACCAGATAGCCTGATTGAATTTCTGGCGGTGCGTCTGATTCTTGATCGACTGGCAGCCGAATTTGTGATGCAGAATACGTTTGGCTTTGAGGGGCAATTAGATTCCATTCGAGATGAGCTGCTTCAGCAAACGGACAATCATACGCAGAACAAAACCAGTCAGCGGGCATTTACGATCTTCCAGCTCGCCCAGGTACGCGGCTGGAGTCCTGAAGACCTTCTCCATCTTTCAAGTGAACAGTGGGAGACCCTCGTCCAGGAGATTGAATTATTTTCCAGCCTCGAACGCCGACGGATTTATCATCTGGCATTCGAGCGAAAATATCGCAATGAAACTCTCGATGCAGTCGCGATTCATTCCGCCAGGCAACGCACACAACGGGATCAGTTTAAGTCCGAAACTTCACAACATCCAGCATATCAGGTTGCCTGCTGCCTTGACGATCGCGAAGAATCCTTCCGGCGGCATCTGGAAGAAATTGCTCCTGAATGTCAAACCTTCGGTATCGCAGGTTTCTTCGGCGTCGCCATGTATTACCGTGGTGCGGCCGACGCACACTTCAGCCCGCTCTGTCCCGTGAATATCAAACCCGCCCACTATGTCCAGGAAGAGACGCTTTATTCCCTTACGCAAGCCAGCCGACGACGAGCTGAAACGCGACGACGGCTTGGACGGGCAACACATCAAGCGCACATCGGAACCCGGACCTTCATCGGAGGCTTATTGACAGGGCTGCTCGGTTCACTGGCAGCCTTTCCGCTTGTTGCCAGAATTCTTTTCCCACGTACAACAGCACAAATCCGTCGTATGTTTAATCGTATTGTTCAACCTCCGATCACGCAATTGCGACTGGAACGCATGGACGACCAGCCCGGGCCCAGTAATGGTCAACTGGGTTATTCTGTTGACGAAATGGCTAATATTGTTGAAGGTGGCCTGAGAGCGTTGGGGCTCGCGAAACCAGAGTTGTTTTCACCGTTGGTGATTATTTGCGGGCACGGCTCCGCCAGCCTCAACAACCCGCATAAAGCCGCTTATGATTGTGGAGCCTGCGGTGGAGGTCGTGGTGGCCCGAATGCGCGAGCTTTTGCTCAAATGGCGAATGACCATCGCGTTCGACGCATTCTTTCGGAACGTAACCTGTTTATCCCAGATAAGACCGTCTTTGCAGGATGTTATCATAATACCTGCGATGACAGCATCACCTGGTACGATCTGGATCGGCTCCCTATTTCACAACGTGAATTGTTTGAAAAAGCGGAGAAGGATCTCAACGAAGCCCGCGCTCGCAGTGCTCATGAACGCTGCCGACGATTTGAATCAGCGGAACTGTTACTCTCTGTGAACGATGCCTTGCGGCATGTCGAAGGTCGCGCAGAAGATCTCTCACAGTCGCGACCAGAGTGTGGTCATGCCACGAATTCTCTGTGCTTTGTCGGCCGCAGAGAGTGGAGTCGCGGGATGTTTCTCGATCGGCGAGCATTTTTGACATCCTATGACCCGACACAGGATGACGCAGACAGCTCAATTCTAGAACGATTGCTGCAGGCTGTCATCCCGGTCTGTGCCGGAATTAACCTTGAATACTACTTCTCCTACGTAGATTCGGCAGGCTACGGTTGCGGGACAAAACTGGCTCACAACATCACATCACTATTGGGTGTGATGGATGGCGCCGCCAGTGATCTGCGTCCCGGGCTGCCTTGGCAAATGGTTGAAATCCATGAACCAGTTCGCTTGCTTTTTGTAATTGAAACAACACCAGAGACCTTGAGGCGAATTATCGCAAACAACGTTTCGATTGCCAGACTTGTGAATGGTAACTGGATACAACTTGCCGTGCTTAATGCTGAAACTTCCCGGATTCATATTTTCCGTAACGGTGATTTTGAAATGTACGAACCGGAAACGAATGAACTCCCTGTTACCGATTCATCAATTGACTGGTACCGAGGGTGGCGCGATCATCTCGGATTCGCATCCATTCGAGATCATGATCTTTCTTCATAATCTGAGATAGTTGCTTCTTCTTATTCTGAATAAAATGACTGAATTACAATGAACACTGATACTGTATTTCATTTTCTTGGTGTGTGCGTGGTGGTGAGCCCTGCTTTGCTCCTGGCTTTGTTCGGTGTGACCTCATTGATAAATCGACCGATCGGGGAACGCCTGATGGCACAGGCAACGCAAACCATGGTTATGGTCGGACTGTTTGCATCAGTTGCAATTCTCGGGCTAATGCTTTCGCTCGATATCCGGTATGTCCCCATAGAACTTGGCAACTGGGTTGTAATCCCCGAACAGCACTTTCACTTTCATCTGAAATTTATTTTCGATCGATTGTCGATTCCATTTTGTATCCTGTCATTTGTTCTGTGTGGAACAATTGGTGCATTCGCCAGCCGCTACCTGCATCGAGAACCCGGTTATAACCGTTTTTTCGTCTCTTATGCCATCTTCCTGCTCGGCATGATTGTTTCTTCACTGGCGGGAACCATAGAAACACTTTTTTTCGGTTGGGAACTTGTTGGTTTATCCTCGGCATTACTGGTTGCCTTTTTTCACGAAAGGCTCAATCCTGTTCGCAATGGAATGCGTGTCTGGTCAATTTACCGAATTGCCGATGCCGCGTTTTTAATTGCAGCCTTGATGTTACATCATTTAACCGGAGCAGGAGACTTTGACGGCTTGATGGGAACGGGATCGTGGCCGGATGGACAAGCCACCATTTCCGAACAACACGCTTTGTTTGTCGGGCTACTATTACTCATTGCCGCAGCCGGGAAATCAGCCCTGGTCCCATTTTCCGGTTGGCTTCCTCGCGCTATGGAAGGACCAACACCTTCCAGCGCCATCTTTTATGGATCGCTTTCTGTCCATCTTGGCGCCTACCTGCTGTTACGTGTCAGTCCCATCCTCGAGCTTTCGCTGACATTACGACTGGCGGTGATTTTTCTCGGTCTGATCTCGGCCCTCTACGGCTCACTTGTTGCCCGCGTCCAGACTGATATCAAAAGTGCGCTTGCATTTGCTTCTCTCACCCAGGTTGGCATTATCGTTGTCGAGATTGGATGCGGATTACGATATATCGCACTGATTCATATCATCGGCCATGCCTGTCTGCGAACCTTGCAACTTCTGCGAGCGCCTTCGTTATTACAAGATTATCACACATTGGAAAATGCCATTGGCTCTCATCTTTCCCAAAAGAAACCCTTGTGGGTTCGATTTATACCGAAACGCTACCGGATCATGCTTTACCGATTTGAACTCGAACGCGGCTACCTGGATATACTTATCAATCTCTTAATTGTGCGTCCTTTCATGGCCCTGTTCCGCCTGTGTGATCGTCTGGAACGTCGGTGGACCAACTTTCTCTCGGGGGGAGAATCCAGAGAGTCAGATCTGATTAAGCCGCATGCGGAATCTCTGGAGGAATACTTATGATACCCGAACTCCATCTTCCCTGGATGGAACTATCGATCCTGATCACACTGCTTGGCGCACTTTGGGTCAGAATGATACATGATCGAGACAAGGCATACAGGAGTTGCCTCCTGATCTGCGGTCTGGTTTTTCTCACATCTGTCTGTGAATGGATTGACTTCGAAAGCCTGCATGCTTTTGAAGCACGAGACCATTTGAATATCTTTAAACTGCTCTTTAATAAAAACTTCTTTATCGTGGACGAACTCAGTGCGCCTTTGCTTCCCCTGGCAGCTCTGCTGTATCTGCTTACCGTTCTTTCAACGTTAAAAACCAAGGGGCACCGTTTTTCATTCAGCAGTACACTGCTGTCAGAATCTATTCTGTTAGCTACGTTGAGCAGCCGGGAATTATGGGGGATTATCCTGCTACTCTCTGTAGCTACGATACTACCTTACCTGGAAATCAAAGCCCATAAACGATCGACCCGCGTGTATGTTCTGCATATGGGTCTCTTTATCGCTTTATTAGTTGTCGGAGGAGTCCTTTCCAGCTTCAGTGAGGCCGGTGATTCGATCTCGCTGATTGCAGGGGCTTTTCTGACGACTGCCGCTCTGCTACGCAGTGGCATCATTCCATTACACTGCTGGATGACGGATCTCTTTGAGAAAACAACCTTCGGAACTGCATTACTGTTTGTCGCTCCGATGACTGGAGCCTATGCGGTAGTGAGACTGGTTTTTCCGATTGCCCCAGATTGGGCATTACAGGGCATCGCCCTGGTTTCATTGACAACCGCCGTTTATGCCGCCTGTATGACTCTGGTGCAACGGGAAGCGCGACGATTCTTCTGTTATCTGTTTTTGAGTCACTCGTCACTTGTGCTGGTCGGGTTAGAAATGGCGACCCCCCTGGGGTTAACGGGAGGACTCTGTGTCTGGATTTCCGTCGGAATCTCGCTGGCAGGATTTGCTTTGACATTCCGTTCCATCGAAGCCAGAATCGGGCGAATTTCTCTCGTAGAATACCACGGACTTTATGACCACACTCCCACATTGGCAGCTTTGTTTCTGGTAACCGGCCTGGCATCAATTGGCTTTCCCGGAACGGTGGGATTCATCGGAACCGAACTACTTATTGAGGGAGCTATTGAAGTTTACCCCCTCGTTGGAACCGCTGTGGTGATTGCCGCCGCGTTAAACAGTATTGCTATTCTGCAGGCCTATTTTCGCGTCTTTACCGGAGGACGGCACACCTCTTCCATTTCGCTCCGTGCACGACCTTCAGAACATGTGGCGATTTTAATTCTGGTAGCCCTGATCCTGGGTGGAGGACTGTATCCACAACCAGGAGTCACTTCCAGAAATCATGCCGCCATAGAACTGATTCATCTGCGGGATACCATTTTCCATAAATCAGAGATTGATTCAAAAATCAGCGAAATCGATTTACCGGAATCAGAACAACCCTGAACTGGTTTACGCCAAGATTTAAGATGATGAAATTCTAATCCAAACTCCCCTTAAGCTGAACCAGTGTTTTACAGGTACGTCAGTACGTGTTACCTTACTGTATTTGCTCGCTTGCGATTCTGACTAACGGGTTATAAAGTGTTGTGCTGGAAGACACTTTTTATTGATAGCAGAAAGACTTACAGTGCCACATTCAAATATTGCCCGCATTGGAATTGTAACCGTTTCCGACCGCGCCAGTCGTGGCGAATATGAAGACCGCGGCGGCCCTGCGATCCAGGACTATCTTTCGGAAGTTCTGACAAGTGACTGGCTGCCTCTCGCACGCGTCATTCCCGATGAACTGCAGACGATTACAAAGACTCTGAAAGAACTCTGCGATCAGGAACAGTGCTGCCTGGTAGTTACCACGGGTGGGACCGGCCCGGCAAAGCGGGATATCACTCCCGAAGCAACACTGGCTGTTTCTGAAAAAGAGATGCCAGGCTTTGGAGAGTTGATGCGAAAAGTCTCCCTGGAAAAAGTACCAACCGCGATCCTGTCCCGACAGACGGCCGTCATCCGGGGAGGAACTCTGATCATCAACTTACCAGGTCAACCCAAGGCGATTCAGGAATGTCTGGACGCTGTATTCCCCGCTGTGCCCTACTGTATTGATCTGTTAGAAGGTCCCTTTCTGGAAACAGATGAAGCACGCCTGAAAGCGTTTCGCCCTAAAAAGAAATAGGCGCAATAAAAAAGCAGGAGCAATCGAACGAATCGCTGCTCCTGCTTTTTCAATTTCAAATATGACTATCAGTGTCAGTTCTGAACTAAATTTTCACTGTTCTCTTCAATCGTTTCCAGTCGAACGGGCTTGATATCAAACTTGGGATTCTGACCCAGGAATCGAGCCGGGTTGTTGTGGAAGACTTCGATGGCATCCTGAACGGAATACCCGCGAGCTCGATACTGCACGACACACTCCTGGAGTGTGAAAGGATCGCTGGGTCCCCAGTCGGCTGAGGAATTCACCAGGATCCGCTCGTGCCCATACATTTCCAGCATGTCAACGGCTCGTTTGGGAGTACACTTGGTAATGGGATACAATGTAAATCCTACCCAGTAGCCAGCTTCCAGAGGCTCACGGATCGTATGCTCTTCGACATGGTCAATCCAGACCCGTTCCGGATTCACATTCATGTGGGACAGCACTTCCAGTGTCCGCTTAGTGCCACGCACTTTATCCTGCAGGTGAGGTGTATGAATCAGAATCAACTGATCATATTTGATGGCCTGCTCGACCTGTGCTTCGAAAATCTCTTCTTCGTTCTTAGTGGTTTTGTGAAAACCGATTTCGCCTACACCCAGTACAGTCGGTTTCTTATAAAACTCGGGCATGTGCTTGAGCACTTCGCGGCTGAGTTCCGGGTTCTCTGCTTCTTTAGGGTTCACGGCAACCCAGCAGTAATGCTTGATGCCATACTCGGCGGCACGCGTTGGTTCGAATTCACTGATCTGGTGAAAGTAATCAATAAACGTTTCCGGATACAGACGGTCAAAGCCGGCCCAGAATGCAGGTTCCGCAACGGCAACTACGCCGGACATGGCCATGCGTTCGTAGTCCTGGGCTGTACGGGCGATCGCGTGATAATGAGGTTGAATGATTTGCATAATCGTCTCACTGATAAAATCTGATTAAAGCGGGGAGGGAGGAATTCGGTTCGACTTGGGATCCATCAATCCTGTTTTGACAGGTGGCCCATTTCAGGCGAGCACGCCATCCAGCGTGCGGACCATTTCGGCCAACGTGCCCTTCCAGGCCTGATAAAATACTAATCGAGATCTGAGAAGAGCAACAGCATCCGCTCTGATCGATTGGGCAGATGACTCTCCTCTTGCAAAAGAGCGATTGCCTCACTCAGGAGTTCCAGTCGGGAATCCTGCAAGCGTCCCGCCCCTTCTTCATGATCGTGAGCCCGGTCAATGCGATCCAGAGTCGCAGCAAGTTCTACCAGGGCACAACGGGCTTCGAGATATTCTCGATCCAAAACCTGTAAAGCTGTTTGCATCATTTAAACCTTTCGGATTTTTACGTCTGGTGAAGCTCCTTGATGATACACGAGCGTTTTCAACGAATCTTCAGCTTCAACCTGTATACAAATACAACAGGAGAAGCGGACTCGAAAAACGCGTCAAAGAACCCGCTCCCGGATTCAATGAATCACTCCTTATTATATACCTTACATCGGTACTTCCTACTCTCTCAACTGAGTTCAACTCAGTTTCCCCGAAAGTGGAAACATAATTTCAGTATAAATGCATCAGTCGTAGTAATTAAGGCAAGTAAAAAACCGGATGATACAGGGCTCTTCCCGGTTTCTTCTGAAAACAATCATTTCCCGGAAAATGGATCATGAAAGCATCCCGGTTTTCACCCGTAAAGTCACATGTAAGTCCGTACTGCCATGCGGGTTCAAAACCAAAATGGAGGTAATATTCCGGATGCCCCAGTACGATCACAAACGGCTGATTCCGATTCTCAAGCTCCTGCAGTCCTGCCTGCACTAATTGAGACCCGACTCTCTGCTTTTGAAATTCAGGCAAAACGGCCAGTGGGGCCAGCCCCCAACCTTTGATATGGGAACCGTCCGTATAGTCGATCACAGCCGGCGTAAACAGAATGTGACCAATCAGTTGCTGATCCTCTCGGATCGCAACCATGGAAAGTTGTTCCGGACAGCCCGCTCTCAAGCGGTCCACCAGGTCTGCTTCTGCAGGTTGACCAAAGGCTGCTTCATTGATTGTTCTGATTGCAGTTTGGTCCGATGAATTTTCAAAGCGAATCTGCATCAATATTGGTTTTCTGGAGTGGATTTTTTTGCTGCTGTTTCAGAAACATTTGCAGATGGGTTAACTGCTGCTGCATGTTACTGACATAATCCCCCTGTGCAGGTGCGACTGTCAGAGGATTCAGTGTGAATACGGTAATACCCTGCTCTGCTAATTCACGGACCAGTTCCTCTGTTGGCTCCGATTCACACAGCATCAGAGATATTTTCTGTTGCTTTTGTAAAGTCTTGAGCTGCTTCCAGTCCTCCTGGTTCGGTTTTTCATTTGATTTCCAGTGCAGATGATGCATTGTCCAGTCACATCGTTTGGCGAGATACTGATAAACGGGCCGACGGGAATACCAGTTCAGTCCCGGATAATCTTCCCGCAGCTGATCCAACTGGTGGTTTAACGGTTTTAATGAATCATTCAATTTTTCCAAATTGACTCTGATCGTTTTTTCCGATCCGGGATCCAGTTTGATCAAGCGTTCTGCAATCGCTTCCGCCTGCCTTGCCATCAACCGGGGATCGAGCCAGAAAAAAGCGACCGTCCCCGCATGCGAGTGCGCCCCACCTGCTCCATGGCTGTGAACTTCAAAATCGGGAACGGTAATCAAAGCATCTTTAATCGCCAGGGAAGTTCGTAAGACCTTTGAGCGAGGCAGAGAGAGTTTTTTAACCCAGTCCGCAAAGTCGGCACCATTGGTAACAATCAGATCCGCCTGCTGAATGGTCTGGGTCGTCGCATTGCCGGGCAGCCAGGTTTCCGGATTCTCATTCGGGGGCACCGGATTCATAATTTGAAACTCCGGCCCGACCAGTGACTCGACAATAAACTGCAGCGGATAATTGACCACGACGACAAGCCGGGGACTCTCCTCTGCTGCCTGCTGCCGGACCTCATCCGTTTTTGACTGACACGCAGAAATCATCAGCAATAAGTACAAACTGAATACTTTGAATACAGGCTGCATCATCGACACCACTAAATAAACCACATTCGCATTAATTGATGAATATACACTCGCAGCACAGCGGTCAGGATCGAAACGATCATCAGGCTGGCTACCAGGATGAAACACAGTTCTGTCAGTTGCAGTTTCCAGATCGTCAATCGACTGCAGCCCAGTTGAAACATCGTCCGTCGTTCGCGCTGGCGTAATCTCAAAGACAGAATAAACACCAGTGCCAACAGTAAGCCTACCGAAATCGACACCAGTAGTGTATTCGCATCGAACAGCTGTTTGACGCGAAATACCAGTTGCAGTAATTCATTTACGATCTCGACGGGGCGAATCAACTGAATGGCAGACTCTTTTGTATCATACATCCCCAGCAGCAGCACTTCCGATTTCGGATCAGTCGGAATCAGGATCATCGAAGTTACAGGAAACGACTCGATCTCACCATGAAAGTGAAATGACGCCAGATTGTCTTCGGTTACTTCATTGAACTGGGGTACTGCGGCGTTTGCGATTGTGCTTTGCCCCTGCTTATTTAATACCAGATCTTGATCTGTTTCTGCATTGATACTCTGATGACCATGTCCGATACCGGAGATAATCCATTCCGTCTTCAGATCGACAAAAACAGCATCGTCATCGGGAGAGTATGCCTGGTCCAACACTCCCACGACCTGCATCTTGAGAGGGTAGTTTCCTGATAGATCGAATACGTTCAAGGGATCGGACATTAATCGATCACCCGACTTTAGTTGCAGTCGCTTCGCAACATTGGATCCAATGACACAGTCACCCAGACGTTGAAGACTGGTACCGTCTGCGATCCTGAGTTTGCGGAATTCAAAATAATCCAGGGTGGTTCCCACAATCGGCGCGCCTTGAGCAGTGAAACGTACCGCTAGAGGAATGGGTAGCGCGTAGCCAGTTTCCTGTATGGTTTCGACTTCCTGCATAGTAGTTAATTCCAGCTCCGCCTGACTGAAATACATACTCTGTAATGCCAGGTCAAAGCGACTCCCCTTCATTCCGGCTACCAGTGGAGTGGCGTTGGCACGGGCCATCAGATCCCGCTCGAACTGTGTTACTCCAAACTGCAGCAGCACAGGCAATAAAATGGCCAGCGAGACGCATAGAACCAGCGTAATCGTCTTCAATTTATTATAGAGCAGATAGCGGATTGTCAGTCGGAGAATTCCACTCATGACGCTGATATCACCTCGTGGAACTGCTCAATGTCTATCGTACGGTCAAACTGGTCTAACAGACGATCATCGTGCGTCACCACAATCAGTGTCGCATTGGTCCGCGCAGCATGTTCCAGCAGCAAATCACGAATCAAACGTTTGTTCGCGGGATCAAGATTTCCGGTTGGCTCATCGGCTAACAGGATTTCTGGTTGAGGCAACAGGGCCCGACAGATGGCGACTCGCTGACGTTCCCCTTGAGAGATCTGATCGATCCGACCATTTAAATATTGATCGATCTGCATGGAAACCGCTAATTCCTGTACACGGTCCTGCACGCTCTGATCCAGCTTCAACGCCTGATTGATATAATACGGAAGCAGAATATTTTCGCGTACATTCAGATAGTCGATTAACTCAAATTCCTGAAAAACAAAGCCGATTTTCGAAATTCGATAAACGCGTCTCTGACTGTCATTGAGCGTATTCAAGTCGATGTCACAGGAAATCAGGGTACCCTGATCGGGAACCAGGATACCTGAAATCAGATTCAATAGCGTGGTTTTCCCGCAGCCACTGGGGCCTACGACGGCGACCTTTTCTGTCTCCTTGATTTCCAGTTGAGGAATACTCAGCCGAAATGAAGATTGCGGGTACCGAAACTGGATCGATTGCAGACAGATCATGGCGAACTCGTATCAGCTGACTGTTTTTCGGGAGTCGGCTCCTCGGTATTTGCAGGTGTTTCCTCTTTGACTTCACGCAGTCTGGTCTTAAATGGCAATCGCTGCTCATCCAGCAGGTCCATGCCGGTCAGTTTCCAGATCCCCTCCACCGGTTCCAGATAAAAGATGGCTTCATACTGGTTGGTACGCGAATGGATATGTCCCCAGTGTTCGACCGTGCCTGCAACGGTCCAGGTTGATTTCACTGCGAAACTGCGTTCATCCTGAGAACCTTTGACTTTCTCCCCCCGTACAGGCAGAAGTTCGATGGATTCCCAGTTGACGTCAGTCACACGTGAGATCGCCCCCCCCTGTTCCTGCATTTTCAGGCTCTGGTTAATCTGTCGGTAAAGTGTCTCCAGAAACGAACCTTCGGCACTTTTTGCCAGGGCGTCAAATACATCACTGTCACTATGATAATCAAACGAGCGGTAAATGTTCTTATGCAGGGTTTTAAAGACCGCTTCTGCTTTATCAGTGGAGACCTCAGGCACGCGTTGCAGCGGACTGGCAAAACTGACCTGAGCCAGAGGCAGGCAGAGCAGACTGATAAAAAACAGCACAGCCACAGCAGTCAGTGTCCGCTTGTGTGAGTCTCCTCGACGAATCAGACTCAAGCTCATCATGAGACACAACAGAAATCCGAAACCACTTACCACGGGGATTGTCCATAGAGAACGCGCAGGCAGAGTAACGGCCACCGGATTCACATCCAGACTGACTTTCCGTCCCGGGTTTTCCCACTCGAATTCACTGTTCCGTTCCAACTTGGAAAAGACCGGCCTGTAAGATTCGTCAAAGGCAAAGCAGACGGCTTCCACACTCCAGACACTGCGGTTAAACATATCCCAGGTGACTTTCACCGTATCGGGAGTTCCTTTGGTGCTATACGTCAGAATGATCCCCACGCGGGCATTCGCCAGACTGACGCGCTTTTTCTCGGCTCGTTTGGCAAAATCAGTGAAATCGAGTCCATAAAAATCGAGCCGGGAAACAACTGGTTTCACCGTAATCCCATCAATCTCGATCGGGTTTGCTTTTGCAAAGAATTTCTCTATCTTCGCGCGAGAGGCTTCCTGCTCTGCAACCGATAGAAAGTCTGGATCTTTTTTATCCAGAGTAAAAAATGATTCCAGCGTTGCCAGGGGGATGAGAATTTCGTGGCGTACTTCGAAGTCTTCAATGTACAGAAACGAATAAATGGTTCCATAGCTGGTAATCCCCAGTGTCTCCTCGCGACGTTCTTTGAGCCATTTCTGCCAGTCTGACTCCGACGCATCAGGATCTAGCGGCGGATGATCCCAGTTGAAGCGAATCGTCTGTGGATCGCGGGGCTTCATCGCGACGGCATAGGGAGTTTCAGAGCCTTCCTGCTTCAGATTGAATCGAACCATCGCCGGAAAACCAGCGTTGGAATCAACCAGTTCCTGGCTGAAAGTCAGAAACTCGGGTGGTTTCTCCAAGGGAAATTCCAGTTCAAAGACCAGGGTAAATTGCATCAGGTCGCTCATGGCGACCCCTTCAGACTTCACCGAAGAATCATCTACGGAAACCACCTTGCCTTGCAGTTTTTCTCCATTGATATCGCGCACCAGCAGGCGGTCCAGCAGGAACTGTTTGTGCTGTTCAATCGCTTTTTTAATTTTCGCCTGGGAAACGATATTTTCTTCGTCGGGTTCCAGTTTCTGGAAAAAATACAGGTCTTCCACATAGATCTGCATCGAAATCAAAACTTTATCTCGAGTCACATACACATTTTCCTGGCTGTCGGAAATCGGATGCGCATGACTCGTCTCGGGAAGCAGTCCACAAATCAACAGAGCCAGACAGAACAGCAAGCAGGATAGAAACCGATTTTTCGAGCCAGGCAGCCTCTCAGGATCGCAGACTGTGTTGGCATCTCGCATGGTCATAATTGAAATTCGCAGCAGAATGATTGTGAATCAATAAGGAGAGTGTTGGTCAGGCAGGTTTTGTTACATTTCTGTACTATTTGATCCTACCGAGACACAGTATAGAATTGCAATCGTGGCCTGCTTATAAGACACTACGAATAAAGAATTCACGATGCTTGAGAAAAAGGGGACTCCGATGGAAGAAAACCAGAAATCAGATCAGCCCGAAGCCAATGAACCACAAGAAGTTACCGCCGAACTCCCCCCTCCAGTGAAAGAACGGCTACTGAAACGAACCGCACTCTGGTTCCTGGCTGTGATTCTGGCAGCCTCCGCGATGATTTATCAGCGTGCCACCGGCCCCACCTATCCCATGAAGGTACCGGTAGCAGGAAATATCATTGCCAAACTCATTCGGACGCATGAATCAACGGGCGATGCGACTGTTGAACTCCCCATCCCCCAGGCAGAAGCCAAAACGGCAACCGCCACCCTTTACTATAAACGCTACCGGACTGACGACGACTTCACTCCTGTCACCATGGAAACAGTGACCTCGGAATCTGGAACACAGTTTGAAGGGGCACTTCCCAAACAGCCTGCAGCAGGTAAGCTGCAATATTACATCGAAGCAGAAATCTCCGGTCAGGCACGCCGTTTCCCCGAGCAGGCGGATCAATTTGTTTTGATTCGCTTTAAGGATCCCGTACCAGACGGCGTTCTGATTCCTCATGTCACGTTAATGATTATATCCATTCTCCTGGGAATGCGTTCCGGCCTGTCTGCACTCTTCGCTCCCTATAATATGAAACAGCTTGCCTGGGCGACTCTGTGCGGAATGACTGTCGGAGGTATGATTCTGGGACCAATGGTACAGAAATATGCCTTCGGAGAATATTGGACCGGCTTTCCTCTGGGGGGTGACTGGACCGACAATAAAATGCTGTTCATGTTCCTGGCCTGGGTCTTTGCCTGCTCCGTCGTCGGGCTCAACCCACGCAAGAAAAACACAACGACAGGACGCATTGCGGTTTTCACAGCCACGATCGTGATGACGGTCTGCTATCTGATTCCTCACAGTATGGGAGGCAGTGAACTCGATTACAGCCAGGTCGACAAAGGCGTTGATCCAAGTAAAGCCATCGAGACAGGTCGAAAATGAATGCCGCTCAGGTCCATCTGATGACGGTACACGTCCCCATCGTCGGTTGCTGGGGACTTTCAATCCTGTTCCTGCTGGCCTGGATCTTCCGCGACGAGCGTCTGTTTAAGATCTGTTGCTGGCTGTTATTGACGATCCTGCTGATCGCAACAGTGGCTTACTTTTCCGGGCCCCTCGCTTACGAACTGCTGGAACAGCAGGTTAAACTGAATACCGAGACGGTGGAATTCCATGCGGTGCTCGCACGCTCCTGCCTGTTAGCGATGGTCGTGCTGGCGATGGTCGTGGGAAATGCCCTGGTTCAGGGATTTCAGGGAGAGAAGATTCCCCGCTGGCAGCGTGCCATCATTCTGACAGGTACGATTGCCATCGCTGTTTTCTGGAGTGCCGCCGCCCACTGGGGCGGCCTGATTCGACATCCGGAGATCGGTTTTTCCAAACCGGAACCTGCTGCGATCTCTGATCCAACGCCCCCGATGAATCAGCCCTGAGCAGTTTACTTAACAATTTCGGTTCCGATCCCTTTATCAGAATAAATTTCCAGCAGGATTGAATGCGGAAGCCGGGCATCGACAATATGCACCTTGCCAACCCCACTGGCTAGTGCTTCCAGAGCGGCATCCACTTTGGGAACCATGCCCGCATCGATGGTCCCATCCGCAATCAGAGCACGACAGCGTTGCGTCTCCAGATGCGAAACCAGCGTTTCCGGGTCGTGACGGTCCAGAAAGATCCCGGGCACATCGCTCAGGAACACCAGTTTTTCAGCTTTGAGAATCCGGGCCAGAGCAGCGGCGGCTGTATCGGCATTGACGTTGAGCTTCTGTCCCGATGCATCCAGGGCGACCGAAGGAATCACCGGAATCGCATCAGACTGACAGATTTCCGCCAGCAGATCCTGATCCACGTCTGTCACATAGCCGACATGTCCGAGATCGACGGCAGAGCCATCTTCCGCCTGCAGAGTCAGTTGCTCTCCGTGCAGGCAGTTTCGAGTGCCAAAATGCAGGGCTTCTGCCTTTGCGCCCTGGGACTGGATTTCCTGTACCAGCGAGGCACTGATCTGATTGGCGAGTACATCGGTGGCAATTTCCAGAGTCTGCTCATCAGTAAAGCGGCGTCCATTCACGAAACGAGGCTCGATCCCCGCTGAGTTCATAGCCTGGCTGATCGCTTTTCCGCCCCCATGTACCAGAATCGGGTGCATACCTACCGTACGCATGAAGATCACATCCGTCAGGAAACTTTTGACAGCTGCCTCTTCTTCCAGTGCACTTCCCCCGAGTTTGATCACGACATAACGGCCACGAAATCGGCGAATCCAGCTTAATGCTTCAATCAATACAGCTGCTTTACGAACGGCACCTTCCACAATGAACCTTTCATCCTTCCGGACACATCAACGTTTTCAGATTTGTTACCTTGTGACAAGCAGGCTATTGTAAGTGTCTTGAAGTCACTGTCAAACCAGTCGTCGCCGGGACGTGAATCCCCCCGGGCTGCTCAACAGATCAGACTGTTCGAGATCATCTTTTTTCACTGAAATTACGATTTTTGTCTCAACTTCAACTGCAATCATCTTAAATCCAGGTTTCTACCGTTTTTGTGTTGACCAATCTGGCATAATCGAACTTGAATCAAACCTCTCTGAGGCTTCACAATCGGACTGATCAATACCGCCCCGCCAAGTAGAGAGAATGGCACGACAGTCCGGTTCGGCAATTTTGCACCGACACACACCCGATACAAGCCATCTCTTCAGAAGCCTTGAAAAGGTGTGTGGTCATTCCAGGGAATTCCCCGATACATAACTCTACAGAACGAGAGTGCTTTCGCTCAACAGACTGCAATGCCTGACAACAACTCAGAGACCCCAAAGACCGAGACGGAGAAACAACGTTGGCCCACTCACACTTGCCGATTCAACACCTGATGAAACAAATGGAAAACTTTGCTTCAGAAACATCTAACCTTAACTGTCGCCCCTCATGGATCAATGATTTTGTCGATGAGATCGCCGACATTTTTAACCCGTTTGACGAAGTCGGCCGCGTCGGCTTCGACTGTCAGTTCACAGAAGAATGCTGGGAAGTGGGCCTGTTTCTCGGCAGCACAGAAATCGTCGGAGGACAGCGGGACGGACAGTTCATCGCCGCCAGCTTCCAGTTTGATTTATTGCAACTCCTGGATCGTTTCGAGTCGGTCAACCGGTTCCACTTTAATTTCCTGGAACAGTCCGATTCATCCACAAACAATGATCCCTCATCCGCCTACATTACGATTGAAGGGCACCTGACAGATCTTGAGATCGTGCGACTGAATGTTTATGCCACTCCCCCCGAAGAGGCAGGACCCGGATTCCGTAAAACACATGACGGTAAAATCGACACCGTCTGAGATCCAATCCCAAGGCACACTCCAGTTGCATAGTCAAATCAAAAACGAAACATCATTGTGACGCGACCAGCCACGATTCATGACTTATGAATCGTGGCTTTGTTATTCCACCGGTTCGAATGCTTCTTCTTCTGCCACTTTTCCGTCTCGCAAGCGGAGAATGAAATCCGTATCCCGGATATAGCGTTCATCATGAGTGACAATCACGACAGTCGTCTTGTATTCTGCACTCATCTCACGCAGACAATCGAAGATCTCCTTACCGGTTCTGGTATCAAGTTCTCCGGTTGGCTCATCGGCCAGAATCAAAAGGGGGCGCTTCAGCAGCGCGCGGGCAATTGCAACACGTTGCTGTTCTCCGCCTGAGAGCTGACTGGGACGATGCGTAATCCGATTACCAAGCCCGACCTGCTGCAGCAATGCTTCGGCACGCTGTCTCTGATCAGCCGTGACCCCCTGAGGCAGATAGGGTGCCAGGACATTTTCCAGCGCATTCAGATTTTTCAGCAGGTTGAAATTTTGAAACACAAACCCGACTTTTTCCCGGCGGTAAAGATCGCGTTCATTCTGACTCAGCGTTGAAAGAGATCGGTTCTGTACGAAGATTTCACCTGCAGATGGCGTATCCAGTGCCCCCATCAGGTACAGCAGAGTACTCTTGCCACTACCCGAAGGGCCCAGAATAAACGAAAACTTCTGACCAGGAAACTGACAACTCACTCCCTGAAGTGCCTGCACTTCGGTTTCACCACTCTGGTGGATCTTCCGTACATTTCGAACTTCAATCATTCTCTATCTGCTTTCTGAATCCAGAATAAATTCGGTACCAGGAGTGAATCTCTCTCAGCCGCGACGAATGGCATCAATCGGGGTCATGCGCGTCGTCCAGATCGCCGGATACAGACCTCCCAGGACGCCGAGCAGAGTACTGAAGAACACACCAAACAGCAGTAACCCCGGGCTGGCATACAGGTGCACCTGGCTGGCAAACTTCCAGTTGACGACAGCGATGGCAATCAAACCGAGGATGCCTCCCAGGACGCCGCCCAGAACCCCCAACAGAGAACTTTCCGCCGTGATCAGCAGCATCACATCCCGATTCGACCAGCCATTCGCTTTCAGGATACCAAAATCCACAACCCGCTCCATCACGCTCATCAGCATCGTGTTAATGATACTCAGCATCGCAATCAATACGCCGATCCCCGTCATCAGCCCCAGGAATATGTCCAGATCCGCAGTAAACGTATCCAGTCGCTCGCCCCAGTCGGAAGCAGAGCGGACTTCCAACCCGCTTTCAGCATTCTCAGATTCTGTTTTAGCTGTTTTAAGATCTGCAACTGCTGGTTTCGAAATGTTGTTCTCCCCTTTTTTGTCAGTGGGATATTCATCAGTGGGATATTCATCAGTGGAATTCCCTTTTAAGGTCTCGTCAATCGCCGTCATGAAATCTTTGAGGAGATTGGTATCTGAAGAACTGGCCAGCGCCAGGGAAGCCGGCTGCCAGGAAGCCAGTTCGCGACCACGAAACCGATCCTTAATGTCCTGGACCAGCTTATTATTGGGGACATCTCCCGACTGTTCGATGTAAAAACAACTCACACTATCCGTATCGAATCGAGTGATTTCGCGTACCACGTCAATATCCAGAATAATAGCAACATCCAACAGGATCGAACCCGACTCATAGAGCCCGACGATATCCATTGTCTGGCCATTCACTTCGATCTGGTCACCGATCTGCTTATGATGCTGTTCGGCGATCTGTCGACTGATGACCGTATTTAGTGTTCCGCGATCCTCCAAATCCAGAAATCGACCTTCGTAAATTGCTTCACGATAGATTCCATGCTTCAACTCTAAACGGGTGGGCAGATCCGTTCCAAACAGAAATCGAGGCGGACTGATCACAGGTTTCCCTTCAATCAGATTCACCCGGGACCAGATTTCCGGATTGACGATTGCCACTCCCGGTACTTCTTTGATCTCGGCGCCCCAGGTACGCGGAATCCGCGAGAACAAAGGGATGGGCGCGCCTGGCTGCATGGCTACGATCCCCGATATTTTCCCAAAGGTTTGAGAAACGGTCTCTTCCAGCCCTCCCGCAATGGAAAACAACCCCACCATTCCGGCAATCGCAATCGTCAAACCCATTAAACACAAAAAAGAGCGTAGTGAGCGGCTCAGAAGATTTTTAATCGCAAATTTTAACATTTAAAACCGTTTTCCAGTGAGTTGATTCGATTCAGCCTGTGCAGGGTAGTGGCATTCTACGCAGATCAGATCCATCATTGAATCATTTACATTCGTATTCTTAGAATAAAAGCACTGATTATAAGCAGTTATAGACTGAGCTAACTTGAAAACCAGTGAATTTCAAACGTAGAATGCTCCCAGTTGAGCTTCTCTCAGGAAAGCATTTAACGAGCGAAAGCGCCATGGCGTATGGCGGGCTCGCTTGATCCATCTTAGCCGCCTGGTACATCGAACGAATTTCAAATCCATGAGCAAACGAGACTATTACGATATTCTGGGGGTTTCCCGCAGCGCGACTGCTGATGAAATTAAAAAAGCGTACCGCAAACTGTCGCGTAAATACCATCCGGATATGGCGCCGGATGACAAATCAGCAGATCAGAAATTTAAAGAAGTTCAGGAAGCATACGACGTTTTACGCGACGACAAAAAACGGAAACAATACGACCAGTTTGGGCACTCTTTTCAGCAGGCAGGTCCGGGTGGTGGTGGATATTACCAGTCATCCGGCGGTGCGGGACCGGTTGACTTCGAAGACCTCTTTGGAGGTGGTGGCATTGATATTGGAGATTTATTCGGTGGCGCGTTTCGGGGAGGTGGATCCAGGCGAGCCCAACCCCGACCGCAAAAAGGGGAGTCGAAACGTCTTTCCATCGATATCCCTTTCCACCTGGCTGCCGTTGGGGGAGAGCATGAAATCAGCCTGCAGAAAGGGAGCGGTTCTGAGCGTCTGACGATCAAGATACCTGCTGGCGTCGACAGTGGTTCTGTCATCCGATTGAGTGGTCAGGGAAATCCCGGTGTTCATGGCGGGCCGGCCGGCGATTTACTACTGACCATCAAAGTGGGCGCACATCCGTATTTCAAACGTGACGGGAGCAACCTGCTACTGGAAGTCCCGATTACACTCACCGAGGCCGCACTGGGGGCCAAAGTAGATGTCCCCACTTTGACAGAAGGCGAAGTTACCGTCACGATTCCTCCCGGTACATCCAGCGGCAGCAAATTGCGCCTACGCGGAAAAGGAATCATGGACCAGAAAACCAGGCAGACCGGCGATCAGATCTGCGCCATCAAAATCGTCGCTCCCAAAACACTTAGCGATCAGGCAAAAGCCTTGTATGAGCAACTCAAGGATTTACAACAGGAATCACCCCGATCGAAAGCATGGTAAATTCGATGCAACTGAATCTCGCTTCCATTTCCAGCCGATGGATCAGCCGTCTGTTCCTGTTTTGCGTGTTCTCACTCACGCTATCCCTGGCACTCCAGCCCATAGCAGCTCAGGATCAGGAAGCAGGTTCGATTACCGTTAATTCTGCTGATCAAGCTGGCGTGGAACTTCCAGCCGATCCGGCAGAGAAAAAGGCTGAGACGGAATCTAAAGAACCTGAAAAAGATGAACGTCCGCGGGAACTGGGAGTCATGATCCTGATTGTGTGGCTGTTGGCCGGTGCCGGCATCGGAATTCTGATCTTCACCTCTCTGTTCGGTCATTCCGTACGCACTATGATTCGCCGTCCTTACCCCAATCAGATGTATCCCCCCAAAAAAGAACAGACTGAAACACCAGTAGAAACCAGTGCGGAAGCAGAAACTGACGACGAAAAACCAGAATCATGACCGGTTCCCAGGACAATGCCCGGCGAGAGCCCTCTACAGTCAAACCATTCGGTTTTCCGAGCGAACACCGCATTCGCAGCCAGCAGGATTTCGATGCGATCTATGCTGCAAAACAGCGGGCCGGCGATCAGAATCTCCTGCTGTTTGCAATTCGAAACGAACTTCCTTGTACCAGGCTTGGTGTGAGTGTCTCAAAAAAGAATGGGAATGCGATCCAGCGGGCACGGAAGAAAAGACTGCTACGCGAGGCATTTCGACTGATCCGATCTCAGTTACCTGCCGGGCTCGATCTGATTGCCATACCCCGTGCTGATCTGGACGGGGATTTAAAAGGATATCAGAAGTCTCTGAAATATCTCTCGCAGAAGCTGAAACGTCGTCTGGAGCAACAGTCTGGCTGATGAAACAGATCGCCTTGCAATTCGGACGTATGCTGTATCAACTTCCCGCCCGGACATTAATCGGTCTCGTTCGCATCTACCAGATGACACTCAGTCATCTGATAGGCAGACAGTGCCGGTTTCACCCGACCTGCAGCGAATATTTCATTCAGGCGGTGAAAAAATATGGTGCCATCCGAGGGTCCTGTAAAGGCGTCCTGCGGATCTGTCGCTGCCACCCCTTTCACCCCGGAGGCTACGATCCCCCTTAATCGATTCCTTTAATAAACGCGGCGGGGTGTAATCTGGATTGGTGTATCCTCCGTTACACTTCGCAGGGCAGGCAACGTTTCGATTTGAATCTGTTCATGACTGATTTTTCGCAGGGGAACAGACTCGTCCTGTGAAATCATTGAAGGTACTGTCAGTTCCCGGGGATGGTTGAGCTCGGGCTGTTCATAAGGAAAGTCGGGAGCAGAAACCGGGGTCGCCGTCTTAAATTCGAATTTACGAACCTGCTGCGGTTGTTGAACCTGTTTTGCGTACGGCCACATTTCCAGCTGATCTTCTGAAGTTGAAAACTCTTCAACAGCCAGCGGCTCACGAATCGCTGATACTCTCCAGGAATTATTGAAGTTGGTTGCTTCCCCGGGCGGAGGCAGTTGCGGTAACAGCTTTGATTTCAGATCCGGCTGGGGCTGTAGTTTCTGTGGAGGGGCAGGCAGTGTCGGAGCTGGTTTGACCGGTTCCGGTTGCAGCATCTCTTCTGACATCTCGAACTCTTGCAAAACAGGCGTGGAATTGATGCAGGAAAGATCTCCACAGAAAGGATCTTCTTCGATCACTTCGACATGGCTGCCGGAAACCTTGCGAACCCAGTCCGGCGTCTTCACATGTGATTTCATTCTGGAATAGAAGCCTTTGACTTTTCCATTCATCTGTTTCACTTTGTTCGACATGGAAGAGGAAACCGTTGAATAATGAGGAACCAGTCCCAGGTACTTCTGAGCCGGCTCTTCCGGCTCATCTTCGAACATCGACTTAAAATATTCAGAATCATCAATGGATTCTTCCTCCGAGACCCTTCGGATGAGAGACCGCTTCTGATTTGATGTCTGTTCTCCCCCTGGTGGGATCAGGCTCGGCGGAGCGGCTGGGGGAAAATTGTCTTCAAGCGGAGCAGGAGCCGGTGCCAGATGATATTGGCCCGGGCTCTTGTATCGGGGAGCCGTTGTCTCAATCTGCTCCTGATACTCAGCACTGGGACGAGCGGCCTGCTGATAAACCTTCTGTTGGACATACTGGCAGCCAGCTAACCCTGTAATGGAAAACATGCACAGTGATAATGAGATCGTTTTCGAATAGGGCTGTAACATCTTGAATTCCTCTTTCCAGGTCAATCAGACAGTGCCGATTAAAAAAACCACTTCCCCAATTTGACAAGTTCATAAAATGTGGTATGGCACACGGAATAAAAATCGGTTAAATCTGCCGTTTTCGCATATATGAAAGTGGCCAATCAGTTAGAATAGGCGCAACAGCCATCCGTTTATTCTCGCTTAAACGATTTCTCACAAATGCAAGTGTCGTGATTGATAAAGCTATTGTTTGTGATCTAACGGTCGTATTATCTGTAAGCGGTTGCACGGTACGGAACATCACTAAAACAACGATATTAGCGGCTGTGCCAGATTCCCGGATCTGTTAAGTTTGAAGGAATATACCTGCTTTTCATTGCTGATCTTTCCGATTGGTCTATAACCGGGACAGACAGGATCAATTTGAGGAATAGTTAAAGAGGAGTGCAAAACCGGTCTCTGATGTAACTGCAATAGAGGGATATAATGAAACAAGGAGTGACCCCATGATTGATTTGAAGAAAATTCTCGTACCAACCGACTTCAGTGAATTCGGACAACAGGCCCTGCTTTACGGATGTGAGTTTGCCAAGCGATTTGATGCCGAGTTGCACTTGCTGAATGTCGTTCAGGATGCCGTCGCCATGTTCCCGGAACCGAATATGATGGGAACATCGATGAATGATCTGGTAGCAGACATGCAGGGACTGGCTCAAAAACAGCTGGAAGAAATGCCCGGTCTGCCTGGCATGGAAAACCTGAAAGTCGTACGTGAAGTTACCGTCGGTCCAGCATTCCTGGAAATTGTCCGCTATGCCAAAAAAATGGATATCGACCTGATTGTCATTGGAACCCACGGTCGAACCGGACTTAAACACATGTTACTGGGAAGTGTAGCTGAAAAAGTGGTCCGCAAAGCCCCTTGCCCGGTACTGACGGTTTCTCACCCGGAGCACGAATTTGTAATGCCCACTTAAATAATCTGCTGCAACCCACTATAATTTATTGAGTTAACACTACCGGAAATTCGTAGATATACTGAGGTGTCTCAATTCACGATGAATTCCGGACTCAACCCCAACTGAAATACAGAGGAAACAATGCCGAAACTGACTGTTGAAAATGTAGGAGAATTCGAAGTGGAATCCGGAAAGCGCCTGGTATTGGCACTGACCGAAGATGCCCAGGTCGATCAATTACATGCCTGTGGCGGTGCAAGTCGCTGTACGACGTGCCGAGTTGAGTTTATCGAAGGTGAACCTGAAAAAATGACGGTCGCTGAAAAGAACACACTCGCCGCACGTGAAGTCACCGGTTGCCGTCTCAGCTGTCAGATACTCTGTGATCATGATATGACCGTCCGGGCGATCAGTCGTCTGGAAGGGAGCGGGCGTGCCGACGCAGGCCATATGCCTAAACCCGAAATTGAACCTCAACCCGTAGAATGGGTTGATAAATAACCCGAAACCCAAATCCGGGAAGCTCTGATCATTCTGATCCACATTTTGTTCAGAGCTTCTCATTTTTCCGGCACTGTTTGACAAAATTAGCCGGGTCCTCTGAATAGAGGGAGTAATTGATGCGATTCATTCTTTCAGTATGCCTGGTGACTACAGGGCTGATTCTGTCCAGCTCCAATATCGTCTCGGCAAAAAATCGTGACCCGAAAATCCAGCAGGCGATCACGAACGCCCTGGAATATCTCGCCAGGGAACAACGTCGACAGGGATATTGGGAAGCCAATGGTGGACAGTACCGGGTAGCAATGACAGCGCTCGCCGGTAATGCATTGCTGGCGGAAGGTTCCACTACTACGCGCGGTAAGTATGCGAAGAACGTACAAAACGCTGTGGATTACCTGCTGGAAATGAGTCAGCCCAATGGTTTGATCGGTTATAAGAATGACTATCATTACACCTATGGTCACGGCTATTCCATGGTCTTTCTTTCCCAGGTTTATGGTGAAGAAGAAGACTCGCTCCGGCGTGAGGAGCTCAAAAAAGTACTGATGAAAGCCGTTGATTTTTGCGCCGGTGCCCAGACCACACGTGGTGGCTGGGGATATGTTTCTGCCAAAGACGGCAATGATTTCGATGAAGGCTCAACCTGTATCACTCAGGTCCAGGGTTTACGCGCCTGTCGCAATGCCGGCATCCCCGTTGATAAAAAAATCATTGACCGCGCCAAGAAATACATCTCAGACTGTACGACTCCAGAAGGAGGCGTCCAATACAGTATTCGCGGCGGCGGTGCCCGACCGGCAATCACAGCCGCTGCCTGTGCTGCCCTGTTCAATGCCGGAGAATATGACTCCGATCACCTGAAAAACATGCTCGATTTCTGCAAGAAGAATATCTGGCCCGGCGGAAATTCAAACCGTTACTTTGGCCACTGGCATTACGCTCATTTTTATTACGCCCAGGTCATGTACCGTGGTGAAACCAAAGACTGGGATAAGTACATCGAAGATATCGGCAAGCAGATTCTACGCAAGCAGTCCGCATCCGGTGCCTGGATGGAAGGCCATGTCGGCCCCGTCTATACGACTGCCATTAATGCCACGATTCTGCAGTTGGATAAAGGTTATCTGCCAATCTATCAGAAATAGCTGTCTTTCTGGTACCGACTCAGTCATTAGCCAAATGCGTTAAATGGCAGATCACTGACTCTGCCAGTCTCTGTGGATGATAGCCCCCCTCCAGCAGGCTGACAATGCGGCCTCCACAGTACTCACGCGCCACATCCTTTACCAGCTGGGTTAATCTACCAAAATCTTCCGTCTCCAGTCCCAGCGAACCAATCGGATCATCCTTGTGCGCGTCAAATCCCGCACTGATCAGAATCAGTTCAGGCTGGCATCTGGCAGCCGCGTCAACCAGCATTCGCTCAAACTGGGATAAATAATCCTGCCGGGTGATCCCGAATGCCAGCGGAAGGTTCCAGATCGTGCCCAGTCCCGCTCCTGATCCCGTTTCATGCCCCAGACCTGTCCCCGGATAAAACGGGTGCCGGTGTGCAGAAAAAAAGTAGACGGATTCTTCTTCATAAAATATATCCTGAGTGCCATTTCCGTGATGCACATCCCAGTCAACAATCAGCACACGGTTTAATCCATGAAAGTCGATGGCGTGTCGGGCGGCAATGGCCACATTATTCAACAGACAAAACCCCATTGCCCGATCTGAAAGGGCATGATGTCCCGGTGGCCTGCTGGCACTAAATACCTGTTTGATCTGCCCCATGATCACCCGATCCACGGCTTCAACCGCACAGCCTGCAGCATAACGGGCTACTTCATACGAGTCGGCAGACATCACCGTATCGGATTCAATGCGCCCCCCACCAGCCGCTGAGAAGGCTTGAAGCTGATTTAAGTAAGTTTCAGGATGAACCCGTAATAGTTCCTCTCCTGCTCCTACCGGAGGGTCTTTGAATATCGTTAGACTGGGAATCGCCGCGGTGGAAACCTGGTTCATTACCGTTTCCAGCCTCAGAGAACTTTCCGGGTGTGCCCCGGTCTCATGCCTTAAGAATTTGTTACTCTGAAAATAAACCGTCATACAACATCCATTCCAGACAGAGCGAATCACCCTCTGAATTCCTTAGACCGTGTCCAGTTTTACTGCAGCGTCTCCAGGCTCATTTAAATCGAATATAATGGATCGAAAGACGCCATGGTTAAATGTGATGTGCTCTAAAATCCCGATAACCGTTATAAAGAGTCTCAGACGGAAGAGGGAAGCTGAACATTCTCACCGCAATCACTCACATCTTCTTCACACCTGTATTCTCTGCAGATACGATGAATTTGATACATTATTCCTGACCCACAGTAAATTCGGAGACGCTTTCACATTGCAGAAGAAATCCGACTTAAGGATTGAGAAAAATCTTGACAGTTCGTAAGGTAAAGCGATACCGTAAGATAATAAAACAGTGCCATGGAAGACAGTGGAATTTATTCCTGCAGCGACAACTGAGTTATTTTGAACGTGCAAGTAGGATTGGAACGCTGATTCCCAGAATCTGCCACTCGAAAATGGCAGATTTGATTGGTATCTGCTCAATATTTATCGTATGATTTATAGTGATTCATATCCTCATTCCGCTTCGTTCGGAACCAGAATAGCAGTCGGCAGTTAATCACAGGAAATCTATTCGGCTGCCATAGAGTTATTTGCCTTATTTGTGTAATATTTTCCTTGAATGTAACGCTCCCAATTGAAGTCGAGAAAACCCTGTGCTTCTGAATGTACTGGGGTTCGAGCAGAACGTTGAATGAAGGAACTTTCCGTGCGACAATCCATATGCTCGTATCAGGCCGTTTCAGGAATTGAAATGCTGACCGCCAGAGTGTGTAGACATTCTCTGCTGGCAGTCGGTCTGTTACTGTGTTCCAGTTCGTTACTTCTCGGCCAGCAACCGGCAGACCCCAATGCACAGAATGCAGATCCCAATGCATTGAACGTATACAAAGAGTTGATCTCTCCCGATGAAGCGGTCAATTTTCAAAAAACCAAACTGCGGGATTTCGACAAAGTGCTGCGGGGCGGAAAAATCAGTTCTGCTGAGGACAAAAAACTGATTGCCGAAGGAGCGAAATATCACATCTACCTGATGACCCTCAAGCAGAATCCCAGTAAACCCGAAAATGAGACCGACCTGAACAAACTGCGGGCCAATATCCTGCGTGATATTAATTTTTCCGGCAAGATTTCAGGTAACTTTCAGGCACGGGAACTATATCTCGAAGAACTTACAAAAAGAGCCCAGGATCTGCTCGACAATCATCGCCTGGTTCGGTTCAGTGCCGTCGTGTTACTTTCGCAACTTAATCTGCGTGATGAAGATCGGCAAAAGAAAACAGAGCCTGTAGCTTACACATTGGCTTACGTGCCCCTGGTCAAAGTTCTGAATGATAAATCTCAGACAACAGAGGTTAAGATTGTCGCTGCTAATGGACTGGCTCGAATCGGACAGAACGGAAATCCGACCAACCAGTTACGGGTTAAAATTGCAGAAGAAATCATTGATGAGTTGATGCAGTCAGTCAACGAATTTTCCTGGTATCAGCGCAGCCTGGTAAATGCGCTCGGTTCCATGGGTATTACCGATAACCTCGCGCGACAGCCAATCGTCACCGATGCATTACTGAAAGTCATGAGTAACGCAAAACGAACCTGGGAGGTCAGGTCTACTGCTGCTGAGAATCTCGGTAAGCTTCCACTCAAAGCAAATGCAGACATCAAACTCATCACCTATTCCATCGTGGATCTGACACGAAAGATGATCCAGGCTTACAATGGCAATCCTAACGCATTCTTCTGGAAACGCTGTTTCTGGAATGTCTATCTGGCCTTCAAGCCCGAGAACGCAGCTGATAACACTGGTCTGTTCAAACAGCAGGTCAATCAGACAGTTGTGAATGACGCCTACAAACAGGTCATCAAACCGATCTCTGCCATTCTGCAACCAAGTGTGAACCCTAAAATCAACGCTGAGACCATCAAGGGAATGGATGACTGGTTGAAGAAGAATCTCCCCAAAAATTTCCGGGTCGCTCCCGTACAGGCCAAACCTCAGAACCAGCAGGTCGCTGAAGGAAAATAGTCCTTCTCTTTTCTGCTTAGTCACTCGGACTGACAGTTTCCTCTTCTGAATGCTCAGCTAAAGATATTCCTCTGATTCTGATCAACCACCCCGCTGAACGTCCCTGCTTTTTCTATCACTTTTCAGTAGAATAGCAGCATGCAAATTACAGACATTCGCGCGATACAACCCGCTGGAAATAATTCTCCACCCGACTGGCGTACCAGCCTGGGCCAGATTCTCGTTGCCATTGATACCGATGCCGGTATCACAGGCTATGGAGTCGGCGGTGGAGGGCTGGCAGGACAACACGTGGTCAAGACTGTCCTGCGCGATCTTCTGCTCGGCCGAAACCCGGAAGAAATTTCACAGCTCTGGGAGGAAATGTATCAGGCCACTCTGGCTTTTGGTCGCAAAGGTATCGCCATCATGGCCCTCAGTGGAGTGGATCTGGCTTTGTGGGACCTGCAGGGAAAGCGGGAGCAACAACCGGTGGTCGAGCTTCTGGGAGGCACTCCTGAAATAAAAATACCAACCTATCACACGGTCTGGTCAACAGAGGATCTTACTGCGACCGGGGAGCACGCCGGTTATAAACTGCATCTCGGAAAAGTCGCTGCTCCTGAACAGCGCGATTTGATGGTCGCCTCCATCGAACAGGCACGGAACCGCATCGGCAATTCCCCATTACTAATGGTTGATGCCTGGATGAAATGGGACATTGAATCAACAATCTCCATTTCGCAAGCGATCAAACCGTTTCAAATCGAATGGATTGAAGAACCATTATCCCCAGATGATCTGGCAGGCTATGCGGTACTTAAAGAAAAAACGGAAGTCCCTATCGCTGGTGGCGAGCATGAGTTTACTTCAGAAGCGTTTCGCCCGCTCATTGAGCAGAAACTGCATACCGTGCTCCAGCCCGATGTCAACTGGTGCGGTGGTTTGACGGAACTGATCAGAATCTACACAATGGCTAAGGAAGCCGGCTTACGTGTCTGTCCACATCGTGGTTGTGAAATCTGGGCGTTGCACGCCATCACAGCACTGGATCCCCAGCCACTCGCAGAGACCGGTCGCCCCTGGATGACCTGGGTTAAAGGACAACCTGACATCAGGCAGGGTATGATCGAAGTTTCGGATCGTCCCGGCTTTGGTCTGCTATTTGATGAACATCATCTGCAACTTGTAAACTGAATCACCTGTCTTGAATTTTAAATGCGTGAAGCCCTGCCTATTATGAGAAATCAAAACCTGCTGATCATCAATTCCCTGAGTTGTTTTATAAGCATCCTCATGTTTACCGGCTGCAGTCACGAAGCCTCCCCGGACAAGACAGCCCAAGATACAACCCAGGACCCACCAGTCCCGACAGCACCTGCCGGACCTGTCGTTCTGACAGAACAGGATATCCACGAACGCCTGAAGAAAAATAATCCCGACTATCAGAACAATGCCGAGTTCGGGAAACAAAAGGGAGAAATCATTTCAGCCAAACTGGTCGGAGTGGAAGATATTTCTGCTCTGAAAGGTATGAAACTCCAGTTTCTCGACCTGATGAATTGTCCCGTTTCTGATTTACGTCCTCTGAAAGGCATGGATCTGCAGTACCTGGATCTTACACATTGTCCAGTCACTGATTTGAGCCCGCTGAAGGGCATGAAAATACAGGAACTCTATCTGGAAGGGTCGTTCGTCAGTGATCTCAGCCCCTTACAGGGCATGCCCATTCGCATTCTCAGGATGGAACATACCCCCGTTTCAGAAATTTCACCACTGGAAGGCATGCCCCTCAATCAACTCAATCTGTTTGACACAAAGGTCAAGAATCTGGGTCTGATCAATACACTGCCCCTCAAGACGCTCTGGATTCCCAATACGGAAATTATCGACATTTCCCCCCTCAAAGGTATGCTGCTGGAAAGCCTGGATATTCAGGACACGAAGGTCGCTGATCTCTCCCCATTGCGGGGCATGCAGTTTCTGCGACTGAACCTCGCGAATTCCGCTGTGACCGATTTGACGCCTCTGAAAGGAATGCCTCTACAGCGTCTGATTTTTACCCCTGCCAACATCACAAAAGGCATGGATGTAATCAGGGATAATCCGTCGATTCAAGGTCTGGGCGCCAGTTTTGATACCGTCAAAGCCGCGGATGAATTCTGGAAAGAATACGATGCGGCCCAGACGAAACCGGAGAAGGAGAAACCGGAGAAGCAAAAGACTGAGTAATCACCAGTGATTCAGTCAATCGACAAGATACTGCTGATTCTGAGAGAACAGATCCGATTTCCAGATCTTCAGTCGGTTTAGCCAGAATTGCAGCATCACTGCCAGTGTCAGTATTCCATAACGGGCACTGCGTCTGAAATTGATACTTGATGCTTCTTCAAAATAACGAACCGGTACCGGGATGTCGCTCAGCTTAAAACCAAATCGCACTGCCTGCGCCAGGAACTGAGTGTCGAAAATAAAATCATCCGAATTCTTGTCGAAGGGAATCGTCTCCAGAACTTGGCGGCTGTAAGCACGAAAGCCACTGTGAAAATCTCCCAGGTTCTGACCCAGGGCAATATTTTCGACAATCGTCAGAAAGCGATTCGCGACATATTTATAAAAAGGCATCCCCCCCGACAGGGTCTCCGCCCGGGTTCGAATGCGTGAACCTAGAATCACATCGCAAATCCCCAGCCGAATCAGTTCGGTTGCCACAGGGATGACCCGACTGTCGTACTGATAATCAGGATGGATCATCACGACATAATCTGCTCCTGCATCCAGGGCATAACGATAACAGGTCTTCTGGTTTCCACCATAGCCTTTATTTCGTTCATGCTGAATCACCGTTAAGCCCAGGCGTTTTGCGACTTCGACTGTATTGTCACTGCTGCAGTCATCAACCAGTACGATTTCATCTACTGAGCCCTCAGGGATATCCGCCACCGTCCGTTCCAGGGTACTGGCAGCGTTATAGGCGGGCATCACAGCAATGACTCGCCCACGGACCGGCAAGGAGTTGTTTGAGATGGAATCGGGGTCAGACATAAGATATCAAATTCAGAACGTTGTGGATGAGCTGTTCATTTTCCAGATACAGAACAGGGATACCGCAGGTAGCAGTGCAAGACCTCGCTCGAAATAAACGGCGTGAACTGGTCGCACTCGGGATTGCATTGTTTATGAGTAGATCTGCATAAACAAGTCAAAACAGCCTCGTTTTAAGGATTCACTTAAACCGGGGTCGAAGTCAGGCTGCAAACTCGATTGCGCCCTTCCGCTTTTGCCTGATACAGGGCACTGTCCGCAGCAGCTAACATCGTCTGAACACTATCCATTATGTGGGGGGAATAGGTCGAGATCCCCAGGCTCGCTGTAACTGGGATGTGTACTTCGTTAAATTTGATCACGCTGGATTCAATAGAATGACGTATCACTTCAGCGATTCGCTCCGTACCCGTCAGTCCCACTTCTGGTAACAGAATTGCCAATTCTTCACCGCCATAGCGGGCAGCAATGACATTATCCGATGAGCGAATCTCTTGAATGCGTTCTCGCAAAATCTGCGCGACCCGTCTCAGGACTTCATCTCCAGCCTGATGACCATAGGTATCGTTGACAGATTTGAAGTGATCCAGGTCGATTAAAATCAGTGAACAGGCCATCTCGGCTGATTGAGCCCGCTGAAACTGATCTTCAAACAGTTCATCAAACGAACGTCGATTGACCAGTCCCGTTAAACCATCCTGTTTCGCCTGACGTTCAATGGTCGCATGGCTGAGCACTTTCAACAGAGTATTGGATAAAAACTGTGAAGCCCAGGAGATCAGCCTTAATGATCGTTCATCATAGGGTTGACTGTCCTGACTGGTCAGACAGAGCACACCAATGCGTTTCCGGTTTGTGATCAGAGGTGAAATCAGAGCGGCCCCCACCAGAGAGCGAATCCCATGGTTTTCCAGTTGATCACCCGAAAGAGAAGTATTTTCCCCTGAGTTGAGCCCCAGTTGCACCAGGTTCATCTCATGTTCACGCCAGCGGGCTTTGACACCGGACTGAAGTGTGATTCCACATTCGACTATCGCCTTGCAGCCACTCACATCCCCGGGCGTCGAAAGAAACAGTCCTGCTCGGCTTGAATTGGTCAGTTGTCGTAATCGATCCAGAAACTCTTCCAGCATAATCACGGGAGTCTTGAACTGCTGGTCTGCTAAAGAACGCAACTCGAGTTGTTCACGTGTCACGCGTAACTCAAATCGATGCGATTCAAAATCCTGATTTTTGACAATATTGCGAGACACACAGATCAGCAGTCGTTTCGCCAGTTTGATCTGCTGTACTTCATCAACCCCTTCAGGATACAGATCCGTCGTAATAAAGATTCCAGAGATATCTTTTTTATCATAGACGGCCAGCAGACACAGCTTTTGAATCCGGGCTTTGTCCTGATCGTGAAAACATTGATACACACTCGATTCCCGGAGTTTTTCACCACGCAGTACAAGCACATTCTGATTCCGCAGTTGCTTCAGTAAACTCCGGTCAATGTCATATACGGCTTTCGTGTTGCGCGAAACACCCCGTGATTCACGAAGCTTGAATTCGCCATCAATGTGATTCAAATACAACCCAAACCCATCTCGTAGTGAAGGAACATATCGTTTCAGGAGCAGTTCGATTGCCTGATCGAAATCGGACTGCGATACGAACTCTCTCAAGATATGATTCTCGATCAGCGTCATCGCCCGATCAGACTGAATATCCTGCAACTCGACTTCAAATTCAGATAGATTACGCTGAAACTGTTCGTTCTCTTTGCGGACGGCTGACATCTTGAGTGTGTACACAATATATTGCAGCAGACAGACACCAGCGATGGCCGCAACACTGGCATTTGTGACGCCCTGCGACACATTGTGAGTGAATACTTCGATGATTGATGCTATAAGGTAAGACAACTGAGCCCTGCGCTTTCTAACCTGCAAATGCGATTCTATCTGATGAATCCCGCGGAATCTCTACGAGGTTCACTCAAAACCTAGCCCAGAAAATGCCGTTTGATGAACACATTTTCCAGACAGCTACAATGATTTGAACTCATCACTTTGCCTGATCCCTGAATTCGTTATAATCCAGATAAACCGATATTTTTCGCTTTCGATTTGGACTCCGTTATTCTCTAATAAGGTGATGTCAGTCGCTTATCGAATCTAACACTTGTCTCTGAAACAGGATGAGACTCAAATAAGTGCTCCTCCAGGCATCGCTGACACAGGTATTTACCGTTCCTAATACTTTTGACAAAGCGTCAGGTCTTCCATGAATATTTTGAATCATTTCCGAAACTCCTTTCTTCAGATCAGATTGCCGAAAACTTCTCTGCTTCTGGTAATCACACTCAGCCTGATGACTGCTCCCTCAGCCTCTGCAGAGGATCAGCCAGAAAAAAATGGGACAAAAAAAGCAGAAGCAGGTGCCAGCACAAAAGCAGAGAAACAACCCAAAACGAAATGGATCTCTCTGTTCAACGGTAAAAACCTGGATGGCTGGAAGGTCCCTCAATTCGGCGGGGAAGGTGAAGTCCATGTCGAAAAGGGAAACCTGATTCTGGAAATGGGCGTCGATCTGACCGGCGCCACTCTCGTCGACACGAAAGATTTCCCCCTGACGAACTATGAAGTCGAACTGGAAGCTATGCGCGTGGATGGAACCGACTTCTTCTGTGGACTGACTTTTCCTGTTAAAAAAGATCCCTGCTCCTTTATCCTGGGAGGCTGGGGGGGGAGCCTGTGTGGTATTTCCAGCATCGACGGAGATGACGCATCACAAAACAGCACGACCACGTTTCAGACATTTAAAAAGAATCAATGGTATAAAATTCGTCTACAGGTCACCGACCATAAGATTCAGGTCTGGCTGGATGGAAAACAGATCGTCGATCAGAATCTGAAAGATCGCAAAATCTCAATCCGCCACGAAGTTGAACTCTCTCGACCCTTCGGCATCACCTCTTTCTGCACGACGGCTGCTTTGAAAAATATTCGCATGAGGAAACTGGATCCCGCAGAAGTCGCCAAAACTGCACCACAGAAATAAAACCACACGTTGATTTTGATCAACACTCCGATGGATTACGTCATCATACGACAGGAACACCGTGAGACTTGTCACTCTCATAAGCCGTTTTATCAACAGCCTTTAGATAGACTCACCCGTTTCATCGAGAAAGTGGTATTCCTTTTGCGTTTACCCTGCCAGAGAAAGCCTGGGAATTCTTCGTGATTCCAGGCACCGGGTCATTTCACTCTCAAGGTAGAACGGCATTCCATTGAATTCGCAAATTACCGCAGAAATCGCAGCAGTCATTGCATCTCAAAGCCTTTCGCTCATTGAAGGGGCTGGCCCTTTTTCGTCCGATACACTCTGTGACTTCTGGTATCACGGACAGGAACATCTGAAGCTCAGGCGACGTGTCCTTGAGCCATTGGCCCAATCAGATTCTCCTGGTGAACTCTCTGAATCCGAACTGGAAGCCATTTTTAAAGATTTCTTCGCGGAAGAAATGCTGATCCGTGTTGTCACGACAGTTCTCGCTGTGACCGATCAAAAGCGGAAACAGCGTCAGGCCGAACCCATCGCCCGCAGCCTCTACCTGGCATTTCTGGATCTGAAACGGATCGTACTGGCAGTGATGGTGGCAGAAAATCATCTGAGCCTCGATGCCCTTAAACGAATTAATACCACGAGACGCTCAATCGAACGCTGGACCGACCTGATGCTGGGGCAGTTTGTACTGCGGTACAACATGCAGGAATTTGCCCACGATCCGGAACGCTCGCGCGATTTTGGTGAAGACCAGTCTACAAACCTCAATGCCCCTTCCCCCGTTCAGACCTGGGACCTGATTACTGCCGGTTTACGAATTTCATTCCCCGCCGGACTGACCAGTCAATGCAGCGACCACTGGGAAAAAATGCTGGCAGCCATCATGGCCTGCTATCCTGAAGAGTGTTTCCATCAGTCTGCCACGATGAAATCAATCCAGCACATTCGCATTGCACGCAGTGGACTCGCCGCCGAAACACATCCTGGCAATATTCCTGAATTATTTCGTACACTGTTACCTCACACTTCCTCAAGCAATCAAAATCATCCTCACTTTAAACCTGCAGATCTGAAGCAGCAGGAACCGAAATCCTCTCCCCCAAAACAGGGAATCAGCTTCTCACATTTCCATAAGAGAAGTTCGAAAGGCCCTCATTTCTAAATCGTTCCAGCCGATTGAGAAACTTTTGAATTTCCCGGTTGACTTAATTTGCTCTGCAGGAGTATGATTTACGCGTTGGTTTTCTTCGATGGAAATTCGATAGAAATCATATTTTAACCCTTTTGGAGTTTCTCCGTGACACATCGGTTTGGTACTTTTAGCTTTAATTCAGTGCGGCTGTCTTTTTTTACAGCCTGGCACTTTTTGAGCTATTGGTTTACCGGAACAGGTTACCTGACCGATCGAATACATACCGTTCATAACTGATGAACAAACCCTGAAATCGATTGGCCCTGTAACCTCACTGGTTACAGGGCTTTTTTTATTCCCTGAGACTGAATTAGAAATGAGTCAACGCCATGATTGTTGTGATGAAACCCAATGCCACTGAAGAAATGGTCCAGGCCATGGTCAGACGCGTCGAAGAAATGGGTCTGAAGGCCCACGTCATCATCGGTGAAGAACGAACCGTCATCGCCGCTGCAGGCATCAAACGCGACGGGCATCAGGAAGTACTGGAATCCTGTGCTGAAGTCGAAAAAGTCGTCCCCATCATCGCCGCTTATAAGGTCGCCAGCAAAGAAACCAAGCCAGAACCTACGGTCGTCACTACACGCGACCTTACAATTGGTGGTTCGCATGTCGGCGTGATCGCCGGCCCCTGCTCGGTCGAAAGTGAAGAACAGATCCTGCAGGTCGCTCACCAGGTCAAAGCCGCTGGTGCCACCGGACTTCGTGGCGGCGCCTTCAAACCCCGTACCAGCCCCTACTCTTTCCAGGGAATGAAAGAGGACGGCCTCAAACTCCTCGCACTGGCTCGTGAAGAAACCGGTCTCGCCGTCGTCACTGAAGTCATGACACCAAACCATGTCGATCTGTTATGCAAATACGCCGACGTCCTGCAGATCGGTGCCCGCAATATGCAAAACTACCATCTCCTGCAGGCGGTCGGCGAAACCCGCCTGCCCGTCCTGCTGAAACGTGGCCCTTCCGCCACCATCGAAGAGTTCCTGCTCGCCGCCGAATACATCCTCGACCAGGGAAATCAGCAGGTCATTCTCTGTGAACGTGGCGTCCGTACATTCGAAACCCATACCCGCTTCACACTTCCACTAGCCACCGTTCCTTACCTGCATGAACGCACCCACCTGCCTGTCGTCATCGATCCCAGTCATGGAACGGGCATCGCCAGCCTGGTCCCTCCCATGTGTGCCGCTGCGATTGCTGCCGGCTGTGACGGCCTGATCCTGGAAGTTCACCCGGACCCCTCCCGCGCCATGAGCGATGGAGCCCAGTCCCTGACACCGGACGCCTTCTCACAGACGATGGATCTCTGCCGCAAGGTTGCAGCAGCCGTCGGGAAAGAATTAGGATAAGCGGACCGTCTCCACTCATTCACAGCAACCTGTTCCCGGGAGTCCGTTCATGAAGCTCTGTCTTTTTTCAGTCAGTTATGCCGGTTTCTGGGGACAGCATGCCTTGAGCTTGAATGAATTCATCGCGCAGTCAGCAAAACTGGGCTACGATTCCGTGATGCTCATGGGAAAACGTCCTCACCTGGCACCTCTTGACTGTTCTCCGGAACTGATTGAATCCATCAACGGTGCCCTCAAACATCATCAGATTAAATGTGCAATCATCGGCGGCTATACCGATTTCGCTGGCTCCGCTGCAGCCGAAGTTCCCCTGGTCGAACTGCAGATTCAATACGTTCAGCAACTCGCGGAAATCGCCAGCCAGCTGGGTGCTTCAACCGTTCGCATCTTTACCGCCTATGATTCTCCCCGACAGACACCCCAGGCACTCTGGAATCAAACGGTATCCGCGTTACAGGAATGCTGTGACCGGGCAGCGGAATACGATATCACCCTCGCCGTTCAGAACCATCATGATGTCGGCGTGCATTCCGATGCCCTGCTCGAACTTCTGTTTGATATCGACCGTCCCAACTGCAAACTCGGCTTCGATGCCTGGTCCCCTGCACTGCGCGGCGAAAATCTGTTTGATGCCGCTCGCAAAATGGCACCCCACACCGCCATCACAACCAACGCCGACTACATCAAACTCCCTCGCTTTACTTACCAGCCCGATCTCATCAACTACCAGCGACAGGAACCAGATCTGGTCCGTGCTGTCAAATTCGGCACGGGTTTCATCGATTACTCATCCTTCTTCCACGGCTTGAAAGAAGGTGGCTTCAACGGTATCGCCACCTACGAAATGTGTTCGCCTGTCCGTGGCGGAGGCAGCCTCGATAATCTGAATGAGTACGCCAGCGAATATCTGAGCTGGATGAAAACACATCTGCTCTGAATGATTCTGTAATCACTTCTCTCCGGGAAGAAACTCACTCAACTTTTCCACGACCTTCGGCTTTGACTTTGCCAGATTCTCAACCGGGTCTGGATTCTCTGTAATATCATACAACTCAATTTTGGTCGGCTTCCCTCTTTTCATGCTCGCCGTCATTCGATACTGCTGTGTGCGCACACTCACTGCGTCATTCCAGTAACTCAGCACCGCTTCACGAATCTCGGTTTCCTCACCCGTCAGAATCGGTTTCAGACTCTTACCATCCAGCGGATATTCTGTCTCCCGGAAGGCAGGCTGACATAAATCAATCAGCGTGGGATAGATATCCACAGTTTCCACCAGAGCAGCCGACTTCAACCCCGCTTTCGACACACCAGGTGCGCGGATCATCAACGTGCTCTTCAAAGCCCGCTCCAGCGGCGCATGCTTGGCCCACAACGCGGAATCCCCCAGAAACCAGCCATGATCACCCCAGACGATCACAATCGTATTCTCGCGCATCCCCAGTTCATCCAGGGCCGTTAAGACTTTTCCCACCTGTCGATCAGTATAACGCACACATGCCAGGTAACCCCGCCGCACATTCTCCCGCGCCTCGCGTGACAGGGGTCGGGTTTTCTCAAACTCCATGTCGTAATTGTAAAACTCGCCGCTCTTATGCCAGTATGCTGATTCTGGTTTCTCCGGATGAGGGACCGGCGGGATTTCTACATTCTCAAATGCGTCCCAGTCCTGTTTCGGCGCGACAAATGGCAAATGCGGTTTGAAAAATCCCAGTCCCAGGAAAAAAGGCTTGTCCCCCTCTTTATATTCACGCAGTTTTTCGATCGCCTGCCTGGCCAGCAGACCATCGGGCAGTTCTTCATCCTGCTCGACTTTGAACTCCATCAGGTCCCGGATTCCGCTGCCATCCTCCCGACTGCGTCCATTCGCATACGCAAAAAAGATCCCCCAGCCCCGCTTCCAGGAACCAAAAGGAGTCGCCAGTTCATCCCACGCATGAGGTAATTCGTCACGACCATCACCTGTTCCGTTATACTCAAAGACCCGGCCGTCCGCCGTATGGGAAATCTTGCCGATACACGTCGTCTGGTACCCACTCCGCCGAAACAGTTCCGGCATCGTCTGCGCCCCGGCTGTCTGATTCACAGACAAGGCGGAGTCCCCCTGGTAAAATGCCTGGTTTTTGCGCGTCACTCCAGAATTGCGGGGGCTGCGCCCCGTCAGCAATGCATAGCGTGATGCGCCACAAGTCGGCACCTGCACAAAATGGTTCGTAAACAGTACTCCTTCCGACGCCAGTTGATCCAGCGACGGACTCTGCACATAAGGCAGACCGTAACACCCCAGCTCTGTTCGCAAGTCATCAATCGCAATCAGTAACACATTGGGTTGCGAATTATCCGAAGTTTCAGCAGCGGAAACAGCGCCCACCCCAACCAGGGAACCCCAAAAAAACAATAGATTGTAAATAATATTTCGAAACCACATTATTCTATAACGTCTCCAAACAGGATGTACGAGGTAACCGCAATTTGACACAATAGTATGATAACAGACTGAAGGAGATTTTTCTTTAGAACTTCAAATCACTTTTTCCGGGAACGTACTCTCATGAGCAGTAATTCCGAATCCGTTCAAAGCGATGACAACTTCATTTCAGCCAGACAGACCATGATTGAACAACACCTCCGCCAGCGGGAAATCACTGACCCCCGCGTACTGGAGGCCATTGCCCGTGTTCCCCGTGAACAGTTTGTTCCTCCCGAATCGCAGCGATTTGCCTATAATGATTGCGCACTCCCCATTGACTGTCATCAGACTATCTCTCAACCTTATACCGTCGCCTTCATGTGTGCCGCTGCACAATTGACTGGAAACGAAGTGGTTCTCGAAATCGGCACGGGCTCCGGTTACGGGGCTGCCGTCCTCTCTCTACTCGCCCGTGAAGTCCATACGATTGAACGCATTCCCGCACTCGCCAGTCAGGCTGCCGAACGACTGCAGCGACTCGGTTATGACAATGTTCACGTCTACACCGAGGATGGCACGCTCGGCTTGCCCCAGGCAGCCCCCTTCGATGCCATCATCGTCACTGCATCTTCAGAAGAGTTGCCTGAACCCTATCAGGTACAGCTTTCCGAGGGAGGAAGAATCATTATCCCCCTCGGCTCTGAGTCAACCGGCCAGCGCATGTACCGCTTCACGCTCAACAATGGAAAACTCTCTGAAGAAGTCCTGGGGGCATTCGTCTTCGTCCCGCTGATCGGTAAATACGGACACCCTTCAGATCATCCTGAGTAACCAACTGATCATTACCGGATCTTCACTGGTGGCTTCTGTCCCTTCGGAATCAGTGTGATATATTTTCGGTCTTTCATTCGCTGGTCAAAATCCGCTTTGGCTTCGGTGACTAAAGCAGGATTCTCCATCAACTCCACAGTCGTTGCCGCCAGCGCCTGGGCTGCATACAGAATTCCCTTCTCACCTATCGAAGAGCCAATACAGGCGACGTTCTGCCAGCTGTGTCCCGGGTTCCCCGCAGCAAAACAGGTCGTCCGCAACCCCCCCGTGGGAATATGCCAGCTGATATCACCCACGTCTGTCGAACCTTTAGACGACGTTTTCGATTCCAGCAATGAATGCACGCGGCTGTCTATCGCTACCGGAAACTGCTGACCGAACTCCTCAATCAGTGGTTGCTGTATCCGGCGGGCAAACGCTTTCTCTTCTTCAGAAAATTCAGGCGGCCCGATCGTCATCAACTTCCCGTGAATCACTTCCGATAAAGGCGTATTGGGAATCAACTCGTGATTATCCGTGTCGACCTGTACCGCAAGTTTCGTCCGCGTCATCAGCGCCGCCCCTTTGGCAATATCAACCACCCATTTATAATTCCGCTCCAGATCCTCATGCGTATTTGACCGCACGTAATACCAGACGGTCGCTTTCGCAGGCACCACGTTGGGCTGACCACCGCCGTCGATGATCACGTAATGCATCCGCGCATCTTCTTTTACATGCTCGCGCATATAATTCACGCCGGTATTCATCAGCTCGACCGCATCCAGAGCACTCACGCCACTCTCCGGACTCACCGAAGCATGCGCAGGCAAACCCGTGAAGGTGAACTTCACCGACACCAGCGCTTTCGAACTCCCCAGATGTACGTTGGTATTATTGGAGGGATGCCAGTGCAGACAGATATCCAGATCCTCAAACTGCCCGTCCAGCAGCATGTAAACTTTCCCAAGACCGGTCTCTTCCGCCGGCGTTCCATACAGACGCACGGTCCCTTTCAATTGATGCTTGTCGATCGCGACTTTCGCCGCTAATGCAGCCCCCAGCGCGGCTGTCCCCAGTCCACTATGACCACAGGCATGTCCCGCGCCCCCTTCTGTCTGAGCTTCGCGAAAGGGAACCGTCTTTTGCGACAGGCCGGGCAGCGCATCATATTCCGCCAGAATCCCAATCACGGGTTTTCCGCTTCCATAACTCGCCACAAACGCGGTGGGCATATCAGCCACACCACTCTTCACCGTGAACCCCACCTCCTTCAGTTTCTCAATCAGCAACTGGGAGGACTGATTTTCCTGCAGACCAACTTCCGCGTAATTCCAGATCGACTGGTTGACCGCTTTCAGATCATCTGCCCGCCTGGTGACATCCTCGACCGCCGTCTGTTGGGGTGCACTCAGTTTCTCGGAAGCTTTTTCCTCCGCCGGAACCGGGCGGACCAGCAGAAACAGAGTCAGCACACACCCGACAGATCTCACAAAGTTCGCTCGCATCATGTTCTTTCTCTCCGAAATCGGAAGGCATTAATAAGAATGGATCAATTCAGACTACCAAAGCCTGTGCAGGTTGTCATCTCTTTTCCCTGTTCAGTTTCCTTTTAAACAGTGCAACGGGAACCACTGAAAGAAATTGACTTGACTCCGTCGCGCAGCCACAGAAACTTTCCAGCTATGCGTCGCGCGCATAGCACGTTTTTCATCGCAGTGCACAGCCTGAACCAGTAGAAATCTGATAACTGAATTCTCGGCTTTATCCACTTGAAAATCACCTGTATCTGTCGCATGACTGCCGATCCTTTCATCGCTTATCGGTCCCGCTTTCTGCACGTTTTCTGCAGTCTGATACCACTTTTGCCCCCTGACTCCACCAGACCCGCGTCAATCCGGCGCTTCACTGATAACTGCTGTTGACCTGCACGAGCCAACCTGCATGATCTTTTCCATTACACAATCTGTTTTTCCTTTTCAGACAGGAGACAAAAAACATGACGACAACTCCCCCCAGAACCAGAACTCGTATTTCCAGCGAACGGCGTCATCAACTGCTCGAGGCGGTCAAAATGTTACTCGGCCTGCACAGACACCCGTCTGATATCAAACGGGCCATCAGCAAAGAGTATCAGATCTCGCCCCGTTCGGTCGAACGCTATATCACCCGCGCCCGCCGGGAAATGGTCGAGAGCCTGACCATCCCCTTTGAACAGCTGCTTGCCCAGTCATACCAGTATTATCTGTATAAACTCCAGTATGGGAATCTTTCCGAACGCGAACAGATCCGCTGCCGCGAACGCATGGATAAACTTCTCGGACTGGGTGGCACCTCCCAGAGCCGTGTGAGACGCTGGACACACAACCTGACTCCGGAAAAAATCCAGAATATGTCAGACGAAGAACTCAACGCCACACGAGAAGTGGTACTCAAAGATTATTACCGGAGTAGAGGGGAATCATACCCCAGACGCACCAGGGACAATACATGAAAAATGAGCACGATAACAATTGGTTCAGATGAGTCTCACAGATTCTTCTTGCATCCAGGACCAGGAGTCGGCAAGATTAGGCCAGGCAACCATGTCTCCTGTCTACTCTGTTCAGAAAGAAAGTTCTTTCCATGCGCACAATGCCTCTCATCTGTTTTATTACAGTGACACTCACATTAGGAGCCCAGAAGAGTCCAGCACATGCCAGTAACAATTACTTTCTGCCCGGGGATGCATTTTTTCATTCGCACCTGGATCGAGAACTCGCATTAAAACTAAAACAGAATCCTGAAACCCCATTTAATTACCGATTTGTCGGCCAGCTCGCTTTTTGTGGCTACGCCGGTTATTCCAGCCTGGTTCTGGATCAGCAGAATCAGAACCTGGCAAACAATATCCATAAAGTCTATTTTGATATTCGAAACAATCTTCCCATTGAACTGAAAATGAAACGTGACATCCCCGCATCCAAGCTGGAAACAACCCAATGGAATGTCGCCGATTTTGAAGAAACCAACGGAATGAGTCTGTTTTTTTACAATGCAGACTATGACTGGCAACGAAGACACATTGCCCTCAAGTATAATGAAGACTGGCTGGGCGATCTTAAAAAGTTTGGTTTTGGAGGTGGGCGGTACTGTGAGTTTGTCAAAAGCCCTGACGCCATCATCGCTTCCTGGTCGCTGGGAAAATACATTCCCCCTTTAAACCTGAAGCTGCCTGAAGTTGAGATTGAGAAATTCCAGACGGTCAAGACTCCCCTGACGCCTCAAGCGCCTTTGAAGGCGTTGATTCTCTTAGGCAGTAACTACAACGATTATTTCAACATGAAAAATGGGTGGGATGTAATCGAAGTCACCAACGAAGGCATATCCCGCTATGAGATCCATCGCAAAGAATGGAAGAATTACGAAGAACTATACGGAAAAGAATAGAAACTGCTTCAACCAGCGGGAATGCATCAGAACATTTTCCACAGCGATCCTGCAGTCTACAGCACGATCCCGTCATAGCGTAACACATACTCTTTCTTGAAGACACTGGGCTTGAGTTTCATGCCCTGTTCGCGATCCTGTTCGGCTTTCTCAGGTTCTTCATGATGATTGTACGCCTGCCAGCGATGAAAATAAGCTTCCCAGTCTTCCGGGTCCAGTTCAATAGCCTGCGTATAATCGGCAATTGCCAGATCAACCTGCTCGGCGTTCCAACGCAATAACCCTCGATGCAAATAGATGGAAGCCAGACGTTCCCTGCTGTAATCGGGACGTCGATCCGCCACCTTAATCGCCGCCGTCAGATCATCCTCGGCAGGCAGATATTTTCCCACGCCCATATACAGCAGTGCGCGGGCAAATCGGGCATCAATGTCGGTCGCATCCGCTTCAATCGCCACGTTGAAGCGGGCCAGATGGTTCTCATAATCCGTAATATTATCCGCCGGATCGAAATGAGAGAGCGGCCGATACAGTTCAGGAGTCGTCATCGGAACCGGAATACATGCCGAAAGACAGAGCAGCAACAGCACGCCTCCCGAAAGCAGGCGCAATGACAAATTCAGCATCAAACACATCCTTGTAGAACCCGACCACGATATACTTTTTACATAAGTACATAAACGGCATAACGTTATGCACTTAAACACAGCCAACCGCTATCAGGCGAAGACATCCCCTCTGCGCGTAATGTAGACCACAACCCCTTTCTCTGCAATACATTTCATTTTCATCGATTTTCTCCCCCTTCAGTCAGAATCAGATTAACGTCGGATTAATGATCGATGAATAAAACCCGACTCGTCCAGAATGAGATTGAACGTCTGGAACCGGGTAGATATTTTAATCGAACTCATACCGTGCATATTCGAGAAAACGAGTTTCAGTTTCAGATATCTGATTCTCTCATTTTCTGGTTCTTCACTCATACTGATTCAAGTAACAAGGAACACAGGATGCGAAACTCTTCTTTCTGCCGTTATCTTCCCCGGATGTATCGTCGTCATGCATTTACATTAATCGAACTTTTGGTCGTCATTGCCATTATCGCGATCCTGGTCGCTTTGCTGCTTCCGGCAGTTCAGCAGGCACGGGAAGCCGCCCGACGGTCATCCTGCAAAAATAATCTAAAGCAACTCGCACTCGCATTACAAAACTACCATTCGACCTATGATGTTTTCCCCCCCGGTAGTGCAAACGGCGCCGGCGATAACCCGAACGGAGCCCATGGATCAGGGGCGGTCGCCATTGGAGGTTCCTGGATTCTGATGATCCTCGCCAACCTGGAGCAGTCTGCCATGTTCGACGATTTCATGACCATCGCCAATGAACGCAACGAAGTACAGGACTGGCTGGGAAATGGAACTTATACCTCACAGGGCATGGAGGTTGGCAGTAAACCGTACAACGCCATGTTGTGTCCGTCACACCCAGTCAATCGAGAGCAGTTTGGCAACGGAACCGGTCTGGAACACCTGGCCCGGGGAAATTATGCAGCCAACTACGGGAAAGCCGGATATGGGCGTGTGCATACCAATGATGCTAAAATTGGTGGCATCTTCGGGAATAATTCCAGTATCTCCATTCGAGATATTAAAGACGGTACTACCAACACGCTGGCTTTAAGCGAACTGAAGTTTCGACTGCAAAGTTCCTCCGGCCCTTCCAGTCAGGATACTCGAGGTACCTGGCCATACGGAGTGATGGGTGCGAATATTTTCAGCACTCAAACCGGCCCTAACAGCACCACTCCGGACGGAATCTGGGGCTGTCGCAGTTACCCCGATGAAGGAATGCCCTGTATCCAGATCGGGTCACCTTATACCGAAATGTATTCCGCTGCACGCAGCTATCATGCCGGTGGAGTTCAGGGAGCCATGGCCGATGGTTCGGTGAGATTTTTCTCAGATAATATCGACATGACACTCTGGCAGGCGTTGAGTACACGCGGCGGGCGGGAAGTCATCGAAAACTTTTAAAGGGAACTTTCCATCGTCTTCTTAAGGCAGTATTGAAAACAGGACCATTCAATACTGCCTGTTTACCTTTTCAGTTTCTACTGAGTCATTCTTATCGTGAACTCAGTTTGAATCCGATTCAGCATGAAGCAATATCATGATATTCCAGAATCCTCACTTCATCCAGATTTGTCTGCTGCTCAGTCTTGCTTCCACCCTGACTGGCTGCGGTAACGACGGTAATGTACCCGTTTTTCCCACAAGTGGCGTAGTGCTCTATGATGGAAAGCCGATGGCCGGAGGCGGGGCCATTTCATTTGTCCCGCTCACTCCCCAAAAAGGCAAAGCCGCTGGCGGCACCATTAATGAAGACGGTTCATTCGTGATGTCTACGTATGGCGAAGGAGATGGTTCCGCCGCCGGTGAATTCCGGGTCACAATTTACCAGTCCACTTCACAGGAACCGGATACCGAATCCATGCCCGTTGACGGACAAGCGGAAGGGGCAAAAGTCACAGAGCCGATTCAAATTGTGGAAAAAGATGACATCATCCCGCCCATCTATTCCGATGCAACCAAATCACCGGTCACTGTAAAAATCGATCCAAACGGGAACAACGAGTCATTGAAAATTGAACTTGAGCGCATGTAACGATCAGCTCAGAATCCCCTTGACCACGTGGGCCTCTTCGACACCCGTCAGTTTGGCATCCAGGCCACGATAAGGGTAGGTCAGTCGCCGATGATCTATGCCCATGCAGTGCAGAATCGTCGCGTTCATATCGCGGATGTGAACCGGGTTCTCGACAATGTTGTAACAGAAGTCATCCGTTTTACCGTATTCAAACCCCTGTTTAATTCCGCCGCCAGCCATCCAGATTGAGAAGCAGCGGCCGTGATGGTCGCGGCCCGAACTCGGACTCCCAATCTTGCCCTGGCTGTAAACGGTGCGACCGAATTCGCCTCCCCAGATCACCAATGTCTCATCCAACAGACCTCGCTGCTTCAGATCTTTGACCAGAGCCGCTGAAGGCTGATCCACGTCCAGGCACTGGTTCGGCAACTGGCTCTTCAGTGAAACATGCTGATCCCAGCCGCGATGAAACAACTGCACGAATCGCACGCCTCGTTCGGTCATCCGCCGGGCCAGCAGACAATTCGCAGCGAAGCTTCCCGGCTTACGCACTTCGGGACCATACATTTCAAATGTCTTTTCGGTCTCGCTCGACAGATCCATCAGTCCGGGCACCGAAGTCTGCATCCGGTAAGCCATCTCATACGAATTGATCCGCGCCTGAATTTCCGGATCGCCAATTTCTTCCGCCTGTCCCCGGTTCAGCGTGGCCAGATCGTCTAACAGTTTCCGTCGCTGTTTGCGATCAATGCCCGCCGGATTTGACAGGTACAATACCGGACTTGAACCGGGCCGCAGTTTGACTCCCTGGTGACTGGGAGGCAGAAAACCCGATCCCCACAGCCGATCAAATAGAGGCTGACCGGGGTTTTTGCCGGTACCCTGCGACAGCATTACCATATAAGCGGGCAGATTTTCATTTTCACTACCCAGTCCATAACTGAGCCACGACCCCAGACTCGCATGGCCGATCTGCTGGGAACCCGTATTGATAAACGTAATCGCCGGGTCGTGATTGATCGCTTCGGTATGCACCGATTTGACAATCGTAATGTCATCGGCAATCGTCTGCGTATAAGGCAGCCGCTCGCTGATCCAGGTCTGATGCTCACCACATTGTTTCATCTCCCAGAAAGGAGCGACGACAGGAAACGATTTCTGCCGCGCCGTCATCCCGGTCACCCGCTGCGTTCCCTTCACAGAATCAGGCAGATCCGATCCATGCAGCTTGCGCAGTACCGGTTTATAATCAAACAGATCGACGTGCGAAGGGCCGCCCGACTGAAACAGATAGATAATCCGCTTCGCTTTGGGCGCAATCTTCTTCACCCCCTCGGGGATCGTTGTCTCTGCCTGCGCGCTCCCGTTAAACAACTCCGGCTGCAACAGGCTCGCCAGCGCCGCACCACCGATGCCGCGAGCCGAGCGGCCCAGCAACGTCCGACGCGTCACATTTCGTTCATATTCAAATACAGGATCCATGCTTATCCCCGTGTGATAAATTCGTAGGTATTGAAAATCATGCTCGCCACGGTCGTCCAGGCAGCCGCTTCCGCCACAGGCAGACCTTGATCGCGCTGCGATTCTCCCTGATTCAACAGCGCCACAGCCGCACCTTCATTCGCCTGATAGTTCTTCAACTCACGCTGGTAGGCGGCCCGAACCGTTTTCAGTTCCCATTCTTCAGGAGCACGCCCCAATGCCTCCTCATAGGCAAAGCGGATACGCGAGTCGATCTCGTCTCCCCCCTCTTTTATGATCCGTTCTGCATAATTGCGTGAGGCTTCTACAAACTGCACATCGTTCAGCAATACCAGCGACTGCAGCGGCGTATTCGTACGGGCGCGACTCACGAGACAGACTTCGCGATTCGGTGCATCAAAGGTCTGCATGTTCGGCGGAGGCACCGTTCGTTTCCAGTAGGTATACATACTCCGGCGGTACAGTTTCTCGCCATGATCCTGCACGAAGACCTGCGCCGTCGCCGGGGAACTTCCATAATGACTCACTTCCCGCCACAAACCTTCCGGCTGATACGGGTTCACACTCGCGCCGCCCACTCGCTCGACCAGCAGACCGGATACTTTCAGCGTCGCATCCCGGATTGCTTCCGCCTGCAACCGGAACCGGGCACCGCGGGCCAGTAACCGGTTCTGCGGATCATCTTTCCAGAGTTCGGGTGTTCCCTCTGAAGACTGCTGATACGTTGCCGACAACAGAATCTTCCGCAGGATGTGTTTCACATCCCAACCCTGCTCATAAAATTCGACCGCCAGCCAGTCCAGCAACTGGGGATGCGTGGGAGGGTCTCCCTGCGAACCGAAGTCCGCCGTCGTAGATACGATTCCCTGCCCGAACAGCATTTCCCAGAACCGGTTCACCGCCACGCGAGTCGTCAGCGGATTCTCCCGGGAAGTCAGCCATTCTGCCAACGCCAGTCGGTTTCCAGGATTCTGCTCAGGCACTCCCGGTAAAAAGCCCGGCACTCCCGTACTGACTTTGACGGTGGGCTGATCGTATTGTCCACGATCTAAAATATACGTTTCGCGGGGTTTCGCAGCCTTATTCATGACCATCGTCTCAAACTCATCGGTCAACATCTGACGGCGTTCTTTGAGATTCTCCAGTTGATACCACAGGTTTTTGAACTCGGGGGCAATCTGACTGTAATACAGCTGCAGAGCCGTCGTTTGTCTTTCAGCGCGTTCATGCCGAGGAACGGACAAGATTTTTTGAATCTCGACCGGAATATTCGTGCCATCATCCACACCGGATATCCCAAAAATTTTGTAATCGCCGGCCATTAACCGCTGACCGTACCGAAATTTTCCATCTCCCCAAACCAGCATGACTGTGAGATAGGAGGCGTCTTTTGTTGCATAAGGTCGATCGAACGTGACTGTCAGATTCTGCTGACTCTGATTTTGTGGCGCGGGCGACCAGCCCGTATGATCGCGCGGGTCCAGGCAGCCTTCCACAGGATAATCAGGGTGCGAAGCACTCGCCGTTAACCTGGCCACCTTTAACATCGCATACAGGTCAACCTGATCAGAGGGAACTGACGTTCCGGAAACAGCAAAACTGGTTAACAGAAATCCCCCCTCTAATGACCCTGGCTTACCATGGCCGATACTACTGCGGGGCATTTTTTCATTGGGATAAAATACGATTCGTAAGCCGGTTAGTTTTTCCACTCCGGGCTTGATCTTCAATGAAATGGAGGGAGAGCGTCCGCTGGGAGATAACGCGAGTACGTGCCCCTCTTCACTGATTTCAAATTCGGTACGGGTATTCGGGTCCGAAATCTTGACCACTTCCAGTTCGTGCAGTTTTAAATCTTTTCCGCGCTGTGCCAATTCCAGACGGGCCTGCTTTTCCCACTCAGCCAGCCGGACTGCATCGGGGTGATTCAACCTGGACTGGATCTGTTTAATTTCCTGATCGAGCGCCTTCAGTTCTGCAGCCGCAAAGGAAATTTCTGTTTTCGCTTTTATTTTGGGGCCCGAGTTGATGCCGAAGTTGCCGTCCAGCCCTTTATCTTCGAGCGTATTGAAGTACGCGAAGAACTGATAAAAGTCTTTCATCGTAATCGGATCGTATTTATGATCGTGACACTGGGCACACCCCATGGTCAGCCCCATGAAGACTTCTGAAGTCGTCTTCACCCGATCGACGGTGTAGTTGACCAGATTCTCTTCGGGGATCGTCCCCCCTTCGTGGGTAATCATATGATTACGGTTAAAACCGGTCGCCACTTTCTGCCAGTCCGTCGCGTCGGGCAGCAGGTCGCCGGCAATCTGTTCCGTGATGAATTCATCGTACGGTTTGTTTTTATGAAAGGCGTCGATCACCCAGTCGCGCCACAGCCACATGTGACGGCCGCCGTCTATCGAATACCCGTTCGTATCCGCATAGCGGGCCAGGTCCAGCCATTTGAGTGTCATCCGCTCTGCATATTGTGGTGATTCCAGCAGACGATCAACCAGTTTATCATAAGCACGGGGATCCTCTGATTTCACAAACGCATCCACTTCCTCTTTCGAGGGAGGCAATCCCAGCAGATCCAGGTAAAGTCGGCGCACCAGCGTCCGTTTGTCGGCGGGCTTCGCAGGTTTCAAACCCGCTTGTTCCAGACGCGCCAACACGAAATAGTCGATCTCATTCTGCGGCCAGTCTTTCTGTTTCACTTCCGGCAAGGCAGCCCGTTCCGGTTTAATGTAGGCCCAGTGTTCCTGCCACGTCGCGCCCTGCGCAACCCACTGTTTCAACAGTTCGATTTCCGCCGGCTTCAGTTTCTTACCAGACTCTGCCGGTGGCATCTGCATGTCGGGATCATCGGACAGGATGCGTTCAATCAGTGCACTCGCTTTGAGATTGCCGGGCACAATAGCCGATTCAAAAGCGCCCGCTTTCGTATCCAGACGCAGGTCACCTTCCCGATGTTTCTCATCCGGTCCGTGACAGAAAAAACAGTTATTGGAAAGAATCGGCCGGATATCGCGACTGAAGTCGACTGTCGCCTCAGTTTTCGCAGCCGGAGCCGGCTGCTTTTCGTCCGCAAACAGTGTCAGACAGGAAATGCCAACCAGCAGCAGTGGCAGCCAGTGCCGCAGAGAAAGGGTACGCATACTTATCATGCCCTGTGTTTTTCAAGCTGAATTCGATCCTGGTGCGTCTCTTAAGAACCGGAACATGCCATCATGGTCCGGGAGAACAGGTGGGTCCCAGCAAGCGGATCGTAATATTGATCTTAAAGCCTGTGAATAACGCCTGTCAAGCTACGATGTCGGCGGAGAGGAGCATTTCAATCGACTCACTGGAAATGCCACTCCGAGTTGAACGATCCACTTAATCAGACACAGAAAACACAAAAACCCGCCAGCGTTTCAAACAAAAGAACACTGGCGGGTTTCCCGTAGTTTTCAAAGTGAAAAAGCAGCCCTGTTTACAGAGGACGTACGACGGACAGACTCCGCCAGTAATCAAACAGCGTCTCGACAGACAGTACGCCGCCCCCCATGCCGCTCTTATTGATACCGCCATAAGGAATACCGTGGGCAAACACATTATGAGCGTTAATCCAGCTGTTGCCCGCACACATGGCTTCGGCAACACGGGCGGCGCGTGACAGATCGGACGTCCAGACACTGTTGGCCAGACCATAATCCGTGCTGTTGGTCATTTCAATCGCCTGCTCTTCATTTTCAAACGGCGCCAGGAACGCCACCGGTCCGAAGATTTCTTCACGGGCGGCCACGTTGTCCAGTGTACCCGCCAGCAGAGCCGGTTTGACATAGTAGCCTTCGTAACCGGGAACTTGAGCAGCGCCCCCTTCCAGCACGCATTCCGCACCTTCCGCCTGCCCTTTTTCCAGATAGGAAAGCACGCGCTGATGCTGTTTGGCGTTGACCACCGGCCCCATCTGCGAGGCATCATCCAGCTGATATCCGACCTGTACTTTCTGCAGACGGCCCACGCATTCATTCACAAATTCATCGTAAATATTTTTGTGAACCAGCCAGCGGGTCGCATCACAGCAGACCTGACCGGTGTGAAAGGTAATCGCATTCACCAGTTTTTCAGCGGTATCGGGAATATCGACATCATTAAACACGACAGCAGCCCCCTTGCCACCCAGTTCCAGTTTGACGGGAACCAGGTTCCGGCCGCAGGCTTCCGCCACCATACGACCGACTTCAGGAGAACCGGTGAATGACATGCGTTTCAGCTTAGGGTTCCCCGACAAAGCAGCACCCGCAACAGCACCATCGCCGGGTACAACGTTGATCACGCCATCGGGAATCCCGACTTCCTTGGCCAGCCGCGCCAGATAGATGGCGGACATCGGGGTATCTTCGGCTGGCTTGATCACCACCGTATTACCGGCAGCCAGAGCGGGCGCAATTCCCCAGCCAATCAGCAAAAAGGGAAAGTTCCATGGGAAGATGAATCCGCATGCACCGTACGGCTGACGCACGGTCCATGCTTCGTGATTCTTAACCGCCAGCACCGAACGTCGCTGGACGTGTTGTGCCAGATCGGCAAAGTAACGAATCGTATCGACGAAGTTCTGCACATCCCCTTGCGCCTGACCTTCGATTTTGCCGGCGTCCAGTGACTCCAGTTGCGCAATCACATGCTTCTGTTGTTCGACAGCATCTGCCAGACGATGCAGCAGTGCACTGCGTTCATTCTGTGGAAGTTTGGCCCAGCCGGTTTTGCGGAACGCGGCATCCGCCACATCGACGGCCATATCCACGTCAGCGGCCTGAAAATTGAAGACCTCCGTCAGCTGTTTGCCGGAACCGGGATCGGACGTCACGAAGGTCTCGCCTCCCGTGGATTCGATCTCTTTTCCGCCGACGACTCCTCTGAGCGGCCCTCCTTCCAGAAAGGCCTGGACTTCGGGATACAGATCATTCGCTGTAGTTGTTGACATCGCGCGCTCCTGTTCAATGAATTTCAGTAAAGACTGCTTCCTGCCCCGATCTTCTTAGCATTGCGATGCATGATCCAGGGGCTGATTTCTTGCGTTAATAATTCCCGACCGCTTCCTGCTGCCACAGTTTATCATAACTGGAACCAATCCAGATTTTAACTGAAAACGCTTTTTAGTTTGAAGGATGAGAGGGAACTGGTTTTCACCGTTCCGCTATTGTCAAATTTACCCCTTGTTTTCCGAACGTTGCCAGTCTACGCAATCTAACTTCCTTCTCCACTGGAATGTGGGTCATACTGAATCGCTGCCTGTTAATGTCAGAACACTAAAATGCCCGATCGGAAGGGGGACGTCTGGCAGGCGGATTTTCATTACGCGGTCTCTGACTTCCACCTGTGACACGCGGAGCAGAGACATCAATGCGTCGTCCCGTTCCAGACGACGTTGTATTCTTGAGAAGAACCACATCAGGAATCCGCAGTCGATCTCGCTCATACTTATAATCGAGAAAGCCTTGACCACCAAACAAGCTATCAGAATTACCATCGATAAAATTGACTCGCACCTTACCGTCTGAGTAGATTTCTTTGACAATACAATCCTGCCAGTCATACTGAGAATTAATTCCCTGAAGCTGCATCCCTATCGTGAGTACTGTTCCCGCGGTGACAGGTGAATAACCCTCTTTATAGAGACCTTCTTTCGCTTTATTCAATTTCCACTCCCGAGCATAACGACCGCCAAAAGTCTGTGAGTTTACAACAAGAACATCGATAAAGTTTCCTAAACCAGACTCATTCTTGAGCCGATTGATTTCCTGCGTCAGACGAACGGAGTGCTGTATGCGTTTCTGCTTGAATTCTCTGGCAAACCTACTGTGTTCTTCTTTCACTTCAGGCGGCAGTTGCATCACGGCTTTAATATCATCCTCGTCTTCAACAATCACCCAATCATCGAATTCTGCAGAAATGATTGCCAGCTCTTTTGCGATCTCATTCAGTCGGGGAATAGCGGCCTTTGCCTGTTCACTATTTTGAAAAGTGTTAATCAGATCGATCTGCTCATTCTGATAATACTCCAGATCTTTTAAAAGTTTATCGTTAGACCGGGACATCCCCAATGTGCCTCCAATATCCTGCCAGTCCATGAAGAACAGACCGTAGATCACAGCCAGCCCGGCAGCACCGAATAAAACAACGCGGAGCATCGATTCGTTACGCTTCCTGGCAGTTTTCCGGGAGCCGGTACGTCGTTTTTTCTTCGGCTTAGAAGCTTCAGCCATGTGTTCTGAGGAAGGTCGCGTCTTGCGACGACGACGGGGAGACGGAGTACTCACAGAGGGAACACTTTCATCCAGACTCGATTCAACTTGAATAAACAATGGTCAAGTAATACGGGTACATTCTATATACACGCGTAGCTACAGTTCAACAATTGAATACACTGTTTGACAAATTGAAACTCTAGAGCGCATCACATTAAACCATAGCGTCTCTCGCTCGATTTGACCCGGTTCAAACGGACCTGGAGACGCTACAGCAAAACTGGCCACAGTCTCGACGGATTTCACTTCCCGTTCAGAATCTCCACCTGTGCGGGCGAACTGGGAGCGTCGAGCAATTCCAGTCGCAGCACATCTCGTTCGGGGGTAAGATCAATCGCGAAGGTCAGGCGGTGCACGCCTTTCGTCAGTTCGATTTCGGTCTCCGGCTTGAGGACGATCGGTTTTTCTCCGAGCCACATTTTCAAACCAGCCACAGAATCAAATTTCAGAATCGCTTTGCCAGGGGAGAGTGCTTCCAGTTCGCAGCGGACAAACGCCGCGCCTGTCGCCCTGTTCGAGACATGCAGCTTACCAATCTCGTCAAACTTGCGGACAGGCAGACTGCCATCCACGCGGCTGTAAGCCGGTTCCCAGACGAAGGCCGGGTTCTCAGTCGCTGCAGTTGCATGTCGCGTCCGGCGGATTGCATTCATGGCGCCCGGCGTACCTTTCATCACCCGCCAGCGACGCACCACGCGGTCCTTGCTCACCGTATAGGCGTCGGTTTTCCCCAGCTCCGTCAGAAATCGTACCAGGTCGGTCAGTTCCGGCTGAGTCAGTTTTTCCAGCAGGCCGACCGGCATCAGAGAGGCTGCCGGTGCTTCTTCGTCGATCTGGTCCAGGGGGATATTGATGATGTTATCATTCACATCCCGCAGCACAAGCTGACTGTCGGAACGTCGCACGAGTACGCCCGAAAATACTTTTCCCTGCAGCGTCACCACTGTGACCGCGTTATAATTTTCTTTAACCGCTTTATTCGGATTGAGCAGCGAGTCGACAATGTAATCCGGCTGGGAACTGCCCCCCAGGCTGATCAGGTCAGGACCGACTTTGCCGCCTGCGCCACCAATCGCGTGACATTTCAGGCACGACAGATCTTCCCGACGGAAGATGGCTTCCCCACGCCGCGCATCTCCTTTTGTTTTCACAGCATGGATCATGTCAGCCATTTCTTCGGGTGAAAGATTGACCGGCTGAGGCGCTCCGCTGCTGGATAATCCCCCGGCCACGGCAATCGCTTTGGCCAGTTCCGGGTTCGAACGGCCCGTCGATTGAATCGAGCGTCCCAGGTGAATCGCGGCATCTTTGGCGATTGTTTTTCCCTTCAATGCATTCACCAGCACGCCTGTCCCTCCCTTGCGCTGCAGGAAGATATTTGACAACGCGGCTAATTGATCCGGTGATGTCACCGTCTGCATCAGATCAACCGTCTGTGCGGCAGCCAGTTTGACATTCATCTCCGCCAGCGCAGCAACTGCGGCTATCGACAGGGCTTCTGACTCTGCGCTCTTACTCTGTTTCAGTAACAACTGCTGGTTTTCTTTGCCTCCCAGCCGAGCCAGAGCATAGAGACTTGTCTTTCGCAATTCGAGACCGGTCTGATCCGACTGCGCCAGTTCACGAATGGGTTGCTGCAAGGAAGCGATTTTCCAGAGTCCCGCACATTCAATGGCCGCCTGCTGTACTGCCGGGTTTTTGGAACGGAACAGCTGCTGCAGCGCTTCCAGTTCGCCCGTAGGACGTATCTTTCTTGCCTGGACAGCCTGGGCCAAAGTACGCAATATTGCCGCCTGGTGACCGGGCTTCGTATCCGGCTTGAGAGCCAGTTCATACAGCTGCTGCAGATCGCCGGCGTTAGCAAATTTACCCAGCAGATTCAGACTCGTCTGCAGTTCGCTGTCCGGAATCTGGCCTGTCTGAATCAGTTTTGTAATTACCGGAGCGACTTCAGGAGAATTGACGGCCGTTAATGCAAACAGCAGCTTCTTCGGATGTTTTTGCAGTGTCGACGTTCCTTCCAGCACCTGCGGCAGCCAGATCGATTTGGTTTCGCGGGTCGTCAGCCACAACGCGTAATCCAGAAATTCATCAGCCGGGTGATCGAGTGCCTGGTAGGCGTCTGTCAACACAGTCGGTTCGTCGTACAACGAAAGGGCACGGACTGCTTCCAGACGCACGCGGGGATGTTCATCGTTCGCCAGCGGCGCGATCATTGCATAAGTCCCGGGTAGTTTGTCTTTCCAGTGCCGGGCAACGCGAATGGCGGCAGCACGGGCGCGACCATCTTTCGCAGACAGACATTGTTTCAACAACTCCGGCTGTACACTGCTGAGGCTTTGCGCGACCCACAGTCCTTCCAGTTGATTGTGTTCAAACTGCGGATCCTGGGGATCGAGTGCTTTCAGCCAGGCTTTCAGATCGGCTTCCACTTTTTCCCGGTCCCGCTCCCGCAGTACGTTCTTGGCGTTCTGTCGCGTCCACTCTTCAGGAAGTTTTAAAGCTTCCAGCAGTTCCTGGTTTGACGCATCCACCAGCTGCGGTCGTGGTAATGTCGGTTTGCCTTTGTAGGTGACTCTCCAGATGCGACCATGCGTATGATCGCGGCGGGGATCGCGAAAATCCACTTCGCCGTGCTGAATGATCGGATTATACCAGTCGGCAATATAAATTGCCCCATCAGGGCCCATCTTCACATCAATCGGTCGAAAGGCAACATGATCGGTTTTGATCAGTTCGACCTGCTCGCGCGAAACATAGCCGGCTTCATTTTCGGTTACGACAAAACGGCACACACGATGACCACGAAAATCGTTGGTAATCATGTTCCCCTGCCAGTCATCGGGCAGATGACGGCCGCTGAGGATCTCCAGTCCACAATGTTTGGGAGAGCCCAGATTCAGTCCTTTCAGAACCCGATCCATGCCGACCGCGGTCACAAAAGCTGCGCCGGGAAATGTGTAATTGATTCCATGACCATAGGCACCGTCCGTACAGAATGACTGCCCCCAGCGATCAAAGTGATGCCCCCAGCTGTTGACCATGCCCCGCATGATCACTTCCAGATCCATGGTCTCAGGTTGATACTTCCAGATGCCTCCGCCATTCAAACGGCGTACGCCATACGGTGTTTCGATATGGCTGTGAATATAAATCGACTGATTGAAAAACAACTGTCCTGCCGGTCCGCGGCGGAGTGTGTGCAGAATATGATGCGTGTCTTCAGTTCCAAATCCGGCCAGCTCTGTTTTGCGAACATCGGCTTTGCCGTCGCCATCAGTATCTTTCAAAAACAGCAGTTCGGTACTATTTCCGACATAAGCACCTCCATCACCGGGTATGACCGCCGTGGGAATCAACAGGCCATCAGCAAAGACTGTGGTTTTATCAGCGGTTCCGTCTCCGTCCTGATCTTCCACCACCAGAATCTTATCGTTGGCTTTTTCACCCGGCTTGATGTGTGGATAAATTTCAGACGAGGCAATCCAGAGTCGCCCCTGCGCATCAAAGTTCATCTGAATCGGTTTGGCGATCTGCGGATCAGCGGCGTACAGATTGACCTCGAATCCCTCAGCCACTTTGAACGACTTGCGTTCCAACTCCGGATCCGGCGGCGGAATATCCGTCAGGTCTCGCTGGGCACGCAAGGTCGTAGCAGAAAACAGGCACAACAGACAAATGGAACTGAGGACGATACGTTGAAACGGCGAAGCGGCTTGATTTATCACAGGAACGATCCTTGCAGAGATCTATAACAGGTCGGGATATTTTAGCGGGTCGGACTCTTTCAGAGACAGCTAATGCGAAGAAACCAGGCTGTGGATGGCGGCTTCTTTGGCTTCGATTAACGGAATGAACTGCGGGAGCTCTTTGGCGTTTTGTCCCTGTTCGTGTTTTCGGAAACCCAACAGATAGGTAATATTCTGTGGACGCCAGTTATAAAAATATTCACGGTTCTTATCGAAGGTCAGCCGGGTCACTTCATCAGCCACAGCGGGTGACAGTTCAATCGGTTTCAGCCCGAGATCAACGGCAATGATGCCGGCAGCGCGTTCGTATCCCCCTTTTGTCAGATGAATCCCGTTGGTCGTCCACTCTAAACCGGGATCTCCTTTTGGTTCCGGAATCAACTGCGAATAAAAATCGACAAAATAATGATCTCCCTGTTCCGCAGTCTGCTGCAGAATGTCGGCATACAGCTTCAGGTGCTGGTTATGGTTCTTCGGGTCTGGCAGCGGCGCGCCTTCGTTTTCATATCGGTGTGGCGAAGTGAAAATCAATTTCGCGCCCGTTGGTTTCAGATCGCTGATCAGTTTCTGTAACTGGTTCTGAAACGCAGATAAGCCCGCTTTACCGGCAAAGGCTTCGTTCCCCCCGTATCCCAGCAGAATGTAGTTGGGTTTGAGCTCATTGATCTGCTTGATCATGCGCTGGTAACCAACGGCCGGCGGATCAAAAATACCCCGGGACTCCGCCCAGACCGTATCTCCACTCCAGCCCAGATTGCGAAACGAGAGTTTCGCCTGGGGGAAACTGCGTAGAAACACGCTTTCCCAGCTCCCGAACTTTTGAGCTCGTTCGATCATCGTGTTGCCCAGAAAAATGATCCGGTCCCCCGATTTCAATTCCAGGGCAGGAGGTGCCGCGGATGCGAATGGGGCTGAGAAAAATATAAAGAGAAGCAGACAGACGGTGAGACGCTGATTCACGGAGAAACCTCAATAGCTGTAGTTGAGAAGCGGATAGTTCTACTACGCTAAAATAACAGGCTGTGTGAGTTACAGCAAATCAGGAAATATAAAAAACAGGACAGGAACCGACGATTCACAACAAATGCTCAGCGTATCTGTTTAATTAGTCTTGTAAAGATATCGCGTCACTTTCTGCAATTGAAAGCGCTGATGACCGCCCGATTCTCATGATTCCTGACCCTCTTCCTCCCACTCGCGTGTTGTAAATACGGTGGTATTCGGATCGGAGTTCAGCTGGATATCCTCAAAGTAGTCTGTTTCGACTTCCTCAATCCAGAGCCGCAGTTCATTTTCATAATCGCTGGGCAGATCACTTTTGACGAGCAGGCGATGAAACTCTGCCGCACCATCTTCCCCCAGGTCTGCTGCTTCGGCTGACGGAAAACGTTCTGCCGGGTCGGGATGAACCAGGCGATGAATCAGTTTCATCAACGGTTCACTGAGCGCGAACTCTTCTGCGGGAAACCACTGGGGAAGCTGTTGCAGAATATTCTGTTTGGCTTTAATGAGCTGTGCATATTTCAGATTTGCAAACGGTTGAAATCCGGTGATGACTTCAATCAGAATATATCCCAGGCTGGCCAGGTCGGACTGGGGGGTTGCCCGTCCTCCGGACAGTACTTCCGGAGCCGCATACGTTGGTGTACAGGGTTGCGTGGAAGGCAGATTATTCAAATCAATGGCGGATCCAATATCAATAATCTTGGCATTCCCGCTCCGCTTGAGCATGATATTGGCAGGCTTCATATCACAGTGGATAATATTGTTACGATGCAACGCCGCCAGCGCTGCCAGGCATTCGCGCAGGATCGCCACAGCGATTCCCGGCTTCAGTCGCGGCTGCTGAACCCCTTTGGTAAAGACATTGTTGTTGATATTTCTCCAGCGACGGGACGTAACCTGTTCACGAATCTGCTTGAAGGTTGCCGGCGTCAACAGACTTCGCAAGTCGTACCCGTCGATCCACTCCATCTCCATGATGTAGACCTGGTTTCTTGTGACAAAATTCTGTACAGCAACCAGGTGATTCTCCTGAACGCGGGCAACCTGCGCCGCGACCTGAGACAGTCGAGCCATCTCGGACTGATAGGCTGCTGAATCAGCATAGCGTTTGGGAGAAAATAATTTGAGAGCGACGGGAATCTGGAACCCATCCGCACCTTCCCGCGCACTCAGGTAGACCACACCCTGTCCACCAACCCCCAGGCACCGGGAAAACACACGTTGATTGTGCCACTCCAGAGAATTGCCGTCGAGCAGGATCTGATATTGCTGGTCTAGTTCATCCAGCGAAACAGGATGTAAAGATTCATTAGTAGTCAAAGGAATTCCGCATCAATAAAGGGATCAAATCCCTCCCGATAACATTCAGGCGGAAATCGTTTCGGCGACCGGTAAGACCGCTTTGATTTGAAATTCAAAGTGTCGAGGGGTCTGAAGCAGAATGATTTCAGATTGAATAGTAATTCGAGAGTATTCTGGATCGCGTATCATAATCCAGAATCGGCGAATGTGAAATTGGCGGCATTCTTTTATTCTGGATCGATTTAAAATAATTGTTGCTTTTTTGAAGTGAAGTGATAAACAATAGACATTAAAGGCACACTGAAACTGGCCCGGTCACAGGAATCGTATCACATCCTGTGAGCAAAAACAGGGCGGAGTTCCCGAAAGTACTGGTTTGGACAAGATACCGGACCGTCAGGTTCAACACTGTTTTTTACCGGTCACCAGTTTCTAAAGTTCAGGATACTTGTTCAAGGAGCAGGACAATGATTGCGACTGTCAAATCAACATTAAACGCGCAATCGATTTCACAACTGATTGATGAAGTGGGTAACATTCTGGAAGCGGGAGAGGGTTGCTGGAAAGTGGAATACAGTAAGCGAGTCCTTTTTCTGATTGTCGATGAAGAACATGACCGCGTCCGCGTCATGACGCCTATCCTCAAAGAGGAAGACCTGGAAGAAGACGATCTGTGGGATGTGATGGAAGCCAACTTCGACCGTTCCCTGGATGCCCGCTATGCAATCGGCGATGGCATCCTCTGGTCCGTCTTCCTGCATCCACTCAATGACCTGAGCCGCACACTCTTTCTGGATGGCCTGGATCAGGTCGTCACTCTGGCCAACAATTTCGGCGGTTCGTTCTGCAGCAGCGATATCGTATTTGGTTCAGAATAGATCCAGTCCCATTTGCGACGTTCAATCATCCTGCTCATCAATGATCAGCGTGCAGTCGGGCAGGCTCTCCAGAAATTTTTCACCATAGCGTTTGGTGCGCACGCGCGGATCGAGAATCACGACCTGCCCGTAATCACTGGCGGTCCGAATCAGCCGGCCAAAGCCCTGTTTTAATTTGATGATCGCTTCCGGTATCTGGTAATCCATAAAAGGATTTCCCCCCCGGTTCCGAATCGCTTCGACCCGGGCCTCCAGCAGTGGATGGTCGGGAACACTGAAAGGGAGCTTGGTGATAATGACGTTAGTCAACGCATCGCCGGGCACATCGATCCCCTGCCAGAAACTGTCTGTCCCGAACAGAACCCCCCGCGGATTATTGCGGAACCGCTCCAGCATCAGCGAACGAGGCAGACCATCACCCTGCAGATACAAAGCCAGGTTGTGTTCCGACAGCCAGCCACTGATACGATCGGCACACTGCTGCATCATTTTATAACTTGTAAACAGAGCGAAGGCATGACCGTCGGTCTGTTCGATGTACTGCTTTAATTTCTCTGCAACCGCCGCTTCATACGCCGCCGGGTTTTCCCCCGGATCGGGCATCGCAGCGGGCAGAATCAGGCGTACCTGCTCCTGGTAGTTAAACGGACTGCCCAGTTTCAATTCTTCAGACTGAGTCAATCCAAGACGGGAGCGTGTAAAGCTGAAATCCTGATCGCCGACCGCGAGGGTCGCTGAAGTCAAAATGACCGTCTGCGCCTGGTTGAACAGTTCATCACGCAGCACCGGCCCGACATCCACCGGCGCATTGACCATTTTCACCCGCTGATGGCGCCCACGTGTGGCTTCCACCCAGTAGACCGAATCCGCTTCCGCCTGTTGAGTCAGCCAGCTGTTTAAGGAGTCACCCAATGCAGTACACCGTTCTGCCGCGGCCGACAGTTCGATTTTCTCTTCTTCATTTTTCAGCGTAAACGCGTATTCCGCGATGCGGGCCGCCAGTAATCGCATCTCCTGTGAAACACCATTTTCAATTGGAGGCAGTTGTCTGATCCGACGATTGGCCAGTCCGGAACTATCCTGCCATTCCAGCAGGTGATCGAATAAATCTTCCACCATGAATCGCAGTCGCGTCACATGCTGCTGACAGTCAACCAGATTGTGATGCAGCAGCAGTCCTTTCTGGGTACGATCGTTATACAGCTTATTAAACAGATAATCGAACTGACTGTTCGTAATCGACAGTCCCAGGTGATCACCGGCGACGGCTTCAATGGTATGCGCTTCGTCCAGAATCACGGTATCGTAATCGGGAAGAATACTGCTCCCCTCCCGGCGAATCGCCAGGTCAGAGAAAAACAGCGCATGATTCACAACCAGCACGTCAGCATTCCAGACGCGTCTGCGTGCCCGGTAATAAAAACAGTCGTTGTAAGTCGCACAGCGTTTCCCCAGGCAGTTGCCGTGCTCGCTCTGAATTTCATCCCAGATTTTAGGGATAGGCCGAAACTCCAGATCCGCACGACTGCCATCGGTTGTTTTATGGGACCACTGCACGATCTGATCCAGTTGGCTCAGTTCCTCTTCTTTCGAAAAAGTACTGCCCGCCCGCTCAACGGCACCTTTCAATCGTCGCAGGCTGATATAATTTGATCGTCCTTTGACCAGAACCGCAGAAAATTCTACAGGAAGTACAGCATTTAAAAACGGGATATCGCGGTGAATCAACTGTTCCTGCAGGCTGATCGTATTGGTCGAGACAATCAGCCGCTTCCGGTCTTTCCCCGAACGGGTTTCATTCTGCTTGCAGGTCGCCAGGATCGCGGGGACCAGGTAAGCGAAACTTTTTCCCACCCCCGTTCCTGCTTCGACCAGCAGATGCTGTTTCTGATCAATCGCTTTGGCAACGGCTTCTGCCATCTCCAGTTGTTCGGGACGGTGCTCATATTTTTCGAGCCGCTGCGCGATCTTGCCATCGCTGCCGAGAATAGAAAGTACATCTGTAGTCAAAGCGGACCTCATCCGGTGAGATTGAACAGCAGAAACAGTGATCTTTCAGAAATGTTCTGCCAGTATTATTTTTATTTTTTGCGGCGGAAACAGACCACACAGATATCATCTTTCTGCATGGAATCGTTGCGAAAAGATTCCACATCCGAGAGCAGCCCCTTCACGAGCGGCTCGGCGGCGTCGGGTCCCGACTTCAGATATTTGACCAGTCGATCCTTATGATACAACTTGTTATCCTGGTCCATGGCTTCCGTAACGCCATCGGTATACAGCAGCAGGGTATCCCCTTTTTCCAGGGTGATCGTTTCCACATGAAACACCTGCTTCTTCAAAACCCCCAGGGGCATCCCCGACTTATCCTGGGCAATCGGTTCGACACTGCCATCCGACGTTTTCCGCAACAGGGGGGCCATATGCCCTGCATTGACGATGGACACTGTATGTTTTTTAGGGTCCAAGACCGCCAGTACGAAGGTGATAAAACGCAGCCCCACTCCACTCGAAGCGATTTCTGTATTCAATTCCGCCAGCGCTTTGTCGGCTGTATTTCGTGATAATACCTGATACCGGGCTGAAGCATACAACCGCGCCATCAAAATCGCGGCGGGGACACCTTTACCGGCCACATCTCCCAGAGTCACCGCCAGTTTTCCACTGGGTAGTTCAATATAGTCGAAATAATCGCCGCCGACACTCTGGGCTGATTCGTAATAATCAAAAAATTCATACTCTTTATATTTCGGACGATTGTGAGGCAGCAATCCCAGCTGAATCTGATGCGCAAATTCCAGGTCGCGCTCAATATCCCGCTGTTTGACCAGATCTTCATGCAGCTTCGCATTTTCGACCGCCAGGCTCGCCTGCTGAGCAATCGCCACCAGCACGTCCAGATCGTCTTTATCAAACTGCTGGCCGATATCGCGGGTGGCAATCTGGATCACTCCCAGAATATCCCCTCCCTGAGAGACGAGCGGCACGCACATCATGGAGCGAATCCGCAGGGAAGTAATACTTTCACTCATTTTAAAGCGATCATCTTCGACCGCATCCGCACTTAGAATTGCTGAGCCGCTCATAATCGCCTGGCGGACAATCGTCGTACTGATACGAATTGAATCTTCATCTTCAGTACGTCTGGCTTTGGTTGCTTTCACCACCAGTTTTTTTCGCTCCGGGCTCTGCAGCATGATAAAACCCTGATCCGCAGGAGGAAATATCTTGAACAGACCATCCAGAATACGTGGCAGTACTTCATCCAGTTTTAAAGCGCGACTGAGAATCTGGCTGATTTCCAGTACGGCATGCAGCTTGACTTCCGGCTTGACGTTGATTCGTAAATGGCTGCTGGTATTCAGATCCAGCGAGCTGATGATGGAAGACCCATCCAGCACACCATCAGCAGGTTCCGTGTCATCCAGTGAAAGATGAGAGTCCTGTTTCAGTGACTGATTCGCGACTTCCAGTGTCTGCTGAATCGCGGAATCTATGAAATCAGGAGACTGCTGATAGTCCAGCAGGAACTGCATCTGGATGTCACAGATACTGATCGTATCGTTCTCATGCAGTTCGGTACGCCCTTCAATGACCGTTCCGTTCAACAGTGTGCCATTGCGACTGTGCAGGTCCTCCAGGTAAAAAAAGCCATGGCTCTCCAGAATCTGGGCGTGATAACGACTGACGGCGACATTATCGAGCACAATCTCACAATTCGGGTGGCGTCCCATAATCACACGGTCGCCATTCAGCTCGACGATCTGTTCGGGAACCTTCCCTTTGAGTATTTGTAAAATCGCCACCGTTGTGCCCGACTAGACTGGAGTTTGACTGATAAAGTTGAACAAACCGGTACCGAGACTCTGATCTGAATCTGCCTTCAAATCTCACAGATCCAGAAAAACTCTCGGCCCATTCAGTACAAGAGCTTATTATATAACATTTTCTGAAAAATGACAGCGCTTCCGTCAAGGAGACTCCCGAAGATTCTCAGAACACCTACCGGCATGGACCCCGATATCAGGGAGTAAAATTCTGCTCTTCTTCGCTCTGTAATGACTCGAACAGTTTTTTATAGTCTTTCTTCTCAATTTCAGGAGAATTCTGGTTCCATACCAATGCGTCATAGACGATCTCTCTCAATTCGCCATCCAGTTGCTCCTGGTGGTTATTCACATAAAGTTCCCAGATATCCTGGGATTTTCGCGGATGACCATTCAGGCTTTCCAAGACAAGCAGACCCGCATAGCCATTGGTAACCTGTTCAGCCTGACCCGAATTGACCAGTTCCTGAAAAATCGCCTTGGCTTCCTCATACCGTCCCGGCGTGATTAACAAAACCCCCAGGCGGATTTTAGCCTTGGGTGTATAGATTTCATTATCCGGAAAATTGCTGATGACGGCCTGCCAGGCATCTTCGCTGACACCCAGACGGGTCGCCAGAAAGAACTGCCTGGATGCATTTTCTTCATTAGGGATAAACGACGGTTCCGAATCCTCATTGCCGGAGGCCGTGAAGGGCGCCTCCAGCGGATTACCAGGACGATTCACCCAGCCGACCGCAGCAGCCACGCCTCCCAGACAGAAGGATGCGAGCACAAATGCCAGCAGCTGTTTCTGAAAACTTCGGTTTCCCTGAAAAGGGAGCATTTCACTCCAGCTGCGTTTACGAATCCCTGGACTGTCTTCCGATATCTTTTTGATTTCCTGCATTAACTCAGCCGCGTTCCCGGGCCGTTTGTTCGGATCTTTTTCCATCATCCGGTGCACCAGGTTGCATAGTTCTTCAGGTAAATCGGGGCGACGTTTTTTCAGTGGGTAAGCTGCTTCGTTCAGATGCTTGACAGCTATCGACAAAGCCGTCTCACCATGAAAGGGAGGCTTACCTGAAATCAGATGATAACAGGTCACTCCCAGCGAATAGATATCGCTCCGCTGATCGAGGTTTCTGCCGTTGACCTGCTCCGGGCTCATATACAGGGGGGTTCCCATCGTGGTCCCCACCTGGGTCAGATTCACCCGTTCTTCCGTCTGACCAATCTGTGCCAGACCAAAGTCAGCTACCTTGATCAGTTTTCTAGAGGTGATCATGATATTTTCAGGTTTGATATCCCGATGCACGATCCCCTTTTCTGCCGCAGCATTCAAGGCAGCAGTAACCTGTCGCATGATCCGTAAAATCAAGGTACAGTCAGGCGGAGTATTTCGCGCCAGATGTTCTTTCAGATTGACGCCTCGCACATATTCCTGCGCGATATAATGCGTTCCCTCAAAATCACCTGTCATATAAACCTGGACAATATTGGGGTGGGTCAATCCGGCGGCGGCTTTGGCTTCCCGTTCAAACCGTCTGACGTGCGTCTCATCACTCATCAGCTCACTGTGCATGACTTTGATGGCAGCCTCGCGTTTAAGCGAAACCTGCTCGGCCAGATACACGGTTGCCATTCCCCCCTGCCCCAGCTTACGTAAGATCTTGAAATCTCCCAGCTGTTTGCCAATCAGACTCCCTGATTCTACAGAGGGATGTATCTTTTGTGTGGTCTCACTGGAACGATAGATGGTTTCCTGTGTGGAATCAGCTTCTACGAAACTGCCCACTGGGGGTAGATGCAGCCCCTCCGGCTCACGAGGGGGAGAGACAGAGCTATCGTCAGGGGTTTCTGCTGAAACCTTACTGGTCTTATTCTGCGGCTTTTCAGATGGCATAAGTTGTTATCTGGCAGTATCGTAAGTCGTTTGATCACTGAAAGAAAGCAGCACACTCTCTCCATAATAGAGGTGATACCCTTTCAGGTATAGAGAAAGTTTTCAATTGTCTCAAAAAACCGGCTTCAGCCGGGAGTTAATCAGGCCGTTAACGGATTTTTCACATGGGATGGTCTGCCAGACGATTCAAAATTGCGGCTCCCTGCTCCAGAATCGGATTCTCCTGGGCATACGAAATACGAAAATGCGTATCCCGACCACTGAACACATTACCCGGTATAATCAGCAGATTATTCTGAATTGCCGCAGTACAGAACTCGGTTGCAGTCCCCCAGGGAGTGCGGATAAACATGTAAAACGCCCCTTGCGCACCGGAGATCTGGTACTTTTCCGAGAGCAGCTCTCGCATCAGATTACGTTTTTCCCGATACTCGTCGACCCGATCTGAGATATCACACTCCAGTGCCGCCAGCGCCGCCCATTGCACCGGATGGGGCGCGCAGACAAACGTGTATTGCTGCAGCTTGATCATCTGCTGAACCACGCTCTGAGGCCCATGCACAAAGCCCACTCGATGACCGGTCATGGAATGAGATTTACTGAAGCCATCGATCACGATGACCTTCTCGTTATACGCAGCCGGACTCACAAAGGGCTCGTCATAACAGAAGGAACGATAGATCTCATCGCTGACCAGCGCAATATTTTTCTCCGCCGCCAGTTCCGCCAGCGCCCGGATCTCCTCTTCAGAAGCCACGTGTCCGGTCGGGTTACTCGGGCTGTTAAACAGAATCAGTTTTGTGCGATCAGTAATCGCGGCACGGACTTTTTCGATATCGATGGAAAAGTCCGGATAGGTCTCCACGAAAACCGGCTTCCCCCCCACCAGACGCGTGAGGTGCGTATACATTACAAAGTACGGATCGAAAATGATTACCTCATCACCAGGATTGACCAGGGCATTCAAGACCAGCATCAATGCCCCACTCGTGCCACTGGAGATAAAGACCTGACGGTCGGCATGACCGTAGCTCTCATCGACCTGTGCCTGAATTTTACCGATCAGTGGCGCGATCCCCTGTGTCTGGCTGTAGGCATTTTTACCATCCCGCACTGCCTGACAGAGAGCATCTTTAATGGAATCCGGTGTGTCAAAGTGGGGCTGTCCGATACTCAGGTTGATCGGATTCTCCATCTTTGCTGCCAGGTCAAATACTTTACGTATGCCAGACGCATCAATTAGATGCATCCGATCGGCAATCCATTCTTCACTCATTTGATTCTCGTTCTCTGATATGGAAATGTTGGTTTCATCAACTTTATTAACGGCAGTTCATGTTATCTTCTTTGTTTCATGAATGCAGGAACCGCTCACCCGTTTTTCTGAATATGTTTCGTGATAAAATACAGGCCGGCGTAAATCCGGGCATCCAGCAGACACCCCCGTTGTCGCGCATGATCCAGCCAGTCTTCGATTTCTGTAAACGGGACCGCGTGTACCGTGATTTTTTCGGATTCATCGCCGCCCCCTGCACCGACTTTCTGCAGATCCAGAGCCAGAAAAAATTCGACCGCTTCGTCCGTCAGTCCCGCTGAGGACACAGTCGACCCCAGCGCCACCATCTGCCCCGCCTGGTAGCCGGTCTCTTCCAGGAGTTCCCGGGCAGCCGCTGTCTCCAGCAGTTCTTCCTCCTGACCAGCGATATCACCCGCGAGACCTGCTGGAAATTCAATCACGGTCGCATCCACAGGCGGACGGAATTGCTCAACGAAAATCACGCGTTGGTCCACGGTCAGCGGAAACAGACAGACCACTCCTGTAGTGTTGACTCGCTGCACAAACTCCCAGCGCCCCCGCTGAATCAGTCTGATAAAACGGCGTTCAATAATTGTCTGATCGGAATCCTGACCTTCCTCGCTCATAGTGATCTCTCATTTTTTCAATTTGACAGAATAGAATAACCCGGACTGGCTGCGGAAGTTTCTGGTAAGGAACAGGCTCATTCGCTCCCTTAACGATTGATCTGCAGATTCAGTTTATTGAGAATGGAAATTAGACGAACCTGGTTTCACATTCAACATCAGAACAGAAACACTGGTTTGCTGTCTGAAATTCCGATACAAATTATGCTGCAGAGGTTCGCTCAAAAAACCGGAGATCCAGGATTGATATTATTGCCTACCCTGATTGTATGTGCCCTCAGTGGTTTTTGCTATACCCGCCATGCAGAAGCACAATTCAAATATTCAACCGGCAGGCTAACTGCTTACTTTAAATGGGAACTTCTTTCCTCAGATATCAGGAAACATCTATGAAACCGCTCGCTCTATTACTCCTGACACTTACTATGCTTTTCAATCAGGTTCACGCAGAGGATTCCATTGTTGACACCTCTTCTGCTCTGGAAACAATCGCCAGTGATTTCGGTCTGGCGGATGGCCCCGCATAGGATGGGGGAGGCAGCCTGTATTTTCCGGATGTCAAAGGAGGCAAACTGTATCGCTACTCTCCGCGCACTGGTAAAGTTTCGGTCTTTCTGGATGACGCCGGCCGGATCAGTGCGAGCTATTTCAATCATGGCAAACTGTTTCTGTCCGATAACGGAAACAGTCAGATCTGTGTATTGAATGGTAAAACGAAAACACCCATCGCCGGTCAACCCGCGGATGCCAAACCTCCCCGCAAACCCAATGACCTGGTCGTCGACCAGCAGGGAGGCATCTATTACACTCTCACCGGTTCGGGTGAAGTGATCTGGATTTCTCCCGAAGGTAAACAGTCAGTGGCTGTCAACAATATCAAAACGCCGAATGGACTGATCCTGTCACCGGACGGTAAAACCCTGTACGTCGCCGCCTATGTTCCCAAAGAAATCTGGGCTTATGATGTCGCCAGTCCCGGCGTCATCCAAAACGGGCGGCTGTTTGCGAAAATGGATTCCGGGCCCGATAAAGGGGCAGACGGAATGACCGTCGACCGCGCTGGAAACGTCTACTGTGCAGGACCTGCTGACATCTGGATCTGGAATCCGGCGGGGAAACTGCTGGCAAAAATCCCTACGCCCACACGCCCCATCAACTGTGCCTTCGGCGACTCGGACATGCGTTCGCTTTATATTACAGGCTTTGGCGGTCTGTATCGTCAGCGCATGAATGCCTACGGCTGTATGCCGGAACCCGCTGTCTCCGCAACAGACAGCAAATCAAAGCGTCCAGCCACCACAGTTCCGGAAACCATCACTCCCCATTTGAATGTGGTCTACGGACAGACGGGAACCCGCAAACTGCTCGCAGACATTTTCGTCCCTAAAGCGGGGAAAGGACCTTTCCCCGCAATCGTCGTCGTGCATGGCGGTGGCTGGATGAAAGGTGACAAAACCAAATTCCGCGCCCTGGCGGTTGCCCTTTCTGAACGTGGGTATGTCACGATGGCGGTCGGCTATCGCCTGGGACATGAAGCAAAATTCCCTGCCGGAATACAGGACTGTAATGCGGCTGTCCGGTTTCTGAGAGCAGAAGCGAAACAATATCACGTGAATCCGGAACAGATCGGTGCTGTGGGCGGATCTGCCGGCGGTCACCTGGTCGGCCTGATGGCGGCTGCTCCTGATGAAAAACAGCTGCAGGGAGATGCCGGACACCCGGATCAGACCTCAAGGCTGCAGGCAGCAATCGTAATGGCCGGCCCGATGGAAATGGCTTCCGGCACAGTTGCTGAACGTTCTCGAAAAAGCGGCGACAAATCCTATTCCAACCAGTGGCTGGGAAAATCGATTGATGAAGCGCCCGAACTGTATAAGCTCAGTGATGCCTATCTCCATTTCAACAAGAAAACACCGCCTCTCCTGTTTATGACAGGTGAGTTCGATAACCCTGACCGCAATGTCCCTTCCCGCGAAAAACTGAAACTGCTCGGCGTTACGACCGGAATTAAAGTATATCCCAAGGGGAAACATGGATGCTGGAACCAGTTGCCGTGGTTCAATGACATGGTTGAAGATATGGACCAGTTCTTTCAGCAGAATCTGAAATAAGCAGTAACCGCGATGAGAAGTAGAGGACGAACTTTATTTGTCCTCTTCTTCATCTTCATCAAACTCATATTCATCGTCAGCAAAGTCGAATTCTCCATCTGACAATTCCCCGCTGGCTTCGGCACCATCGAATTCATCAAAATCATCGCCGACTTCGAGATCACCGGCTGATTCGAACATGTCATCGTCTGCTTCGTCGAAATCATCTTCTTCGAATTCTCCGGACAGTTCGGCGGCAGAGTCAGAGACCAGTTCCTCGTCGTCCTCATCGAACGACTCTGCTTCCTCAAGGTCTTTACCTTTTTTCTTCGCCCCCCCTTTGGGACCAAAGATCAATGCCCCGAGGGGCATCAGGACCAGAACACCGCTCATCAGCAGAGTGGTACCAGCTACCGCAAGCAGCATGGTCGGCATTGATTCGGCATGGTTTAAAAATGCCATCACCAGCAGATAGGCTAAGAAGCCTCCCGGAATAGCAGCCACCAGTGAAATCAGAGGAAGTTGTAGTTTTGACACAATTGCTGTTCCTGAAACGAGATCAAAAGCAGTAAATCTGATGCGGACACGTATACCGACACTCTGTCGGCGCTGGAAGAACGTCTCTACTATCCTAAAGAGGCAGGAGACGAATTATCAAGCCTCGAATTTAAAATGTTACTTTTAAATATAGAGTCCGGTTTGACGACTCGACCTGTTTACTGGTATTGATAGTGCAGATCATTTGTATTTAATCGTCTCTGTTGGAGTAATCGTTACAATATTCACTTCCCACAGGTGACGTCTCATCTGCCGTCTTTGAGGAATTCATGTCAGCTTCCGAGTGGAATCAATTAAATCAGAACATTATTACCTGCACCAGGTGTGAACGCTTACTGACCCACTGCCAGAAAATTGCATCGGAAAAACGAAAGTCCTTCCGGGACTGGGATTACTGGGGACGCCCCGTCCCCAATTTTGGCGATTCAGCGGCACAACTGCTGATTGTGGGACTGGCCCCGGCAGCCCATGGCGCGAACCGTACCGGGCGCATGTTTACCGGAGATCGCAGTGGAGACTGGCTGTATCGCGCCCTGTTTAAAGCAGGTTTTGCCAGCCAGCCTGCAGCAGAACACATTTCAGACGGACTCACATTAATTAATTGTGCCATCACTGCCACCTGCCATTGTGCGCCTCCGGCCAACAAACCCACCCGCGAAGAGATTGAAAACTGTCATCCCTGGCTCGAGCAGACCGTTGACCTGCTGCCGGTTCAGGTCTTTCTGGCACTCGGTCAAATCGGCTGGAAAGCGGTACTGGACTTCAAGAAACGTCAGGGAAAATTAACCGGAAAGCGGCCTGTGTTTTCTCATGGAGCAGAATATCAGTTTCCGGACGGGCACTGGCTCGTGGGCAGTTATCACCCCAGCCAGCAGAACACTTTCACCGGTCGCCTTACCGAACCCATGTTCGACTCGGTCTTTGAACTGGTGAAATCAAAGTTGAAAAACTGAAAGCAATTCATTTCAGTCTTTGCCGTTGATCCCCACCACCCGATGAAAGTGCATTTCGACTTCCCGATCAACGACGCGTCTGACACCTTCCACCAGACATTCCGGCTCATGTTCGGTTTCACCGATCCGTTTGATCTCTTTCAGGGGAGTTCCCGGTGATACGGTAAACGCATTCTGATGAATGATCTGATTTCCGGCATCCAGTTCGGGAATAATAAAATGAATCGTCGCGCCAAACGTCAGCATATGGTGACTGAATGCGTCTTCATAGGGTTGAAAGCCGGGAAAAGAGGGGAGCAGACCATGATGCAGATTAATAATCCGGCCGCCGGCAAAACTCCAGCAGATTCGCGGCGGTAACACCCGCATGTACCGGGCCAGTAATACATAATCGACGTCATATGAGTCGAACAGTTCCACCATCCGCACATTATCCGGATTCCCACGGTCATCACCAATGTTATGAAATTCCAGCTGATGTGCTTCCGCCAGTGACTGACAACGGTCCCGGTTTCCGATAATCACTGCCGGCTCCGCCTGGATCACACCTTCTTTGATGTTATTCAAGACCGCTGCCGCCGGTTCACTGCGATAGGTCGTGCAGATGGCAATTCTGGGGGGGCGCTCGTATTCATCACGGGCCCACACACGGAGCGTCAGCCCCTTTTGAGTTCCAATCTGCATGATTCGCTCACGTAACACCGAGATTGGTTCGACATCCGTCGGCCAGTCGATACGCAGCAGCATCGCAAACAGACGTTCTGAATCATGATCATACATCTGGATTTCATGTATATTTGCCCCGACCCCCGTCACATAGTGCACGATAGGGTCAGCTAAGCCGCGATTGTCTGGTCCGACGGCTGTGATCGTTACCTGCATGTTGTCTTTACGCCTTCACAAATGGGAGAACTGCTAACCCGGTCAGTAATTGTATCACATCACCACATCAGCCTCTGCAGCTTCTATCCGAGGAAAAGGGAATCGTCCACCACGCGAATCAATTCTGTTCAATGTAAGCATTTGTTGGATTTCGTAAACAGAAAATGTAAAGCAGTGTTTCGGATTCCTTACAAAAACAGGAGTTCCAGCTGAACAACCGCAACTCACCAGGTATGCAACTTCAAATGTTAAACTACAAGCATTAAAGGTGTTAGAGAAAGTTTGCGTATTTTGCATACTGTAACGCTTATGAAGAAAGTTCCTTCGGCATGGTCTGTGCGATCATCATAACTGGCAATATGGGAATTCAGCAGGAGGATATGTGTACTCCACACTCCTGAACCCAGGCACATCGTGAGTGAACCGGTTCTCACCTTTTGTTCTGGTCTGCTGCTTTCCTACGGTCATTGATGTATCGGGGAGATCCTCTCAAGATCTTACTGATCCGTTGATGACCACTGCCGGGACCTGGAAGCTTGTCTGCATCCGGGTTGTCTCTCGCGGTTCATGGTTTCTCGATCAGGGCCGAAAACAAAAACGTTACTCTCAAGTAAAACACAAGGAACTCTAAAATGTTGAATCAACTTTGGAACGACGAAGCTGGTTTCGTTATTTCTGCGGAACTCGTACTCGTCCTGACCATCGCTGTTCTGGCCATGATCGTTGGCCTGAGCGAAGTCGCTGTCGCTGTAAACACTGAACTGAACGATATTTCAAACGCAATCGGTGCCCTCAACCAGAGCTATGCTTACACTGGTTTTCTTGGAAATGGTGGAAAGACTAAAAGCTTCTACGCCGGTTCACGCTTTGCTGACTCGGTAGATGACTGCGACCTGAACACAACTTGTGACCTGGTTACAGGTACCAGCGTTGTCACTGCTTCTGAAGCTACTACGTTCTAAAACGACTACACCTTGGTCTTAAGGTGTGAATTGAGAGCAACTGATATAATCAGTTAAATCGACTCATTCGGAACTCTGACAGGGATTCGTCCCTGACAGAGTTCCGATGTTTCAAAAAAAACGCATTTGATTCACAGTCTCTTTAACAGACTGTTTAAAAACTTTGATAAGTAGTGTTGCCCGAATACAACCTGTCAAACTTTCTGCGCCCTGCTGGCCCCTTTCTCGACAGAATCTGTAAATCACAACCTTGATTACAGTTATAGCGATTCTCAAATCGCGTTTCTTCAGGTCCACACGCTCTGTGGACTTCTCACAACGCCTCCCCACCGGACAAATGGCACAACGACTGCGTTATGAGATCTGCAACAAAACTGAATGAAAACAATAACTGAAATTTAGACCTCACAAGAAACAGATACTGATTGATTCGCAACGTTGTGACCCGTGTTGAGGCTTCTTCTAATTCTCGCGACTTGTCCCCGAAAGAAGAAGAGAAGTCAACGGCATTGCATGAAGGTGAGAGAGCATTCAATGCGAATGATGTTTCGGCATCATTTTCTGGGCTTCCATCGCTCCGCGGGTCATAACGTGCATTTTTAGAAATTTGATGAATACAACACTGCAGTTTGTGCTGTGAAATCGCGGGCCGGTGATTTCACAAAAGTGCCGGAATGGAGCGTAGTCTCTCAATCTGGCTAAGTGATAAATATCGCTTTCGCTTTATTTATCGGTATGTCGTGGGCTGTTTTCTTTCTCGGAAAACAAACCACAAACTCGTCTCTCAATTTAATTTTTTAAGACCAAGGAACTCACTAAGATGTTAAATCAACTTTGGAACGATGAAGCAGGTTTCGTAATTTCAGCTGAATTAGTACTCGTTTTGACCATCGCTGTTCTGGCTATGATCGTTGGACTGAGCGAAGTTGCTGTTGCTGTTAACACTGAGCTGAACGACATTTCAAACGCAATCGGATCTCTGAACCAGAGCTATGCCTACACAGGTTTCGCTGGAACTGGTGAGAAAAACAAGAGCCACTACGCTGGTTCACGCTTCAATGATTCTGTCGATGACTGCGACCTGAACACAACTTGTGAACTGGTTACAGGTACTGTAGCTGTATCTGCTTCTGAATCAGTTACTCCATAATTTGAATCTGATTCAAGTTAACCAAACTCTGCCTGGGATTATTCCCAGGCAGAGTTTTTACTTCTAAGAAGATGAAACTCCGTCATGTGGAGTTCAAGCAATTTTTCAATTCTGTTCAAACATCTCTCAAAGTAGACGTTAAAAAAATCAAGGGGATAAAATCATGTTGCGGGCATTATGGAAAGAGGAAAACGGCTTTATTATTTCTGCAGAACTGGTCCTGGTATTGACCATCGCAGTACTGGCCATGATCGTCGGATTGAGCGAAGTCGCTGTAGCTGTAAATACCGAATTGAACGACGTCTCGAATGCCATCGGTTCACTGAATCAAAGTTATGCTTATACCGGTTTTAGAGCCAGTACTTTTTGTGCTGGTAAATCGAAAAGTCACTACGCTGGATCACGTTTCAATGATTCTGTCGATGACTGCGACCTGAATACAACTTGTGAACTGGTTACAGGAACTGTAGCTGTATCCGCCTCTGAAAGCGTAACACCGTAATTCATTGCTTAAAAACAAGCTCTCTCAGAGAACCGGCGGATCGTCCGCCGGTTCTTTTTTCGATTACACGACCTTACAGTTTGTTTACGCTCTATGTTCAGACTGTTTAACACTTCAATCCGCCTCACAATTCTGCTTCCTCCGGATTCCTGGAACCCTAGATACGACCTAAGTCTTTTACAGCGTTAAACATAACCTGGAATACGCATCTGGAAAAATCAGCCGATCAAACCCTTCTGGCATACCGTCTGCATTATTCGACTTGCGTGAACTGATCATTGAGCAAGCACTCATCGATTTCTCTTCACAAGCAGAAATACTCTCTCACAATCTACAACTCTCTCACATAGCCGCTGGTTGAACACGCATTCAACTGTCGGCACACTCTACGATTAAGTAAGGGGACTCTCTCATGTTGCGTATCGTTCAGCGTTTGTACAATGATGAAGCTGGTTTCGTGATCTCTGCGGAACTGGTGCTGGTTCTGACGATTGCTGTTCTGGCGATGATCGTTGGTTTAAGTGAAGTCGCGGTCGCCGTGAATACGGAATTAAACGACGTTTCCAATGCCATCGGCGCACTCAACCAGTCCTATTGCTTCACCGGATTCCAGGCTGGTTCGCATGGCAAAATGAAAAGCTATGTGGCCGGCAGTCATTTCCAGGATGCTTATGATGACTGTGATAAGAATACCAGTTGTGATCTCGTTACCGGGACCTCAAGCATCGGAACTGAAGGCTGGTAAGAAGATCCAGTCTCACAATTCAACGTAAAAAAAAGGCAGGTTTCAAGTGAAACCTGCCTCTGTTCATTTACATCACACGCGAATCCAGCGTCCTGTTAAGCAGATACTCTCGGCTTGACAGGAGTGAGTTCCGGATTGGCTTCCGGTTCAGGCTGTGGTTCGGGAACCACTGGTTTTGCTGTTTCCCGGTTTTGAGGAACCAGATCACAGTTTCCAGTAGCACAGGCAGTCGTAGGACAGACTGTGGTAGGAACCATGGTGCAGACTTCGTAAGGAACCTTACGGGCTACACATTTAGTGACATACCGTGTGCAGGTAACAGGAACCTGTTTGGGTACGCAACGGGCAACACGGTGAGTGACAGTGAAAGGCACTTTCCGCGTGACGCATTCAGCGACTTTACGGCTGCATTTCTCTGACACCATTCTGCAGGTCTGAACAGGAACTTTACGAACCTTTTCTTCACAAACCCAGTTACAGGTCTGATAAGGAACTTTCTGAGCGACTGTTTCTGTAACCCAGCGGCAAGTCCGGTAGGGGATTTTAGAAACAACCACTTCAGGTACCATTTTACAGACTTTCACAGGTACTTTGTTCACAATGACTTCGGGTACGTAACGGGTTACCTGTACCGGGCAGTTCTGTCGAACCACTTGTGGCACATACTTGGTACAAGGTACCTGGCAGGCAACACGTTTCAGTCGCCAGACCTTGCGGCAGTGAGTTCGCCCTGGTACCTGAACCATGGTCATCCGCGGAACCCCGCAGGCATCAGTCGTCCAGCAGGGACGGCATTTTCCAGGCTTGGTAATCTGCTTTGTTTCCCAGACTCCCTGTAAACGATGTACGGTCCGGTATGTCGTTACCGGCTTCATCACCGTATAACAACGTTCCTGATTGACCGTTTCCGTCACAGGTCGCATGACGGTCCGGCGGCACTCCTGTTCGATGGTTTCGACAACAGGTCGCATGACAGTCCGTCGACACTCGCGTTCATGATTTTCCCAGACGGGACGCTGTACCTGGTAGCTGCAATCACGGTACTTGGTTTCGACAACCGGTCGTCGCACAGTGTAACGCTCTTCCCGCTCTGATGTTTCAAATACCGGTTTTTGAACCGTATATTCAACATCTCGGTAAACCGTTTCATTCACCATGCGATAACAGGTTTCCTGCTTGTCTTCGTAAACTGTCTCGTATTCGGTGCGATAAGCCGTGTACTGTTGAGGTTCTGCAACCTGATCATAAACAGTACGGTAGCATGTTTTCCGCTCAACTCGACAAGCGGTATAACAGGCTGTTGGCTGGCAGGCAGTGGTCGGACAGCAGTTATAACTGGCTGCACCAAAATACCTGCAGGCTTGCGCCGAATCATTGACAGCCAGCATTGCCACGGCGGCAAACGCTAAGGCCAGAATCTTTTTCATTTTTCCCCCTCCAAAAAAGTGCGTCACATGATGAAAGTGTGCGTTTTCCGATTTTTCATTTCATACATGACTGCCTGCATTATTGACATGACCTGAAAAAAGATGCAAATCAAAAGCTGACGTCACGCATGGAAAAATCAAAATCATCGCGGGTTGTTCTATTTAGCACTCAAGCATAGATCACATAGTTTCGGCAACTTGAGGAAAAAAGGGGGATATCTCTTTTTAGTGAAGAGCTTGTTGTCTGTGCCACTTTATAATCGTTATCACCTGCAAAGTTTCACAAATGCAACATCCGTTCGAACTAAACTGTTATCAGAACTCAACATGAATCATAGAAACGACATCCGGTCTGTCGCATGCAACAGGAAATGAAAACATCTACATCAATGGATGCATCAGTCGTTTTCAATCTGTGTGTGATATTTCTTTTTCAATGCATCAAAATCGGCAGGGGTATCCAGGTCCACCAGAATTTCCGGTACGTCACATTCCTGTAAATGAGGCACCAGATCCCGGCTCTGCCACAGCTCATTGATGCCCTGCTCCTCAGCCAGCTTGAAAATCTCTCCCGCCAGTGACCAGCGAAAAAAAGTGGGATGCCCCTTTCGATTCTGATAAGTCGGAATCATCACAGCAGCCGGGCAGTGTTCCCAGGCCTGGCATAATTCGTCAATAACAGAAGGCTCCAGCACGGGATGATCCGCGGGAACCAGTAACCACCCCTCGTCATCGGCAGGCCGATAATTCGCTTCAATATGCCGCAGCGCATACTGAACGCTGGATTTCATATCAGGCGGATCTGTTTCCGGCTGAACCAGATCGACCTGCAAATCAGCCAGATGATTCCTGAATCGCTCATCATCCCGGCGAGCGACGATCACGGTTTTCGTGATCCTTTCTCCGCTCAATCCTCGCACCAGTCGCTGAATGACCGTTTCAGATCCCAGTCTCAGCAGCAGCTTGTGCGTTCCCATCCGTCGACTTCGTCCAGCCGCAGGAACAATAGCAAACAGACGGCGCGTTGTCATTGAATCACTCATTTCGATAAGATAGTGTCAGGCCGGTATAGTTGATCGTAAAACCGGTGAAGTACTGCCATAAGATAAGCTGTCGTTCAGGACCGATCTGAACGATTCAGAGTTAAGGACGCATCGTGCAGATTTTATTGACTAATGATGACGGTATTCATGCCCCAGGCATTCGCAGCCTGCAGAAAGCATTAACTCAACTCGGGGATGTCGAAGTCGTTGCCCCCCTGTCCGAACAAAGTGGCGTGGGATTGAGCATCACCTATTTACATCCTCTGATGATACATCAGGAATTCGAAAGTGGAAAGCACTGGGGCTGGGCCGTTGCCGGCAGCCCGGCTGACTGCGTCAAATTGGGGATCCTGGAATTCTGTCCGCAGCGCCCCGATCTGATCATCAGTGGGATCAATTCCGGTTCAAACGTGGGTATCAATGTTCTCTATTCAGGGACAGTCGCCGGAGCCATTGAAGGTGCCTTTGCCGGAATTCCTTCCATCGCCATCTCGGCTGCCAGCAGTTTTGCCAATGACACAAAACCGGACTATGACCGCTGCGCCGCACAGAGCATTCCGATCATCAGAAAACTCTTACAGGATCCATACCCGGCGGATCGGCTCTGGAATCTCAATTTTCCAGAAATACGACCCGATTGGCCTCGGGGAGTCAAATGGACTTCCCTGGGTGTAAAACGACATTTCGACGTCATGGAAAAACGCATGGATCCGCGTGGACGTCCCTATTTCTGGAGTGGCCTCGATCCCATTCAAAACCATCAGTTGGAACCAGGCACTGATATCCATGAACTGTCGGAAGGCTATGTCACTGTCACACCACTTAAATTTGACTTAACTGATCACGATCACCTGCAATCATCATCAACAAAATTGTCTGGCAGCGAGATCGACCTGGAACTCGATTGATCTTTGATAACGGGAATCAATGAATATGACCTTCCCAAGTTTGACATTCTCCGGCTATGCGGGATAATCGAAGAGAAAACAAGTTTCATGCGACAGAAACCTGGTCCACAAACCTGTCCCTTGAACGGGTCTGCATTCAGAATGCACGTAAAGAGATACCAGTGATCTGACTAAAGCGGTGCTGAGGAGGTGCCCAGTGAATCACAATCAGTCACCAGACCACAACAGGCTCTCCTCCCGGATCTTATCGAAAACATTCCCGGAACTGCAGTCCGGCGAACTCCTGCAAAATATCTTCGACTCAGATCATCAACTGCTGCGAAAAATTCTTTCCATCCCTCCGCTGATTATCTGGGCCGTTGATCGTCATGGAATCGTCACACTCTCTGAAGGGGGTGGCCTGAACCGCCTGGGATTTCTCCCGGGAGAATGGGTGGGGAAATCCATTTTCAAAGAGTACGCTGATGACCCTGAACTGATCGAGATTTTCAGACGAACTCTCAACGGTGAAGAGTTACAACGCAGGCGGACAGCAGGCGCGCTTGTCTTTGACGTCGAATATAGTCCGTTTTATGATGGACAAGGTCATGTCGACGGTTTTCTTTCAGTCGCCATTGATATCACCGAAAAAGTCGCTTCACAGGAAGAACTCCGCCGTTCCGAAGAACGCTTCAGCAAGATATTCCAGTTCAATCCGATCGCAATGTGTATTACGGAAATCGACACGGGTGTCTTCATCGAGGTCAATGAGAAATTTCTAACCGCGCTGCAATGCAACCGGGAATACATTCTGGGGAAAAGCGCCTTTGACATCGGTTTCTGGCCCAGTAAAGAATCCCGCAGGGAGATGATTGAAAAGGTTCAGAAAGAAGGGACCGCGCGCGAGCTCTATTTTGACTTCATCATACCGAATGGCACCCGTTTATGTACGATGCTCTCCGCGGTCCAGATCTATTTTCGGGGTGAAACATTTCTTCTCTCCTGTGTCAAAGATGTCACCAGGGAACAGTCTGCCCTGGAAGAACTAGAAAAATTAAACGAAAACCTCGAAGCCAGAGTCGCTTCCCGTACCGCTGAGCTGGAGCATGCACATGCCATCCTGAACGAAGAATACACCAAACGAAACCGGCTGTATAACGCGCTGCAACAGACGGAAGCCAAGTGGCGCTCTCTGGTGACCAATGCCCCCGATACCATCCTGACCCTGGATCAAGCAGGCTGCATTCTCTTTATCAATCATCAAATCGAAGCAGTCAACATGGATGACATCATCGGCACATCCATTTTCAGTTACATGAATCAGTCTCACATCCATAAAGCCCGCGAGAAACTTCAGAAAGTCTTCGACTCGGGAAAGACACAACTGATGGAAACTGAAGGGCTCAACACGGCAGGTAAAAAAACGCTCTACTCCTGTCGCATTAGTGCCATGGTGAGCGAAGAAATAATCATCGCTGCCATGGTCATTGCAACCGATATCACCCAGCAGAAACAGGCAGAACAGGAACTGGTGAGGCGGCGTGCGGAACTGGCCCACCTGTCAAGACTCTCGACAATGGGGGAACTGGCTGCCGAACTCTCGCACGAATTGAACCAGCCTCTGGCAGCCATCAATAATTATACAAATGGCTGTATCCGCCGCATTCAGTCCGGAACCACAACTCTGGATAATCTGATTGAACCTCTTGAAGAGATGTCGCGTCAGGCACAACGCGCCAGTGAAACAATCAAGCGTCTCAGAAGACATGTTCAGAAGAGCGAAGTAGAACAGAAAATACTGGATATCAACGCAGTCATCCAAAATTCGATCGCACTCCTCGAACACGAGATTCAGCGTAACGCTGTCACGCTGCAAATGGAATTAAGCCCGGGACCGCTCCGGATCATTGGAGATGCTATCCAGATTGAACAGGTACTGGTCAACCTGCTGTTAAATGCCTTCGAAGCCATGTCTGAACAGCCTCCCGAAGAACGTAAAGTTTTGATCCAATCCGATCAGGATCAGTCAGGGAGTCTGATGATATCTGTGACAGACAGTGGAATAGGTTTGAAAAAGGGTCAGGAAAAATCTATCTTCGAAACGTTCTATACAACAAAACAAAAAGGACTGGGCGTCGGTTTGGCAATCAGCCAGACCATTGTTGAAGCGCACGGCGGGAAACTGACCCCGCGCCGAAATAAACAGGGGGCCAGTTTTATTCTCACTTTTCCAGTAGCTCATGGAGATCGAATCAGTGTTATCTGAAAACATGACTATTCAGCAGGAAGCAACTGTCTTCGTTGTTGATGACGACCCCGCCATCAGAAAATCGCTCCGCTGGCTGATTGAATCGGTCGGTCTGAAGGTGCAGACGCACGAACTTGCCAGTGAATTTCTGGAGAGTTACTCACCTGAGATTCCCGGCTGTCTGGTCCTGGATATCAGAATCCCCGGCATGAGTGGTCTTGAATTACAGGAAAAACTGAGGGAGCGAGGCTACGATATTCCTGTCATTATCGTCTCTGGTTACGGGGATGTTCCCATGGCCGTCAGGGCCATGAAAGCGGGAGCAATCGACTTTCTCGAAAAGCCTGTCAGCGATCAGGTGCTGCTGGATTACATTCAGAAAGGCATCGAAACCGACATCAAAAACAAACAGAACCGGATACAAAATCAGGATCTGATGGAGCGGAAAGAATTATTGACCCGCCGTGAACGGGAAGTCATGGAGTACGTGGTTGCCGGCTTCTCCAGCCGCGAAATCGCAGGAACGCTGAATGTCAGTTTTAAAACGGTCGAAGCACACCGCGCTAAAATCATGAAAAAAATGCAGGCCAGAAGTGTTCCGAAACTGATTCAGATGGATCTGCAGATCAAAGATGTTCCCGAATACAACCGCAACCAGTGAGACTTTGATTTTGCCTCTGATTCCGCAATAATCAACTCCGCTTTAATCACTTTATCATTGCCCTTTGAGATTCCCCGGGAACCATTTTGAATAATCATACAGAACTGGCACTAAACGGCGTTCCCATTTGCGATACCTTTGCTGAAGCATTTACCACCGTCGGTACGCGAATTATCGTGACGGCTCTCACAGAATCCTGGGTCAGAATCGCAGCAGCAGAAGTTACCGGCTATGCCACCAGCGTGATTGCCTGTGACGCCGAAGCCGGTGTAGAAAAATTTCTCTCCCCGGCAGAAAGCCCCGATGGACGGCCCGGTGTCAGCCTCATGTTCTTCGCCTTCGGCCAGTCCGCCCTGGAAAAAGCCGTCACCAACCGCGTGGGACAATGCATCCTTACCTGCCCCACCACTGCCTGTTACTCGGGCTATACCCCGGAAGATCCGGAAAAGAACATTGCCTTAGGCAGCCAGCTTCGTTTTTTTGGAGACGGCTTCCAGGTCTCGAAGAAGTGGGGAGATCGCAGACTCTGGCGTGTGCCCGTGATGGATGGAGAGTTTGTCTGCGAAGATCAGACGGGTACATTCAAGGGGGTCGCCGGCGGTAACCTCTTAATCTGTGCCACCGATCAGAAAAGCGGGCTTCTGGCGACCGAAGCAGCCGTCTCTGCGATGCAGCAGGTCGAGCTCACTATTCTTCCCTTCCCCGGCGGCATCGTCCGCAGCGGCAGCAAAGTCGGCTCCCGCTATTCAAAACTCAAGGCCAGTACCAACGATGCCTACTGCCCGACTTTACAGGCACAGACAACTTCGGATCTGCCGGAGGGAACCGGTTGCGTCTACGAAATTGTCATCGATGGTGCAGCATTTGAACCCGTGCAACAGGCAATGAAGTCAGGTCTGCATACCGTCTGTCAGCAACCGGGGATCCTCCAGATTACCGCCGGTAACTATGGCGGTAAACTGGGGAAACATCATTTCCATCTCAAAGACCTGATTGACCGCCCGTAGACGTTATTCTTCTTCCCGAAAACTTTCGGAAATCAGCATCTCCTGCTCAAACTGATGACTGCGTCCTGAACCGGTTGCCGGACTGGCACTTGCCGGACGATAAACGCCTTTCAATGGATGGCGACCAAACAGATTGCCTTTGAAGCGACAATACATGAACCGCCAGGCCCCCATGTTTTCCGGTTCTTCCTGGACCCAGTACACGGGAGTCCCTTCCGCATACGGAGCCAGCGCCTGTTCCAGTTCCTCTTTGGGAACCGGGTAAAGCTGTTCCATCCGGATAATGGCCACATCGTCCCGTTCAGCCTGTTTACGGTGCTCACTCAAATCGTAGTAGATTTTACCGGTACACAGCAGAACCCGTTTGACCTTTTTCGGGTTCAGGTCTGTGGTGTCGCCGATCACTTTGATGAATGACCCTGAACTCATCGACTTGAAGCTGGAAACCGCGTCACGATGCCGAAGCAGACTCTTGGGAGTCATCACAATTAAGGGCTTCCGCCATTTGCGGATCATCTGACGACGCAACAGATGGAAAAACTGATCCGGCGTCGTAGGCATCGCGATCTGGATATTACTTTCCGCCGCCAGTTGCAGAAAACGCTCGAAGCGGGCACTGGAGTGTTCCGGCCCCTGACCTTCAAATCCGTGAGGCAACAGCATCACCATGCCGCTGTAACGCTGCCATTTATCTTCCGCGCTCACAATAAACTGATCGATAATCACCTGGGCCGCGTTACAGAAATCACCAAACTGCGCTTCCCAGATAATCAGACCATCAGGACAGTCCAGACTGTAACCATAATCAAAGCCGAGAACGCCTGCTTCAGAAAGCGGGCTGTTCACAAACTCGACCGGCCCCTGTCCTTCGACCAGGTGTTTCAGGGGAGTAAATTTTTTACCGTTTTTAACATCATGCAGCACGGCATGACGATGACTGAATGTGCCCCGCTGTGCATCCTGACCGCTGACCCGGATGCGATAGCCTTCTGTCAGCAGGGAGGCAAATGCCAGGGCCTCAGCCGTTCCCCAGTCGATCTTCCGCTCCCCCTCTGCCATCTCCTTACGGATATTCAGCAGTCGCTGGATCTTCTTGTGAGGCGTAAAGTTATCAGGGACCTCTGTCTGCTTCAGCAACAGGTTCACCAGGCTCTTCTCGGGAATTCCGGTATCAATCTGGTCTGCCGGTAACTCGCGACCGCCCCGGTATCCGGCCCAGATGCCTGCCGGCAGTTCCACCGTATGCGGATAATTCTCGACTCGGGCCGCTGACAGTTCGGACTCCAGGTGAGAAACACTTTCATCCTGCAGCCGGTCTCCGTCTTCTTTGGTCACAGACTTCCGTTCCAGCATGCGCTGCAGAAAACTGTCTCGCACTGAAGGACGCTTATTGATAATGTCGTACATCAGGGGCTGCGTGAATGCCGGCTCATCCCCTTCATTGTGTCCCCGGCGACGATAGCAATACATGTCGATCACGACATCGCGGTGGAATTCTTTGCGGAAATCCATCGCCAGCCGGACCACCTGGGCAACCGCTTCCGGATCTTCGCCATTCACATGAAATATGGGAATCTGCAACATCTTTGCCACGTCTGTCGCGTAGGTGGAAGAACGGCTCTGTGCCGGATCCGTTGTGAAACCAATCTGGTTATTCACGACAACATGAATGGTACCACCGGTTCGATAGCCCCGCAGCTCACTCAGGTTCAGACTCTCCTGGACAACTCCTTCCCCGGCAAAAGCAGCATCACCGTGAATCAGCAGGACCATCCCCTTGGTTCGATCAATATTGGACCAGCGATCCTGCTTGGCACGCATCCGGCCCATCGCGACCGGGTTTACGAATTCCAGGTGGCTCGGGTTGAAACAGAGCGTCAGGTGCACGTTGTGCCCGGATTCGGTCATCCAGTCGGAACTGTATCCCAGGTGATATTTCACATCGCCTCGGCCCACACTCATTTCGGGGACAGAGTCTTCGTATTCGCGGAAAATTTCGCGTGGTTTTTTCCCCATGATGTTGGTCAGAACATTCAGGCGGCCCCGGTGTGCCATTCCGAACACAATTTCATCTACGCCCTGCTCACCCGCTTTTTCAATCGCCAGATCCAGCAGCGGAATCAGGCTCTCGGCCCCTTCCAGCGAGAAACTTTTCAGGCCGACATATTTTTTCTGGATGAACTCTTCAAACACAACGGCATCGGTCAACCGGCGCAGAATCCGCAACGATTCGGGACGCTCGAACTTCAGGAAGTTCGCGGTACTTTCCATCCGGTTCTGCAGCCACTTCCGCACACGCAGACTGTCGATGTGCATAAACTGCGCACCGATCGATCGGCAGTAAGTATTTCTTAACCACTGAATCATCTCGCGCAGGGTGCGCTGCTTCGGACCACCAAATGTCGACGTCGAAAAGACGCGATCGTAATCCCGTTCAGAGAAATCATAGAACTCAGGCATCAACTCGGGAGGCGTGGCCCGTTTCTTTCCCAACGGATCCAGTGAAGCCAGAATGTGACCACGCACACGGTAATTACGAATCAACTGGTCCAGACGCTCCTGACGATCGGCGATTTTCATCGTCTGGCGGTCCATTCCCTCCCGTTCCTGTCTGCCAGGAGGGTTGAACATGGTATGGCGTTTGAAGGAGGGCCCGAAATTCGGTTTGCGGCTCCGGGTCATCTTCTGCGGGAACTTCGAGAAATAGTCACGCCATTCCTGGGAGACAGAGCTCGGCGACTCCAGATAGCTCGTGTACAGCGACTCCACGAAGGTTAACGATTCCGAGCTTAAATCGTTGACTATTTCTTCTGGAAGTTGATTGTCAGAGTGCCCATTGCCTTCAGAGTAATACGAAGCTGAATCTGGTTTATCAAGCATTTTGCCCTCTCCGGGCTTAATTATGAATCCGGACAGGGCAGGCACAGTGTCAACTCGACACGCAGGGAGAATGCTCTGTCGCGAATACAGGTTTAAAACATGTTTCTTTTACATTACCGTATTAGATCAGAGATTTAAAGCTCTGTACTCTAGCAGACTTGCGCTGTCCGAAAGAAAGTTACCAAAGTCGATTTCACTTTCCTACTCAACCGCTGCCATACTTTTATCCAAATTTTCAGGAAAAACCGGAAAATCGGGATTCAACCCTCTGACAGACCATCACATGCATTATTCGACCATTCCCTTCCCGACAACAGCAAAAAAACCGGCTCCGATGTCCAGGACATCGGGCCGGCGGGTAGACTTGATCTTTCGTGATTGTAACCTGCAATCGTTTCCCATTGCAACGGGAATCAAGACAATCACTGCATTCAGACCAGTGGAGTGTCATTTTGAAATATCGGGTTGAATAGATATCGCTCGGGTGCGACTACGGAGCACCTGAACAATTCCCCCAACCCTCAATTTCCAGCTCGACAAAGCACTATGTCTGCTGACGAACAACTCGTTTACGGATATCTGTTTCCAGAACACCAAAGGCCTGCTCATGACGTTGTAAAGCCATTGAGAGGGCGCTCAAGAGACGCTTGGCGGTGTAATGATTCAGAATGATCCGCTGACCAACACTGATCTCTGTGTTTGCTGGATCCAGTGGCTGAGGATTCAGACCCAGGTCCAGAATCAATTCTTCTGGAGTACTGGATACGCGACAGAAGTTGGCGTAGCTGGCAGTCACATTGTCGTCATTCACTTTGACCTGTTGCTGCTGTGCTGGAGCCTGTGCTGCTTCTGCTGCAGGTTCTGTTGTCTCTTCAGCTGGTTTGTCATCTTTCTTAGCACTCACGCTTTTTTTCTCCTCAATGTGATACAAAAATCATAAGAAGTAACTGGTTCCAGAAATGTGGGACCTGAACTGATTTGAAATGAACCTCACCACTCAACTTCGGCAGTTCACCCCGAAATAACTTGACTGATTTGCCCTGACTGATCTCAAGACACCTGAAACATACCATCGCAGTGTTCAGCATTCAAGAACAGAAAGCAAAGTCTTTAAAAGTCTTGAAACACAGCCTGTAAGCGTTTACGAAAATGAGTGCATGTTGACTAAACGCAACCTGATAACCCATCTCCCCTACAGCTTCCAGACCCTGATGTATCAAGAAAAAAGGCCCTGATGCCAGCACTCGCATACACACCAGGGCCTGAAAGTCACGCAGATTGTTTAAAGTATAGGACCTGCCCAGTCTGAGAAGACATCGTCGAAGTCAGCATCGATTTCTTCACTCAGCCCCGCCAGATCCAGGTCACCGGATTCCAGATCAACCAGATCCGAAAGGTCGATCTTTTCGCCAGCAACAATCGAGAGACCATTGAATCGCAGATCATTGCTCAACTCTTCGCTCAGACCTTCCAGTACGGTCAGATCGAGATCGCTCTGATCCAGCCCCTGGCTCTGAAGCAGATTGTTGATGACCTGATTCCATGCATGCTGAACCGGCTCATCGCCTGCCTGCAGACTGCTGGTTACGTCGAACACAACCGGAGACAGTTCGTCCAGAGGCGCGATCACGGTTACCAGCGAATTCTCATTCTCGGTTACCGGGGTCACGGATGGTTCCGCCACCAGTGGCAGATTCGCCATCAGCGGAGCATTCACACCCACCAGGATTTCAAAGCTGCCGGAAGCAGCAGCTTCGTGAGCAGACTGCAGAATCAGGGCATCCAGAATCGAAGGCAGTTTGCGAACACCCGGATCCAGTGTGGCATTCATCACATCCCCGGCATGCACCGTATCATCCAGGTGCAGACCATCGTCGGTCAGCGTTGCTTCAAAGCCACTCCCTACAAAGGTCAGAGTTTCACCTACGCCCGCTTGCACAAAGCTTTCAAACGGAGCATATGTTTTTGTAAAACCGAGAACGTGGCCAATTTCGTGTAACAGTACCGTTAACAGGTCGTAATGGCCGGCGGCATCGGAATTGGCATCAGCCGTGTATGCCACGCCCCCTTCGAGTTCAGAAGAACTGAAGACAGTGGAATCCAGCCCCGAATACCAGCCCAGGCCGGCGGCATCATCATCCAGAGTCACAATCCCGGAGACAGGTCGTCCTTCAGAGTCGACACCGGTAATCTGACCTTCACCCAGTTGAGTTCCCCCCAGGTTGGTAATCACCAGTTGGATATCCGGTGCTTCTTCCAGTCCCAACGCATCCTGCCAGATCGCCAGAGCTTCGTCCATCACCTGATCGACTGAAGAATCTCCGGTGATATCGGTGGTTTTACCGTACCAGCGTTGCAGGAAGTTGGATGGATAAACCACATCTTTATCCCCCCCTTTGTGAACGCCGTAATTGGATGCGAAGAAATTCAAATCCTTGTAGTTTACCGTACCACTCTTATCAGCATCCAATGCCCAGACATAAGGCGAATTGGTATCGAGTACATTCTCGCCATACACGGAAGCCAGGATAATCAGATCGCGATAGTTGATGGTATCATCGTCGTTCACATCATAGGCAATCGCCCACAGATCGGTATCGGGTGCATCGCCGATGACCAGAGATGTCTCGGTATCATTGAACAGACTGACGCTGACATTGCTCAGTGACAGACCCAGAGCATGCGGTCCAATGAATTTGTCTTCAAAGTCAATAGAGACATCATCCTGGGCCAGAGATTCAAACTTCACCCGTGCCAGCAGAGCCTTTTTACCATATCCGGTCTTATCACCATTGGCGATACCACTCAGTCCGGTCACAACTCCTGTCGCATCATCAATCACCGCTTCACCGGTGGCGGCAAAGGCACTGCCAAACTCAATCGCTGTTGCGGTGAAGAAACTGGTGTTGTAATTCAAGTCGGCCACCGCCGCAGCAATACTTCTGGCATCGGCTGTCTCGACATAAACTTCCACCCAGAACGAACTCCACTCGTCAATCCAGGTATCACTGGCAGGTAACGCGAGAGTATGTCCGTTTGGACCCAGCTCTGTCTGGTTGCGGACCACGACCAGATCAACGGCTGTCCCGTCTTCCAGCGGAGCATCAACCACAATGGCCTGAGTTCCATGCAGTGGATTACTCCCGCTGTTCTCAACGGTAATCGTCAGGTCATAAGAACCGGTTAATGTTGGATCAACTGAGCCGGTCCCGGCACCAGTGGTCGTTGCATCGTAGTCAAATTGCCCAAAGGCAGACAACCCGATGTAATAAGTGCCAGCGGTCGTGGCGGTAAAGGAGAAATAAGAGTCTAAGCTACCCAGATCGAAGATAAATTCATTGGGAACTTGATCCACATCATCAACAACCCCATCTGCATCAGCAACAGGATCACCTAATCCATCGACCAGTCCAATCGTGATGGGGGCTCCGGTGGAATCAAACAGCCGCAGCACGCTGTCCAGACCGGAATTAAACATGTCAGCATCCACGTCAACGGTGACGGTATCTCCGATCCCCAGTTGAACCTCAAACATGTCCACATCCAGATTAGGATCGCCCAGCGAACCGTTATTGCCGATGACCCCCTGGTAAACCCTGGTCCCGGAAGTTAATTCCGTATCCACGGCCGTCGTGATCGTATCACCGGCTTCATCGGTATCATTCTGGTTCACATCGAATCGGGCAGTCGCTGTACCAACCAGATTCAACACGATGTCGTAGCCATCCTCAGTCGTAAACTCGACACGGCGACTGATCGGAATTAACAGTACATAACCGTCTGTTGGATTTCCCGTCAGTTTGGCGTGACTCCAGTCGGTCAAGCCGGCAGGAACGCCAGACACCGGATCAACGAACGTCATCGTTTGATCAGAGGTCTCTTCAGAATTGGACTGAAAGACGTAATTGCCTTCATCGGGTATTGAAATCATCGAATCCAGCTGTCCATGTTCCAGCAGCCAGTCTTCCGTGATATCGAAATTGCCCGAACCATCAATCGCCTGCTGACTGGAGATCAACTGGGCAATCGCATCGCGAATCGCCAGACTTAATTCAGCCTGTCTAATACCTGCAATTGGAACATTTACATCAAACAACTGATCGCCGATCAGCCCGAAGTCAGCCAGATCCAGAATATTGAAATCCCCTGAATTATCACGATCAGAACGGGCATCACCGGAGGGATTGACTTCAATAGTGGAATTGACAATCTGAATCGTTCCCGGATCATTGATATCATCGAACACCACATCCAGTCGCCCACTGACGCTGGTGGAATTCAGACCTGTTCCCATACCCTGATCTTCCAGGTTGAGAATCGTGCCATTCCCCAGATCGATGGTCCCTGAAACAGACAGATTACTCAGATCCGTTTGAATCAAGAACTCGGAAGTAGCCACCTGTTCGACTGAAGTATTCGTAATAGTAATCTGGCTGGGATCGATAAACGTTCCCCGGGTAATTCCATCGGCACCTGAAATCAGGTCGGCCGGGTCGATAGTAAAATCGACCGGGTCGCCGTCTGCCGTCGCGTTATCTGCTGTGAACACAGCATATCCAACCCGACCATATCCATTGGTGACCAGCCCCGGCAGCACTGTGGTGGCATTGATATTTCCAAGAAGACCACCAACGGAATCAACCGTCTCAACTCCTGCCAGGAAGCCAAAAGCCGAGTTGGAAGTTGTGAACACATCTAATACAAGGGAAGCATCCGCAACATCCCAGATCATGTCCATGACAACAGAACTCACATTCGCCGTCTCTGTCGTCTGACTGGCCAGCACCTGAGCCAGCTGATCACTGATCCAGATTTCTACGACGTATTGGCTGCCCTGAACGACCTGGGTAATTGAGGAAGGCAGTGCAGTGACATCATCAACTTCTGGCGAGACCTCAATATTCTTTCCAGACAGAATTCTTTTGCCGAGGCCGGTAATTTCTACCTGCACGGCCAGATCACCATCGTATAACTGGTCCAGAATCGCACTGGTAAACGGTGTGGAATCATCGCTGGCCCAGACACCGCTCATGGTTCCTGCTGAGAAGTCGACAATCGGGTTATCGTCGCTATTGGTTTTATGATAGAGAGTAAACAACGTAATGTTACTGTTTGTGGTATCGACAATTCGCACAGCAACCAGATCTGACTGGATATCGACGATTGGTCCGTCACCGGGATTGGTATTATTGTAATCAGTAAGCCCACTGATCGCATAATTCAGATCCTGTAATCCGTTGTCCAACTGAAACCGTGCCCCCCCTTTACCACCGTTAATGATGGCAGCCAGGTCTGATTCGGCCCGGAAGGAAGTAAAGTCGCGATCAGCAGAGGCAACTTCACGGGCAATCAGCCGGATATCAAAGGTCCCCTGCGGAGCGGGAGTTAATGTAAACGTGCTGGTCGCATCCGGGGAAACTCCATCACTTGATTCAGCGGTCACAGTAATCACCAGAGGCAGACGCACCTGTTCCGAGCTGTAATCGGTATAAGTAATATTTAAATCACTGCCTGCGACTGCCACATTCGCCCAGAAATCTGCTGGTAATGCATCTCCTGGATTATCACCAAGAACATGCGCTTCCACGGTATAAGTCAACGAATCGCCGGCATCAGGCTCACTGAAATGGAGATCCAGATCGATTGTTTCCGGCGTGAGTCCGTCTCGGGAAATATCATCCAGTTCGTCGGTCACCACAGGAGCGTCGTTCTGACCATTGATCGTGATCGTCACTGACTGAGGCACAGAGCCACCCAGGCCGTCGATCACATTATAAGTATACGTGATCACTTCGGTATCACTGCCTGACAGATACTGGTAATAACTCAGATCCACATCCAGAGACGTGCCGTCCGCGTTCACAGAGATACCGCCGTCATCCCCCAATGTATTTACCAGGCTGTCCACAGCCAGAACA